>Ga0315288_10011116_pt1 | contig 11336 bp, 7 predicted proteins | sample YL17G11_20_MG_FD_203454 | JGI IMG/M metagenome (GOLD analysis project Ga0315288, IMG submission 203454) | Sediment microbial communities from Yellowstone Lake, YNP, Wyoming, USA - YL17G11_20 | ecosystem: Environmental > Aquatic > Freshwater > Lake > Sediment | place: USA: Wyoming | collected... | reverse complement strand
TCTTCCAATTCCGGAGTTATTTTCGTATCCAGCGTAACTTTCAACTCTTTGCCTTTTTTAAATTTTATCTCTCTAACGTTTATTTCTTCTTTCCCGATATCGATCAGCTCCGGGGGCAACTCTCCCCTTTCGGTCTCTACTTCAATCGATAAAAGCGGTTGCCTGACGGGAATTTTTCGTTCCTTCCTTTGCGCATGCGCTTTCTCGACAATTTCCCTTAGATAATTCATTCGATCGATTAGACTGTTATCTATTTCTCCACCAACTAGCGACCATTGGGTTAGGTGAACCGACTCCTCTTTAGTTAAATTACGGTATATAAGTTCGGACATAAACGGCGTGAACGGAGCCAAGAGCCTTGATAGCGTTGCCAAGACAGAATAGGCTGTTGAATAAAAGGAATTCTTTTCCTCCTTCGACTCGGCAGCAGGACCGATTCTGTCTCTTGAGCGCCTTATATACCAAAGCGATAAATCAGCGACGAATTCCTCGATAAAGCCGCTGGCAGAATATGCATCGTACTTTTCAAGATACGCAGTAACCTCTGCCACGGTTTGGTTTAGTCGGGAGAGGATCCATTTGTCCAAAATTGCTAATTGCTGATTGTTAATTGCTGATTGATTTGGAGGAACCCAGCCGTCGAGATTCGCATAGGTTATAAAAAAGTTATATACGTTCCAAAGCATTAAATGAAACTTTCTTCGCGTTTCGTCGGCAACTTTATAACCGAAAAGTAGATTTTCTGCAGGATTTTGTCTTGCGTACATCCATCGCATCACATCAACCCCAATCATGTCTGCTCCCTCGTTAAACTCTATCGAATTCCCCCAGCTTTTATGCATTGGTCTTCCGTCTTCGCCAAGAAGAGTTCCATGACCCAAAACCGTTTTAAACGGTTCTTCCTTTTCCAATACGGCGCTCATGGCAATCATTGAATAAAACCAATTTTTAAATTGCCCCGGGAAACTTTCGGTAATAAACTGCGCGGGAAACCATTTGCGCCAACCTTTTTTATCCTTAAAATATAAAGGTTCACTTTTGTTGTCCGACGAAATAGTCGAATAAGGAACTATTCCAGCATCAAGCCATGGATTTCCGACATCCGGAATTCTTTTCATGGTACCTCCGCAACTGGCGCATTTGATTTCTACTTCGTCAACAAACGGCTTGTGGGGACTACGGCCTTCAAATTTGTCCCAACCCGCTACGGCCCTTTTTCTTAGCTCTTCATTACTTCCAATTACATCGAATTCTCCGCATTTTTCGCAAACCCAAATAGGAAGGGCAAGTCCCCAATAGCGCTTCTTGGAAATAAGCCAGTCATGCATATGTTCCAGCCAATCGAGTTCCCGCTTTAGTCCGAATTTGGGAATCCAGTGAATTTTCTTTGCAACTTTCTTCATATCTTCCCTAACCGGGTCGATGGCAATGTACCATTCATCAACTACTCGCCAAACAAGTTCGGTTTTGCATCTCCAACAGGCAGGATAACGATGAGTTACGGGTACGATATCAAACAGGTATTTGCCGCCTTCTTTTTCCTTGAGATAGTCCAGAATAATTTCTGGGTGAACTTTTGCATTTTTGCCGGAAAATTCTCCCAGTCCGCTGATGTAAGTTGCTTCTTCGTCAATTAGTTCAACTACAGGAAGACCAAGTTTTTTTCCTAACTGGAAGTCTTCGGTGCCGGCTCCGGGGGCCACATGAACCATACCCGTCCCTTCCTCCTCGCTGACCGACAAAATCAATGGGTCAGTAGCGACAACCTCGTGTTTGTATTTTCCTAGAGATTTCTTAATCCTTTCTAGGTCGTCGAAGGGGGAAGAATATTTGAGCCCCACGAGCTCCTTACCTTTTATCTTCTTTTCTATGGTCAATCCCAACCGTTTCGCAGCATATTCGAGTAGAAAGTACTTATTTCCAGCAATATTCCCAGTCGCGACAACATAATCTTTCTTTTCATCAACGGCAACGGCAACATTCCCTGGTAAAGTCCATGGGGTCGTAGTCCAGACCAAAAGAAATTCGTTTTTCCTATTCCTTATCGGATATTCAACATAGACCGAATCATGGGTTGTCTCTTTATAATCCTCGGTTAGCATCTCGTGCTGGGAAATTGCGGTTCCGCAACGGGGGCACCAAGGAACGGAATCGTGGCCTTTGTAAATTAAACCTCGCTCATGGCACTTTTTCAAAAAGTGCCAAATCATATAATTGTTTTCGTCGCTTGAGGTGTAATAAGAGTTGTCCCAATCCATAAAATATCCGAGGCGTTTAGATTGTTCGGTCTGAATATTTGCGTACTTTGAAGCCCTCTGTTTGCAAAGCTCAACGAATTTTGCGATTGAAGCTTTTTTGCTTGCCCCCAACGAAGCTTGCGAAGTGGGGTCTCCGGGAACCAAGTTTTCGATATCTTTTTTTGTTTTTAAACCCAATTCTTTTTCAACCTCTACCTCTACCCAAAGACCCTGGCAATCAAAACCGTTTTGAAAACGCTGCCTATACCCCTGCATGTTTTTAAATCTTTGCCAAAGGTCTTTATATGTCCTGCCCCACGCGTGATGAACGCCCATGGGATTATTTGCGGTTATCGGGCCGTCAAGGAAAGAAAAAATTTTCTTAGAAGATTTATTTTTATCGAGATATTTCTTAACTATTCCTTTTTTGTACCAATCTTGGAGCACCTCGCGCTCTTTTGCGGGAAAATCTATTTTGAGATCTACGCTGTCAAAATAATTTTTGCTCATCCTGAAGCTATTTTACACCGAAAGCTTTGGAAGCCGCAATGAGGGCAGTTTTGTAGTTTATTTTGCAATAAACCAAACAACAATCGCAAGCACTATGTATATTAGACAGGGAATAATCACGCCTTTCAAAACCTTGCGTTCCTCCCCCCTAATGCCCACGACTGTTTCGGCCGACAAAATATCGGCGAGTGCTATCATGTTTCCCGCAGATGCTCCTACAAGTTCCAGGCCCAAAATTTTACTTACATTAAAACCCAAAGACAACGCCGCGTTTGCTATGAAGCTTCCGAATAAAAGATTGGAAATTGTAGCGCTGCCGGTAATAAAACTTCCGAAGGCACCAATGAAAGGAGTCCAAATGGGCAGTAGCCTGGTTTCAAACACGTCGGCAATATAATCAATTATCGACAATGCCCCCGAATTATTGTTACCTGAAGTTACCATTAACTGAACAACTATCGACATAAATGCAATGACCATAAAGGGTTCCAAACTTCGCAAAGCCGACGACTTGGTGATAAATATGGCTTTTTGCTTAACCTTGTAAAAAAGAAATACCGGCAGTGACGAAAGAATAAATATAAATCCGGGATTAAACAGATTAAAACTGTGCTTTATATAAGGAATGGGGAAGGAGATCGGGCCCAGGATAAATTTCCCCACCAGTAAAAGAATTATCAAAACAAAATAAGGCAGAATTGTTCTAACAATAGGCATTTTGGGTATATCAACTTCTTTTCTTGGAGCTCGAATAATATTTTTGGGAACAAAAATTCCCAGTTTTGTTGTAATTAATACCAAAATTGTGCCAATTACGCTTCCGATTATTGAAGGAAATTCCTGTCCCAAAAAAGAAATAAAGTATGATGGAACGACAAATGCTATCCCCGACCAAACAGCGAACGGAACGGTTTCCAGAATAAAAGACTTTTTATCCTTAATCTTCAAATCCCGAGCCAAAACCCAAACCATAAATAGAGGAACAATTAACCCGGCTAAATTGAACAGGGCTGCATTTACCGGTATTCCACTGGCGGCAATATTCTCAAAACCAATCCTGCTGGGTGTCCCTGCGGCTCCGAAGGCCACAGAAGCGCTGTTTCCCAGAAGAGCAATTATTACCGCTCCCAAAGGGGAGGCTCCCAGGGAAACTAAGATGGGAGCAACTAAAGCGGAGGGGGTGCCAAACCCTGCAGTTCCTTCTATGAAATTTTCCAGAAACCAAGCCAGAAAAATTACTTGAATCCGATAATCAGCGCAAACATGTTCAAGAAAATGAGTAATATTGTCTATTATTCCGGCACTTTTTGTTGTATCCAGAAAAAATATAGCCCCAAAAATGATAAGGAAAATATCAAACGATACGAATGCACCCTTTGCAAAGGAGGAAAAAAAATAAAAGGGTGTTATTTTCCATAAAAACAATACCTCCAACGCCGAAAACACCAGAGTAATCAAAGAAACCAAAAAAAGGGAAGTTTTACGGACTAGAAGAAGATATAGAAAAACGGCAAAAGGAAGAAGAGAGAAAATAATCAGCAAATACTTGGGCAACATATCGGCAATTAAAGTCTAGCGGATTTTGCGAAGAAATGCCGGAATCTCAAACTTTTCTCCAAAAACATCTTCCTCTTGTGGAGCTTCGCCTTCCCCTTCTTGCGGCAAAGTTTCTTCCTCTTCCTGTTCTCCCTCTCCATTTATAGTAGCCGGAGCTTCACTGATAACTCCTTCGGGAATTTGAACTGCCTTGGGTTTGGCCATTTGGGCAATTCTGGCTCGGGTTTCATCAAAGCCAGTCGCTATAACGGTAATTCTGACTTGATCAACCAATTCCTCTTTAACAACTGCGCCAAAAATAATGTTTGCATCGGGATCTGCAGAGGCCGAAATTACTCTAGCTGCTTCGTCCACCTCAAACATTGTCAAATCACTACCGCCTGCAATATTAAATAGTACGCCGCGTGCTCCCTCAATAGAAAGATCTAAAAGAGGCGAGGAAATTGCGGCACGGGCGGCCATTTGCGCCCTATTTTCGCCGACTCCTGTTCCGATACCCAAAAGCGCAGTTCCCGCTTCTTTCATAATCGTTCTTACATCAGCAAAGTCGACGTTGATAAGTCCCGGAGTCGTAATAATCTCGGAGATTCCCTGCACGGCTTGGCCCAAAACGGAATCAACAACTTTGAAAGCTTCAAGAAGCGTCATTTTTCGGTCTATTACATCCATGAGCCTCTGGTTGGGAATAACAATAAGCGTATCGACATCCTCCTTGAGCTTTTCTATTCCTTCCTCGGCAAGAACCATTCTTCTTGTTCCTTCAAAAGCAAAAGGTTTTGTGACAATCGAAACGGTTAGGGCTCCTGCTTCCCTTGCCAAATTGGCAATAATCGGGGCCGCTCCCGTTCCTGTACCTCCACCCATTCCCGCAGTCACAAAAACCATGTCTGAATCAACCAGAAGTTCCTTTATTTTCTCGACCGACTCTTCCGCCGCCTGTTCACCCAACTGGGGATTTCCGCCAACCCCCAAACCCTTTGTAAGTTTTTCTCCTATCTGAAGTTTTGTAGGCGCGCGATTTGCCAAAAGTACCTGTGCATCGGTATTTATTGCTATAAATTCGACACCATTAATGCTATTAGTGTCAATCATTGAAGAAACCGCATTTCCCCCACCGCCACCAACACCAATAACCTTTATTTTGGCTATTCGGGCAGAATCCGGTTTTACGAGGGCCATTTTTGCGTAGGCAGATTTTACAGGGGGCAGAACTAAATTACAAGTCAGGGCAGAAGGTCTTTGAGCATATCAATCAATTTTCCCGCTATTCCTTTTATCGGTAGTTTCAATCTTTTACTAAAAGATGTCAAGTTCTCTTTTGGGGCAGATGCCGCACCAAAGTGAATTAGTCCTATGCTTGTAGCAAAAGCCGGCGTAATTATATCGTCAATCAGTCCACCTACTCCGCGAGGTTTTCCTATTTTGACCGGAAGAGACAACATCCTTTTTGCAGAATCGGCGGCTCCTACCGTTTCCGCCCCGCCCCCCGCAATAATTACTCCGGAGGGAACCCTCGCAGCAAGATTCTCCCTTTCCAATTCCATTCTTACCATTGTGAAAATCTCATTCAATCTTGGCCGGATAATTCCCTCTGTCAAAGTTTTCTTGGAAACCTTTTTAATGTCCGGAACTCCCAAATTTGCCAAATCCATCTCGTCGGATTCTTCCTCCTTCATTTTTGCTTTCTTTTCGATATTTGATAAAGCAAGTTTTATCTTTTCCGCCGCTTCCAGCGAAACCCTAAGTCCTATCGCCAAGTCGTTGGTTACGTTTTTCGCTCCAACCGGAATAACGCCCGAGTATGCCAATGCTCCGTCAATAAATGCGGCAATTGAAGTTGTTCCTCCTCCAATGTCGACCAAAACACAACCCAATTCTTTCTCCGTCGTTGATAAAACAGCTTCGGCCGAAGCAAGTCCCGAAAAAACCATTCCTTCGATTTCCACCCCAACCTCATTTACCGCCTTTCTCAAATTCTTCATTGCCGCGGTTGAGGCAGTTATGATATGAGTTTCGACCTCAAGCCGCACACCGCTCATTCCTATCGGGTCCTTCACTCCCGCCTCGCCGTCAACAATGTAATCTCGGGGAAGAACATGCACCACTTCCCTAGATTGCGGAAGGGAAATTGCGGATGCCGCTTCGATCACCCTACCGACGTCTTCGGGGTTTATTTCGCCGTCGGGGTCCGAAACAGCTACAACTCCGTGAGAATTTTGCGAGTGAATGTGCGCCCCGCCAACCGAAACAAAGGCGCTTTGCAAGCTGTACCCTGCCATTCTTTCGGCAGCTTCCACCGAAGCAATGGTCGATTCAACGGCTTCCTCTATATCAACAATCTGTCCTTTTTTTACGCCTTTCGATTCAACCGAAGACGCACCAACAATGTTCACGGAAATATCGAAAGTGGCCGGATCAACCATCACCTGTCCTATTAAAGTGGATACTTTTGAAGAGCCCAAATCTATAGCTGCGGTTATTCTTGATTTCTGCATAAATTTTTCTTTACCGTTATTATGGATTATCGTACTACCGGATTTTTGAAACGCAAGTCGATTTCGGTCACCCCTTCAATTTTAGGGTCTTGTACGATCTTGTTCAACCGCGACATAATTAGCTTGAGTCCTCCCAAGAGAGCATCCTTATCCCCTTCCAAAGGAAAAATCACCGTCGGCTCTTTTGTTATATCGACAACCAGACTGTCGTTGTTTATCTTTGCGCCCCTGACTTGATAAAAAGCATACATATCATAAGTTATATTCGAGGCAAAAAGAAGACGCTCGTTAATTTGTTGTCCCGGCTTGGGAAAGTCGTCGCTAATCCTAACGGTGGGCAAGTTCGTAGAATTTTTTATTTCCAAGGTCGTTCCGTCTTTATCCACAACGGCAAAATCGCTTGTTCCGATTTTATTCAGAGCAAATTTTCCCTTTCTAAGTATAATGTCAATCCTCAGAGTGCCCGGCAGTTTATATTGAACGGAATAATCGCGCACAAAAAGGTCCTGCGAAAGATTTTTTTTTGCTCCTGCTCGGACTCGGGCCAGGCTGCCGCCGACAAACTTCTCAAGTATTAAGTCCAGTTCTTCTGGGCAAGGGCCGTATTGACTTACACAATCGATATTCTCAATTTTGATTAGCCTTCCCGGAAGAAAAAGTATGGCAAGCGCAGGAAAAAGAAAAATTAGAAGATATACGAGTTTTTTGTAACTCACTTAGCACATTCCTCCATCAAATCGACAAGCTTCGCGGATGCATACACGTCGGGTTCTTTTTTGTCCTTTACTTTTTCGATAATTTCTTTCCAATTTTTCCTCGTTTCTTGCAAAAGCTCAAAAAGTTTTGATGGTGTTGCCATTCCTTGGGGCAAAATCTTAGCTACTCCAAACTCGACCGCAAGCTTGGCATTTGAGGTCTGCTCGTCTTTATAGGTCCAAGGAATGGGAATTAAAATCGATGGAATCTTGACAACCATTATCTCGGAAACCGTATTTGCACCGGCTCTTGCGATAACTATATCCGCCCTTTTATATACTCCGTCTATTTGCAGGGGGTCAATTCTTGGATATACCTCGTATCTTGCCTGAAAATCCTTGGATAACTTTCTTTTGAAAAGAAGCGCATTTTCATAGCCCAAGTGACCTGTCAGATGAATAACGGAATAAATGTTTAACAACTTAGGAAGAATTCCTTCAATCAGTTCGTTAACTACCAAGGAACCTCTTGAACCTCCCATGACAAAAATCACCGGAGGATCCCCTATTTGCTTTCTCGGTTTTATCTCGGCAATTTGAGTCATTACCGGATTTCCCGTAACAACACATTTGTTTTTAGGGAAAAAATTAATGCTTTGCTCTCTTGCCAACGCAATTTTTGTCGCCAAAAATGCCGAAAACTTGTTGCTCCTACCGACCACGGCAGTTTGTTCATGAAGAATGACGGGGATGCCAAATATCCTTCCCCAAAATACGACAGGAAAAGAAACAAAACCCCCAAAAGAAAGGATCAAGTTTGGTTTTATCTTAGAAAGTACCACAAACGCTTGGATAAATCCCAAAGGAATTTTTAAAATCGAAGGAATCGTCCAGATACTAAACTTTCTCTGCAGCCTTCCTGCGGATATCGGGTGTAAAGAAACCCCCATCTTGGGAAAAATTTCTAAGTCAATTGTGGGAATCTCTTTTCCTTCAAGAGCATTTTTTGCTCCGACCCAATAAAGTTCCCAATTTTCTTTTCTTCTCAATATCTCCTCAATGGTAGCTACTGCGGTGGTTGCCGCATGGCCGCCGGTCAGAATTATTCTTTTAGGCATATCTGGATATATTTAAAAGTATACCAACTCCTATAAGAACCATCGTTAAAGCCGAGCCCCCGTAGGAGAAAAACGGTAGAGGAACACCCGTAAGGGGAACCAAAGCAACCATAGAGGCAATATTCAATATCATCTGTCCGCCAATCCAGGCAATAATCCCTGTTGCCAATATCTGCGAAAATTTATCGGGGGCATGCTGTGCAATTCTAAATGCCCTGTAGATAAAAAACGCAAAAATTATAATCAAGACCGACGCCCCCAAAAAGCCTACCTCTTCCGCAATTATCGCGAAAATCGAGTCGGTAGAAGCCTCCGGAAGAAAAAGAAACTTTTGCCGGGATTGTCCCAACCCAACACCAAAGACTCCTCCCGAACCGAGAGCCAGAAGTATCTGGCGAACATGATAATCTTTTCCCAAAGGGTCGGAGGACTGCGCAAGAAATGTCATCAAACGATCCCGCCGGTAACCGGAAAAAAAAGTAACCAGGAAAGCAAGGATTCCCCCGCCGGCCACAGCACCTGCGAATAAAAGGAGGTTAATCCCCGACGAAAATATTTGGGCCAGGCCTATAAAAACTACTATCAAGTCTGTGCCCAAATCCGGCTGGGCAATAATCAGAGCCGCCACAATTCCTAATGGGATGAAAAATGCCCAAAAATTCTTGTCCTTAGAAGCCACCTTAGCCAAATAGACCGCAAGCCCCAGTTTTACAAGTTCGGATGGCTGTAAAGAAAAGAACCCCAAAGGTATCCAGCGCCTGGCGCCGTAGACTCGGGCCCCGATTCCCGGGATAAGTACGGCTATGAGGGTTAAGATGCAAATAAAGAATAAGGGTGTGGCTATCTTTTCCCAAAAAGTGTATTTGATTTTTGAAGCAATAAACATTAGAACCAAGCCCAAACCGGCCCAAACAAGTTGTTGTTTCACCAAATAAAATTTGTCGTTAAAAACACTCAAGGCCTGGGGAGCCGAAGCATCGGCGACGGCAATAAGACCCAGTACGACCAATGCGAGTGTTACAAAAAGAAGTTTTGAATCTAACGACTGGGTTTGCTTCCGGAGATTTTGTTTTCGCACATCTTCATTCTAAATTGTTGCCAACCAGAGTCCAAATATCGCTAAAATAGCTCCGGCAATCCAGGCACGCATCACAATCTTCGGTTCTTCCCAACCTATCGCCAAAAGTGCATGGTGGATGGGAGCCAGCGGTAGAATCGGGCGATGAAGAACTTTCCACCCAACTATTTGTATCGCCGACGATGCGGCCTCTACAACAAAAACACCTCCGATTACAATTAGGCCAATTAGGCTACCGGTTAATAGACCTATCACAGCGAGCATTGCCCCAAATGACAAGGCGCCCGCATCACCGAGAAAAATCCTTGCGGGGTAAACATTGAAATACAAAAATGCGATAACTGCCCCCATCCAGAGTGAAATAAAAATAGAAAGCGGGGTATCCAAGTGCCCGGCGGCAATTACCCCAAAAACAGCAAGACAAATCAACAGCAGTCCCGAAGCTAAACCATCCAACCCGTCAGTAAAGTTGAATGCGTTAGTAAATGAAACGATTACAAAAGCCGCAAAAGGAACATACCAAAATCCCAAATTAATAATCTTATTTAATAACGGAATATGAAGAATATGAATTCCTAAATATCTATAAATGATATAGGAAATAAATAATGCCAAAATCCACTGTAATACAAATTTCTGTCTTCTTCTCAAGCCCATCCACATTCCCAACATTCCCTTTGTCGGTTTTCCGAAAATCTTTATGAGGTCGTCCATAAGGCCCAGAAGCCCGAATGAAATAAAAGTAAAGAATATGACAAAAAACTCAATATTTAAGCTAAATGAACTTTGTATATAAACACCAAGATATCGAATTAAGGGAAATAGCAAAGCAAAAAGTATCGTAACTAAGGGGACCAAGAGAATTCCTCCCCCAACGGGTGTTCCAGCCTTAATGTCGTGGAGTCTATCAAAAAGTGGAACTTTACCTTTCTTCGGTGCTTCTTTCCGTCTTGTTAGTTTAAATTTGTAAAGAAGGTCGATAAAGGGAACAACCAACACTGCTGTGATAAGAAAAGAAAAGATTACAAGTCCGAGACTTAGAGGCAAAATGTTTGGAGTAATCATAGGTATGCCACGTTCAAATTATATGTTACCGAACTTGCCGAGACAAGCGTGAAACTAGTTCTTCCAATCCTATACTTCTGGACCCTTTGATTAAAACAACTGCTTTTTCATCAAGCCCAAGAAAATTAAGCGGGACATTTTTTGCAGTTTTTACGCTCAATACGGTACCTGAAGGCAAAAAATTTGCAGCTTTTAAGGCCGTATCAATCGATGACTTACCTACCGTAACCAACTTGTCGACTTTCATTTTCCCTATAACCTCGCCGATTTTTTCGTGTTCCGATTTTTCAAGTTTTCCCAGCTCAAGCATATCGCCAAAAACCACAACCTTTTTTCTGCCTTTGCTCAGAGATTCGAAGGTCCCCAGTGCTTCTCGAGCGGCAGCCGGATTATTGTTATATGTGTCGTCAATAATGAAAGCCCCACTCTTGTGCCTTATTATTCTCATACGATGTACCTGAGGGCTAAAATGCTCCAATCCCCATTTGACATCCGAAATCTTAGCTCCCAGGTAGTGCCCAACGCAAGCTGCTGCAAGGGAGTTTTCCACAAATTGACGGCCCAGAATAGGAATTTGAACA
>Ga0315288_10011114_pt1 | contig 11337 bp, 5 predicted proteins | sample YL17G11_20_MG_FD_203454 | JGI IMG/M metagenome (GOLD analysis project Ga0315288, IMG submission 203454) | Sediment microbial communities from Yellowstone Lake, YNP, Wyoming, USA - YL17G11_20 | ecosystem: Environmental > Aquatic > Freshwater > Lake > Sediment | place: USA: Wyoming | collected... | reverse complement strand
GTCTTCTCCAGGCGGGAGAGGGCCTCCTCGGCTTCTCCCTCGCTGGGGAAGCGCTCCTTGGCATGGACGGCCTGGAAGGTCTCTTTCCCCTTGACACACTCGATCTTCAGGGTCCAGAAAGGGGTGGACACGAACGCCTTGCGCTCCTTCTCCCGGTCCACGATGAGGGCCAGGGTGGGGCTCTGTACCCGCCCCACCGAGAGGAAGTGTTTTCCGAGCCGCGTGGAGGCCAGGCTTATAAACCTGGTGAGGCTGGCCCCCCAGATGAGGTCGATATCCTGCCGCGCTTCCCCCGCCGAGGCGAGGTCGTAATACGGGTCCTCGAGACTGGCGAAGACCTTCTTTATCTCCACCGGTGTCAGGGCCGAGAAGCGCGCCCTCTTCACGGGGATGTCCGGGCGCACCTCCTTTATCTTGTTGATGGCATCCACGCCTATGAGTTCGCCCTCGCGGTCGAAGTCGGTGGCGATGATCACCTCTTCCGCTTTCCTCGCCTCTGTCTGTATGTTCTTGATGAGCGTCTTGTTGGTGGGGACCTTGATGATGTCGGCATGGATGAGCTCCCGCGGTTCCACATCCTGCCATTGCTGGTATTGCGCCGGGAAATCCACTTTGAGTATATGGCCCTTCAACCCGATGCAATGCACCTCGTCCCCATTGATGTCAAAGGCATAAACGGGGTTGCGGGACTTCGCCATGGGGCGCGCCTTGCCATCCGAGAGGATGGTCGAGATGCGCTTGGCCGTCGTGTTCTTCTCGGTTATGATCAGCTTCATACCATCTTATCTCCGTCCTTAGCCGTACATTCGGCAAATAGACGTATCATATTTAGACAATAGCGTCAATGATACGGCCCTTACGTGTTGCCGCATCTATCGTAGACAGGGGGAGTGACAAGATGCCCCAGGCCAGAAGGGCGAGGGTACACCCGCTACAAAGAAGGCAGCGAATCGCGTGTATGCAATGGCAAAGGAAGCATGACCTGGTCCCGCGCATCGCCCCACTATATAGAACAAACCTGCCCGGCGAGCAAGGTGCTCGGCGGAGTCCTCGGAGTCCGACCAGCCTTGTCGCCGGGCCCGAAAAACCCCCCAACCAGTTGTCTACTTGATGAACAAGGGCGCGAAGACCAGCGAGATGACCGTCATCACCTTGATCATGATGTTCATACAGGGGCCCGCGGTGTCCTTGAAAGGGTCCCCAACCGTGTCGCCCACGACCGCAGCGGCGTGGGTCGGGGTCCCCTTGCCCCCCAGTTTGCCGCCCTCGATGTACTTCTTGGCGTTGTCCCAGGCGCCCCCGGAGTTGGCCATGAAGATGGCCATGAGAAAACCGACCACCAGGGCTCCCGCCAGGTAGCCCGCCAGGGCCTCCGCGTTCCAAAGGCCGATGAGGATGGGGCTCGCAACGGCGATGCTGGCCGGCGCGATCATATAGCGCAGGGCTCCCTTGGTCGATATGTCCACGCATTTCGAGTATTCCGCCTCCACGCCCTCCTTGCCCTCCAGCAATCCCGGTATCTCCCGGAACTGGCGGCGCACCTCCTCCACCATCTTGTTGGCGGCTTTACCCACCGCGCTGATGGCCAGGGCGGAGAAGAGGAAGGGGAAGGCGGCGCCCAGGAAGAGGCCGATGATGGTCTGGTAATTGGCCAGGTTGATGCTGGGCACCTCGGCCGCGTCGGTGAAGGCCTTGAAGAGGGCCAAGGCGGTGACCCCGGCCGAGGCGATGGCGAAGCCCTTGGCGATGGCCGCGGTGGTGTTCCCCGCGGAATCCAGGCTGTCGGTGATCTCGCGCACTTCCGGGGGTTGCCCGCTCATCTCGGCGATGCCCCCGGCGTTGTCGGCGATGGGGCCGTAGGCGTCCACCGCCACCACCGTGCCGGTGGTGGAGAGCATGCCGATGGCAGCCAGGGCGATGCCGTAGATGCCCCCTGTGGCTCCCTCCGCGGCGCCCGCGCCGCCCATGGCCCAGCGTCCCGCCAGGAATGCAGCGGCGATGGCGCCCACCAGCAGCAGGATAGCTCCGGTGGTGGAGGCCATGCCGGCGGAGAAGCCGGCGAGGATATTGGTGGCAGCGCCGGTCTCGCTGGACTTGGCGATGTTCTTGACGATGGGGAAAGCGTCGGAGGTGTAGAACTCCGAGATCTGGCCGATGAAGATGCCGGCGGCCAGGCCGGCCACGATACCGATGAAGAAGCCGACCGGGTGTTCGACGCCGGGAGTGTCCTTAAGGAACAGGGTCACCAGGAAGAAGGTGGCGATGGTGGTAAGGATGGCCGAGCCGTAGGTGGCGAAGGAGAGGGCGCGCCCGGGGTGGGCGCTGGTCTTGGCCCGCACGATGAAGCTGGCCAGGATGGAGCAGATGATGCCCACACCGGCGATGGCCAGGGGAAGTACCATGCCCTTCCACTCCTGGCCCGGCGCGATGGCCGCGAAGAGGATGGCCCCCAGGGCCACCGGGGCCACGATGGAGCCCACGTAGGACTCGTAGAGGTCGGCCCCCATGCCGGCCACGTCCCCCACGTTGTCGCCCACGTTGTCGGCGATGACCGCGGGATTGCGCGGGTCGTCCTCGGGGATGCCCGCCTCTACCTTGCCCACCAGGTCAGCGCCTATGTCGGCGGCCTTGGTGAAGATGCCCCCGCCCACCCTGGCGAAGAGGGCGATGGAGGAGGCGCCCAGGCCGAACGCCGCTATCACGTTGGGCAGGTAGTTGTAGGCGCCGGCCGGGTCGATGATTGTAGTCGGCTTCCACAGCAAACCTAATACGATATAGACCAGGGAAACCCCGAAGAGGCCTATGCCCACAACGGCCAGACCTGTCACCGAGCCGCCCCGGAAGGCCAGCCTCAAAGCCGGTCCCAGGCCTTGCTTGGCCGCCTGGGTGGTGCGGCAGTTGGCCCGGGTGGAGACGTACATGCCGATGATGCCGATGGAGCCGGAGCAGATAACCCCGAAGAGATAGGCGAGGGCCTCGAAGCGCCCGATATTCTGGCCGCCGCTTTTGATGAAGAAGAATATGGCCACGGCAACCAGCAGCAAAAACCAGATGGCGGTGGAATATTCGCGCCTGAGAAACGTGGCTGCTCCCTGTTGCACGTGACGGGAGATGCCCTGCATCTTCTCGTCGCCAGGGTCCTGTTTGAGGACCCACCAGGCGTAGAATCCCGCGAATCCCAGGCCCAGCAAGCCCAAGATCAATGTGATATAGGGCCAGGTATTCTCCATATCCTCATTCCTTTCTTAAGCTTCCCATCCCGTACCTCGATATCTCAGCCGGTGCGCATCCTATCAATCCAGCATGTCGATCGATGCATGAGCCTTGGCAAGCCCGTCTTCATGGATTCTATAATCACCCATCGTATGCCGCAAGACGCCGATAACCTTGCCTGTCCCCCTCTGACCGGGAATGCTCGATTCAGCCCTTGAAAATTCGGAACGGCGAAATTATAATTTGGAGTGGCCAAAATTTCAAGACCCTTTTCGGAGAAGACATGAGAACCACGAAAGCTGCTGCTATAAAAGACCAGTTCGGGGAGTACCTGAAACACATCTTCCGCCTGGAACAGGTCGCAAGCCCGGTCACGACCTCGGCCCTTGCGGAGTCCATGAAGGTAGCCCCCTCCACCGTCACCGATATGCTCAAGCGGCTCTCCCAGAACGGCCTGATCAACTACGTGCCCTACCATGGGATCACCCTCACGGCAGAGGGAGAGAAGCTGTCGGTACAGGCCATCCGCAGGCATCGCGTAGTGGAGAGGTTCCTCACCGACATGCTGGGATTCGAGTGGCACGAGGCCCACGAAGAAGCCCTCCTCTTCGAGAACAACGTCTCCGACGAGGTGGAGCAGAGGCTCTATACGGCCCTCAACCGCCCCAAGGTATGCCCCCACGGTTATCCCATCCCCAGCAAGGTAGAGGACGCCCGTGTGGATGAGGTCAACCTCTATTCACTGGAACCCGGGGAGCTGGCCGAGGTGGTGAGCGTGAAAGACGACGACCCCGAGCTGCTGCGGTTCATGGCCTCCCTGGGGATAAAGCCCGGGGTGAAGATCAAGATCGAGGCCAAGGACCCCTTCAAGGGACCGCTGCAGACCGTGGTGGGTAAGCACAGGCGCACCGTTGGCTGGCATCTGGCCAACGCCATCTTCGTCAAGAAGATCCGCTGAACCTCCGCTCTTCTTCAACAACGCTCGAGAGCATGCATCGCGTAAGCGACAGCGACGCCCGGAGGGCGGCGCGACAGTGCCAGCGCCTTCTTGCCTTGTAGCTCGAGCACCCCCTTGTCTCAATCGAGATCGCCACGTCGCTGCGCTCCTCGCGACAAGCGTGGGGGCCTGGCACGCATACATCTGCGCACCCACGTACGGTGGCGGTACTCATCCTCAACCCTTATCCGAGGCCCTCTTTAGGTTCTCCTCCAACTCGTAGATGGCTTCCTTGAGCTTGCTCTGCCTGAGGGTGGTGGTGAGGTCCCCGCGGGTCCTCTCCATGATGGCCCGGGCCATGTCCGTGGTGCGGCGCAGCCCGCCGGTGATGGCATCGGGATAATCGAAGGAGACCAGCAGGTAATAGATATCGTCCATGTAAGAGAGCAGCTCGTCGCCCCGCTCCAGGTGACCCTCGCGTATGAGGTCCAGGATGGAACGGCGCAGCTCTCCCACCACCTCCCCCAACCCGTTGAGGTAAGCGGGGTATTCCACTCCCAGCTCCTCCGGCTCGGGCAGGGGTTCTCCGTTGATGAGGGCATGGGTCGCCCTGGCCTCGGCGTACTCCTTCTGCGCGTCATGCACGAAGCCGGCGGTGTAGACCTCCGGGTGGTCCCTGGTCATATGGGTGATGCTGCCCGAGAGCTCCCCGGCCTGCTCCATGAGGCGCATTGCCTCCTCATTCTCTCCCCTGTGTACAGAGCGGATGATGTAGCTCGACGTCTGCACCAGCGAACGGCAGGCCTTCAGGACCTGCTCGCGGGTGGTGTTCTTGGCATCGAAGTCGGTCTTTATGCGGTTCCGCAGCGTATCCCAATCCATAGCGTCTCCCTTCCAAGCACCTGTAATGCTTCTAAGCGAGCGGTTGGCCTCCTTGTTGGCTCTAATATATCATCTATAATGGTTTCTATTCATCCGCGAGGAGGGGCATATGATCGCCAGGCGGGGAGACCGCATTCCGCCCTTCATAGTAATGGAGGTCCTGGAGAAGGCCCTGCAGATGGGGCGGGAGGGGCATGACATCATCCACATGGAGGTGGGCGAGCCGGACTTCGATACGCCGCGTTGCGTAAAGGAGGCGGCCTACCGGGCCATGCTTGAGGGCGAGACGCATTACACCCACAGCCTGGGCTTGTACGAGCTGCGCGAGGCCATCTCCCGTCATTATCTGGAGAAGTACGATGTAGGAGTGGACCCCGACCGCATCATCGTCACTAACGGAAGCTCGCCTGCGATGCTCCTGCTCTTCGCCGCCCTTCTCGATCCCGCGGATGAGGTGATCCTCTCCAATCCCTGCTATGCCTGTTATCCCAATATCGTGGAGTTCGTGGACGGGCAGCCCATAGAGGTCCCCGTCTTCGAGGAAGACGCTTTCCAGTACCGGCCGCGGGACATCGAGGCATGCCTGGGGCCCCGCACCAAGGCCATCATCATCAACTCTCCCTCCAACCCCACCGGCAACCTCCTGGAGCCGGAGGTGATGGAGGAGATCGCGGCGCTGTCCAGGCGCGGCCTTTACGTGGTGAGCGACGAGATCTACCACGGGCTGGTCTACGAGAGCATCGAACACTCCATCCTCGAGTTCACCGACCACGCCTTCGTCTTGAGCGGCTTCTCCAAGCTTTACGCCATGACCGGGTGGAGGCTCGGGTACCTCATCACCCCCGAGGAGTTCGTGAGGCCCATACAGAAGATGCAGCAGAACCTGTTCATCTCCGCCAACGCCTTCGTGCAGCGGGCCGGCATCTCGGCGCTCACCGAGGCCGGCGAAGAGGTGGCTGCCATGGTGCGTACTTACGACGAGCGGAGGCGTTTCCTGCTGCCGCGGCTGCGGGATATCGGCTTCGGAGTGGCCGTCGAACCTCACGGCGCTTTCTATATCCTGGCTAACGCCAGGCGTTTCACCGACGACTCCTATTCCTTCGCCCTCGAGCTGCTGGAAAAGGCCCACGTGGCCGTCACCCCCGGCATCGACTTCGGGAGTGGGGGCGAGGGATATATCCGCTTCAGTTACGCCAATCACCTTGACGATCTAGCCGAGGGGGCGCGCCGGTTGGGGGATTACCTGGCCACACGCGAGCTCCGTCTGTAGTAAGAACGAACGAGTGATTGCAGCGCGTAAGCGCGGCGACGCCCGGAGGGCAGCGGCACGGTGCCAGCGCCTTCACGTTTCCGAACGTGTAGGCCTGGCACGTGTACGTCCGAGAGAACAGGCGGAGGGCAGCGGCACGGTGCCAGCGCCTTCACGTTTCCGAACGTGTAGGCCTGGCACGTGTACGTCCGAGAGAACAGGCGGAGGGCAGCGGCACGGTGCCAGCGCCTTCACGTTTCCGAACGTGTAGGCCTGGCACGTGTACGCCCGAACGTTGCAGTCCAGGCCTGGCACACATACGTCCATACAACCATATTGCCCCGGCGGAAACCTCCCGGGGCATACAGCAGTCAAAGGGTTTAGTCCGGGGGAGACTATATAATATGTGGATAGGCGGAGAAACCGGCTTAGGAGCACTGCGCATGACGGGAGTTTGTTTATGACGAACTGGAGATCTCTGGCGGTCCTGGTCCTGGCCGTGGTCCTCTGCGCGGCTTTCGCAGCTCCTGCGCTGAGCGGCGATACCGCAGGCAGCGAAGGCTCTTCCGGCCAGACCATTATCTTGTGCCCGGAGGACGGGAGGACAGAGGAAGCGCTGAGCGATTCCCAGTCCCTGGGTCTGCAGCTCGATAAGGCTCTCCCGGGAGGAATGCTCCTCATGGAAGCGCCGCCGGGCATCGATGCGGCGACGCTGGAAAAGCTCCCGGACGTGAGCTGGGCAGAGCCCGACCTTCCCTTCTACGCGGCGGAGACGCCCAACGACCCCGACTATCCGAAACAGTGGAACCTGCAGAAGATAAACATGCCCTCCGCATGGGATATCGCCGGCCGAGGGCAGTCTTCGGTGGTCATCGCCGTTGTGGACTCCGGAGTCGCCTACCGCGATGCAGGAACGTTCAGCAGGGCCCCGGACTTCGCCCAGACCTCCTTCGCTCCCGGTTATGACTTTATCGCGAACGACGCCGATCCCGACGACGAGTACGGCCACGGTACGCACGTTGCTGCGATCATCGCCTCGTCTTACAACAACGGCTTCCGCGCCGCAGGTATCGCCTCCGCTTGCACCATCATGCCCGTGCGCGTCCTGGGGAGCGACGGCGTGGGTACCGCCTCCGCCGTGGCCTCCGGGATCTACCATGCCGCCGACAACGGTGCCAGGGTGATCTGCCTGAGCCTGTCATCACCCCGGCACAGTGCGGCAGTAGGCGAGGCGGTCAAGTATGCCTCGTCGCGCGGAGCGCTGTGCGTGGCAGCGGCCGGAAATGAGGGTTCCGATCCCGGATACCCCGGCGGCATGGACTGCCCGGCGGACGAAGGCGGTTACGTCCTGGCGGTCGGGGCTACCGACTTCCGCGATGTCCGCGCCCACTACTCCAACTACGGGACCGGGCTCGACCTGGTGGCTCCCGGCGGCGATCTCACCCGGGACGACAACCACGACGGCTATGGCGACGGCATCCCCCAGGAATCCTACATCCAACCCGGCAAACCCCAATCCGGTTATGGCCTGATATGGGGGGAGGGCACCAGCATGGCGGCGCCACAGGTCGCAGCAGCGGCGGGGCTCTTGCTCTCCGAAGACCCCAAGTTGACCCCGGAGGACCTGACCCATCTCCTCACCTCTACGTGTGTGGACCTCGGTACACCGGGTTGGGACTCCTACTATGGCTACGGCCGGTTGAACGTCGCGGCGGCCCTGTCCGGGATCGGTCAGAACACCTGGTACTTCGCTGAGGGCACCACGCGTGCCGGCTTCGAGGAGTGGCTGTGCGTGCTCAATCCTGAGGGGGCGGAAGCCCAGGTAGAATTCACCTTCCTCATGACCGGTGGCCAGACCCAGCAAGCGACCTTCACCGTTCCCGCAAGCAGCAGGTTCTCCCTCAACGTGGCCTCCATCGTGGGCCAGGATAAGGATGTCGCCGCTACTATCTCCAGCCCCCGCTCGATATTCGCGGAGCGTGCCATGTACTTCAACTACCAGGGGCGCTGGCCCGGCGGTTCGGACGCCAAGGGTTCCCGTTTTCCCTCCGATAACTGGTACTTCGCCGAGGGAACCACCCGTGCCGGCTTCGAAGAGTGGCTGACGCTGGCCAATCCGGGGTACAAGGACACCGTGGCACACATCGCATACCTCCTGGGGCCCGGACAGGGGTCCAACAAAACTGAGGATTGGAATGTCCCCGCCCTTTCCCGCGTAACGGTCAACGTAAACCAGGCCATAGGACCGGAGAAGGATGTCTCGGTCCACGTCACATCCGGGCAGCCTATCGTGGCCGAGCGTCCCATGTATTTCGATTACCACGGGTCCATGGCCGGCGGACACGACGTGATGGGCGCCGTCTCGCCGAGCGGCAGCTGGTTCTTCGCCGAGGGTACCACCCGTGCCGGCTTCGAGGAGTGGCTGACGCTGGCTAATCCCGGCGATGTGGATGCCGCGGTTAACGTGGAATACCTGCTGGGCGCGGGGCAGGGACAGAATATCCTGCAGACGTGGAACGTCCCCGCCCGCTCCCGGGTGACGGTAAGCGTTAACCAGGCCGTGGGGCCCGGGAAAGACGTATCCCTCGCTATCGACTCCGATCAACCTATAGTGGCCGAGCGGCCGATGTACTTCAACTATCGCGGCAACATACCCGGGGGGCACGCTGTCGTGGGCGCATTGCGTCCCGGTTTCAGCTGGTATTTCGCGGAGGGCACTACCCGAGCCGGCTTCGAGGAGTGGCTTACACTGGCTAATCCCGGCGATGAGAATGCGACGGTCGAGGTGGAATATCTCCTGGGCGCGGGCCAGGGAGCCAACGTGAAACATTCGCTTACCGTTCCCGCTTTTACCCGTATAACCGTAAGCGTGAACCAGGTCTTGGGTCCCGGCGTGGATGTCTCCTTACACGTCACTTCCGACCGGCCTGTTGTGGCTGAGAGGCCCATGTACTTCACCTACGGACCGCAGGGTTGGAGGGGAGGCAGCTGCGAAGTCGGCTATGATCCCGTTAATGGTACGTAGGAGGACTCGCCAGCCCGGATCGAAGCAGAAGAAATTGGCCCGGGGATCGAGAATGGAAGGTAGAGTGATGACAGGACGGGAAAAGAGAGCTGTATCTGCGCCATGCAAGGCCGGCATCGCGGACCCCGACAGCCGCGGTGTTTCCACGCACCGGCACCGGGGACTGCGTGCGGATAACAGGGCGTTACCGCTTCGGAAGAAAGCTGGTTGGAAGCTCTATCCAGTCGTCGTGCTGGGCATTGCCGCGATGTTGCTGCTCACCTCCGGCGCGTCTGCGAGCGCCGATGAAGGCCGCATCGTCATCGAACTGCAGGGCCAGTCCTCCGCCATATCCATCGCCGACCGTCCCGTCACGGGGACGGACAACGTCACCCGCCAGGCTTACAAGTATAAGCAGGAGAGATACGGCAAGGACTTCCATTACGCGCTCAGCGGCCTGACCCACGCGTCCTACGACATCGAGTTCAGTATGGTGGAGTCCTATTACAGCGCTCCAGGACAGCGGGTATATGACATCAAGGCCAACGGCCTGCCCCTTCCGAACCTGGTCAACCTGGACATCCTGACCAGGGTCCCCAAATACCAGGCCTACCAGGTCACCGTCAACAACGTGGCGGCACCGGGAGGCCGCCTGGACCTGCATTTCCTGGCCAGCAAAGCGGAGGCGACCATCTGCAGTATCCGCCTCAAAGCCGCGGGGGAGACCGCGCTCGAGATCAACGTGATGGAGACCCGCAACTGGTCCGCCTTTCCCCTGCGCTTCGTCAATGGAGCCGGGCAGGACCTGCACGAGACCGTCCTCGGCCGCCTGGGCTCACGTTTCATGATCAATCCCGTGCCCCAACTCCTGGGTTGGCGCCAGTCCCCACTGGGCACCTGGACCGCCGACCTCACCGAGCTGGTGCTGGCCTTCAGGGACGCGGATGGCGACATCCGCTGCCTTCCCTTCACCGACCGCTACCCGGTGTTCTCCAACATGGACCAGCAGTTGGCGCTGACCGGGGTGGCCTACGAATGCCAGGACCCCGCCCTCCCCTTCAAGGCCACCGTTACCCTCAAGGCCCCCTTCTATCCTCAGGATACGAAGATGAGCACCGCCCCTTTCTTCTACGTCGATATAAAGGTGACCAACCTGGGGAGTACCAACGTGAACGGCCAGTTCCTCCTGGTCCGGGCGCACAAGGACGACAACACCGGGGCCGCCGCCCCCCAGCCCCTGGCAGGCGCTTCCGCCGGTTACAAGTTCAACACCAAGTACACCTACGGGGACGAGAGCTACGTCCTCCCCGACCCCAACAACTCGGGATACGTCGAGTTCACCGAGGCGGTGGCGGTGGACAACACCAGCAACGTCAATATGCATTACAACATCACCAATACCGCCTGGATCTGGGGCTCCCCCGCCGGCTACCCCCTTCCCTACAGCCACAAGGTATACACCTTCGGGCCCCGGGGGTACTCGGGTATGGACTGGTCCTTCTCCCTCGCGGGCGGAGCCAGTGACAGCCGCACCCTGGTACTCGCCTCCCACACCATGGGTATCGTGCTCAACGTGCGGGGCGATTTCTCCAATCGCTTCCTCTATTCCAAGGCCTCCGGCCCCAACCTGCCCTCGGTGGAAGCGGTGGCGGATTATGCCCTGGGGGCGGACCGGACGAACATAGAGCAGAAGGGCTCCTTCTTCGACGGCGTGCTCTCGGATCCCTATCTCTCCTCGGTATCGCAGAGCGGGCGGGAGCTCATGGCCTATTCACTGCAGACCTTCCTCTGCAACACCTGGTGGGTCTACAACAGCGGCGGCAACGAGTGGTTCAGCGTATGGGAGGGTACGCCATGCATGTTCCATTCCACCGTCGACGTGGAATACAACGATGCCTGGTTCTACCTCAGTTTCTGGCCCGACCTGCTCAAGAAGACACTCTCGGAATGGCCGCTCTTCGAGAAGTGGGTCGGATCAGGCAGGTATCTCTCCCACGACATGGGGGTGGTGAACGCGGTCACCGGCATGGCATATCCACACGACATGCCCGT
>Ga0315288_10011111_pt1 | contig 11339 bp, 6 predicted proteins | sample YL17G11_20_MG_FD_203454 | JGI IMG/M metagenome (GOLD analysis project Ga0315288, IMG submission 203454) | Sediment microbial communities from Yellowstone Lake, YNP, Wyoming, USA - YL17G11_20 | ecosystem: Environmental > Aquatic > Freshwater > Lake > Sediment | place: USA: Wyoming | collected... | reverse complement strand
ATTGGGGCCGGCGATATCGTCTGGCTTTCCGGGGCGGAAGAGGTCACCATCGGAGACACGCTCTCCGCTCCTGAGCTGGCATCCCCAGCGCTCCCGCCGCTGGAGATCGAAGAGCCGACCGTCTCCATGTTCTTCCTCGTCAACTCGAGCCCGCTCGCCGGCCAGGACGGTCAGGTGATCGGCATCAGGCAGCTCAGGGAGCGCCTGGAGAGGGAACTGCGCACCAATGTCGCCCTGCGCGTGGAAGATGCCGGCCGGCCCGACGGGGTGAAAGTCTCCGGCCGCGGGGAACTCCACCTGGCGATTCTTATCGAGGAAATGCGCCGCGAGGGCCTCGAACTCTGCGTCTCTCGCCCCGAAGTGATCACCAGGCGCGGGGAGGGCGGCGCGCTTCTCGAGCCAATCGAGCAGCTCATCGTCGACATCCCGCAGGAGTATCAGGGCGTCGTGCTCGGGAGGCTGATCCGGAGCAAGGGCGAGATCGTCAGCATGACCCAGACCGGCACGGGCGCGCTGCGGATCGAGTTGGAGATTCCCACCCGGGGCCTGATCGGCTATCGCAGCGAGTTCCTGACCGACACCCGCGGACTCGGCATCATGTCCGCTCGCTTCATCGGCTATGGTCCCTGGCGGGGTGATATCGTTTCCCGCTCCCGCGGCTCCATGGTGAGCCTGGAGTCCGGAGATGCGACCGCCTACCAGTTGGAGAACCTACAGGAACGGGGAGACCTCTTCATCTCCCCCATGGATCGGGTCTACCAGGGGATGATCGTGGGCGAGCACTCCCGCGCGGGCGACATGGCCTGCAACCCGACCAAGAAGAAGAACCTGACCAACCACCGGAAGGCGAGCAAGGAGATCGACGTGGGGCTGGACGTCCCCCGAACGCTGAGCCTCGACGCGGTCCTCGCCTGGATTGTGGAGGATGAACTGGTGGAGGTCACGCCGACGGCGCTGCGACTGCGCAAGACCGTCCTGAACCCGACCGCGCAGCGATTGGCCGAGCGACAGGCTGCCGACCGCGGCGCGCCGGTTGTTGCAGGCTAGCCGCTGCACGCGCTCACCCCGTGCACCGGCGGTCACGCGCGCACTACCGAACAGCGTCTGCGCAGCGGCGATGGGAGGGCGCTATGGTCATCGAGAAACCTGCTGAGCTGGCCGCGCTCTGCTCCGATCTGGGGGAGGCGTCTGCCGTCTACCTCGACACCGAGTTCGTCGGTGAGGGGCGCTACTACCCAGAGGTCGGCGCTATCCAGGTTGCTACAGACGAGCGCGCCGCGCTCATTGATCCCCTCGCCGTCCGCGATCTGACTCCGCTGTTCGACGTGCTCCTCGCGCACGACATCAAGAAGGTCTTCCACGCAGGCCGCCAGGACCTCGCCATCTTCTTCGAGATGATGGGCCGCCCGGTCGCGCCCGTGTTCGACGTGCAGATCGCGGCCGCGCTGCTGGGGTACGAGGAGCAGATATCCCTCGCGGGCCTCGTCCATCGAGTGACCAAGCAGAGCCTCAGGAAGTCGCACGCGTTCACCGACTGGCTGCGGCGGCCGCTCACAGACACGCAGGTCGAGTATGCGCTGGAGGACGTGCGCTGCCTCGCGCCCGTGCACGACCACTTGGTGCACGAACTCAGCTCGCGCAACCGGCTCAGGTGGGCGCGCGAGGAGTTCAGGGGCCTCGAAAGAGCGGCTCGTTTCGTCCCGGCCGATCCGCGCGAGATGTTCCGCCAGATCCGCGGCGTCGAGCGGTTGAATGCGGAAGAGCTCTCCCGCCTCCGTGAGATCGTCGCCTGGCGAGAGGAGGCCGCGCGGGAGCTCAACATCCCGGTGCCGCGCATTTGCATGGACGTCGTGCTCATGGAACTGGCGCGCCGGCCGCGAGATACCATCGCGGCCCTGGCCGAGGTGCGCGGCCTGCGGTCGGATCAGGCTCGGCGGTTCGGCCGGGGCATGATCGAGGCGCTCAGCCGAGGCGCCGACACGCCCCCGCCCAGACTGGAGAGGCCGCCCTCTCTTCCGCAGGAAATGGAGCCGACCGTGGACTTCCTCGTCCTCTGTCTCCGATCGCTCTCCGCCGAGAAGCAGATCTCGCCAGGCCTCCTGGCCAATCGCGCCGACCTGACGGCCGTCGTGTTCTATGGCGAGGAAGCGCGCGTGCCCCTGCTCCGCGGGTGGCGGCGGAAAGCGGCGGGCGAGGCATTGCTCGCGACGCTTCAAGGCAAGGCCACCGCGCGCATCGCCCCCGACACGCAGCGCGTGCACCTGGACTGGAAGGAAGAGGCCCGAGACTGACACGCAATAGAGGGAATCCCGCACGCCCATTGAATAAACGTATTGAGACGTCGTCCATTGGTCTGGGGCCTCGCCTTGTGAGCTGGGTCGGTGTCGCTCGGCGGAAAGAAGCAAAGGCATGTCCCCCCCTCTCCCTGGTGGCTGCGAGAAGCCCTCCTCCCAGGCCCCGCTTTCGTATGACGATTGCTGGCAAGTCCTACCATCGCGCCGGCTGTCTCGTTCTCGGGTCGGCCGATTCCGCTGTGACTGGCGCCGAGGCTCTGGCCTGGGATCTCGCTCCCTGCCGAATGTGCAAGCCATTGCCCCCATTGCCGGAGCGTGGTCAAGGGGCCTTCATCGCGCCCCCTGAGCTAACGCAGCTCGATCGAATCGGGCGGCAAGAGCGATCGGTGAATGGTCGCCCGGCTGAATGAGCAAGCGAGACCATGCGATCCTTCATGCAAGGTTGGAAAGGCGTGCCTTCCTGGCACCGCTACTATGCGGTGCTCAGCACCAAACGCTACCATCGCGCCCAATGTCACTTCGGGCGTGACGGTGTTCCCGTTACCCACGCCGAGGCTCGAGCCCAAGGGTTTGCGCCCTGCAAGCTGTGCAAACCCCCGCCTTGCTGGTAGGCATAGCGGCCTGGCCGCGCTCAATGCCGGCCACAGTGGGCTGAGAACGGCACGTCCGAGCCCACAGATGAGTTCTGGAACACTACGATCTCCGTCATCGCTGTGCGTGAGAACCGCACTCTCATGCGAAACGACCTAGGCGCTCTGCCCTGGCAGCCAGGCCAATTCTGGCTAGTCGAGAGCTACTGGGAGGCCGCGGGTGTGCTTGCCTCTCTGAAGGCAGGAATAGCAGCCGAAGCAGTGAGACGGCCGATCGGCCAGGTCGAGGTAGTGATCGCCAGCGAGTCGAAGGAGCTGACGAGTCAGCCATCAGCGGCCAAGGCATTGGCGGAAGTGGTGGAGTTCCCTGCCGCGGTGCCTGTAGGACGGCGTGCGTATGTTACGTAGCAATGAGACACGCCTGAGAGCCGTCAGATCGTCCGGATAGGGTTTCTAGGGCGGACAGGGCATCGTGAAGCCCGAGACGATCCTAGCCTGGCAGCGCCGACTGGAGCGGAAGAAGTGGGACTACAGCGAGCGGCGGACTCGCGGACCAGGCCGGCCCCGGACGCCTGGGGAGATCGAAGCGTTGGTCTGTCGTCTGGCACGGGAGAACGCCTGGGGCTACCAGGTCTGCGACAAGTGGCTCAAAGACCGCAAGGGCCGCAAGCTCGACAATGACGACCTCATGCACTACCAGAGAATCGTCGTTGCCCTCAACGAGACCATTCGCCTGATGGCCGAGATCGATGCTCTGATCACCTGTTGGCCCGTCGCCTGATCGGCCTGCCGCCGACGCGACCGCCTGAATGCGGCCTTCGACGGCGAGATCAACTTCGTGGGAGACCAGGGGCGGATCTGCAATACGCTGCGTAAAGAACCCGCTCGTCTGCGTTCGCCGCCGGCGAATGGTGAAACTCGGCGGGCCGCGATCTCGTACCTGACAACGGAGACCCCGTGGCCTCTGGAGGTGGGATATGCGCGTTGGTCTGATTATCTCGGTGCTGGTGGTGATGGGGCTGGCCTACCTCACTATCTACGCCTGGCACAGGACAGCCGAGACCACCAGGGAGATGGCACAGGACTTGGTCATGAACGCCGGGAGTGTCGGGTCCGAGACGAGCCGCGCTACCGAAACGTTCGATGTGAGCGGCAAGAAGCGGCTCACCATCGTCAATGACTATGGTTCGGTCGAGATCATGGCGGGCGGGCCGAAGCTCACCATCGAGCGGGTCGTCTACGCGGGACAGGACAACCAGGCCCGCGCCCGGGCGGCGCAGTTCAAGGTGGAAACGGCCCCCGAGGGCGCGGATGGGTTCAGGGTCAGAGTCACCGGCGAGCCAGGGCGGCGGCGGGCGAGCGTGAGGCTGATCGTACAGGGGCCGCCGGAAATGGAGCTGATCGTTCAGGTGAAATCGGGCAATGGCGAGGTCAGCGGCTGGAGAAGCAACGTGGGTGTGACCACGGGTTCGGGGGACCTGACACTCAAGAGCATCGCCGCCTCGGCGGCCGCGAAGACCGAATCGGGCAACATCACCGCAGAGAACGTGCAGGGCGGGGTAGTGGCGGAGACCGGCAGCGGGAACATTGACCTCTCCACCGTGCGCGGCCGCGCCTATGGGAAAACGGGCAGCGGCGATGTGACCATGACCGACGTGACCGCGAGTGACATCACCGGCGAAGCGGGGAGCGGGAGCGTTTCGTTCGATGGGGTCGCGGGCGACGTGATATCGGCCGCCACTGACAGCGGCAACGTTGAGGTCGCAGTGAAGCAGCCCTTCTCGGGGCGCATGCAGATCCGGGCCGGGAGCGGGAATGCGGAGCTGACGCTGCCGGCCACCTCCGATTGCCGCGTCGAGGCGAAGGCGGCGGCGGGCGAGATCAGCAACAGCCTGACGATGCGGGTCAGCGCAATGTCGAACAACCACCTCCAGGGTACCCTCGGCAACGGCAGGGGACTGGTGCAGATCTCCTCGGGGAGCGGCAATATCGTGTTGGAGGAGGCGGGGAGGGGGTAAGGGTTTCTGGTGGCGTAGAGCCTGCCCTGAGCGAAGCGAATGGGTTGGTCGTGCGCCGCAGGCGAACGACAACCTGCCGAGCGGGCACAGCCCGCTCACATCTCCGCAGCTTGCAGCGTCTGGCTGTGCCATCCGCCGCGAACCTGCGCCACCGATAGTGCCGCTTCCTACGGCAGCTCCTTCAGCTTCGACAGCGCCTCGGCCAGGTCGCGGGCGCGGGGTGCGTCGGCGAAGCCGATGTAGAAGATGGTCTCGCGGGTCTGGCGCGCTTCATGCTGGCCGTAGCGGCGGCCATTGAGGGAATAGCCGTCGCTGCCGAGGAGCTCGCCGTGCGTGCCCTGGAGGTTGCCCTCAGCGCGATAGCAGGTGATGAAGGCGGCCTGCGCGGCCTTGGTGTTCTCGGCCATCACCCAGGTGGCGGAGCCGATGCCGCCCCCGAACTCGCACCTGATGCGGGAGGCGCGCGGATCGTCGGCGCTGCTCAGGACGGCGTCGAGGTGGCTGCCGCCCAGCACCGGCCACACCGCGATCCCCGCATCCAGCCAGCCCGAGGTATCGGCGCGGCGGGTGGTGCGAAGGGCCACCGCGAGCACACTGCTGCCGGGCGCGAGCAGGTAGTCGAGGGCAAGGGCGGTATGCCGGCCCCGCTCCTGCTTCGGCGAGCAGGAGAGGCGCACGCCTTGCCACACGACTCCCTGGCTGCCGCGGCGCGTGATCTCGCGCGCGCTGAACTTCTCCTGGGCAAGATCGCGCCCGACCGGTCCGAGGCCGGGCTCGATGCCGCCGAACCAGGGGTTCATCCACGAGTGCGGCCGCGCCGTGGGGTAGGCCGAGCGAAGCAGTTGCTCGCCGTCTCTCTCCAGCGAGACCGCGCTCCCCTGGAACTCCGGCGCGATGGTGAGCGCGAACGCGCCGTTGTCAATGCGGTACATCTCATCGCTCTCGCCCGCGCGGGTCACCGAGACCGACCGCTTCGGGTCGCCGAGGACGATCACAGCGCTGCGCTCGCGGGAGATGATGCGGTCAACCTGGGCGGTGACGTCCACGAAGTAGCCGCCCTCCGGAAGCGATGGCTGCCGGCTGACCGCGGCGGTCTTCGAGAAGCCGCGCGCCTCGTTGACGCTCCTAAAGCCCACGCTCCTGGGCGTGATGCGAATGCCCTCGGGCGGGCTCACCCGCAGCGCGCCATCGAACTCGAGCTGCCCGACCGAGTCTACCACGAGCTTGGCGCGCGCCTCCTTGCCGTGGATCACCACCGGATCGGGGCGCAGGCCGAAGGCGAACGGCTCTCGCGTCTCGGGGCGGCCCACCTCGCGGTAGACCCGCGGGCCGTAGAGGTTCTGCCACCAGCGGCGCACCGTGCTGTAGTCGCCGTCGCCGACGAACACAAAGAGCGGCGGCGCGCAGGCGGACTGGCCGGGCTCGACGGCCGGCAGCAGGTGGTCCATCTCGTTCCACCAGCCGTGGCCATGCACCCGGTAGGCCGGCTGCCAGAGCAGGCCGGAGGCCATGCCCTGCTCGTCCTCCATCGCCACCCAGGTCTCGGGCCAGATCTCCTCCTCCTTGGCGAAGTTGTGCTCGGGGCCGGGCCGGCCGGCGCCGCTGCCGCTGCGAATCAGCCCCCTGCGGGTCATCACCGATACCCATCTCCCGCGCAGATTGACATACTGCTTGATCTGCCCCTCGAAGCGCGCGGACGTGCCATTGAGGATCGAGTCCACCACCTCGACGATGGGAAGATTGGAGACCGTAATGCGGCGCTCCAGCCATATACCCGGCCGGTACACGGACTCGGTGGTCAGCACCGCGGTGAGGCGCTCGCCATCGCGCTCGATGCGCGCCTCGCATGGCTGCTCGAAGAACTCCTCCCAGGTGAAGGGAATGCCGAGCTGGGGCGGGGCGATACCCGCGGCCTGCCAGCGGTTGCGGATCTTGTCGCCGACGTTGGCCCAGCCGCCGCGGCGGCTGATGTGCACGTGCAGCAGGGTCGAGTCGAACCGGACAGCATCTTTCGCGACATGGCCGATGATCTCGCCGGGACGGCCGAAGTGCAGGTGGAGTTCAGCGAGCTTCGGTCTGATGACGAGCTTCTTCGCCTTCACCTCGGCCTCGGCTTTTAGCTCCACCGGGCCGGACTGCGCGCCGGTCACCGTTACCGGCATCTCGACCGCGCCCCTGGCGGGAATCTCGATCTCGTGCGCGGCCGGCTCGATGGTGACGCCGCCCGCGCCGCGCAGATGCACGGCCGCCTTCACCGGCTGGTTCAGCTCGCTGAAGCCCTGGACGATGATGCGGTGCGGCTGGCCGGGCCGGAGGTTGTGGCCGACGGCGTCCAGGCCGAAGCTGAGGGCCTGCTTGGCCTCGAACCCGGCCTCGAGCCGGATGGGTGTGCCATCGAGGACGATGTCGGTGCGGATGATGGGAGCCTGCGGCTCCTGCTCCTTCTCCCGGATGTCAGGGTCAACCTCGAACTGTGCCGAGACCTGCGTCCGGTCCACCACCCGCAGGACCTGCTTCTGATCGAGCTCGATGCCGTCATCCGCGGAGGCGACGAGCGCGACCTCAACCGGCCGCGGCCGATGGTTCACGATCTCCCACCGGATCCGATGCGGCACGCCCGCGACCAGCTCCTCGTCCTCGAGATAGCAGGCGACGAGGAAGTCGTTGGTCTCGATCTCGACCAGGCCCCACGACTTGCGGTCGTACACCATGCGCAGCCTATCGCCATCCTCCTCCCACTCGTACGGGTAAACGCGCACCTCGCCGGGCCGGGGCGCGCCGCCGCCGCCCTGCTTGTGGTCATCCGCGGTGAGGGAAAGATCGCGCTTCATGGTGCGGTACCAATCGTGCTTCTTGAAGTACTGCTGCGCTACCGGGTGGCGGCGGGCGCCGGGGGTGAAGTTCTGCATCAGCACGCCCCACTGCTCCTCGGGCGACCACATGAAGCCGGACTTCTTGTAGAGCGGCACCGCCTTCAGGTTGCCCGGCCAGGTGTGCAGGTCGACGCGGGCGATGCCCAGCTCGTAGACGCGCTCGATCGAGCTCAGCAAGACCGCCTTGCCGTACCCCTTGCCGTGGTAGTCCGGGTGGGCGTTGAGGAAGGGGATGTAGGCGCGGTTCTTCTCATTGGGCTTGGCTGCGCAATCGCAGAAGGCGACGAAGTTACCGCCCACTTCGGCGACGAAGATGCCGAGGCGTCGCTCGTCGCGGATACGGCCGCCGACCTCGTTAGCCGTCTTGGGGTCCCAGCCGCCGCCCGGCCAGCCGCGGCCGGATTCGTTGAACAGCCGCGCCAGCTTCTCGGCGTCGCCTTTGCGCCAGTCTTTGGTGAGGTCTCGAACTCGGACTGCCACACTACCCCTCCGTAGGGATTGCCTATCAGGTTGCCGGCGTCGGCGCAGCTGCGCCGGTGTCTATGCCGTCCACGATCGCCTGCAAGAACCGGGGGTGGTGCTTGCCGAAGTCCTTGCCGGCGGTCTCGCGAGTCATCACAATGACCAGGTCGTTCACGGGATCGACTAGGAACGTCGCGCTCGATGCCGCCCCGTGCCCGATGGTGCTCTTGCTGAGGCCGGGGATGTCGTATGGCCACAGGCCGATCCCGCACCTGGAGCCATCGTCCCGCCCCAGGACCTGCGTCATGGGCTGAGGCAGCATCTTCGCGAAGGTCTCGTCGCGATAGAAGCGCAGGTCCCCGTAGGCGCCGCGGTTGAGCATCATCTGCCCGATCTTGGCGATGTCCAGGGGGACGCTGCGGGAGTCTCCCATGGTGCCCATCACGTCGGTGTTCGCGCAGCCCAACGGGCCCAGCAGGTGATGGTGGAAGAACGCGGGGATGGTCTCGCCGCTGATCACCTCGATGATCTTCCCGCCCAACCCCAGGCCCACGCCGTTGTAGGCCTGCACCTCGCCCACTCTGAGGTACGGGTAGTAGCCGGCGACGACCTCAACCATGTCGCTCATGTCGTCACCCCAGTGCTCCATGGTGGGGAACCCGGAGGTGTGAGTGTAGAGGTGGCGGATGGTGAGAGGCCGGATGGAGGCGACCTCCCGCAGCGGTGGGAGGTACTTGTCCGCGGGGTCGTCGAGGTTCACCAGCCCCTGGTCCACCAGCATCATCATCAGGTTGGCGGACAGAGTCTTGGTGATGGAGGCCATCCAGCTCTTGGTGGTGGTGGTCATGGGCTTGCCCTCGCGCTCCCCGTAGGCCTTGTGGAGCACGATGACGCCGTGCCGCGCCACCAGGGCCGCGAACCCCTGGTCGCTCTCCGCCGCCCATGCCTGAAGCACCGCGTCGATCTTCTCGGCCGCACCGGGCTTCATGCCGGCTTCGGCCAGCGCGCCCTCATGCAGCACGGTGGCGGGCTTGCCCTCGATCGGCCGCGGGGCGACGAACGGATTCGGGTAGGCGGTGTCCGCGCCGTAGAGCTTGCGCTTGAGGCCGAGCCACCACTGGCGGTCCAGCGCCAGGGCGTCGGCCCACTTGGGGGCCTTCCCCCCGGTCGGCTTCATCTCGTACCATCCGGCGAGCGCGGCGGGCACATGCCAGTCCCGCTCGGCAGCGCCGAGGAACGCCCACTTCATCGTCTCGGCGACGTCGCTCGATTCGTCCTCGAGCACCTGCGGCGCGATCCCCATCTCCTTGGGCAGCGTCACCTTCACGTCCAGCCTCCCGAACCACCAGTCGTAATCCGCAGGCTGCCGGAACAAGGTGCGGAAGCGTCGAATGGGCGTGCCGCCGCGCAGAGGCTTGACCTCGACGATTGCGCCGTACCGCCCGGGCTTCTCCGCCTTCTCGACGACGTTGTAGTCTTTGTCGTAGTAGGTCACGTTGATCGAATGCGGGCCGATCAGGTCCTCGGCGAGGGATGGCTGCTCGAAGTCGCACCGGGGGAAGTCGGTCCCGCTGAACAGGTACGGGGCGAACCGGAGGTTGGCCGCGTCCAGGGTCTTGGGCTTCGCCGCGCTCGCCTCGAGGGGCGGCATAGCCAGGCCGACGCTTTCGCCGTCGGCGTAGATCTCAAGCATGCCGTAGCTGCGGTCGTCCGGCGATAGCGGGATGGCCGCGGTGGCCTTCCCCAGGCCATCCTCGCCGCGCTCGACGGTGCAGCTTCCCAGGCCGCGGCCGCGCTCGGCCACCGTGACGGTTCGGCCGATCAGGTCGGGTGCGGTGCGAATGCTGACGAGCATGCGCCTATTGTGCTCGGGCACGACCGAGACGATATCTGCCAGCACGGTCGGGCTGGCGTCCTTCGCCAGGCGCAGGTGCAGCAGATCGGAGCCCTCGAAGCCCGGGCGCCAGCCCAACCGGGTGGTTTCGCCGCTGCCGTCAACGTTGATCGCGTAGGCCTGGAAGGCGATGTCCTGTCCCTCCGCGGGCGCGACTCCGAAGGCGCTCCATGGGATAAGCACCTCCAACGCGTAGCCGCCGGGGATAGCCGCTCCCGCCGCCTGGATGGTCGCCGACACAGCCTTGTCTCGCTCCTGCTTCGGATCGCCGGGGTAGACGGCCGGCTTCGGGCGCGGAAGGTTGATCCCCGGGCTGATGTTGGACCTGAACGCGCCCGCGGTGGGCTGGTCCCAACGGCTGCCAAGCACCATGACGCCGTCGCGGTTGCCTGCCTGCGACTGCTCCGATGCCTCGGACACGTCCAGGTCCTTGACCTCGAAGAAGGCCACCAGCCCGCGCTCGTTCCACCCGAGCCGGTAGCGCGGGGAGAAACCATCGTCGGGCCGCGCCTTGCCCTCTGACGCGCGCAGCAGGTTGACCCCGAACCCCTTGCCGCCCCAGTCGGCGACACTGCCGTCAACGACGGCCTCGCCGACGAAGGGGACCCTGATCACCGGGCCCCGGTCCTCGCCGGCCATCGCGCCCGCAGACGCAGCGAGCAGGCAGATAACGGTCAGTCCCAGCACGAACCTGGCAGAGAACGACGGTGTCATGTGAAGCTTCCTCCTCGCCGCGATTGGGACGGCCTGACTGCAAAGGGAAAGAAAGAACCGTGGGCGCTTGGGCCCACGGCTCCGGGTGATCTGAACGCCAAGGGAACAGGTGCTAGGCGCGTCTCTCCCCGGAGGTTAGGCTGGCTTGCGCGCATCTTGTCAGCGTGTCCACAATGCCACCTCCTGGGAAGATCCCTCGCCGGCGGGCGAAGTGGGTGGGATAATAGCAGACACGGGAGGGGGGCGTCAAGCAAGGATAGCACGAACAAACGGCGATCCGCAGCTTGCGCAGATTCGCGGGGATTGGGCAGAGGGGATGATGGCCGGCGCTGCGCGCCCGCGGGGCCGGGTGGAGGGACAGGAGCAAGCTCCTGTCCAACGGTCGCAGGCCCCGCGTCATCCCGCGAACGGCGAACGGCCGACCGGCATGCGGCCTGCTGCGCAGGACATCTCATACCCGCGTCACGCGGCACCGGCAGGGCGCGGCGCGGCTG
>Ga0315288_10011107_pt1 | contig 11340 bp, 9 predicted proteins | sample YL17G11_20_MG_FD_203454 | JGI IMG/M metagenome (GOLD analysis project Ga0315288, IMG submission 203454) | Sediment microbial communities from Yellowstone Lake, YNP, Wyoming, USA - YL17G11_20 | ecosystem: Environmental > Aquatic > Freshwater > Lake > Sediment | place: USA: Wyoming | collected... | reverse complement strand
AAATCAGCACTTGGAACAACATCGGAAATTGCCGTAGAGAAATCCATTTCTATTTGAGGAGGTTTTATTTCGGGTTTAAATAACTCGCGCTGTTCAATCGCACGCGTCTGGTACACAGGCTGAAGTTCATCCGGGACACCAAATGAACTCTGCTGCTGGACTGGAGCTTGCCCCTGACCCGGAGACGGTTGCTGCACGGTTTCCACCTGAGGAATGTACTGCAGGATGTCGCTCGATCCATTGAAATCGAGATTCTCGATAATCATCTCTACTGTTTCCAGTGAAATCTTTTAGGGAACGGGGGCGCAATGAGTCCAAGGGGGGGACACTCAAACCTTCTTCACAGTGACACCTGGACGCCGTGCGTTTCCAGCTGGCGTTCCAGACGTGACCAGGGGTGCTGCGACGTGTCGTGGGTTGTAGTTGTTCTGATGATACTGCCACATGGCTTCGGATCCAATCCGGAATCCTTTGCGGATAGGCGCCTTGTAATAATAGACACAATCCTCAATCTTGTTGGATTTGCTCGTGTTGTCGAGGACGAGACACTCGTAGTTTTCGGTACAAGCGTTCATCACCTGACAAAACATGTCGAACGTCGGGAACACACCGAAAAACGCCTTGTACAGGCGCTCGCGGTTCTGAATCACATTCTCACGGAGCACAAACACGTAATCGACGTTGGCACGCAGGTCAGGCGTCAAGTCCATACAGTACTGCATCGTCAACAAAAAGAAGATTTTCCAGTGACGCCCGTTCATGAAACATTGTCTGATGCACGTGTCTTTCATGAACGCCTTGTCGTACATACAATCGTCCAGAAGCAAAAAAGCGCTCGACTTTCCACCCCCTGAAACGATTCGCCTCTGGCGCTCAAGCACCTTTTCGATGGCGTCTCGTTTGTAATCACCGTAAATGAACAGGTCGGGGATGAACTGCTTGTAGTAGTGGTTACCATCTTCTGTGCCTGACATGACGATACCGACGGGCAGGTGTCGCTTGTGGTACATGATGTCCGTGACGAGCGTTGACTTGCCTGTGCCGCGCTTGCCGATGAATACGCACACCTTGTCGTCGCCAATCTTGCTCGGGTCAAACTTTTTGAGTTGCAAATTGGTCATTTCCTGATAGTATACTGGGTTTTTTCCGCACGTGAAAGACGCGCTGAATGTTTTCTTGAGGTAGAGTAGTATGTCAGCATCACAGATATTGCTGGCTGGTCACGGTCCAGAAGACCGCTGGCTGACAGAAAGTCCAAACAGGACGTACTTTGAGGCGAAATATCAGCCTCATATAAACCGTTTGCGTGAAACGTTTGAAGTTCCCTTTGATAATCGGGGTGTAACGTTCGGGACGACTGGTATATGTACCGTGCCAGTCAAAGGGGATTACTTGACAAGTCTAACGCTCCGGGCGGTCCTCCCACCCATTTACCCGACGGTTCCGGGTCAGTTTGTGTTTCCGACGCCTTCGTCGCAGGTTGGAGGGACCGTCTACGTGAATATGGGTCTGACGCAAGTGCTTGCAGACGGTGTGACCCTGACGGCAAACACGGTCGGGAATCATTATTTTTCAATTGGCGCAGGTGTGATTCTGGTAGGGACAGCCTACAATATCTTCGACCTCGACAATACGTACACAATTGCGAGCATTCCTACGGCAAACTCGTTCACGTGTTTGACGAGCCTTGCAGGTATATCTTACAATGGCACGGTGTCAAGTCCTGGAATCGTACCCTCTGACGCAGTGGGGTACTTTTCGACTACAAACTCGAACCTCTGGGTAAACAACATCACAAACAAGACATGGCAAATTACTGCAGGGACGAATATAGTAGGTTTAGTGTATACATTCACGACGTCTGCACCAAGCAATTTACCAGTTGGGAGTACAGTCATTTTAAATCTACCAAATTCTAATATAATTGATGAACTATCTGTAGTAACTGCATCGACTGATACGACATTTACATGCACGATTACTAGTTTATATTCTAGTTCACTTTCAGATTCCGTTTCTCTTGTCGTTCCACCTCTCGAGTTGACGAACCGGGTTTTTTCGTCTAACGTTTACCAGTCAATCTCATTTGCAAACGAATCAGATTCTGCATTCTGGGGGTTTGATTCGCGCGAAGGACTTACGTACTTTCTCACAGCGACACCTCCATGGACTTTGACCCAGTCTGGATGGATCAGTGGGTTCTTGCCACCGAGCACATCAACGTATGACGACTCAGTCGCACACAAACTGTGTAAGGCTGTTCGGATTCTCGTCGGCAAGCAAATCATCAAAGAGTACACAGGTGAATACATCGAACTCCAAAACGACCTGACTGTTTCATACGAAAACAAGGCAGTTTTAAAGTTGATGAACGGGACGCTCGACCAGACACAGGCTACTTTTTTCAGAGAATATTACACGACTCTGCCTCTCGGAACAAAAGAGATTCCTCTGTGTGCATTGACCAATCAGCAAGTGAGTGTTGAGATTGATTTCGAATCATTCACAAACTTGTCCCAAAACTTAAACTCTGGAACTGGAGACTTTTTGGACTCGAAATCGTATACATCTTACGACGCGTCAACAGGACTTTTGAATGGTCAACCCGTCAATATTCAGAGTACTCTATCGTACCAACAGTACATATTCACAATTACATATGATGGAAACATTATATTGTACGACACTACAAAACCAATCGACGACCAAAATTCTTATGTAGTCGTGACCGCCTTTGCAGGACCATTTGGATTGTTTTCCAAGTTTTGTATTCTAGGTGGTATAATTTATATCCAATTAGTAAATGGATTCTTAATCAAAGGGATTTTAGACGAATTTATTCAAGGAAACATGAGTTCTTTTGTATCAAATAGTTATTTACCAACATTACCTGGCGACATTGATTCTCCTACTGGTACGATGGTTGCAGACGCTCGGTACATCTACTACGCCGTCAGTAATCTGGCGTCAAGTGTATTCGTGGTGAGCTACGACACACAGAGTCCCTTTGGAACATCGACAGGATACGCATCGGTCGATTTCACACAAACATTCGACCCGAACGTCACGGGTTTATACCAGATTCTTTCGACCGGCACAGAACTGATCGTGGTCCCAGAGGGTACACCGGGGTCACTCTATACGTACCAGCTGAATGCGAACGTCCAGAGTCAATGGTACACACTCAATTACTCTTCGTACGGAACTCAAATCACGGAAGGAGTTCTCATAGGTAGTTCCGTCTATTTTATACTCGATAATTTCAATATTCTAAAATACACAGATTCGTCATTTTCTATACCAAGTTCACCATCAATTACAATACCCGGTGACGCACTTCGAAATCTCATCGCCGTCGGAAATTACATATACTGTTCAACAAACAGCGTCGCCGTCCAGATTGACACGACCCAAGATCTTTCGACTGCCGCAGCGTATGAGTTCCCCGCGCCGTTACCGATTGGTCAATACGTCTTTGCGAATGGACCTCGTTTCATCTATATATTTTCACAAGATCCTGGTCAAACGACAACACCGACGAACATTGTTCGCTTCGATCCGTACCCACCCGTTCCTGTACTCCAAACCAGTATTTTGGTCGATTATGAGTCTTTGCCTGAGGGTGTCAAAAAACCAGACAAGGCGCTCCTCGGGCTGATCCAGACGCAAAGGGTGACTGATATGAATTACATGAACATCCGAGGACCCGTCAAGGAACTCTGGGTCACGGGGACATCTGACTCAGCAAACGTGTTCCAGTACTCGAATCTGGCAACCGTGAGTACGCTCGAACTCGCTGGTGAGCAGATTGTGACTGACGACGACGGAACACGCACGTTCCTCAACGTCATAGAGCCGTTCGAGACACACACGTCGATGCCTATCCGGAACGTTTCTGTGATTTCGTTCGAATTTGATCCCGAGTCTGCGATACCGAACGGCACAATCAACTTTTCGCGTATCAGGGACCAGATTTTCAGGGGTGATGCTCAAACGGTCTGGGCGCGCACGTATAACCTCCTTGCGATTCAAGGTGGAATCGGCGGACTTATTTTCGACTCGTAAAGTAGAAGAGGAATGGATTTCTCAACAGGCCCACCGGCTCAGTTTTCACACCAGGTGACACGCCTTCAATTTCCAAAAGATGTTCACTTTGGCGATGACATTTCGATATGGATCGCCAAAGTGGGTGACGTGGCGCTCGGGACCATGTACATCCGGGTCGATTGGCCCGTCGCAGCTTCAGTCGACGATTCGGCAGGTACGCGCATGATTGATTTTGTCGAACTCCGATACGAGAATGACCTCCTCGAGCGTCACTACGGCGAATCGCTCGAACTCATGAATGACCTTTCGGTTACAGCCGGGAAGCAACCTGTTCTGACCACTCTGCTCGGCAAGGGTCTGACGAGTAATCTGTCGGCGTACTACATTCGCATGCCTTTTCGACTCAATTTGCCCCTGTGTGCACTCGATAAAGCACCTGTGTTTCGGGTCAAGTTCAGACCGAGCAGTGAGTTTTCAACCCTGAATTGGACAGCAGCTATCAAGGTCAATCTGTTTGTCGATTACGTGTACGTGACCAAAGCCGAACGTGACTATTTCAAAACGGCAAAGATCGACTACCTGACACACACGATTCAGCGCCTACAATTTACCGTAGGTGCAAACATCACAAAGTCGACATTTATTTCTGAGTTTACGAGACCAGTCAAGGAACTCTATTGGGTTATCCAGACGGATGGATCCGCCGCCTATGACTATACGAACCTCGGCACTGAACAGCTCGAATCACTTCGTCTCCAACTGAACGGAACTGACATTATTCTACCGGAGATTGGAACCCCCCTATTTCTTCGAACAATTCAGGGGCTCGAAAGTCATACACGTGTACCTGATCGGAAGTTTTACATGTACACGTTCGCACTCGACCCGGAACACCCGGATCAGTCAACCGGTTCAGTAAACATGTCTATGATGACACGTCAAACACATACACTGGAGCTGACACCGTGTGTGTTTTCACGCCAGGTTCGGGTTTACGCTGTGACGCATAACGTCGTACGAATAGAAAACGGTTCAGTCATGTCCCTATTTGACAATGTGCAAGAAGGTGGTACAGAAATTCTGTCGTAATGGTAGATGGCGAAGGTGTACAATCCAGTGTACCCTGGTTTGTATTACTTTGATACATTCACATTCAGCACACTGGGAACGTCCGGGATCCGAGGTCCAGAACCGTCCAGGGCGTATGCCGATGCACCCTGGCGTGATGGTGATTTTTCAATTGTCAACGGACAGCAGTATTGGACAGTTCCAGAGTCAGGAATATATCACATAGAAGCATCAGGAGCTTATGCTGTCGAACCTGGTAGAGTCGTATCAGGCGATGTGGACCTCTCCGAAGGACAGATTCTCCAGATTCTCGTGGGACAACAGCCAACACCATTAACATCGAATACATTGGATAACATCACGGTTGGTGGTGGTGGAGGAACTTTTATTATGACAAATGGAACCCCCCTGATTGTAGCGAGTGGTGGAGACGGAGGATCTTTTTCAGGTGCTCTGGTTCCGTCGTCTGGTTCGTTTCTTCCATCAGGTGATGGATCTGGAATTGTTGGAGCTGGGTATTACACGGATGGCTCTCAAACTAACCCATTTTTTCAGTTTTTGACACCGAAAGCGCTTGTAAACGGAGGGTTCGGTATGAATTATCAATATGGACAACCTGAAATACCTGAAGAAGGCGGGTTCGGAGGGGGTCAGAGTCCCTTTGGTCTTTTGACGACGATACTAGCAATCACGGGGGTTGGCGGTACGACATATTTGGTCACCACCGATGTACCACATGGATACCCGCCATCTTATGCCGTGGTTATATCCGGTACTGTTTCATTCGATGGTGTTTATTCCATTACAGTGACTGGGTTGGACACATTTGCGTTTGAGGCGGCAAGTGTTTTCGGAGATGAAGCAACTGGATTTGTTTTTGGAACTTCGTATGGTATTTCTGGTGGTGGAGGGTACACGGGAAGTGCGGGCGACGGCGTTTCCGGTGCAACCTGTTATGCGGATTCAAGTGTGACGAATTTTACAGACCTCGGGGCTTCTGGAAACACAGCGGGGTACGTCACGGTGAGTCTTATCGACCCTGGACCCATTAAACAGAATTCGACCCTTACCCCATGGACGATTCAACCGACGACATTTGCGCCAGCTACGACATGGTCCTCAGTTGCCTACGGGAACGGTGTCTACGTCTCAGTGTCGAACAACGGCACGTACCCAGTCATGTACTCGATGAACGGAATTGACTGGTTGACAGATACGTCCGGTTCCCAAACCGACTCGTGGATATCAGTGACTTTCGGGGATGGAGTGTTTTCCGCTGTGAGCACGATTGGTTCTATAGCATATTCATATGATGGAATAAACTGGGTAGTAAAGAAATCAGTGCTATATACTATTGCTCCGGGGGCGGGGTTTGATTATTTCGGTACTTCAATCGATATGAGTTCAGATGGAACTGTTATCGCGGCAAATATAGGCCCGTCTAACTTTAGTCTCCCGAGATTGGTAAAAGTGTACACAAATGGAGTCTTGTCATACACACTCACGGGAAATCCATTAAATCCATTAGATGGCTTTGGAAGAGTCGCTCTTAGCTCTAACGGAACCATACTTGCTGTCGGTGCGTCCGGTGATAATTATGTAAAAGTATATACAAACGGGGTCTTGTCATATACACTTACAGGAAATGCGTCTGATCAGTTCGGAAGGTCAGTCGCGCTAAGCTCTAATGGGACCATACTTGCTGTTGGAGCACCCGGTGCGGATTATGTAAACGTATATACAAATGGAGTCTTGTCATATACACTTACAGGAAATGCATCTGATAAATTTGGTGGAGTAGTTGCATTGAGCTCTGACGGAAGTATACTTGCTGTCGGTGCACCCGATACATCCCAAGGTTATGTAAAAGTGTACAATAATGGAAATTTTTCTTATCAAACAATTGAATATAGTAGTAGTAATGGTTATCAAAAGTATTTAGACTTGAATTCGGATGGAACTATTCTCGCAGTATGCACAAGAAACGCTAATAACTATGACAGGGTACTACAAATATATAACAATGGGAATATACTATACTATATCGTATCTCCAAGTAGTCAATATGCTCCAGACGAGAGCGTTTCTTTAAATTCTGATGGAACTATTCTTGCGGTTGGTATACCTGGTGCTAGTGTGAATGGAATTGTGTCAGTCTATACGAATGGAATTTTAGCGAACACATTAGAAGCCGCCCCCTCGACTTTTTTTGGAAGCGCCGTCGCACTGAGTTCTGATGGAAATACACTCGCTGCGAGTAATGGGTTTGAATATCTTAATTTATTCGTAAAAATATTTGATACGTTTTTTAATTCTTTTTCCCCATTGTCTTCAGTGACATATGGTAACGGAACATTTGTCGCGGTTTCAAACGTATTGTCTACACTTTATTCTACGGATTCTATAAATTGGTCAAATACAAACGCTCTGTTTGATACATGGTCTTCAGTGACATATGGTAACGGAAAGTTTGTCGCGGTTTCAAAATATGGAACGACGAGCAATGTCATGTATTCATCTGATGGAAATATGTGGTCAAACGTGACAACAGGTACGACGAGTAATTCGTGGACTTCAGTGTCATACGGAAATGATAGGTTCTTAGCCATATCTTCAAACGCGACGTCGATGTATTCTCTTAACGGGATCAACTGGACCACGGGAGGTTCACCTGGTCTACAATCGAACTGTCTCACATTCGGTGATGGGTACTTTGTATGTCCTTCGAGTAATTCCAGTGTTTCTGCAGTTTCAATTTCAACAAACGGACAATCATGGCAAGTGCTCTCGCTCAATTATACACCAGGAGTCTATGCTGGTATAACTTATGGAGGTTCGGGGTTTGTAGCAGTCTCATCAACTGGTTTACTTCTAGGATTCATTCCGACATTCTGGGTAAACACAACACAAGTGGTAAATTCGTCGAAACTCAACTCTGTCAACTGGTCCGATTTGACATACGGAAACGGGTCTTTCGTCGCAGTAGGACAGGGTCTGATTCAGACCTCTCTTGATTATGGAAACACATGGTCATCCTTTGCAGTAAGTAACACCCTTTCGTCTGTGACATATTCACCAAACCTTGGAAAATTTGTAGCTCTGCCGGGTTTTTTTGAAGATGGGTTGTACACATCTACGGACAGTTCAAATTGGACTTTGAGCCAAACACTCCCCAGTGTACAGAGCGCCCCAACCTCCTTGACATACGGGAACGGACAGTTTGTGGCGCCCCTATACGGTGATTCAAACGTGTTTTATTCACGTGACGGTATAAACTGGAACTTGGCACAGTCACCACTTGCTACACAATGGTCATCTATTACGTACGGAAATGGAACCTTTTTAGCTGTTTCAAATTCTACGAGTAATTTTGAAACCATGTATTCGAATGATGACGGAATAACATGGACAATAAATTCGGCTCTTCGATATACAGCGATAGGTGGACCAAGTGCTTTCAGTTCTGACGGAACCATACTCGCAACTGCAATCGACGGCTCAATAGCCGCGAATGTATACACAAACGGGGTTTTGACGTATACAGTTGCTAATATTTCAGGTGACGGAACATATTTGCATAAGGTTGCTCTGAGTGCTGACGGAACCATACTCGCAATTGGCTCATCGCTTGCAGTCCCTAATCAAGCTGGAAATACAAGAGTGTACATAAATGGGGTTTTGTCATATACTCTCGTTGGAAACGACTATGATGATTTTGGGTATGCGGTTGCTCTGAGCGCCGATGGAACTATACTTGCTGTCGGCGCACCACAAGCAACTGCAAATCCGGGATATGCAAACGTATATACAAATGGAGTTTTATCATATACAGTTACCGGGGGGATTACTTATGACCTGTTCGGGTGGTCAGTCGCTCTAAGCGCTAACGGGACCATACTCGCAGTTGGTGCACCATATGAAAATAATTATACAGGGTATGTAAAAGTGTACACAAACGGGGTCTTGTCATATACACTCACCGGAAATAATTTGTTTGAAAGATTTGGAGAGTCAGTCGCTCTGAGCTCTAACGGGGACATACTTGCTGTCGGTGCACCCAGTTATAATAATAATGCAGGATACGTAAAAGTGTATACAAATGGAGGTTTGTCCTACACACTTGTTGGAAATAACGATAATTTCGGAAGGTTAGTCGATTTGAACGCTGATGGGACCATACTTGCTGTTGGTGCACCCAACGGAAACAATGATGCAGGGTACGTAAAAGTTTATACAAACCAAATTTTAACAGCTCTATTTTCTGGTACATCTCCAGAGTCGTTAGGAAATTCAGTCACCCTGAGCTCGAGTGGTAATATGTTAGGAACCGGTTATATTGACTTTAGCGGTCCGACTAGCAAGACAAAAATATACGACTTGGATCTTTATAACAAAAGAGGGTTATCATCAGTGACATACGGAAACGGGCTCTTTGTTGCCGTGTCAAACCCCGGTGGTTCAATTTACTCTTCGGACGGAATCAATTGGTCTGATGGAAATGCCCCAACAGACACATGGACATCAGTCTCGTATGGAGACGGTTTCTTTGTAGCAGTGTCCGACAATGGGACGTACCCCGTCATATATTCCCAAGACGGAATCAGCTGGTCGACAACCGACCCGGGGTCCCAATTGAACAACTGGGGTTCGGTGGCATTTGGCGGTGATACGTTTTTGGCTATACCCTTGTCAGGGGCAACGACGATGACAACAACTATATCTAAAACCTTCTAACCAAGTACAAGTAATGGAGCAATCGATAATGGACATCTTTTTGCCCGTGATGGAGTCATCCGTCGTTCTTGCCGCTCACTACGCCAAGGCGACCGGGCGTGACTGTGTCGTGGCTCAGGACATGTGCTACGGGCTCATGTACGCTGCCAGGACAGTCACAGGCAAACAGATTGGGTCCCTGTTTCCAGAGCTCTACGACGAAGAGTCAGACGAAGAAGAAGAAGAGGAGGAGGGTGAAGATGAGGAAGAAGAGGATAAGTGGACCAGGTACGAAGGCACGGACAACGAATACGCCATCAAGATGAACGAGTGCGCAGATATGTGGGAAGCATGGGAACCAGAGAGTCCAGCAGAAGATGCGTTGAAGAATGCAGTCAATAAAGCAATGGAAGAGTATGTATGAACTCTTTGAGGATGAGGAAGAGTCGGAGGATGAGTTGGTCCCGAGAGTCAAGTACTCCGTGATTCTCCAGAAGGAGGAGTATGAGGATGACGACGAAGAGGAGGATCCATTGCCGTACGTCGACATCGGTCCAGGGTACTACTTTTTTGACTCTGAATGATCGAAGGGCGAAGCCCTTCATTCTCAGGAATCCCAGACCGCTGCGCGGCGGGGAGGGCGCGAATCCCGACCGGGTCTACGACCCAGTCGATCTTTTTTCTCCATATAAAGTAAAATGTCCGGAATTGTATCCACAGCAGCAGGCACCTTTGCCCCCTCCGTCTCCGCGGGTTTCTTCTTCGCGACCGCCATCGCGTGGATGGATGTGATCCGCTGGACCATCTCCCAGCTGGTGAACGTCAGCAAGAACGGCGGCAGCTACTATCTGATGAGCGCCATCTTCACGACCCTCCTGTCCGTCATCGTGCTCATGATCCTGGCTCGTCTGCAGGGTGTGTCCAGAATGTACGGAAAGTCCGAATATAAGGCTATGTAAAAAGTCCAAGGGGGGCACGTAGTGCCCGTTGTCAGTGGCAAAGGAGAAAAAACTTGATATAACTTAATGAAAGTACTCGACTTGACGCTGTGGAATTGGCTTCTCGCCTTTGCAGGGTCAGGACTCGTAGGGTACGCCCTCAAACTCAAAGGAGCTCAATCGTGGGGGATCTTCCTCCTCGCTTGGATTCTCATCGGTATGTTCGTGTACAGGTTTTTCGGTATTCAGCAGCCTGGGTACTATCTCGGTCTCCAGGAAGATTCTAAGTATCCAAATCTAAAGCATGGACTCGTCTCAAAGTAAAGACCAAGTCGCGAAGCGACTTGTTTGCCAGACCCGTCGAGGACTTTCCACCTGCGGTGGAAAGGAATTAAAAATGGAAGATTCTGCTCGAGATCGTAAGCGAAACTCGGCTCGTAAAAAGAGCGATTTTTCAGTGTACTCACAAAAGGCGGTACGGGCAACCGAGCTCCGTCAGTCAAAAGAAAATACGCGTGTTGTCCAGGACAAGCAGAAAAAGAAACCCAAAAATTCAAAATGACGACTCTCAAGC
>Ga0315288_10011103_pt1 | contig 11341 bp, 15 predicted proteins | sample YL17G11_20_MG_FD_203454 | JGI IMG/M metagenome (GOLD analysis project Ga0315288, IMG submission 203454) | Sediment microbial communities from Yellowstone Lake, YNP, Wyoming, USA - YL17G11_20 | ecosystem: Environmental > Aquatic > Freshwater > Lake > Sediment | place: USA: Wyoming | collected... | reverse complement strand
ACCACAAGGCTCAACAACCACCTTCCAGAGAGGCGTGTCTGCACCATCTAACGTGCAAGCGCGTAACCAAGGTGTTGCCCAGAGAGCCGCATACCAGCAAGCAGTGGTGGCTCAACAGCAGGCAGATGCCCAGTTTGTGGCCGATAATCTCCAGCTAGACACCGGGGAGTGGGTTCCCCGGGAATACTTCAATGCCCTGAACCACGAACAGCAGGTATACCTCAAAGCTGCAGGGGTAGAGAAGTTCAACTCCAGGCAATCTCAGCTACAGAAAGCCTCAGCATCCCTTACCAGTAACGGCCAGATAGACATAATAGCAGCAATAGAGGCCGGGAAGGAAGACGAACTGAAAGCCCTGGGAGTGTCCAAACAGGAGATCGGGCAAGCTAAGACGTTCATACAGAGCAACGTCAAGATAGGTGGGTCGTGGATATCCAAGTCTGATTACAACACCATGCCGGCGGAGGATCAGCAACGTATTCAGGATGTTGGCATACAGAAGTTCACCGCAGAGAAGCAGGCCGAGAACGAAGCATTTATCAAAAACAACGTTAAGATCGGAGACAAGTGGATAGCCAAGTCCGATTACGATGCCATGTCACCCCAGGACAGAGCCCACATCACAGAGATTGGGGTAGATCGATTCACCAAAGAGTTTGAAGATAACAACGTCAAGATAGGGGATAAATGGATTCCCAAGGAATACTACAACACCCTGGACGCCGCAGACCAGCAGCACCTGCAGGATGTGGGGATAGATAAGTTCACCGCAGAGATCGATGCCAAGAACGCAGAGATTAAAGTGGTTGAAGATAAGATGTCCTCCTCTAAGTACAAAACGGCAGATGGATACTACTGGGTTTTGGCCCTGGCAGACAATGTGGTGAACGCAGATGAACTCGTGTCTGCACGTTTCATAAAGCCGGAGGAAAAGGCAAATGCTTTGCAGCAGGCACAGGACTGGCGGGATACCGAAGCAGCCCTGGCGAAAATAGATAATTCCACCTACAAAGACAAAGACAAACCAGATTTCTACAACCTCCAGAAGATACAATATGATGAGGTGCTTAGTCCCCGGGAGTTGGTGCTGGTGTTTGCCCAGACTCCAGAAGGAAAGCAACAACTCCTGAGTGTTTTGAAAGAATCGATTGCCCATCCGGACTCCAAAGCACTGGCGGCGATCAGGAATGCCGATGTAAACCTCAAGGCAGCGAGTATTGCAAAGACTGTTCTTGATTTCACACTTCCGGGGTATGGAACTCAGCGCCATTGGTCTGAGATGGGGCAAGGTGGTAAGCTGTTTGGCTTTGCTGGGCCAAATGTAAAGGGTGGTGTGTTGCAAGCCATCAGTATTGCTGGCGACCTTGCCTTCTTAGTTCCGATGGTTGGGTGGGCAGCTAAGGCTGGATTCGAGGCCAAGTCCGCTGCCGCATTAACTAGGATCATGCCTACTGCTGCTGAGGCTATTGCTGTGGCAAAAGGCGGTGCCGTTGCTGCGAGAGTCGCTGAAGTTGCTGATGTCACGGCCACTGCCGCCAAGGAGATTAACGCCGCTAAACGCATAGCTAATGTCGCTCGGTCTGCCGGGTTCATGGTGGACAGAACAGCCGAAGGTTTGATTCGATTCCCTGTCGAAGTCGTAGTTAAGTTTCCTGCTAAACTACTGAGCAAGCCAGGAATAGCCATCGCAGATGCCTTAAAAGGAGCTAAGGGGTTTGCCGAGATCGCAGTGTACCCGATGAGGCACCCTATCCAAAGCGCCGAAGGTTTAAAGTATCTCTTCGGAGGTAAACAGGCTCTTGGTGAGCCGATCCTCTCTAAGTTGGTGGGCATATCGACACTCAGGGCAGCAGATCAACAAGGGACGACCATCTGGAGGGGATTGCAGATAGACCAAAGGCCGATAGTGGGCAAATCGGGTGGCAAATTAGTGTTGGGGGTTAAGGACATTGACGTATCCGGTGTTAATGTGTCCAAACTCAAGCCGGGGATAGAAGAAAGTTACGTACCAGAGCAGATGCTGGAGACACGAATAATGGCTGATGAAGCCACTCTGCGGAGACTGGGTGCTCCGGATGCGGAGATTGCCAAAATGAGAACCACACTGGCAGAGCGCTCCAGTATCATGGGAAGGAGATCCCCGGCTACCCCAAATGAGGTAACATTCTCACCGATTAAGTACCTCAACGATGCCGAACTGAACGTAGTCATGGAAGAGTACATGAAGAATGTTGCCAGTATGGACAAGTTCCGTGGTAGCGGAGCTATGAGGGCGCAACTTGCGGAGGAGGTCAAAAGCCTTAGGGCCATCCATGATGTAGACATCTCCACTAAGATGAATAGTGAGAAAACCCGCGAGTTTGCCGAAGCCCTTCTACAGAAGATGCAGGCCGTCTCTGGTAAGGAGAATCTCCGGCTCACCAAAGGCAAGACTACTATTATTGAGAAGAAGATAGATGGGGCATGGCATCATAGCGTGGATATCAAGGCATCAGGAGAGGATGCCAGCGGATTTTCAACTGCTTTGGGGGACATAACCTCACCAAAGACTACCTATGGCGTAGTCCACCAGCGTCCGGCCCTGGAGATCAAATACAAGGGTTTGGGTAAAATCAGGCTGGTGAGGCTAGATGAAGTCATGGCTGACAAGGTAGGTGTGGTGCTGGGGTGGGTGGCTGAACCTAATCCCTCGGGGAAAGGCAATATCCTGACCTTCAAACCCAAGGGGGTAGGCACCGATCTAACCGATCTCTCAAAGGGTCGTGCCAAGGACATCATAGACACCTATGCCATTATCTTCACATACAATGGGGCAGACAGGGCTAATGCCTGGGCCAAGGCGTATGGATTCACTGATGAACAGATAGCCAAGTTAATGGCGATGGCTAAAGAGGCGCCACCTGAGATGGGTTGGGAGTTTATCCCCGAACCTGGTAAGACTAAGATGCCATCCCTGAATTCCCGAACCCCACACAGTGTATATGTAAGCTATCCATCATATCTGAGTAACAAGACAGCGACCATAAACTCAATTCTAGCTGATGCTGGCCTATCTCAACTCAGCCCATCGAAGGGAAGTATGGTGATATCCCAGAGTCACGGTGTGACTAGTGTGGCAAGCCGAGGAGACTACCCATATAGCCCGAGTAGGTTGACCCCGAGCCTATCCAGTCTAGCTCCAAGTCGCGCATCCTCTGTGGTTTCGGCGGGGTATCCCGTATCCCGTGTCCCCTCAATAAGCAAGTCAATATCCAAATCTACGCCTTTGAAATCCACATCATATAAATCTACGCCATCCAAATCCACACCGTCGAAGTCCACCCCATCAAAGACAACGCCATCCAAATCCACGCCTTCGAAGTCTACACCATCCAAATCCACGCCTTCGAAGTCTACACCATCCAAGTCTACGCCGTTCATTCCCTGGCTCCCTACATTCTCAGGAGATAAGAAACAAGCCAAGCAACTCATAAAAGGCTCCGTCTGCTTTAAGATGGGTGAACTCTCTGGGAAGGGAGTATGGTGGATTCTCTACCCTCCTGAGTATGGCTTCAACGCCGGACCCGGTGTGGGGGAAGGGAAGGCAGTCTGGGTACATGAGACACCACCAACAGGGGTAAGGGTGGAAAGTGGGCTTCGAAGTGCTTACCGGACAATCCAGAAGTTGGGTGGAGCAGTTCCAGCAACTATCACCGGAAGCGTAGGATTCTCAAAGTACAGTATCGCAAAGGGAGAGGCCATCGTATTTGAACCCGATAGGGCGTCTAGTAGGATTGTACCTATAAGGTATAATGTAAGGAAAGGGCCATCGGTTAAGAGGAAAGAGGTTAAACCTCGGTTGAGCAGATGAACTATCTCACTTCCGACACACACTTTGATCATGCCAATATCATCCGATACTGCAATCGGCCCTATTCCTCCGCTGAAGAGATGAATAAGGCATTGATCTCAAATTGGAACTCTGTAGTGAAACCCTCAGACACGGTGTATTTTCTAGGAGACTTTGCCTTTCGAAACCACGAGGAGTTCCTTAGAAGGTTGAATGGCCGCAAGATTCTCATTCCTGGTCACCATGACCAGGGTCTGGAGGGATTGCACCACTACTTTGATGAGGTTACGCCACTGAAGCAGGTCACTATTGATGGGCAAGCACTTGTCTTGTGCCACTATCCGATGAGGGAATGGCCGGGAAGGGATCGCGGGGCATGGCATCTGCATGGGCACTCCCACGGCAAAAACCTGCCATCTGAGGGGAAGCAGTGGGATGTGGGAGTTGATGTAAACAACTATCGCCCCTTGTCGTTGACGCAGATAAGGGCTATTATGGCGAATAGGACTGAGACGCGTAGGCTAATGGTCTTTGATCCGTATGATCAGGGACAACTGAAGGTTAAGTATGCCAGGAAGATCAGGACGGTTGCCCCGAGGTTGAGTAGGTGAAGTGTGGAATATGATGATGTAATGCCAGCAGGAATGCCTTGGAAGAGGATTATGGCGATAATAGGCAACCCACCTCGGAAAACAGAGAAGCCAGGGGTTTACTATACCCCACAGGTTGTGGTTGATTGGGTCAAGGAACATAACGAAAGTAGGGAGGTAACATAATGGGAAGAAAGTTTAATGGGCATCTCTATGTACAGGACGGAAGGTGGGGTGCGTATGGCGAAGGGAACCACAATCAGGGAAAGCTCAATGCAGAGGAACATGCGCGGGGATTGAGAAACGATGGCTACCTTGCTCGGGTCACCTTGGAGAAACAGGATTATGGCAAATGGTGGGTTTGCTGGAAGGGGCCAAAGTCACTATATCCCGTAAAGGGGGAAAGAACGCAGTTTGAATTAGTGACGAATAAGTTAGGCTCTGACGAGATGCCCTACCCGGTATTCGGTAAGGATCGCCCTACTGTCATACGTACTATCAAGAAGAAGTTGAGAAAAGGGGAGAAGATAGTGTCTCTTCACCGGTGCCCACGTCTATCCCGGTAACCACTCCTTAGTATATGTAAGGAAAAGGGTAAAATATCATGGTAGAGAGATGGTACCATCCCAAGGTTCATACAGGATGGCATAAAGACCAACCTCCAGAAGTCAGAAGGAAAGAGGTATTGAAGGCCCACAAGAATGACCTTCTGGCATCCGGAAGAAGTTTACAAGCGTTGTCCAATGTTTCGACGGATAACACGACCAAGGTGTTAGCGGCGAGGGATGCTCGGTACTTCTTCGATAAGCATAAGAAGGAAATCCCAAGGTTGAGTAGGTAAGGAGGAGCATGGTCAGTTGTGTGCAGTACAGGTATGAATGCTCTTGTGGGTGGAAGAAAGAGTTGGCACGGTTCTTAGTTCCGGGCTTAGACAGGATGATCTGCCCGGACTGTAAGGCCAAGGGGAGAGAGGTTCTCCTAAAGGCTATTCCAAAGGAAGCACCGTATCCGGCCAGGGCATGATGGAGTCAAGTGGGCGATCAAGAATTGCAGTCCTTTGTAGAAGACCTTCTGGGTATTCTGGAGGCTATCTTTGATATTGCTGTCTTATCTGAGAGCGAGATGGTAAAAGCACCTGTGAGGGAAGAGAATGGGTAGAACTTTTTACTACATAACTGGAACAGACTGTGCTATAAGGCGTAGTGGTCAGGTTCGAACAGTGGAGCTCTTTGATGGTCCTCATAACTCTGAGGATGAAGCACATCAGGTAGCACAGCAAATCGTCGTGGCCGGGAACTATGAAGTCCTGCCTTTTGACACTCCGAGCAGGGATCATGCAAGGCAAATGTATAATCACAACCTGTCCCTTTCTGTTGGTGGAGCAGCGGCTGTAACCAATAAATACCGTTTGCAACCAAAACAGAAGGATATAACCAAACAAGAGAGTGACGCGGCCTGGGGCCGCTAAATAAATTAAGGAGCGTGTATGTCGGGAATGTTGCATGGTTTATCTCAAATGGCCTTGCCCCTTCTCATAATTGTAGTAGTCAGCTTGTTCATGTTTGTGGTCTGGTTGCTCTATAGTTCAGAGCAGAACAAGAAGGCAACTCAAGGGAAGATCAAGGCGTATATTCTGCTGGAGAACAAGATACTCTGGAAAGGATTATGTGACTACTCGGACACCAAGGTTCGAGCTCCCTGGAACAAAGGTGGAGATGCAAATAAGAAAGGGGATAGGACACAGGTGTTCACCGTAGAAGGTGAATCGGTATGGTACGACCGCTGGCCTGATAAGGGGTGGTTTACCCAGACCATACCGGCGGCTTTCTTCCACGAAAGGGAGATATGCGCTATCTTCCCACCGGTGCCTTGTGACTGTGGGCATGAGGAATGCCAGGGGAAGAAGGTGCAGGAGTTGACCCCATCCCAGTTGGGTTTAATGGAAGATGAGCATGTTACTGAGGCAACAATGAAAGCTACGATGTGGGTCAAGGAGATGTTCGATAAGATGGGAGAACTCATGGCCAAACTGCCCCCGGCCTGGATTACATTCGTGGGGTTTGGGCTGCTTCTATTGGCCTTGATCGCCGTAGGTTTCCTGGTATATCAGATGAGAGGTGATGTGGGGTGGTTGAAGACGTATCTACAGCCACCGGTAACACCGGGAGGATAACATGGAACTATTCAGGAAGAAAACAGCAGCAGAACCGGGTGGGAACGGTCATGACGTTGATCTAGGAAAACTCGTTGCCAGCGTTGAAGCTCAGGGGCAGGCACTAGGCAGGGTTATCCAGCACATGCAGAGTGATAGGCCGGCCGCAGCCCCCATAGCTTCGGCAAAGGAACGCCGCGACCTGTTCGACACCCTGACGGATCCGCCGGATGATATTCTGCCCGCCCTGACTAACGTATCGCCATTGATGGCAACCCTAATCCCGGCCATGAACGTCATCAAGTGGAACTACACTCCACGAAGTGAAAGGCCGATAAACCCCAAGACACAGAGACCTTACGGCATGTACTTACTTTGGGAAACGGATTATGCCCGGTGGTCCCTGAGCAAGAATGCTGGAAACGCCATCAGACTCTGTGAGGTAGTGCAGACTCGCGGGGAGACTGGAAAGATGGGGATAGTAGCAGAATGACCGATGACCGGACTCCACTGCAGCGCCTGATCTCTGGTGAGATAACACCGGACTCCATCCGGTTTGGGACTGGGGTTGACTGGCGCTTCTTTGGGGACTATGACAAGGACCTGTATTCCCCCAAGCCCCAGGTGGATACATTTGTTGACGAGTGGGAGGCCAAAGTATCTCTCATTCTGGGGAAACACGGCAGGGGCATGTGGATAGTGGACGGCCCCCGGGGATCGGGGAAGTCCCTTGTTGCGGTAACCTGCGGTTTCTATTACAAGCAGTTCTACCATCGTCCCGTGGCTTCAAACTTCCCCCTTAAACCGGGGTTTGGAGAGTATCGGACGTTTACCCTTGACGACATACGGGATCAACTGGAACGTCTCCGGGCCTTACCCCAAACGGCGGGTACGGCTGACTGGAGGGCAGTCAACCTCGATAAGTACGATATCTGGTTACCAGGGCACGTCTGCATCGATGATGAGTTGCACAAGGAAGCTGACAAGCGACGGCCAGGAACAGATGAAATGAAGTTGATCTCTGACCTGGTTATGGAGATACGGCATTACGATATGATATGGATAGGCTTGACCCCGGACAGGGAGACCCTGGATGCGAAGCGCATTGATAATGATATGTTCGTGTCTACTGAGGTCAAGTGCTGGAAAGAGACAAGTCGCTATACAGGGAAAGAATCTGTCTGGGGCAATTTCTACCAGAACGAAGGAGCCGACTTCCAGCGCGTAGGTGGGCCTCCGGATGCGATAAGGTTTGATGTAGCCAGATTCTGCAATTTGTATTGGACTCTCGGAGTAGGTAGTTCGGGTGCTAAACTAACCAAGAGGGCAAAGGTAAAACCTGTAGAAAGACAACCCTTACCTATAGGAATAGACGACTCCGATTGGGAGCCGGAAGAATAGAAGGAGGACATCATGGGAATTGTCGGAGATACAATGAGGAATGTGGCCAAGAGAGTCGATCCCTCTGGAGCGGAGACCATGGTATCGATAACACAAATGGGCCGGGAGAGGGCAGCCCAGCTTCTTGGTAAGAGCCAACTTGGGCTCGTGCTGAATCATCTCCAAGAATTTTCTCCCCAGTCGCTTAATGAAATTGCCAATGCCACTGAAATGGCACCCAAGATAGTCAAGCGGAATCTTGACGCATACCCGGCGTACTTTGAAGTCAGAACTCGCTAATCAGGAGGTCGCTGATGCGAAAGTATCTTAGTTTCAAGCAGTTAGCTCTATTTGTAGGGCTACTGTTTATTTTGGCTTCCCTAATTATCCCGAATGAAATACTCACCCATATCGGGATAACCTCAACTGGCGGAGGCTTGGGAACAGGGATTGCTGAAGCTGCCCCAGGTGATAATCTAAGTATAATCAATTCACCTGATAACCTGACAAGCGGAACTTGGGCTTATCTTAATGCTGGTGGGTCTCCTGTTCAATACTTACGTGGCAACCAATGGTATTCAACAGAAACAGGTATCACCTGGGGTGCCCTGAAGTTTACTTTGAAGAATGAGGGTCTTCAATCTGCTGATGTGTTTATATCTAGTGATAACTGGACAGGAACAGGCAAAACCTGGTATCTAGCTGGCGACGCTATCCCACTAGCCTCTACTATCGGCCTTAAAGCAGGCATTGTCTATTCTACACCAGGGTATTTTGCAATAGGTTTTGCACCTTATCCTACTCAAGCGATAGGCTGGTCTGATAATGGCGATGTTGATGTGCAGGAACACGTTGGCTATGACTTCAGTGGCACAGGAGACTATACTATTATAGTTAATAGGGCAGGGAATGCACTGGTTGAGGGTCTTGATCCTACTGATTCAGTCTGGTGGGGATTCAAGATACTCTTACCGACCAGCAGTGTGGGCAATGTTGTCATGACTGGTATAATTACACTAACAGCAGTAATACATTAAGGAGGTTTATAAACTAATGCCAGAAGAACTGAAGACAGGGAATGCAGCCTACAATGCTCAGGAGGACATAGTAACATTTATTCATGTGAAGGAAGGCTATGATATGAAATTAGTCCCAGCCAGCATCCATAATCGGAGGGAGGTGACAAAATGCTAAAGAGTTTTGGGCCACTGGAAATCATGCTAATCCTGGGTGCTGTAGTCCTTATCTTTGGATCGGGAAAGATAGCACAACTGGGCAAGGGCATGGGACAGGCTATCTCCAATTTCAGGAGAGAATCCAAGAGAGCCCATGAAGCTGAATATTGCCCCGATTGTAAGGCAGAACTGGAAGATAATGCCAAGTTCTGTTCTGAGTGCGGTGCAGTGATATCATCCCGCATCAAACTACCTCAAGGAAGCAAGGAAACCAAATAGATGGATATTCTAGGCGTAGGGCCAATGGAGTTCTTGCTAATAGCAGTATTGGCACTTACTTTACTTGGCCCTACCAAGCTAGTACAGTCTTTTAAGGGTGCCCGCAAGGAACTTGGGAAGCTGAAAGAGATGTGGAAAGAGTCTGCAAGAGAGTTATCTAGCTCAGTTGAGGAAGCTACTCAGGGGATATCTGAATCAGTTGGCGAGTTTAGCGATGCTGGGAAGGAACTGGCCTCGAATGTTAAGGTGGTGAATGAGTATGAAAATACTAAATAGGATTAGAAATAAAGATAAGCCGCTGGTATTGAAGCCCGAAGCAAATACCACAGATAGGCGTAAGTTCCTTCTCATCGCTGGTGCTGCCGCTGGGCTTGCTGCTGTAGCAGGGCTGGTTCAGAAAGTTCCTAGCATCGTAGATAAGATCACAGGTAAGAAGTCCATCATTCGTATTGGGTGGTTTGGGCAGGTTTATGCGATAGCTCCTGACTTGATTGTAGATGGAATAAGGGACGATATTGAAGCTCAGCAGGCATTAGATGCTCTGCCTACTACTGGTGGCAAGATAATTATGTATGGTGGACCCTGGAATTCCCTTGGAGGAGCCACAGTTGCCCGAGCCATTCCCAATGTAACTATCGAAGGCTCAGGGAAAAGTACCTATTTATCCTTTGATGGAGTAAATCCATTTATAAGTGCTGGAGTCCAAACAGGCTGGCTATTCAAAGACCTAAGAACAGATGCTGGCGGATTAGGCGGGACATTCGGAACAAATAACTTCCGAAGCAAGGTATGGATAAATACCACTCTATATGATGACCTGGTAGCTGATGCTACCTCTCCCGTGAATCAAGCCATTGGGGATAGTGCAAGTCATGGCTCTGTAGGGTTCGGGGCTGATGCCGGACATAGACACGGGATGCCCTCCTCATCTGACATTCTTGGTATTGCCGTTGGAACCAATATCGCTGATGCAGAACCCAAAGCACCTTCAGGGGATACGGTCTTTCATGCTCTAGCAGGAAAAAGTTACATTCCCATAGCCATTGCTGGAGGAACCGTAGATGCGATTACGGCAGACTTCACGCCAGATATCGCCTTAGATGATATGACACGGTGCATGATAGTTGCTGCTGGTGCTAATACCTCAACTACGCCTACCTTTGCGCCTGATGGTTTGGCAGCCCGCACAATAACCAAACACGGTGGTACAGCATTGGCTGTGGGAGATATTCCTGCTGAACACGCTGTATGTATCTTGGAATATAATCTGGCACACACCCGATGGGAACTCGTTAATCCCGTAGGTACGGCCAGTTCAGGAGGCGCACTTATGTTCACAAAAAACATAACCTCAGCGGCAAACGCTGGAGCAGTTACCGTGGCAACCGTTGGCACACAAGCCTGTCGTTTGAAGTCTGTTGCGGTGAAGGCCAACGCTGCTCAAACCACTGACCTGGGCAGCATTAAGGTTACTTGTGGTGCTGCTAATGTCGTGACCCTCATTGATATCGTGACAGGTGTTTATGGCAATATCAAAGCAGACGACCAGCAGGTATCGTGGATAGGTGCAGTTGATCTTGATGTGGCTGATATCATCGTGATAACCCTCGCAGGTAGCGGGGCGACAGCCGTCAATCTCCAGGTAACCATAGAATATGAGGCCATTGTCGCTGGCGGGACTCTAGCATAGAGGTGATGAAATGCCGATAATGATAAACGGTGTCCCTCAACTATACGGCCTGTACCCAACACTGAATGTATCGGCAGATGGGAAACAGGTCTCCACCTACTCGCTGGTATATACGGTGGATGGTGCTTATATTGGTGGTGTCCTTGCCCCGAACGGAGACATACATTTCGTGCCACTTGCTGCTCGCGTAGGGCAGAAGATATCCTCGGCAGGTCTAGTCTCCACCTACTCGCTGGTATATACGGT
>Ga0315288_10011100_pt1 | contig 11343 bp, 6 predicted proteins | sample YL17G11_20_MG_FD_203454 | JGI IMG/M metagenome (GOLD analysis project Ga0315288, IMG submission 203454) | Sediment microbial communities from Yellowstone Lake, YNP, Wyoming, USA - YL17G11_20 | ecosystem: Environmental > Aquatic > Freshwater > Lake > Sediment | place: USA: Wyoming | collected... | reverse complement strand
CAGGGACCAGGGGTTGGGGGTCGGAGGCCGGGGGGCGGGGGTCAGTCGTCAGTTCCGGACTTCGCATTCTGTAATCTGTAATTTGACATTTGAAATGCTCGGAGCGTAATGGGCCCGGTCCGGATCGAACGGACGACCAGCTGATTATGAGTCAGCTGCTCTGACCAGCTGAGCTACGGGCCCGCTGCTCTACAACGCCTATAAGATACTGCGGTTACAAACCGAAGTCAAGCGAGCCGCTTCATGTATTCGACTCATCTGAGGCGGCACAAATGCGGCACAGTTCAACCGGGCGCCTCCCGTGTTTGATAAGCAGCATTTGCTGTCTCCGAGACATCGCGCTTGTCACAGCTCAACTGCTGTTGCCACGAAGAGTAGCTCCGGGAGCAGAGCTGCGTTCAGAACTTGACGCATCGGACTCGAGCTGCACTGGCCCTCCACCCGCAAGGTCAGAGGAATCACAGAACAACTCTGTGAGTTGCCGCTCCAAGCCGGTAGCGTCTCACGCACTACGGCCCGGCTGGCTACGTCAGCCGCTCGGCCGGCGCAACGTGTATCACCGGTCGAAGCAGGCGCCGGGTCGGAATCTGCGGGACCTGACACTAGTTGACTCTCGAGTCGGGTTGTGTAAAGTAGAGGGGTGAAGAATCTGCTGTGGCTGCAGAGTGGTTGCTGCGGCGGTTCCACAATTTCGTTCATGAATGCTGATCAACCGGACTTTCTGGCTGGTCTGCGCCTCGCTGACATTGACCTGGTCATGCATCCTTCACTCACCCCGGAAAGCGGTGAACAGGTCTTAGAGATTCTGGAGAAGTTTCGAGCGAAAGCAGTCAAACTCGATATACTGGCAGTCGAAGGCGCCATCTATCTCGGTCCCGAGAGCACGGTCCCGCACTTCACTTTTCATGGACGACCGATCAGAGACTGGGTGGCCGAACTCGCCGGTGCCGCGGAATCGGTTGTTGCGATTGGAACCTGCGCTTCATTCGGGGGCATCCCGGCAGCCGGGTCCAATCCCCTGCGGGCGACTGGCCTGCAGTTCCTGCGCAAGGAAGAAGGTGGACTGCTGGGTCGCGACTACACGTCGGGTTCCGGCCTGCCGGTGGTCAATGTCGCGGGTTGCCCGGCACATCCGGACTGGATCCTCCAGACGCTGATGTTCGTTGCGCAGTCCCGGCTGAAGTCCGAGGATCTGGATCGCTACCATCGTCCCCAGGTGTTCTATTCCAAGCTGGCCCACCATGCCTGCCCGCGCAATGAGTACTATGAGTTCAAGGCCTCGGCCGTCGCCTATTCCCAGCAGGGGTGTCTGTTTGAGAATCTGGGCTGCAAGGCAACCCGCTGTGAATCGGACTGCAACGAGCGGTTGTGGCTGGGGCGCACCGGCAGTTGTACCCGTGGCGGGTTTCCCTGCGTCTCCTGTACCTCGCCGGAATTTCCCGACGGATTCGCCCCCTATTTCACAACCGAGAAAATCGGCGACATTCCGACCACTCTTCCCCTGGACGTTCCGAAGGCCTGGTATGTCGGTATCAGCGGCATGTCCAAGCTGGCCTGTCCCGTACGGCTTCGGGCCAATGCCGTATCGTTCAAGAAAGTTGACACGACCGAACCGTGAGGTACAGGCTACGAGAACCACTGAGAAGAGGGCAGCGATGGCAACCCGGAATCCGATTGTCCCTCGTGGCGGTCCGGAATGGAACGCGTGAAGACTCTGACCGTTAGCCCGCTCAACCGGGTCGAGGGTGACCTCGAGTTGAAGGTTGACATCCGCGATGGCCGGGTGACGCGCGCGTTCTCCTCAGGGGTCATGTTTCGGGGATTGGAGCGACTCCTGCTGCGCCGCGACCCGCTGGACGCCCTCGTCTTCACCTGCCGGGTCTGTGGTGTCTGCAGCATCTCTCATTCCAGCGCCGCATCCCTTGCGCTGAGGAGTGCATTCGGAACCGCGATGCCACCCAATGCCTGCTTCATGAGGAATGCCGCGCTGGCCGCGGAGTCTCTGCTCAGTCATCTCGGAGGGTTCTACACGTCATTCCTGGTTGACTTCACCAACAAACATTACGCGCAAAGGGCCTGGTACGCGCAGGCCGCGGCGCAATTCACCTGCCTGAACGGGAGCTCTTATGTCAGGGCGGTCAAGGCGCGCAAGAACTTCCTTGCCTTCCTTGGTCTGTTTGTCGGAAAGTGGCCCAATACACTTGCTCTCCAGCCCGGCGGCGTGACCAAGGCAATGACCTTCAGCGAGCTCGGCCGGGCCCGGGGCGTCTTGATTGAACTCCGGGACTTCGTTGAGCAGCAACTCCTGGGATGCCGACTGGAGCGTTTCCTGGAGCTTGAATCCGGTGATGACCTGAGGAAATGGCTGGAGAAGGATGCCCATCACAACAGCGACTTCGGCCTGTACCTCAGGGCGGCCGACGACATTGGATTGGAGAGCCTGGGCAAGGGCCCTAAGCGATTGCTCTGTTGCAGCGCCTACGAATCACCAGATGGCTCGGCGCTGTACAAATCCGGCTATCTTGACCGCGCCCCGAAGCCTTTCCAGTTGCCGAAGATTGCTGAGGACACCGGGCACTCCTTCTTCGCCGGGAAAGGCGGCCCCGAACACTCGTTGATGGAGACGACCGAGCCGGATGCCGACAAGAAGGGCGCCTATAGCTGGGTGAAGGCACCCCGCTATGGGGGCAAGGTGGTTGAGGTCGGCCCGTTTGCGCGACTCGTCATCAACCGGAATCCATTGATCATTGACTTCCTCGAGAACTCCGGCAGCAATGTCCATACTCGAGTCCTCGCGCGCGTCTATGAAATCCCGCTTCTGCTGAGGAGTGTTGAAGACTGGATCAGCCGAATTGATCCGGAAGAACCGTTCCACATGCCCCACGGGAAGGCAGGCAATGCCCAGGGGATTGGGCTCATTGAAGCCCCAAGGGGCATACTCGGGCACTGGGTCAATATCGAAAACTCCCGGATCAAATCGTATCAGATTGTAACCCCGACAGCGTGGAATATGTCCCCGCGGGACTCGGAAGGAAATCCAGGTGCGGTCGAACAGGCGCTGATCGGCACGCCGGTCGAGGACGAGCAAAATCCGATTGAGATTGGCCACGTGGTCAGGTCTTTTGACCCTTGCCTGTTCTGTTCGGTACACTGAGGCAGAATGCTGGCAATGCAGAGAGGAGAAGGACTCCCGGGACAGATTGAGCGCTCGGACGACGAAGTACGCGAAAGCATGTGGATTGAAGTGGTCAAACAGACCGAAAGCATGTACGCCGACTTGGCGAACAGTCACACCGAGATCGAGCGAAAGGATCGTGAACTGAGGGCGTCCAAGGCATTCACTGAGAACGTCATCCGGAGTATGAAGAACGCCCTGGTCGTCGGTGATGAGAAGGGACACATCAAAGTTGTCAACGATGCCGTGTCGGCACTGTTGGGCTACTCCAAGAACGAACTGGCCGGACAGGGAATCGACACGCTCTTCGCTCCGTCCGAGCTCCGGAGGAAGAATGTCCGGAACAGCCTTGACCCGCATAAGTCTCCAGAAGGAGTGCTGGACCGCGAGTCGGCCTTCATCACCAGGTCGGGCGAGCGAATCCCGGTCGCCTACAGTTGCTCGCCGCTGAAAGACGACGAAGAGAACGTCGTGGGCATGGTCATGGTGGCGCAGGATCTGCGGCGAACGAAAAGCCTGATCCGAAAGGCCGCCCGGGCCGCGAAAGCCTACCGGGACGAGGCCGTCGAACTCGAGAAGGCATATGAGGAACTCCAGCAGTTGCAGGACAGCCTGATTCGCTCCGAGAAGTTGGCCTACCTCGGCAAACTCGCGGCCGGTATCGCGCACGAGATAAACAACCCGCTGACCAGCGTACTGGCCATCTCAAGTTTCCTGCTCCCGAAGATTGCCGGGGACGATTCCCTGAAGGAAGACCTGCAGATCATCGTCGAGGAAACCAAGCGGTGCAAGAAGATCGTCGAGGAACTGCTTGAGTTCTCGCGCCAGCGGGAACCCGAGAAGAGCTTGGTCAATCTCAATCAGCTTGTCGAAGCTACGCTGATCGTGATTGAAAAGCAGCATTTCTTTCACAACATCGTGATCGTGCGCGAGTACATGGAGCAGTTGCCCGAGATCATGGCCGACCGAAACCAGATCAAACAGGTGTTCATGAATCTGATCCTGAATGCCCAGGAAGCGATGCCCGACGGCGGCACACTTACCGTCAGATCGGGACTGACGGCGGATCTCCGTTTTGTTGAGATCCGGTTCTGCGACGCCGGCCACGGAATCCACAAAGAAGACATCCCCAAGTTGTTCGATCCTTTCTTCACCACCAAGCACAAAGCCAAGGGAACCGGGCTCGGCCTTTCGGTCAGCCAAGGAATCACGACCCGACATGGCGGCACCATCGAGGTCACCAGCATCCTCGGACAAGGGGCGACGTTCACCGTGAAGCTGCCGGTCAAGAAGGGAAATTGATGACGGTCATGAAGCGTCACGCAACCACGAGTGCACACGGACGGACAGGGGTCGGAGTCCCGGATTCTCCCCATGTGCCCGTGTTAGTCCGTGGTTTCAAGTCGGTAAGAGAGCTGTGAAGAAGAAGATCCTGGTCGTGGACGACGAGCCGACAATCTGCCGGACCTGTTTCAAGATTCTCACTGATGTCGGCTACGACGTCAAGACACTACTCAGCGGCTCGGAGGTCCTGCCCTTTATTGCGAAAGAGATGATTGATGTCATCCTCCTCGATCTGAAGATGCCGGGAATTGACGGCCTTGAGGTCCTGAAGGAAGTCCGGCAGGTCACGCCGGATACGGCGGTCATCGTCATCACCGGCTATGCCACGGTGGATTCGGCAGTGGAGGCAATGAAACTGGGCGCCCTGGACTATATCGCCAAACCCTTTACCGCCGACGAGCTGACGATCCGAATCGAGAAGGCCCTCGAGAAGAGGCGACTGGTCAGCGAGAACGTCTATCTGCGGCAGGAGCTGACCGACCGCTACAAGTTCAGCAACATCATCGGCAAGAGCAAGGCGATGCAGGACGTCTTCTGTCTGGTTGAGAAGGTAGCTCCCACCGATTCAACGATCCTGATTCGCGGCGAGAGTGGGACCGGCAAGGAGTTGATCGCCCGGGCGATTCATCATCATTCGTTACGCAAGGACAAGAAGTTCATTGCCGTGGACTGCGGTGCCCTGCCCGAGACCCTGCTCGAAAGCGAACTCCTGGGTCACGTCAAAGGTTCGTTCACCGGCGCCATCGTTTCCAAGCCCGGCCTGCTCGAAGTGGCCAATGAAGGGACATTCTTCATTGATGAGGTCGGCGACCTGAACCCGGGCATCCAGGCCAAGCTGCTTCGCGTATTGCAGGAAAAGGAGTTTCGGCCGGTCGGTGGAATCAAGAGCATCAAGGTTGACGTGCGCCTGATCGCCGCCACAAATCAAGACCTGGAGAAGCTGATCGAAAAGGGACGGTTCCGCGAGGATCTGTTCTACCGGCTGAACATCGTTCCCATCCATCTGCCGACACTCCGAGACCGGAAGGAGGACATCCCGCTCCTGGCCGTTCACTTACTGAAGGCCGCCGCCAGAAAGCAGAACCGGAAAATCACCGGGTTCAGCCCGGAGGTGATGAATCGCCTGATGGAATACGAATGGCCGGGTAACGTTCGGGAGCTGGAGAACATGATTGAACGCCTGGTGATCATGGCCGACGATGAGGTTATCCGCCCCGGGCGCCTGCCACCGAACATTCAGGGCCGCAAGCTCTCGATTGACGTAGCCACGCCCAAGACCAATACCGAACTGAAAAGGCTGAAGAAGGAAATCCGGGCGCAGGCCGTCGAGAGAGTAGAGAAGGCGTTCCTGGCTGACGTGCTCAATCGGAACAACTGGAATGTCAGCAGAGCCGCCCGTGAAGCAGGAATGCAGCGCCAGAACTTCCAAGCTCTTATCCGGAAGTACAAGCTTCGAAAGTAGACCCGTTGATTCAGTGATGCAGAGCGGCGTGTTCTGCAACGTCGTTTTCATCCCTTCTCCGGCTCTGACTTGCTGATTCTCAGTCCGGAACCCAGTATTGCCCGTTGACGGCGCACAACTGGAGGAACCTCCCGGATGCGCCTACTCGAGTCGAAAAGTATTCATGCATATGTTCTGTATGCGTCCTGAGAGGCGGGCAGTGGGCTGAGGGCGAAAGAACGAGGGCGCCGGGCCAGTTCTTCATCCCTAGTTCTTGATTCCTGGCTGCAGCAACTGTGAACTGGGAACCGGAAGCCAGCTCGGGTCGGGCAGGATCTTCAACATACCGGGAAATCGTCTGTTACGGGACGGGACCGACCTCTCTCATTCCTTCTCTCTTCTTTCAACCGCAGATTCTGCAAATTCGAGAGATTCCGGCTCCCGAGACCAATCGGTGTAGTCTGCGCGATCTGCGGTTCCGTCCGGACTCCGGCACAGTTCCTGCTGTGTAAGCCAGGGATGGCGGGCGACAGATTGCCGTGTAGGGTACTGATACTCGACAGCGACAAGTCAGTAGTCGGGAAGCTGACTGAGGCGTTGGCCGCGGACGGCTGCCAGGTTGATTCTGTCGAGCAGCCGAGCCGAGTGATTGAGAAGGTCAAGAACCGACAGGTTGATGCCCTGATTCTGGCGGTGGAATCCCGGGGCGTGAAGGGCTATGATCTAATCCCAGTTGTGAAAAGCATTGACCGGCTGGTTCCGATCATCGTTACATCAGCCGACGCCTCGATCGAGACCGCTTCCCGGGTTCGGGAGCAGGGCATCTTCTTCTATGCTATCAAGCCGCTGGATATGAAAGAGATGAAGCTGGCGGTGCGGAATGCTCTACGAGCAGGGAACAGGTGTCAGGTGTCAGGGATTGGAATCGGGGAGAAAGTCCGGGACCGGGATTCTGAGGAGGAGATCGTTGACGTCCAGGGCGCCAGTCGGATTCTGAAGCTGACTCGGACTGCCGTGAGTCGAATGGCGAAATCCGGCGAGCTGCCGGCCAGTCAAATCGGACAGGGTTGGCGCTTTCTGCGAAACCAGCTCTACGAATGGCTGAGGCTGACCGCCGCAGGAAATCAGCGGAACTACGGCACTCTGATCCTCGAAACCATGGATGAAGGCGTAGCGGTCGTGGACCGCAGACTGAGAATTGTAAGCTGCAACAGCGCCTATCTGCAGTCGCTGGATATCCCGCGCGACCGGGTCATCGGTGAGCACTGCTATCGCGCCAGCCACCGCTCCACGGTCCCGTGTGAGGTCTCCACTTGTCCGGCCCGGCAGGCGTTCAAGACCGAGCGGCCAGTGAAATTCATGCACGTGAACTACGATGCCGAAGGAAGAGAACGCTATTGCGACGTGGTGGGGCTACCGATGAAGGATGAGCGGGGCAAGGTCTCAAACGTCCTGGAGATAATCCGGGACAACACTGAAATCTACAACCTCAACCGGCACCTGGGCTGGGTCGTCGGCTTCGTGGCTCATGAGTTGAAAGGAGCGCTCAGTTCCGCGGTAATGAACATCAGCGCCCTGGCCGATTTGAAGCTCTCGAAGACAATCGTCGGGGAAAAGCGCGATGACATGCTGCTGGCGTCACTCAGCAGCCTGAAGATGATGCAGGATATGATCAGCAACTACCTGCTTACATCCAAGGGTAAGAGCGGCCAGGTGCAGTTCCGCAGGGCGACGGTTGATCTGGATGGCGATATCGTCCGGCCGGTGATGGCCGAGCTGCGGCCGCTCTTCCTGAAGAAGGATATGACGGTGAGCGTACACGTCCAGGGCGGGCGGCCGGTTCGCTGTGACCGGGACCTGATGCGGATTGCTGTCGGCAACCTGATCAACAACGCCATCAAGTACGGCACGACGGGAACCAGAATTGAGTGTACGGTCAATGTGGCCGGCGAGGGGTTTGAATTCAGCATCTTTGACGAGGGCGTCGGCATTCCCGCCGACAAACTGACCGAGGTGTTCGATGAATTCACCCGGTTCGATACGACTGGCATCTGCGGCACCGGCCTGGGCCTTTACGTGGTGAAGATGATAGCCGGGCTGCACGACGGAGAAGTCCGGGCCGAGTCGGGTTTTATCATCGAAGGCCGGCCGGTGTCCTATGGCGAAGTCCAGTCGGATGAGAAGTACTTTGGCGTGAAGCAGGAAGAGTTGAAGAAGTTTGCCCGGTTCACTCTAGGAGTGCCGGATCGGGAGTTGAATTGATCTACTGAGAGCGCAGAGAGCCTACTGGAAACACAGAGAGTTCTTTGAGTCCTCCGTGTTTCCAGGAGTCTCGAGCATCGGAGGTAATGTATGAATAAGCGGAAACTTGTCCTCATGGTGGATGACGACCCTGACTTCCTTGAGGCAACTAAGGCGGTGATTGAAGGCAGCGGCTACAAAGTGATCACCGCAAATTCCCCGACTGAGTGCTTTGCCTGTCTGGAAAAGCAGAAACCCAATCTGATTATCCTCGACGTAATGATGGTCCGGGACAGCTCCGGATTCGATGTCTCCCGGGAACTGAAGCGGAATCCCGCGACGAAGGACATCCCGATTCTGATGCTGAGCGCCGTGGACCAGAAGTACCCGGAATTCAACTTCCCTTCGGCGGCCGGTGACCAGTCCTGGCTGCCGGTTGAGACCTTCCTCGACAAACCGGTTGAGGCCGGGGTGCTGATTCAGCATGTCAGGAAACTGCTGAAGGAGTTGCCCTAGTACTTGACGGGCGAAGGCAGTTTGACCAGTAGCAGCAATGGCTAACCACGAGAAGATCGGTGCCGTGCTGGTTGTCGGGGGTGGCGTGGGCGGTATTCAGGCCGCACTCGACCTGGCCGAAAGCGGCATCAAGGTCTATCTCGTTGAAACCAAGCCCTGCATCGGCGGCATCATGGCCCAGTTGGACAAGACCTTTCCGACAAACGACTGCGCCATGTGCACCCTGGCGCCGCGGCTGGTCGAAACCGGCCGGCACAAGGATGTCGAGATTATCACCCTGGCCGACGTTGAGAGCATCAGGGGCGCACCCGGGAACTTTGCAGTCACGGTTCGGAAACGGGCGCGCTATGTCCGAGAAGACAAGTGTACGGGCTGCGGCGAATGCACTGAGAAGTGCCCGATTGACATCCGGTCCGAGTTCAACACCGACCTGAGTACCGAGAAGGCGATCTACCGGCTCTATCCCCAGGCGACACCCAACTTCTTTGCCATCCGGAAACTCGGACAGTCGCCGTGCCGATTCGCCTGTCCGGCGGGCCAGCGGGTCGAAGGCTACGTTGCCCTGATCAAGCAGAAACGCTACGCCGAGGCATACCAGGTAATCCGGCGCGACAACCCGTTTCCTTCGGTCTGCGGCCGGGTCTGCAATCATCGCTGTGAAGATGAGTGCACTCGAAAACAAGTGGATCGGGCGGTCCCGATCATGGAACTCAAGAAATTCGTCGCGGACTGGGCGTTTGAGAACAGGGATCAGATGTCAGGTGCCAGCGATCAGGGATCAGGTGTCAGGGACCGAACCCCCGACGCCGGAACCCCGACCGCGTACCAGAAGGTCGCCGTCATCGGTGCAGGGCCGGCAGGCCTGACCGCGGCGGCGGATCTCAGAGACTCGGGTTACCAAGTCACGGTATTCGAGTCGCTGCCCGAACCCGGCGGCATGATCCGCTACGGCATTCCCGGGTTCCGGATGCCGGTCGAGCGGTTGAAATGGGACATTGAGAATGTCGTTGGGAATGGTGTCAGGGGTCAGGGATCGGAGCTCGGGGGGCAGCGGGTAATTGAAGTCCGGACCGGCACACGGGTTGACGATGTCGCCGCGCTGCTGAACGACGGCTTCCAAGCCGCGTTTGTTGCCACCGGTGCCCACCTCGGCAAGAAGCTGAACATCCCGGGCAAGGACTTGCCCGACGTGCTGATCAACACCGACTTTCTGCGCGCGGTGGCGCTGGATCAACCGGTCAGCGTGGGCCGACGCGTGCTGGTGCTCGGCGGCGGCAATGTGGCGATGGATGCCGCGCGGACGGCAATGCGCAAGGGCGCTGAGCGAGTGGAAATCAGTTGCCTTGAATCCCGGGAACAGATGCCCGCCCACTCATGGGAGATCGAAGACGCGGAAAAGGAAGGAATCGTGCTTCAGCCCGGTCGCACTTTCACCGAGATCGTTTCCGAGAACGGCAAGGTCAAGGGCGTCCGCTGCCGGAAGGTGGACTTTCACGGATTCGATGACCAGGGCCGACCACGAATTGACATCATCCCGGAAACGGAACACATCCTCGAGGCCGATACGGTGATCTTCGCGATTGGCCAGCGGCCGGATTGCTCGTTCCTCGGTGACGGAGTCGAATTGACCAGCCACGGCACACTCAAGGTTGATCCGGATACCCTCGCAACGTCAAGACCCGGCGTCTTCGCCGGTGGTGATGTCGTCACCGGCACTCAGTTCGTCATCGATGCCGTCGCGGCCGGCCACAAGGCCGCTGCTTCGATTGACCGGTATCTGAAAGGTGAACCGCTGAGCGTGCCGTCACCGCAGAAGACGAAGGTGGAACTGTCGCTCAAGGAGATTGACGAGAGACTGAAGACAGCAGATTGCAGATTGCGGAACCCGGATTGTGGATTGCAGCCCATGACGGAGGAGTCCGCCGTCGCCGAGGCGATGCGATGCCTGGAATGCGGAATCTGCTCCGAGTGCCTTTTGTGCGCTGATACCTGCAAGGCCGGAGCGATAGACCATCTGATGGCACCTGAAACCACGCTGGAACTGAACGTCGGCGCGGTGATTCTTGCCCCGGGCTGTGAGATGTTTGATGCCCGGACGAAGCTTGAGTTCGGGTACGCCGACTGCTCCAATGTTGTGACCGCCCTCGAGTTCGAGCGGATCCTGAGTGCCTCCGGGCCGTATTCCGGTCACGTACTGCGCCCGTCGGATCGGACCGCACCCAGAAGAGTCGCCTTTGTTCAGTGTCTGGGTTCCCGCGACAGTGAGAATGACTACTGTTCGTCGGTTTGCTGCATGTACGCCACTAAGGAAGCAATCATTGCCAAGGAACACGCGCCCGAGCTGGAATGTGACATCTTCTTCATTGACCTGCGGGCCTTCGGCAAGGGTTTTGATGCCTTCTACGAGCGGGCCAAGAAGCTCGGCGTGAGATACATCCGATGCCGGCCTTCGGGCATTGAAGAAATGCCAGCGACGAACAACGTCAGGATCCACTATCTGAACGGCACGAAGAAGACCGTGTCTGAGGAATATGACATGGTGGTTCTTTCGACCGGTCTGCGGCCGCCACGGAAAACCGGACAGATCAGCGAACGCCTGGGCATTGAGTTGAACCGGCACGGATTC
>Ga0315288_10011097_pt1 | contig 11344 bp, 10 predicted proteins | sample YL17G11_20_MG_FD_203454 | JGI IMG/M metagenome (GOLD analysis project Ga0315288, IMG submission 203454) | Sediment microbial communities from Yellowstone Lake, YNP, Wyoming, USA - YL17G11_20 | ecosystem: Environmental > Aquatic > Freshwater > Lake > Sediment | place: USA: Wyoming | collected... | reverse complement strand
TTTATTTTTTTATTGATATTACTGTTCTTCTGTTTTTTGCTCTCTCATCGCTGGTGATATATCCTGCAGCAGGTTCTTCCTCACCTTTGGATGCGACAATCATTCTTGATGCAGGGAATCCTTTTGTTTCAAGAAATTCCTGAGCAACCCTTGCTCTTTCAAGTCCAAGGGCCTGGTTATATTCCGGTGTACCAACAAGATCGGTATGCCCGGTAACCAGAAGCATTGATTCAGGGTACTTATCAAGCCAGTTTTTAAACTCTGCAAGGCTTGCTTCCATCTTTGGATCAGCTATCAATCTGGCTTTGTCGAAGTCGTGCCAGATCACAAGGTCTTTTGGCATCAGCGCATATATTTTCGCTAATGAATCTGCCACATAATCTGTGGTTTCAGGAACTGCCACTGCCGGAACAGGCTTTTTCAACGCAGGCTTAAGAACATCTACAAAAAGCCAGGTCGAAAAGAATGCCCAGATCACAAACACGACAGATCCGATTGTAAGAATTCTCATTTTTTAACTTGTTTATTTAGAGATCAGGCTTTAATCGTTACAAGTTAATAAATTCTAATGAATACAGTTAAAAACCTTTAAGATTTTTCAATCTTTAAAAAGAATTTCTTTCTTAAACTTTTGAAAGAGCTTTTCCTCATCCTCCCCTTTTTTGATCCCGGATAACAGGAGTTCTATCAGTTTTACAATAGTTTTATCACTGAAACCGGCTTCAATTGCAAAACGCTTTAACAATTTCCTCTCCCCTTCAGTTATAACCTCATCAGCAAGGATCATTTCGGCTACATTGTAAAGGTGCTCAAACTTTTCATAGAGGAGATAGGGAGGATTATAATTATTTCTTGCCTCATGCTCTATGAATTTGTCTATCTCAGGATCGGTCAGGCCGAATTTCCTGCCTTCCTTGTGAAGAAGCTCAAGCTCACCCGGATTGATTTTTCCGTCAGCTTTTGAGACCTGAACCAGGTGGAGATAATGTTCCTTGCTGACCCTCTTGCCATTATCCTTGATAAAATCCGAGAAGTTCATATATATCAGCTTTAATTGATTACAGGTTTATGGTTATTGGTTCAACTAGCAACAAGCAACCAGTAACAAGCAACATAAGTCATTATTTAGCCAAATTTACTTAAAAAGTTTAACTTTTATCCTGACCGGATTATGATCTGAATTTTCAAAACCAAGATTTATACATTCAACACACATATTTTTAATATTTGGTGAAAGAAGAAAAAGATCAATTACCGTAGTAGTTGTTGTTGCAGGATCATAAGCTGCAATGACTGTTCTGTTTGAAGGTGTCCTGTTGTCATAAATCCATTTCCAGTCAGGTGGCAGGAAATCTGGATCCATCGACATCTGGTCCCTGTTCACCTTATTAATGCTGAACTCAGGTACGAAGCCTGGAGGAGACATGTTCCAGTCACCTCCCGTTATTATATAGTTACCCTTTTCATATTCGGAAAGGAGGAATTCTTTCAGAAATGCCATTTGTACTTTACGTATCTGTCCTGGATCAAATGCTTCATTATGTGTGTTTATAACCAAAAGTTCTTTACCGTTTTCAATCAGATATCTGTTCACGAGAAAGCATCTGTCGAGCATGAAAAGCTGCTTTGGGAAGCCGTATTTGCCGGGGAATTGATACCTGACTGATGAAGAGGGCTGGGATCTGCTGAATGTCGCAACCCCTGAAAGTACTTTTCCCATTGGAGAGGATGGTGGAACGGGTACAAAAAATACATCATAGTTGGTGGCAAAAAACGAATGATGGGTATCCAGGAGTTTCCCAATTAAATCAAACTCATTAATGCCATAGCTCCGTTTGCTGTTTTTATCTATCTCCTGTACCAGGAAGAAATCAATGGAATCATTATTTCCAAAAAAACTCTTTACAGCTTTAAGGTTCTCAGTACATTTTACTTTTGGGGTAATTACTTTTGTGCCCCCGTCATAGAAGAAGTCCATTTCCTTATCCAGACCGCAATAGCCGATATTCCATGTCAATAATGAAATTTCCATGGTGTCGCTTAGCTTATCCGGTCTGTCCGAAGTAAAAACTCCTTCTATGGCTTTGGGTTTATAATCGGAAATAAGAGCATACGCAATCATTCCCACAAACCCGAGAACGAACAGAATAATTAAAACCAGGAGGAATCTGAAGATTTTTTTTAGGATTTCCATGATTTATTTTTAATAATTTTAAAACTAAATATCTCTAATTCTTAATCCCCAGAACTTATTAAAGCTGTCAACCGGATCTTCACACAACCAGACAGTCGTCCCCAATTCCCTGGCATCAGTATTGCTGATGCTACCAATTTTAGCTATTTTTCCGAAAAGCTGCCTTACATCATCCCCCATTTCATCATTTATATAAACCATTGATGTTATATCCGGATCAAATTTTTCCGGGATCCAGTACCTGAAACTCTCACTGAAGCAAACTGCTTCAGGTAAGCCATATTTTTTGCCTATGATAGTTATTGCTCCGGCCTGCCCGTAGTTTTCACAATAAATAAACGAGGCGGATTTATCGGGTATCATCTGCCATGCTTTATCAGCGATCTTTGCAAGTTCTTCCCATCCAAGCATATCGGCATAATCCTGGGGCAGAGAGTGAATCGAATTATCTTCAAACCGGCATACAAAATCCATCCCGTAATTATTTGCGATATTCCTGAAGTAGCTGACAAGCTTCTCAGTTTTAAATATTGGGATCCCAATCGGCAGTATCGGTAATGTGAGAACAATCAACACTAAAAGCAGGAATACCCTTGACCATACTTTTCTGAGCATATTTCCCCAAGATACTGCTCCTGCTGCAATAAGAAACGGGAAAATTCCCTGTGTGTAATAACTCTTACCGTGCAAGAGCATAAGTGTTATGATTACACTTATTACCACCAACCCCAGAAATCTGAATTTCCAGGCATTCTTATTTACAAAAAGATATATGAGTCCTGCAATGGTAAGTACTGAAGCGGCGCCAGGAATTACTATCTGTTCAATTAAAAATGCAGACCTGTCGACATTTACAAGCTGTGTCCGCTCAAGTTCAGCAAAATGATTAATTACCGGAAGTCCGTTTGCAATCTGCCAGATAATATTGGGCAGGAAAACTGCAATGCCGGCAAGTAATCCATACCAGAATTTCTTATTTCTTAAGATTCTCCTGTATTGTGTAAAAGGGAGGATAACCAGAATAATGACAAGCAAGATCCCGATAAGGTATTTATTCAGCAAAGCTGTACCGGTAGTGATCCCTATCAGAATCAGGTATGTATCCGAAGAGGTGTTTATGTATTTTACTATCAGATAAAAGAGGAGTGTCCATAAGATGAGGTCGATATGCACCGGCTGGAATAACAGAAAGGTCCTGAGTCCGAAAACCGACAAAATAATGCCGGCAGCTGCAAGGATTCTTGAATAGCCCGATCCACCCAGTTCTTTTGCCAGGGCTGATATCAGAAAAACCATAAGTCCGCTTAGAAAAGCGGGAAAAAACCTGACTGCAAAAATGGAATATCCGAAGATATTCTGCATCAGCCAGGCTATCCATCCTGTCAATGGAGGTACTGTGGCATAACCAAGGGCCGGGTGCTGACCAAGAGAAAAGTACAGAAGCTCATCGCGGTGAAATTCAAGATTACGTGAAAAATAAAGATGGATTGCAGTATTCAACAAAGCCAGTAAACCAATAATAATGCTTACATAATCGATTTTGGGCCCACTTTTCATAACAGCAAAGTCTGAAATGAGATAATGAAATATATTATATAAGGAAAGTTATGAAAAGATTTTTAATTGAATTTAAAATGAAAGTGATATATTTCCGGTGTTAAAAATTACCTGTACCATGTCGGTTAAGTAAGATTTTGACATGTTATTAAATTTCCTCACCATGAAAAAGGAATCTCTGATGAAATTGACGATATTCATTATTTTGAGCTTTGCTTTTGCTGTACATAACACTTTGGCTCAAACCGGAACCTCAAGCAAGGTGCTTGATGAAAAGGTAAAAAAATTCCTTAACGAACATTCGCATTACTGGTTCGATATGAATATTCCTGCAGCTGACGGGCAGCTACTTTATGATCTGATAATCAAGGGCAACTATAAATCTGCTCTTGAAATAGGAACCTCAACCGGTCATTCAGGTATCTGGATTGCCTGGGCAATGAGCAAAACAGGCGGCAAGCTTATAACCATTGAGATTGATGAGGAGAGGTACAAAACAGCACTTGAGAATTTCAGGGAGGTTGGATTGTCGGAATATATTGATGCGCGGCTTGCAGATGCACATAAGCTTGTAAAAGAATTAAAAGGTCCCTTTGATTTTATCTTCAGCGATGCTGATAAAGAATGGTATAAAAATTATTTCATTGATCTTGATTCCAAATTAAAAGTCGGAGGATGTTTTACAGCTCACAATATATCTGACAGGGGACGCGGCGGATACAGAGGATACGGAGGGCAGGGAGCCTATCTTGAGTATATAAGAAGCCTCAAAAATTACGAAACAACTGTAAACAGTGACGGAGGAGGAGTATCCATAAGTTACAAGAAAGCTGAACGGTAAATTATCAGAACATGGCTGAAGAAAAACTGGAGAGAAAGCTGGGTCTTTTTCCTGCAACCAATATTGTCATTGCCAATATGATTGGAGCAGGAATATTTACCACCTCAGGCCTTTTAATGTCGGGACTCAACAATCCTGTACTTATGATTATTCTGTGGACTGCCGGAGGCATAATTGCGCTTTGCGGCGCTCTCTCGTACGGTGAACTGGGAGCAGCTATGCCAGGGGCGGGAGGAGAGTACCTGTTCCTTTCAAAGCTTTACAGTCCGCTTTTTGGTTTCCTTAGCGGCTGGGTCTCATTTATAGTAGGTTTTTCAGCTCCGATTGCAGCCTCCGCCCTTGGATTCAGCGAATACTTCACAAGAGCAGTTCCTGGTCTTTCAGTCTGGCTTCAGGATAACGGAATTATGGGACCTGTATTGACCAGGAAATTTCTGGCGGTTTCAGTGATCCTGATATTTACCTTTATCCATTACCGGGGCATAAAATACGGGGCACGCATCCAGAATGCACTTACCCTTCTGAAGATCCTTCTTATTGTCATATTATTAACAGCCGGATTTTCATCAGGAAAAGGAGATTTTTCGAATTTTGCTGAAGGTGGTAATCTGCCCGGTGGACTGGCAGGATGGAAGACTGCGGGTCTTTCACTTATGTGGATTATGTTCGCATACAGCGGGTGGAACGCCTCAACATACCTGGGAGCTGAAATCAAGAATCCGTCAAGAAACCTTCCCGGATCACTTATTTACGGAACTATTATTGTCATGATCCTTTATCTGGGAATCAACGTTTTATATGTTTACGGTATAAATCCGGATGCTATGAAGGGAGTGATATCGGTAGGCGGTCTTGCCATGGGCAATCTTTTCGGAAAATCAGCCGAGGTTTTATTTTCAATACTTATAGCCTTTGCATTGTTTTCTTCACTTAGCGCATTCATAATAATCGGTCCAAGGGTCTATTATTCAATGGCAAAAGACGGCCTGTTTTTCAAATCGGCTGCCAGGATTCATAAAAAATTCCAGGTACCTTCCAATTCCATTCTGCTTCAATGTTTAATCGCCATAATACTTGTTCTGTCCGGAACATTTGAACAGATTCTTACATATATGGGATTTGCTCTTGGAATCTTTCCTGTCCTGACAGTTCTGGGTATATGGAAACTAAGAAAAAATAATCCTGAAGCATTGAGAATTAAAGGTTTCCCTGTTCCCCAGATAATATACATAGCAGCAGGGATCATGATCCTCCTGCTATCATTCCTCGAAAGACCCCTTGAATCTTCAGTTGCTTTACTTACGGTTTTTATCGGGATCCCCGTTTATTTTATTTTTAAAAAGACAGCGAAAACCACGGATGCTCCAACAAACTTACATTCTGATTGAACAAGTGGATTAATGAATCCTCGATATTCCTGCCAGATCGCGGATCACAACCGAAGCACATGCAATACCGAATGCTGCAGGCATATACGAGATGGTCCCTACTATAGATGCTTTGTTCTTTTCGCCGGTGACCGGTACAACCTTACTCTTGTCAACGATTTCAGAAGAATAGACCGCCGTAACCCCGTCTCTTATCCCGAGACGGTGAAGGCGTTTTCTGAGTATTCTTGCCAGGGGGCAATCGGTAGTTTCAGAAATGTCACTTACTGATATTCTTGATGGATCAAATTTCCCGCCCGCACCCATTGAGCTGACAACAGGTATTTTCTTTGTTACGGCATGGAAGATAAGAAATACCTTGGGTGAGAGTGTGTCGATTGCATCAACGGCATAATTGAAACCCGAATCGAGGATTTCCGTCATTCTTTCGTCCCGGATATATTCGTTGATCACTGTCAGATCGAGCCCGGAATTGATATCCTTCAGCCGTTCAGCCATTACCAGGGCTTTGGCTTTTCCACAGGTGCTTACAAGAGCCAGGAGCTGCCTGTTGAAGTTGGCAGTATGTATTGTATCGCCATCAACAATTGTCATTTTCCCCACTCCTGCCCTGCAGATCATTTCAGCTGCAAACCCCCCTACTCCGCCAAGGCCAACGATCAGAACATTTGAATTTTTGAGTCTGTTCAACCCATCCTCCCCAAGCAGTAACTCTGTCCGTGAAAGCCAATCTATCATAACAGATCTATTATAAACAATTATTTTTATTTGATATTCTGATAGTTACATAATGTAATTACATTGTAATTACATGGTAAATAACTTATAAATTAATGTTACCGGGTGTTAGAATTATTAAAAAGCAAATTAAAGTTATTCCTTATTCTTTCTTTTAATACATCAATGGGTATCTCAAGATCATCTGAAACTTTCCGGTAGATTTCCCTGATATCCACATCTGCCCCGTCGGTTTCAAGAAAGATCCTCTCTTTGGGTAGAAACCTGAGAAGTTCTGCCGATTCAGGCCGCAGTACAAAATCAAACCAGAACGAAAGATACATTCCTCTTTTAATCAACTGCAATGCCAGCTCCTTTTTACCCCTGAACCCATGCACCAGCCATGGTGTTATCGGTTTCAGATCTTTATGAGCCGCCAGCAGTTCATCCCAGGACCTTACGCAGTGAATAACCAGCGGTTTCTGATTTTCACCGGCAATTCTTACCTGTTCGGCAAATGTCGATTTCTGTAGTTCAATTGAAGGCCCCTTTAGCTTATCAAAGCCTGCTTCACCAAAAGCTATCAGTTTAGGATTACCCGCAATATTGCGGACATACTCCAGAAGTTGTTCACGGTTATTTTCACTCAGGTGCCAGGGATGAATTCCAGCTGTGAATGCTCCAGCAGCGATAGTTTCGGGCTTCAGGTTTTCATGAGCCATGAGGTTTTCGACTGCAAAGATCCCCTCTGAGTGCATTGCATCATGCGTGTGTATATCTATATACTCCCCTTTCTGAGGAAGATTCATCTTATTGTTTCCCGATTACTGAAAGTCCCTTTTCAATACGGTTAATTGTGTCTCCCCTTCCTATCCAGCTTATAATGTCGAACATATGCGGACCGCGCAGAGTTCCGACAATTACAAGTCTGAAGGCATTCATAATGGAGCCTGTATCATATCCTTTGCTTTCAATCCATGTTTTGACAGCCGATTCGGTAGCTGATGCTGTAAAATCGTCTACACCCTGAAGGACAGGAATAAGCTCTCTAAGCAGCTGGCTGGTGTCGGCCTGCCACCTCTTTTTAATTACTTCAGGATCGTATTCTTCAGGGGCTTTAAAGAAGAAATCGGTCTGTTCCCAGATATCTTTTACAAAACTTACCCTTTCCTTGACAATTTCTATAAGCATCTCCAGCCGGACAATATCAACATGATATCCCTTTGCCCTCAGGAATTCCCTGAATTCAAGGGCAAGCTGATTATTTGTTCTCCTCTGGAGATACTGATGATTGAACCATTTTGCCTTTTCAGGATCAAACCTTGATCCTGATTTTCCAACTCTCTCGAGCGAAAATACATTTATTAGTTCATCCATCGAAAAGATCTCCTGTTCAGTTCCCGGATTCCATCCGAGCAGTGCCAGCATGTTAATAAATGCCTCGGGGTAGTAACCATCCTCCCGGTAGCCCTTTGCAGTTTCACCGTAGGCCCAGAAAAGAGGGAATACGGGGAATCCCATTTTATCTCCGTCGCGTTTGCTTAATTTGCCTTTCCCATCGGGTTTCAGCAGAAGGGGAAGATGTGCAAATAATGGCGGATCCCAGCCATAAGCCCTGTAAAGTAAAACATGGAGCGGAAGCGAGGGTAACCATTCTTCACCGCGAATAACATGGCTGATCTTCATCAGATGGTCATCGACCATATGTGCAAGATGATAGGTTGGCATACCGTCGGACTTGAAAAGAACCTTATCGTCAAGCGTGCTGGTATTGACAACAATATGTCCCCTGATTATATCATCGAAATGTATGTCCTCGTCAGGAGGCATTTTAAACCTTATCACATAGGGCTCACCCCTGTCAAGTTTTGCATTCCATTCAACATCGCTTAATGAAATCGAATTATTCAGTTTTCCCCTGACTCCGGCATTATAAATGAAAGTTTTTCCATCTTTTTCACATTCTGACCTGAGAGCCTCCAGCTCACCCGGAGTATCGAAGGCATAATATGCATGTCCCTTGTCGAAGAGTGTATCCGCATACTGCCTGTAAAGGTGCTTCCTGTCGCTCTGCCTGTATGGACCGTAATCTCCTCCTTCATTAATCCCTTCATCAACAATTATTCCACACCATTTCAGTGAATCCATAATATACTCCTCAGCACCTCCGACAAATCTTGTCTGGTCAGTATCTTCAATTCTAAGAATGAATGTTCCATTATGTTTCCTGGCAAAGAGGTAATTGTACAGAGCGGTCCTGACTCCACCTATATGCAGGGGACCTGTTGGGCTTGGTGCAAATCTTACTCTTACCTGTGACATGATTTTAATCTGATGTTAAAAAATTTAAGCAAAGATAAACATTGGTCATTAATTAACCTAAGTTGCCAGTTGCTGGTAACTTGAGTTATTTATATTAATTTAGCTTTCAAAATTGGTCCACATGAGGATAATGAAAGCTCTCGTCAAAGCCAGGCCTGAAAAAGGTATCTGGATGGAAGAGGTGCCTGTTCCTGAACCAGGTCTTAATGATGTGATTATCAAGGTTAAGAAGTCGGCTATCTGCGGTACTGACCTTCATATCTATGAATGGAACTCATGGGCTCAGAAGACCATAAAAACACCAATGGTTATCGGTCATGAATACATGGGATATATAGAGAAAACAGGCGCAGGCGTGAAAAATCTCAAGCCGGGCGACAGGGTGACAGGTGAGGGACACCTGGCATGCGGCCACTGCCGTAATTGCCGCCGGGGAAAAGAACATGTATGCGAGAACACAATAGGAATCGGTGTAAATATCGACGGTTCATTTGCGGAATATCTTAAAATACCTTCGGTGAATGTTGTTCCGCTCGACCCGAGGATCCCTGATGAATGGGCTGCAATAATGGATCCCTTTGGGAACGCCACCCATACTGCATTATCTTTCCCTCTTCTGGGGGAAGATGTGCTGATTACAGGTTCAGGACTGATTGGCAGCATGGCAGTGGCAATTGCAAAATATGCCGGTGCCAGATTCATCGTTGCAAGCGATCTGAGCGATTATCGTCTTGAAATTGCCAAAAAGATGGGAGCAACTCTGACCATAAATCCGTCGAAGGGCGAAAAAATCGCAGATGCTGTTAAAAAACTGGGGATGAGGGGATTTGACATAGGATTGGAAATGTCGGGTTCTCCGAAAGCCTTCATTGAAATGATCAGCAATATGTACAACGGATCGAGCATTTCGTTGCTTGGCATATTACCTTCGAATTTTGAAGTGCCATGGAGTGAGATTATTTTCAAAGCCATTACTCTTAAGGGCATCTACGGAAGGGAAATGTGGGAGACATGGTATAAGATGGAACAGATGATTATTGGCGGCATTGATCTGAATCCGGTAATCACCCACCGTTATCACATTAACGATTTTCAAAAGGGTTTTGATGCAATGGAAAGCGGAAATTGTGGCAAGGTAATTCTCAACTGGGACTAAATTCATTTAGAAAACAACTGAATATTTAAAATATGCATATCTTAGGTGTAATTGTAACCTTGTAAAATCAATTTCATCTATGCCGGATTTAGTTTCTTATGAGGAAAGACTGAAGAATTTCGATTGGTCTGTTTCTGAAAATGAACTTGAATATAAGGAGGGCGATATTATAAATATAGGATGGTACTGCTCCGACCGTATATGCCAGAAAGGGAAAGCTGATAAAATTGCCCTTTACTATGAAGGTTTTGGTGGCGTTGAAAAGAAATACACTTTTAATGATATTCGTCTTGCAGGAAATACAATCGGAACTTTCCTTCGAAACCTTGGGATAAAGAATGAAGACAGGGTCTGTCTCTTTATGGACAGGATACCGGAATTATATCTTTCATTTCTGGGAGTCCTCAAGATAGGGGCAATAGTCCAGCCTCTTTTTTCTGCCTTTGGTGATGAATCGCTTTTTGTAAGACTTGAGAATGCGCAGACACGGGCAATCATCACGCAAAGAAAACACCTGCCAAAAGTCAGAAAAATTCTTGACAGACTTCCTCACCTTGAATTTATTATTTTAGTGGATAATAACAAGACTAAACCTCTTGAAATTAAAGAGGTTGCATTTAGTATGGAAGAATCCTTACCCGTTGAGAATATGGAGATCTTCCCTACTGTTGCAGAATCACCATCAGTTTTGCACTATACATCAGGAACAACTGGTCAGCCCAAAGGAGTGAAACATGTTCACTATTCTCTTATTTCACAATACCTTACAACTAAATGGATCCTCGATCTCCGGGATGATGATATTTACTGGTGTACTGCTGACCCGGGATGGGTTACCGGAACATCCTACGGAATAATCGGACCTTGGAGTCTTGGCATCACACAATGTGTCCTCGATACAGGTTTCTCAGCTCAAGCATGGTACAGGTTTATTGGGAAATACAGGATTACAATGTGGTATTCGGCACCGACTGCCATCAGGTCGCTTATGAAAGCCGGGGATGAAATAATCAAAGAGTTTGATCTTTCCAGTTTGCGTCATCTTGCAAGCGTTGGGGAACCGTTGAATTCCGAAGCTGTTATCTGGTCTGAAAAAATATTCGGAAAACCATTTCTTGATACTTTCTGGCAGACAGAAACAGGATCGATTATGATCACCAACTTCCCGG
>Ga0315288_10011096_pt1 | contig 11345 bp, 5 predicted proteins | sample YL17G11_20_MG_FD_203454 | JGI IMG/M metagenome (GOLD analysis project Ga0315288, IMG submission 203454) | Sediment microbial communities from Yellowstone Lake, YNP, Wyoming, USA - YL17G11_20 | ecosystem: Environmental > Aquatic > Freshwater > Lake > Sediment | place: USA: Wyoming | collected... | reverse complement strand
GTGGCGAGCAGCTCGAACTGGGGACTGGCGCGGAGTACGAATACGTCGCCGGACTGGTTCGGCACGTAGATTTTCCCGTCCGCCAGCAACATAGAGGACCACGAGCTGCTTTTTGCTCCCTGACCTTTCAACTGTTGTTCCCACACCGTCTTTCCGGTCTTGAGTTCGACACACTCGGCGATCCCGTGGTAACTAATGGCATAGAAGTGCCCCTCATGGATGACGCCCGAGCCGATCCGGCTCTTGGCGATTTCGATTTCCAGATGCCACAGCCGCCGGCTTTCGGTTACGTCGCCGCTGCCGCCCGGCTTGACGGCGATGACATTGCCTTTCCCCATGCCGATGCTCATGGTCACGACGACATTCTCGCCCCACACGGGCGTTGCGTAGATCGTCGCGCCTATGCCTTTGCTCAACCAAAGCTGCTTACCGGTTTTCGGGTCGTAGGCAGCAAGACGGTAAGGGAAAGCCATGACGAGTTCGTCGTGGCCGTCGGCCTTGACGATGATAGGCGTGCTCCACGTGCCACTGGGGCTTCCGCGGTCCTGGGGTCCCCTCGGCCCTCCTGGACCACCGGGACCACTGGGGCCGCCGGGACCACCAAAGTCCGGTTGAGGCAGCACGACATTCAGACCGTCCCGGAGCTTCTCTTCAGTCAGAGCCCCGCTCTTGTCGGAATCCCATTGCTCATACCATTTCTCAAAGGTGCTTTTCAGCTCGGCACGGGTCAGTGAGCCGTTTTTGTCGGCGTCTGCGATGCGGAAGAGTGCCGGCCCCACAAACCCGGCGGGACCGAACCTGGGTCCGCCCTCGGGCCGCGGTCCATCACCCGGCCCTCCATCGGGGGGACCGAACCCCTCAGGCGGTGGGAGCACGTTACCGAGTCTCTCTGTGAACTGCTCCTGGCTCAGATTCCCTGTCTTGTTCGAATCCAGCTTGTCGAACCAGGCGTCTGCCAAGGCGGTAAACTCCTCTTTCGTGAGCTTATGGTCGCCATTCTTATCGGCCTGAGAGAACATCTGCGGGGCGAGAAACATCGCCGGTCCGAAACCACCGGGGCCACCCGCTCCGCCCGGGCCTTCGGACGACTGTTGCTCGCTGGGGTCAACCTTGGGCGGCTCGACCTCCCATACGGTCTCGCCGGTGCGCTTGTTGATGGCGATCAGCCGGGCCTTCTCGTCCGGGCCAAAGGGCAGGATACACAGGTCGCCATACAGGAGCGGCGATGAGGCGTTACCGAACATGTGGTTCATCTTGCCCAGGTTGCGATGCCAGAGCTCCTTGCCGGCGAAGTCGTAACAGTAGAGTCCCGCCGAGCCAAACGACGCGATGACCCGCTCGCCATCCGTAACTGGCGTCGCGGAACAATAGGGATTGTTCTGTTGTTGTGTCGGCTCCTTGTCGCTGTAATCCACCCCGGATTGCCAGAGCAGCTTGCCGTCGGCACGGTCGAAGCACATCACCGTCCGGCGATTCCCGCCGTCTAAGGCCTGCGTGACGAAGACGCGATCGCCCCAGGCGATGGGCGAGGAGTTGCAGGGACCGGGCAGTTGGACGCGCCATCGCACGTTCTCGGTCGCGCCCAATTTGACGGGCAGGTTCTTCTCCGAAGACACACCGGTTCCCTCCGGCCCGCGCCAGCCCGGCCAGTTTCCGGACGGGGTTGAAAACGCCGTTGCAGCCACAAGCAATACGGTCAGACAACACACGACTGACTCGTTCTTTCTCATGATGGTTTCTCCTGAAATTCCTGAGCAATTACTCGGGATTTCCCATATTAAACGTTTGGCTACCCAGCCAAGCCTTCTAATTCCACAATAATATCAAAATTTGCCTCGAATTAAAATAATCCATGTAACAATTTTAATCGAAAATTAGGGGGCAAGACTGAAAATTTCCTTTTTGGTGTTTTTTTTCTGAAAAACTCTTGAAGAGCAATCAGAAGGTTTGAATTTTATTCACAAATTCGATATTCTATTATAAATGAGTCTCATCATCGTAGCTGGCCTTCGTGGTTGTGGTGCGATATTTGCCCTCGAACCTTACGGTCGGGGAATGGGAAATAGGAAATAAAAATGACGTGTTTTAGCGTGCAGGAGAACCGTTTATGAATTCAAATGGGAAATCTCGGTTAATCCACCAATCAACCATGACAAAACTCATGCACATTCTTTGCCTCTCCCTGATAGTGCACATTCCGTGGATGCATACGGCTGAGGCCGACCCCAAAACTGCCGCCTCCTGGGAGGTGGGCACACCCATCGTTACCTACTGGTGCGGCCCGTCGCTCACAGATGCCGTCGCGCAACAGATGGCCGAAGGCGGCTTCAACCTCGTCTGGTGCGGCAACGAAAAGGAACTCGATGTAGCGCACCGTCACGGCCTGCGCGGTCAACTCACCGACGGTCTGCTCACGCCCGCATCGCTCGACGACCCTAATCGCCGTGAGCAACTGGGTGCCCTTATCGACCGTGTCAGCAGGCACCCCGCGCTTTACTCCTACTACCTCATTGACGAGCCCAATGCGTCGCAGTTCCCTGCGCTCGGCAAGTTAGTCGCATATCTGCGCGAGCGCGACCCGGCGCACCTGGCCTACATAAACCTGTTCCCGACGTATGCCAGCAACGAACAACTTGGCACTCATGGCGACGTGGTTACGGCCTACAAAGAGCACCTGCGCCTCTACGTCGAGCAGGTGAAGCCAGCGCTCATCAGCTACGACCACTATCAGCTCAGGCTCAACGGCGATAGCGACCAATACTTCCTGAACCTGGCGATGGTTCGGCGTGCAGCGCAGGACGCAGGTGTGCCCTTCCTCAACATTGTGCAAGCATGCACCTGGGCGCCGACCGTCATGCGTGTGCCCAATAAGAACGAGCTGCGCTACCTGGTCTATTCCACGCTGGCCTATGGCGCGCAGGGCATCAGCTATTATGTCTATGCCTGCGCGAACCACCAAGGCAGCCTCGTCAGTTTGGACGGGACGCCCGGGTCTCTTTATCACGCGCTCAAATCCTACAACCGTGAGTTCGCCGCCATCGCGAGGGAACTCCAGCCGCTGTGCTCGCTGGGCGTGTATCACACCTCGATGCTGGAACGCGGCTGCGAGCCGCTGCCGGCGGACGCGTCCTTCCGCCTCGCTCCATTGGAGTCGCCCGCCGGGATGCGAGGTTTTTTGCTTGGCTGCTTCGGGGTCAAAGAGAAGCCGACTCACGTGGTCGTGGTGAACCTGGACTACAACGCCGAGGTGAACGCGTCGCTCGTGGGGCCGGGTGAGCTCGAACTCTTCGATGCTGCGACCGCTCAATGGTCCTCCGCGAAGAAGGTTGCAATCGAATTGATTCTGCCGCCCGGTGGAGGGAAGCTTGTGCGAATCGCACGGTGAGACAGGTAACAACGCGGCTTGGCCGACGTAAGAAGCGTTAGCAATAGCCTTTCGGGCTATAGCTGGCTCGCCCAGACGAGTCGATTCCTATGTCACGCTCGGCGTCTGCCTGCTCTGCCAGGGCGGATAAGAGTCTGCTGGCGGTTTCAGGGGGCAGCGGGTCTGGAGGGGAGCAAACCCACCTTTGGTGGGCTATACCGTTGACGCCCGAGCAGTTTGAGAACAACCGACCCCTGCTGCTGAAAGCCCTGGCCGACTCGTGGTTCGTCGCTCGTGATTCGTCCGTCGTCCATCGTCTATCAGCAGTAGTGTCTTTTCCGCAGGAAAAGCAATCCTATACCGAGTAACGCCATTGAGGCGGGCTCGGGGATAGCTATACTTATGCCTTCGGGGAAATCCAGGCCAGTTGTAATAATGTCTGTAATACCAGTACCATCCAGATTCGCACACTGTATCTTGTCCCTGAGAGTATCTGTCCAATACATTTTACCTCCAGGAATATAAAGGGCTATGCCACGAGGGTATCCTAAGCCTGTTGTGATTAGGTCTTCTATACCGCTGCCATCGAGATTCGCACGTCTGATTTTCGCACCAAGTGAGTCTGTCCAGTACATTTTGCCTGCAGTTGTATATAAATCTATGTCATACAGGGTCATTGTGCCATCTGCAATAAGGTCTTCCACTTCAGAACCATCCAGATTCGCGCGTTGAATTTTCTTTGTACCGCCATCTATCCAGTACATCTTGCCACCAGCAACATCGAGGGCTATAGCGCGAGGCCACTGTAAACCTGTTGCGACCAAGTCCTCAACATTACTGCCATCAAGATTAGCCCGTTGGACCTTGTGAGTAAGTGTGTCCGCCCAGTACATCTTACCATCGACAACATCAAGGGCTATGCCTTGAGGAGAGCTCAAGCCGCTTGTGACAAGCGCCTCAACTCCAGAGCCGTCTAAATTAGCACGCTGGATTCTATCTAAACCGGAATCCGTCCAATACATCTTGCTACCAGTAACATCGACTGCTATGTCCCTTGGCATGCTTATGCCGCTCGTTACAATGTCTTCCACGCCAGAGCCATCCAGATTGGCTCGTTGGATTTTTTTAATGCTGGAATCCGTCCAATAGATTTTCGGGACGATGGAGCCATTTACTTGTCCCACGATACCTAAAATTACGGCCATAAAGACCAACATAGCAAAACAAATTCTGCAAATAAAATTTGATTTCATTTCTTTTCCTCCTCCCAGAGTGTTACTGTTGCTCGTGCTATTAAGATTATCTTATGACTAACATCATCGTTTCAAAAGAACCTTTCGCTGTGTCAGCATGGCCAAACTACTGAGACCGAACAATAAAACAGTGGCGGGCTCGGGGATAAGAAGATATGCCCTTTGATAGCCAGCAGGATTTATCCCGTAACCCACAATCCAGCCGTTGTCATTGATTGAATACGCCCGTGTAAGTGTCCAGCTCAAGCGGGGGTCGATTAAGGTATTTAGGTCGATATTATTTCCACCGCCGGTCGGGTCAAACAAAGTAGCTTTGCCACCGGCCCATCCCGCAATCTGACCCTGATTATTGATTGACGAGGCCCCGTTGAACTGTCCGCCCAGAGTGCCGAGGTCGATATTGTTTCCACTGCCGGTTGGGTCAAACAAAGTAGCCTTACCACCAGCTCGTCCCACAATCTGGACGAGGTTGTTGATTGACCAAGCTTCACTTTCTATTTCGCAAAGAGCAATATTATTTCCTCCGCCTGTTGGGTCAAATAAGGTGGCTTCCGACTTCCATGAAGGGTCAAATGGATTAGTAGTGGACCATCCTACAATCTGACCACTGTCGTTGATTGACCGAGCTACACTCTGAACAAACCGACCTCCTAAAGTGCCAAGGCTAATATTTTTTCCGCCACCAGTTGGGTCAAACAAAATGGCTTTATTATTCATTGAATTGACCAAAACACATCCCACAATCTGACCGTTGTCGTTGATTGACCATGCCACGCTTCCCGTTCCACCCAGAGTGATATTGTGTCCGCCGCCCGTGGGGTCAAACAAAGTGGCTCTTTGTTTTCCTAAACCGTCTGAGGCAGATCCGACAATCTGACCGAGGTCATTGATTGAGAAGGCCGTGCTATGGATTCCACCCAGAGTGCCGAGGTCGATATTATTGCCGCTACCGGTTGGGTCAAACAATGTGGCTCTCGTATATCCTGAACTGTCATCGGCATGTCCCACAATCTGACCGAGATTGTTGATTGAATAGGCGCCGCTGCTGTTTCCGCCCAGAGTGTCGAGGTCGATGAGCTTGTAGTAGCCAATTGCCTGATGGGCGGGGGCTGCGACGGCCAAAATAAAGGCCAACGAAATCAGCTTTGTCCGCCAGACGTTTGGCGGATTTACCTCTCTTTTCATTTCACTCTCTTCTTTTTCTTGCCACCAAGGCACTAAGACGCTACTCACCACTCACTATTGGTTAATTGGTTAGTGGTTAATTGGTTAGTGTGTCTTCGTGGCTAATCAAAAAACACCTTTTAACCTGAGCGCAATAATCAAAGTCCCGGCGCAAGACAAAACCGTTTATCCCTTGCCGGACTCAAATTCAGTTTGAATACCCTCCGTGGAAAAGCAATTTATGTATGATTAACTTCAATATAACCGCTGGGATGGCGGATTGTCAAGCGAAAAATCGCTTATTTTTTGCCGTTCAGGCCAAAAAGGGTGGGATTTTAGGTTCCAATTCCGGCGAAATTTTATTGATTAGTTTGGCAAAAGGTGGTATAAGAACTCTTTTTAGTGCGATAAGCAGGAGGCAGGGGGCTATGAAGGAAATTAGCCACGAAAAGGCACAGAAAAGACGGGTAAAAGGACACCAGAGAATCAGAGTATCAGGAAGAAGAATATCAGGGAATCGGGAAATCAGGAGAATTTATGAAACGCAGAATAGTTATGATTGAGGGCAACGATGCAGCGGCACACGTCGCCCACGCTACAAACGAGGTTATTGCAATATATCCAATTACCCCCAGCTCGCCTATGGGTGAAATTGCCGATGAAAAAACCGCCAGAGGTGAGCCGAATATCTGGGGCACGGTTCCTTCAGTGACAGAGATGCAGTCGGAAGGGGGTGCAGCGGCTGCTGTCCACGGTGCGCTGATAACGGGCGCTCTGACGACTACATTTACCGCCTCGCAGGGACTGTTGCTTATGATTCCGAGTATGTATAAGATTGCCGGCGAACTGCTGCCTACCGTCTTTCACATATCAGCTCGGTCGCTTGCCTGTCAGGCACTTTCGATATTCGGTGACCATTCGGATGTGATGACCTGCCGTGAGACGGGCTTTGCGATGCTTTGTTCGTGCAATGTGCAGGAGGTTATGGATTTTGCGCTCGTTGCTCAGCGGGTGACATTGGCTTCATCAGTGCCTTTCATACATTTCTTTGACGGTTTTCGCACCAGCCACGAGGTCCAGAAGGTCGAGGAGCTGACGTTCGATGATATGCGAGCAATGATTGATGATGAGCTTGTTGCCCGGCACCGGGCAAGGGCGCTTACGCCGGATAGACCCCAGATTGCCGGCACGGCGCAGAACCCGGATGTCTATTTTCAGGGCAGAGAAACGGTGAATAAATACTATCTTGCTGCGCTGCAGATTGTCCAGGATGCGATGGACAAGTTAGCGAAGCTGGTTGGGCGGCAATATCATTTATTTGATTATGTTGGGCCGGCAGATGCTCAGAAGGTTATCGTCATTATGGGTTCGGGAGCCGATACCGTCCACGAGACAATAGAGTATCTTGTTTCTAAAGGCGAAAAAGTCGGCGTGGTAAAGGTTCGGCTTTATAGACCCTTCAGCAGGAAGCACTTTATCGCTGCTTTGCCAAAGACCGTAAAGAAAATCGCTGTGCTGGATAGAACCAAAGAGCCAGGCTCTCTCGGCGAGCCGTTGTATTTAGATGTCTGCACTGCCGTAGAGGAGGCGATGGCAGAAGGAGAGGCGCCTTTCCAGAGGTATCCTCTGATAGTAGGGGGGCGGTATGGGCTTGGGTCGAAGGAGTTCACGCCGGCTATGGTAAAAGCCGTTTATGATAATCTCGATGCTCCCAAACCCAAAAATGGTTTTACAGTAGGTATTATTGATGACGTAACGAACATGAGCTTGGAAGTTGATGAATCGTTTGAGATTTCCGGTGAAGGTCTTTTCCGTGCGATGTTTTATGGTCTTGGTGCGGATGGGACAGTAGGCGCAAACAGAAATTCCATAACGATTATCGGTGAGCTGACGGACAATTACGCGCAGGGCTACTTTGTTTATGACTCGAAAAAGGCCGGCGGTGTTACCATATCACATTTGCGTTTTGGAAAGCGGCCCATACGGAGGCCTTACCTTATAACCGAGGCCGATTTTATTGCGTGCCACAATCCCAGCTTCCTGGAGAAATATGATATGCTCTCTGCGGCTAAGCCGGGGGCCACGTTTTTGCTGACCAGCAGCCACAGCAAGGACCAGGTCTGGGACACCCTGCCGCAGGAGGTGCAGAAACAGATAATCGAAAAGAAGATAAAGTTCTACGTTATCGATGCCATTTCGCTTGCCCGGGAGCTTGGTTTGGGCGCACGAATCAACGTAATTATGCAGACCGCCTTTTTCAAAATTAGTAATGTTATTCCACTCGAAACGGCAATCAAAGCCATCAAAGATGCTATCCAGCACTCTTACGGCAAGAAAGGACAGAAGGTCGTTGATATGAACAACGCCGCTGTTGATGGCGCAATTGATAGGCTTTATGAAGTTAAGGTCCCCTCCAAAATTACCAGCAAGATAAAGATGCCGCCGGTTGTCCCGGACGATGCACCTGATTTTGTAAAAGAGGTTACGGCGGAGCTTATGGCGCTTCGCGGAGACAAAGTGCCGGTCAGCAAACTGCCGGTCGATGGCAAGTTCCCGATGGGGACAACCCAGTATGAAAAGCGAAACATCGCAGTCAATATACCGCAGTGGGAGCCGAATATTTGTATCCAATGCGCGACCTGCTCTTTAGTCTGTCCGCACGCCGCCATAAGGATTAAGGTTTACGATGGAAAGCATCTTAAGGGTGCGCCAGCGGCGTTCAAAAGCGCCGATGCAAAGGGCAAGGACTTTGCGGGGATGAAGTGCACGGTTCAAGTAGCTCCTGAAGACTGCACCGGCTGCGGCGCCTGTGTTCTTAACTGTCCGGCACAGGAAAAGGATGCGAATAAACAGCCAACAGGCCGAAAAGCTATCAATATGGTTTTGCAGGAACCGCTCCGTCAGCAGGAAAGAGAGAATTATAAATTCTTCCTGTCAGTTCCAAACACCGACCCCAAACTTTTCAAGGCCAACACCGTAAAGGGCAGTCAACTGATTCAGCCCCTCTTTGAGTATTCCGGCGCCTGTGCCGGCTGCGGGGAGACAGCTTATGTCAAGCTGCTGACCCAATTATTTGGGGACAGGGCCCTGATTGGTAATGCAACCGGCTGCTCATCAATTTACGGCGGCAATCTGCCGACTACACCTTACACTAAGAGGGAAGATGGCAGGGGGCCAACCTGGTGCAACAGCTTGTTTGAGGATAACGCTGAGTTCGCAATGGGTATGCGTCTGACACTTGAGAAGTTCAAAGAACGCGCACTTTATCTGTTAGACAAAGTAGCAGGGGGAGGATGCGTCGATGCGAGATTAGCAGAAGAAATCCGGGCGGCTGCACTGGCGGACGACCCGGCGCAGTCTGCTATTGAGCAGCAGAGGACCCGGGTGGATAAACTTAAAGAGCAGTGTGCGAAAAACGCATGCCCGGACTGCAGGTATCTGGTGATTCTTGCAGATTATCTTGTCCGCAAATCCGTGTGGGCTGTTGGCGGCGATGGATGGGCTTACGATATCGGCTACGGCGGCCTGGACCATGTGCTGGCCAGCGGCGCTAACGTCAATGTGCTGGTTCTGGATACGGAAGTGTATTCCAACACGGGTGGACAGATGTCCAAATCTACGCCGAGAGCGGCGGTGGCCAAATTCGCGGCAGGGGGGAAACCGTCGCCCAAAAAAGACCTCGGCCTTTTGGCTATGACTTACGGCAGCATTTATGTAGCAAAGGTGGCAATGGGTGCGAATACCGCCCAAACAGTGAAGGCCTTTGTCGAGGCGGAAGCGTATCCGGGTCCTTCGCTTATAATCGCGTATGCTCACTGCATTGCCCACGGGATAGATATGACGGCCGGTTATCAGGAACAGAAAAAGGCCGTTGAATGCGGTCATTGGCCGTTGTATAGATTCGACCCGCGGCTTAAAGAGCAGGGCAAAAATCCTCTCCAGCTCGATTCGAAAGCTCCCACTCTTAACTTCGAGGAATACGCTTACGGCGAAAATCGTTACCGAACGCTGAAACAATCCAGGCCGGAAGTAGCAGCCGAATTACTCAAACTCGCCACAAGGGATGTGGTCCAGAGATATGCTCTGATGGAGCAGCTTGCGAAACTATCCTGCGGCCCGGAAGTAAAGCCGGATGTAACATAAAGAAATACAGGGGTGTCAAATGATTGGTCGGTTCTTAAGAACAACCTCGTTGCTTCTTGTGACGGCTCTGTTCTTGGCGGGCTGTGGGCAGGAACACAAGGAAGGCGTGGGTATGTCGGCTCGCGGCTTGACCGAGCTTGCTGAAGTTGGCCCAGACCTCGAAACGCTTCCTGTTCCACCTGATTATGTCTCTGGAGCAATTGTGGCGACCGGAGGGCTGCAAGAGTGGGCGAAAACAAGAAAGCTGGAGCTTAATGGTGTAGTCACTTTGTATCAAGGAGATGGCAGTGTCTATCTCACAGAGCAGCGTTACCAGATTTACCCGTGGTCAAATTCTATTCGGGTTTCAGCGGTCGAGCCGCAGGGCCAATTCGTTTGCGAATTGTCGCAGGATGGATTTCGTGTATTGGATGGGGTCAAAGTAGTTGACGCCTTGTCTGCTCAAGTAAGTGAACGCGACCTCGCCGATGCAATACTTACTATCACTACCGCATCTATTCGCTTTCTGGACAGGTCCGCTAAGTTTACGAAAGCTTCCGATCCTGTCAAAATGCAGGGGCTATGGTATTATCCGGTTGAGCGAGATTATGTAGTTGAGAGACGGACGGCTGCAAGTGACAGACGCGAGGACGTTGAGCATCCTGAACCATATTGGTCTAAAGTAGTTTTCTATCAGAACAGGGACAATGCTCTGGTTGATATGCTCTGGTTTACCGACGTTGAGGAGGGAAAGTTTTTTGCGGTTCGTGGTTACGACTATAGTCGGGTTCAAAAAATGGGGGTTTTGCTTCCTACCAAGATAGAGATATTCAGGACGGATGCTCGGGGTGTATTGTCGGAGCGGGTGGCTCGAGTAAACTTCGAATAGTCGGCTCATAATAAACTAAAAATTCAAAATGCTCTGTAGAAAAGAGTTCAGATTGTCTATCGAGCGGGCCGCAAGCGAGTCGAGAAATCCCTCGACCCTGCTCCCCACTTCGCTCTGAACGACAGAGCTTCGCAGGGCAAGCGGGACAGGTTTGCTTTTGAATGGATTTCTCCGCTTCGGTCGAAATGACGGTGTACAAAGCAAATTCAAAACTAAAAACTCAAAGATGCGGAGCCCCTTCACTACGCTCAGTGCCTGCCCTGAGCTTGTCGAAGGGGTGACATTTTGAGATAGTTTTTAGGACCAGGAGGCGTGGGTTCATACCTGTTGTAAGCGGCAGAAAGTGGTATGGCTTTATTGTTTTTTTGCAAGCCCCGCTTCGGTATTTGAAAGACTCGGGCAGACATTTGTATGGGCAGTTTTTGTCGGGTGCTGCAAAATTTTTTCTTTAGTGTGGTCTTTGCCGGCTATACTGGCATTTGCGTAATTATAGGGCGTGAATACAGATGCGAAATAAATAATACTGGTGTGCAGGCAGTATAATTAAATTGTT
>Ga0315288_10011094_pt1 | contig 11348 bp, 9 predicted proteins | sample YL17G11_20_MG_FD_203454 | JGI IMG/M metagenome (GOLD analysis project Ga0315288, IMG submission 203454) | Sediment microbial communities from Yellowstone Lake, YNP, Wyoming, USA - YL17G11_20 | ecosystem: Environmental > Aquatic > Freshwater > Lake > Sediment | place: USA: Wyoming | collected... | reverse complement strand
GCCCCCGACACAGTCCTCCCCCCTCCCCCCCCCGCCCCCGCCCGCCCCCGGCCCGAAGGGTACTATCATCGGCCCGCAGAAACAAACGGATCATCAGGATAAAAAACAAGAGAAAAAATTGGAAAGTATTTATCCGTATTTTCTGCGCCAATCTGCGTCCCAATAAAATTACCCTTCGGCCCTTTTCCCGAAGAGGCCGGTAGGTTTAATGGTCAGAACAATGACCAGAACGGCGAAGGCGAAAAGGTCGGCATAGATCATGGAGATGTACCCCCCCGCCAGGCTCTCGATCAGGCCAAGGAGATACCCGCCGATGACGGCTCCGGGTAGGCTGCCCATGCCTCCGAGGATGATGACCACGAAGGCTTTGATCAGGGGAAGGCTCCCCATGGCCGGGTAGACCAGATAAACCGGGCCAATCAAGGAAGAAGCGGCGGCAGCCAGAGCTGTGCCGATGCCAAAAGCCAAACTGCTAACCAAAGGAACGTTTATGCCCACCAGGTGAGCCCCTTCTCGATCCTGGGCTACGGCCTCGATCGCCCATCCCCAGGGGGTTTTTTTGATGAAAACCTGCAGGAGAACGATCAGGGCCACAGTGGCGAAGATGACCAGAAGGCGGTGCAGAGTGATCGTAATCCCGAAGAATCTAAGGTTCTGCTTGTAAGCGAAGGGGAATCGCTGCCATTCGCCCCCCCAGATGGCAAAGGCGATGCCCTCCAGAAGAAGAAGAAGGCCGATGGCGGCGATGAAGGAGTTGATGTGGGGCTGGTCCTGCAGGGGGCGGTAAATAAGCTTCTCCACCAGCATGCCGATGCCGGCGAGAACCAGCATGGAAATGACAATCGCCACCCAGTAATTGATTTGCCAGAGGGCCACCAGGGAGAGGGAGATGAAGGCCCCCAGCATGTATTTATTCCCATGAGCGAAGTTGGGGATGTGCAGGATTCCGTAGATCAAGGTCAGGCCCAGAGCCATCAGGGAATAGACCGACCCGATCATAATGCCATTCAGGATTTGCTGGAAAAAGAGGACCATGAGGCAAAAAATAGCTATCAGCCCCGCGCTTCGCGGGGTCAGCAATCAGCAAAAACAAAGAAAGCCACCCCCCCTCCCCCACTCGAGGGGGAGGGCGAGGGTGGGGCGCTGGAAGCTGATGGCTGAGCGTTTATTTAATGTACTCGATTATGGCCTTGGGGCCTTTCTTCTGCACTTTGGCCAGATAAACCCACTTCCCATTGACGAAGTCAGCCAGAACGAAGGTGGAAACATTATCCCCTTTCTCATCGAAAGAAAGGATCCCGCGCATGGATTCGGGGAATGGCACCACCTTAGGAATCGCCTGGCGGATGGCCATTACATCGGTAACTGTCCCGGCTTTTTCCATTCCCAGGGCAGCCAGGAAAACCATCTCGTGTCCGTTGGCGCCCACGGTCCCGGGAGTGATGCCCGGAGCTTTCTTTTTATAAGCCTCGGTCAAAGTGGTCATCTTCTTGGGGTCCAGGACGAAAAAGCTCTTGATGCCAATGTATTTGCTGTCGATCTCATTTCCGGCCAGCTCAGCAATCTTATCTCCACACCCCTCATAGGTAAGGAAATAACCCTGATACCCCAGCTCCCTGGACTGCTTGGCCACCAGACTGATAGGCTCATCCATGGTGATGACCAGAAGAGCATCTGGCTTGAGAGGCAGGATTTTAGTCAGGATGGGGTAAAAATCAGTGACCTTGCGGAAGTCAATGCCTTCGTTGGCCACGATTTTCTTGCCGTGTCCTGTCCAGGTTTTGCTGAATATTTCATTCCAAGCTTTTGACCCGGGGTCTGTGTTCCAGAGGACGGCTACCTTCTCGATCTGCGGCCGAAGGGTCAAAAGGGCATCAGCCACGGAAGTTGCGTAATAATCAGAGGTACTAGGGACCCGGATTACGAGCTTCACGCCTTTCGCCGTGGTAGCGGGGGCGGTGGAGAGGGGAAGCAGGAGAAATCCTTCTTTATCAGCCAGTTCCAGGGCGGCCATGGTGGGACCCGTACCCAGGGTGCTGATGATTTTAACGCCGCCGCTCAGCATTCTCCTAACAGCTGTCACTGTGAGGTCAGGCTTGAACTGGTCGTCGAGGGCCACAACCTCAAGAAGGTAGTTTTTCCCACCAACTCGGATACCTCCGGCGGCATTAATCCGATCGGCAGCCACTTCCGACCCGATGAGAAAATCTTTTCCTGTGTGGGCGATGGCTCCCGTCAGCGGAGCAATGACGCCGATCTTCACCTTCTCCTGGCTGAGGGCTGGAGATGTTAAAAGCAAGAAAGAAAAAGCCAGAAAAGAAACGAAAAACATGGTCTGGGTCCTGGTGAGCTTCATCGTATCTCCTCCTTCGATTTAGAAATATACGCATAGGCCCCTTTCAGCCTCTGCGGCCACCTCAGTGGCAGCTTAAAATCCCATCGGCAGTCAAGAACGCAACGGGTGCCGTTGGCGAAGATGAGGAAACGCTACTCAGGCACCCAGGTATGCCTGCCTGACTTTTTCGTTATTCAAGAGGTTAGCGCTGGAATCGGACAGGACAATCTGTCCGGTCTCCATCACATACCCACGATGGGCGACATGCAACGCCTGAGAGGCGTTTTGTTCGACCAAAAAGATCGTTGTCCCGCGCTGGTTGATGTCCCGGATGGTCTGAAAAAGGGCGCGCACGACCAGAGGGGCCAGGCCCAGGGAAGGCTCATCCAGCAGAAGAAGTGTGGGGTTCGCCATCAGCGCCCGGCCCATGGCCAACATCTGTTGCTCTCCCCCGCTTAACGTTCCGGCCAGTTGCTTAACCCTTTCGGAAAGAATGGGGAAGAGATGAAAGATCTCGGTTAGGGAATCTTCAATTCCTTTTTTATCATGGCGGCGGACGAAAGCCCCCAGGCGCAAGTTTTTCAACACCGTCATCTCGGGGAACAACTTCCTCCCTTCGGGGCACTGAGAGATTCCCAACTGGACGATGGCGTTCGGGCGGAGATGATCGATACGCTGGCTGGCGAAGGAAATGGACCCGGAGCTGCATTTCAGGAGGCCGGAGATGGTTTTGAGAAGGGTCGTCTTTCCTGCGCCGTTGGCCCCCAGAAGGGTGACGATCTCCCGTTCCTGGACGTTCAATGAAACTCCCTTCAGGGAGGGAAAATTTCCGTAAAAAGTACTCAACCCATCAAGGTTAAGTAGCATATTCCTCTCCCAGGTAGGCTTCGATGACCGCCCGATGGCGACTGATTTCTTGGGGGGGGCCCTCGGCGATTTTTTCTCCATGGTTGAGCACCATCACCCGGTCGGAGATGTTCATCACTACCCGCATCTTGTGTTCAATTAAGCAAATGGTTACCCCCCTTTTTACGATGCGCAAAAAAAGATTCATGAGGTCCCCGGTTTCCTCGGTGATCAGACCGCTGGTGGGTTCATCCAGGAGCAGGAGCTGGGGTCGGGTGGCCAGGGCCATAACAATGGAAAGGCGCTTCTGGGCTTCCTGGGAGATATTCCTGGCCAAATCTTTCTGGCGCTCTGCCAGACCCACGAAAGAGAGGAATTCCTGCGCGCACTCCAGGCTTTCATCCACCTCTCTTCTTAGGCGCTTCGTTTTGAGCAAGGCATCCCAAAGGCCGGAACTCTGGCGACAGCGATGGCCAATGATCACGTTGTCGAGTACGGAAAGCTCCCCGAAAAGCGTAGTGGTCTGAAAGGTGCGGGCGATTCCCAGACGGGCGGTCTGGTGGGGAGAGCGATTCATGATCGGCTCATCTTGAAAGAAGATCTCGCCGCGAGAGGGGTGATAGATTCCGGTGAGAAGGTTGAAAAGGGTGGTTTTCCCGGCGCCATTGGGGCCGATGATGCTCAAAATCTCGCCCCGGTTAACGTGGAAATCGACATCGTGGATAGCGGCTAATCCCCCGAAGAATTTGCTCAGATTCCGGACACGCAGAAGCTGACTCATCGAAATTTTTCTTATTTTTTCAGGGTTTTGGGGTCAAGCGCTTCGCAAAAAACACCCGGCGATTTCCCCCTTTATAAAAAACCCTTTACACTTTGTCAAGAAATAAGTAAAAGAGGACATATGAAACCACAGAGGTCACAGAGAAACACTCTGGGTCCTCAAAAAGAGTAGGTAAAAAAGCAGAGACATCGGGAGGCGGAGAATAGACTGGTTGGGAGAGGATGAGGTTATTTTTGAGGTGCAGGCTTTAGACGCACTGCCCAGCATATATGAGTCCCAGGCCCTAATTTACCGATTGGGACGCGACAAAAGAGCGGGTTGGTTGAGGAATGTCCAGGAAAAGGGGTTAAGAGAAGGGATAGAGGGATGAATCATTTAGAGAGCCCAGAGGGGAGGGAACCACAATTTTCTTAACTCCTTGAAAATGGATAACTTCTCTGGGTCCTCTGTGGTTAGGTTTTGACAATACCGCAATCATGGGAAGGAGGAGGCCAATGGATTTTGAGCTGACTGAAGAACAAAAGGCCATGCAGAAGACGATGCGAGATTTCGTGGGGAAGGAAGTCATTCCCAACGTGGAGAAATGGGAAGAGAAGGAAGAGCTGCCCAGAGATACCTTCAAAAAGCTAGCAGGGCTTGGGCTCTTCGGCATGGCTGCGCCCGAAGAATATGGAGGCCTGCCAGTGGATGCCTTGACCTCGGCGATCATTTATGAGGAACTGATGCGGGGGTATCGCGGGTTGAGCTACCTCGCCGTTCACAATCTATGTCTCTCCATCATTGCCCGATTCGGCAATCCTCAGCAAAAGCAGCACTGGGTCCCGCCTTTGGCCAAAGGAGATCTTTTCGGGGCCTTCGCCATCACCGAGCCCAGCGCCGGTTCGGATGCGGCGGCGATTCGAACATCGGCCAAGCGCGAGGGAGGCGAGTACCTCCTCAACGGGACAAAGGTCTTCATCTCTTGCGGAGGAGAGGCCGATGTTTATGCTGTTTCCACCAAGACCGATAAGGAGAAGGGCGCCAAAGGGATTTCGGTGATGGTAGTGGAAAAAGGTACTCCGGGATTTTACGCCGGGAAGACCGAAAAGAAATTGGCCATGCGAGCCTACCCCACGCGGGAGTTGATCTTCGATAATTGTCGGGTGCCGGCTGGAAACCTCATCGGGGTGGAAAATGAAGGGTTCAAAATTCTGATGGCGGGTTTAGACGGGGGCCGGATCAACGTCGGAGCGGGAGCGGTGGGGAATGCCCAGGCGGCCTTTGATATCGCTTTGCCATACGCCCAGGAAAGGGTTCAATTTGGACAGCCCATCGCAAATTTCCAGGCCATTCAGTTTATGCTGGCCGACATGGCCACAGAAATTCAGGCTGCTCGCCTCCTGGTCTATTATGCGGCGTCGTTGAAAGACCGCGGACTGCCGGTCACGCTGTTCGCCTCGATGGCCAAGCGCTACGCCACGGACATGGCCATGAAGGTGACGGTGGATGCAGTGCAGATTCTCGGCGGCTATGGCGTGATGCAGGACTACAAGGTGGAACGGTACATGCGCGAGGCGAAGATCGGCCAAATCGTCGAGGGCACGAACCAGATTCAGAGGATGGTCATCGCCCGGGAGCTGCTCAAGGGGTAATTCTGGCCGTTCTTTCACCGCAGAGAACGCTGAGAACGCAGAGGTAAATAAAATCCTAATCTTAAATTCTAAATTCCAGTATCTAAACTCCTTTGTATCGACGGTTGATACTCGGGGTGTTTTCGTTTATCTAATCCGAACTTCTTTTGACTCCCTGCTTAGATTCATACACCTTCAAAACTGAGAATTTCCTTCTAACATTCAGAAGGTAGCCCTAAAGTTTTCCCCCCCCGTCGAAGGGGGAGGGGATTAGATGAGGAAAATTCAAATATTCTTGGCTAGAATCTGGAACTTGGGTTAAATTTCAAAGACCCCTGTGCTACTAACGTTCAGTTTCTTTAAATTTTATTAAGCAAATCAGGGGACAATTTCACCCCCTCCCAACCCTCCCCCCTCCGAGGGGGAGGGAAAGGGTGGGGGGGATATTATTGGTCTTTCCTTTCGTTGCGGCTATGCCGCGCTGTGCTCTCTGGAGTGAAAAGGGATTTACCGGCTGAGCATGAAGCGGCGCATGCTGATATTCATCAGGATGCCGATGCCCATCAGGGTCACCATCACGGAAGTCCCCCCGTAGCTCATCAAAGGAAGCGGCACGCCCACCACGGGCACGATTCCCACCACCATCCCCACATTGATGAAGGTCTGCCAGAAGATCTGGGCGCTGATGCCAATGGCCAAAAGCGCGCCCGCTTTGTCCTTGGAGGTATTGGCGATCTTCAGGCCCCTGGAGATGAGGAGCAAAAAAAGAAAAAGCAGGGCGAAAGACCCAATGAACCCCCATTCCTCGGCCCACACCGAGAAGACGAAGTCCGTGTGCTGTTCGGGCAGGAAATGGAGTTGGCTCTGAGTTCCTTTGAGGAAACCTTTGCCCCAAATGGTTCCCGAGCCAACTGCGATCTTGGATTGAGTGATATGGTACCCGGTCTTCATAGGATCGAGGTCTGGGTTGAGAAAAGTCAACAAGCGAGTCTTTTGGTAGTCCTTTAGAAAATGCCAGAAGATGGGAACCGCGACAGCCCATCCGACCAACAGGGTACCCCAGGTTTTTTTTCGGAGACCCATAAAAGTGAGAACAGAGAGGCAGGTCAGCACCAGCACCCCGGAGGTTCCGAGGTCAGGTTGTTTGAAGACTAGGAACAGCGGAATGGCCAGGAGGAGGAAAGGGGTGAGCAGGTCCCTGAGTCCATAACCTTGGAGATTTTCATTCTCAATAAAGAATCGGGTCAGGGCCAGGATGAGACCCAGTTTGCTCAATTCGGAGGGCTGGAAGGAGATAAAACCAAGCTGCAGCCAGCGCTGGGAGCCCGAGGTTGTGCGGCCGAAAAACATGACCATCACCAGGAGGAGAAGGCAGAGAATGTAAAAAGGATAGGCATAGCGAATGAAGGTGCGGTAATCGAACAGGATGATGAAGGCGACCCACCCGACCCCGATCAGGAGCCAGTAGATCTGCTTGATGAAAAGGGGAGTGGCGGTTCCCATATGGGGATAGGTCGAGCTATAAAGGTTGATGACTCCAATGAAAGAGATGAATGCCGTAGTGAACAGGAGCGTCCAGTCGAAATTCAAGATGAGCCGGCGGTCAAACATGGTTGATCTTCACTCCATCGGGGGGTGAGAGGTTTCTCGGGCCATTTTGAGCAGGGAGGGACTAATACCCTTTGTTCGCTTGTAAAAGTTTTCCAGCACCTTCCGGGCGACTGGGGCGGCGGCGGCCCCCCCATGGCCGCCGTGTTCGATCAGCGCGACCACGGTGATCTGGGGTTGACGGGCGGGAGCGAAGCAGACAAACCAGGCGTGGTCCTGTTGCTCCGGTGGGAGGTGTTCGTTTCGTCCTTCCCTTCTTTGAACGACCTGGGCTGTGCCCGTCTTGCCAGCCACGTCGAATCCCTCGATGCGCGCCCTACCGCCGGTTCCGCCCGGGGAATTTACCACCCCCCACAGAGCCTCCCGGATGAACTCCAGAGTTTCCGGAGAGACGTGGATGTTCCGGGCAACCACGGGGGGGAACTCCCTGATCATTTCTCCGTAGGGGGTCCTGATCGATTGGACGATCCGGGGCTGATAGAGCTTTCCCCCGTTGGCCAAGGCGGAAAGAGTCGTGGCGATCTGTAAAGGGGTGACCAGGTTGTACCCCTGCCCGATGGCGATCGAGAGAGTTTCCCCACCCTGCCAGGGAATGCCGAAGCGCTTCATCTTCCAGGTGGAGGTGGGGACCAGGCCGGGTTTCTCGTTGCTGAGGGGAAAGCCTGTTAATTGCCCCAGCCCCAAGGCTAGGGCGTATTTGGCGATGCGGTCCGGTCCCAGGCGCAGGCCCAGCTGATAGAGATAGACGTCGCAGGATTCGACAATGGCTTGCCGCAGGCCAATCCGGCCGTGGCCTTCACTTTTCCAGCATTGATATTCGCGATTGCCGTAGGGGAGGGATCCCGAACAGTGGAAAGTAGTCTCGGGGGTGATGACTTTCTCCTCCAGGCCGGCGATAGCGGTAATGATTTTAAAGACCGAGCCAGGGGGATACTGGCCTTGGATGGCCCGATTCTGGAGAGGGTGGGCCGGATTTCGGAGGAGAGCCTTCCAGTTTTCCGGGGAGATGCCCCGGGCGAAAAGATTGGGGTCAAAATCGGGCTTGCTGGTTAAAGCCAGGATGTCTCCGCTCTGGGGGTCCATAACCACCACTGCACCCCTCTTGCCGGCCATGCCCTCCTCGACCACTTTCTGCAGCTCCAGGTCGAGGGTGAGGAAAAGATTATTTCCGGGGTTGGGTTCCAAATTTTCCAAGATCCTTTTTTTTCGGCCCAGGGCATTCACTTCGATTTGTCGCCCGCCGTTTTCCCCCATCAGGTCGAGTTCGAACTTTTGTTCAATTCCATATTTTCCGACCAGGTAACCAATTTTATGATTGGTGAATTCCTCCCGTTCGAGTTCTTCCTGGTTGATCTCTCCCACGTACCCGATGAGATGAGAGGCCAGGTTTCCATAAGGATAGTTCCGCCGGATGACTACATCCACCATGATCCCCGGGAGGTCGAGTCGGCGGGTTTCCACCATGGCCAGCTCCTCGCGGGTTATATCTGTTTTCAATTTCATCGGCTGGAAGGGAGAAGATCCTTTGGTGGCGTCGAGCTTGGCCCGAAGCTTTTCGGGATCCGCAGAGAGAGCGCGGCTTAAGGCTGGGATCAGGGCCTGCATATCCGGGATGTCCTGCCGGAAGGCAGAGACGTCGAAGGAAGGAAAGCTATCCACCAGAGGAATCCCCTGGTGGTCATAGAGGATCCCGCGGGGGGCGGCGATCTCCTGGATGCGGATGCGGTTATTTTCCGAGAGGTTCTTGAAATATTCCCCGTTGATGATTTGGAGATGCCAGAGCCGGGAAAAGATCAGAGAGAAGACCACAATAATGACGATGTTGACATAGACGAGCACCGCGCTCATCTCGAGGGTTTCGTTCTTATCGAGTTTTAGGCGCATGGCTAAGATTCCAACGGAGAAGGCTCTACCCTCGGAAGAGTCTCCAATTTTTTGAAGAAGTTAAAAAGGGGCCAGCAGGCAGCACAGGTCATCGAAACCTGGGGCAGGATCCAACTTACATCGGGCAGAGAAAAATTTTCAAAACTTCCCACCACCAAGGAGAGAAAAATCATCAACAGGGCCTGGAAGGCCACCGATGAGGCCACCAGGACTATCCGGACCGTGATGGTCTCTCCCAGGATCAGAAATTTGGCCAGAAGCTTGATCAGAAAAAAAATGCTCAGGTAGGTGAAGAGAAAGAATCCGAATGGGCTCCCGGAAAAGGTTTCATAGAGCAGGCCGCAGAAAAAGACCAACAGCGCCCCCCGAATCAAGGGGGGGGAGATTCCCAAGTAGGTGACCAGAATCAGCATGAGGTCCGGCTTCATCCAACTGGGTAAGATTTCGCCGGTCACCGCAGACTGGAAGAGAGCCAGGAGGTAAGCGGTGAGCATCAGGATTATGAATCGCAGCATGATCAATTGGACCTCCCGCGGGATAGTCCCTCTTCCGGATTCAAGGTCAAGGATAGGGTGAAATAATGTTTAAAACAGGCCGAGATGTTTTTGGCAATGGATCGTTTACTGCTTAAAATATAGACCCGCGGGGGGGCGAAGAAAATTTCTTCCGCGATCTTCTGGATCGGCAGCCTGGGTCCCTGTTCCCAGCCCCCTTGAGCGGATTGCTCTGCTTCGAAAATGGGGATGATCTTGTCTTTCAGCCGCAGCTCCGTGTCCACGAAGAAAAGCGCCAGGTGGGGGATTAAATCCATCAGGCGGTTTAAAAACTCGTGCACCTCGTCGCCTTCGATGTTTTTTGGGGGGGAGGATTTCACTTCCATGTAGACGAGCCGGCCTTCCATGGAGGCGATGACGTCATAATCACCCCCGTATCGAGTCCCCTTACAGCGCAGCCCATAAAGGGCCGGGCAGGCAAATTCTTTCCGCAAGACTTCGGCCATGAACCATTCCAGGGTCGGCCCCAGGCTGGTCGTGGGAAGGGTGCGCAATTGGTAGAGGCGCCCCTGCAGGGGTTCCACCAGGTTCAGGCCGATGAGGGAATGCAGATATTTCCTGCCGGTCTCCGGGGAGGAAAAACGAACCACCTCAGAGACCCGAAAGGGCCCCTTACGATTCAGGATCTCCCGCAGAAAGAGGCGGAAAGAGTACTTCTTGAAGAGGCCATAGAATTGTTCTTTCTCCTCTTCGGAAAAAGTCGGAGGGAATAGAAGGTGGTGGACCGGGTTCTCCCGGAAAAGGTCCAACCCGCGGCGCCGCAGCATTCCCTTTAACTCGGAGAGTCCTGGAGATCGGCCATCCCTTAGGGAACGAACCTCCTCGCCCAGCGCTCGGACTTCTTTTTGCAGATGGCCCAGGATGCGGAAGATTTCTTTCTCAGACATGGTCCTTACGTTCAAGCGGTGTAGATCACTTTAGGCATTTAATCCTACATAATATACATCGGCTTAAGGAAAAAGACAATTGATTCACTTCTTCCAGAATTCGGGGAATAGAAGGACAAGGAGGGTGTAAATTTCCAGCCTTCCGAAGAGCATGCAGGCGGTCAGGATCCATTTGGTAGCTTCCGGGAGGTGGGCAAAATTCTCCGTTGGGCCGACGGTTCCCAGCCCCGGCCCCACATTTCCCAGGGTGGTAGCTACCGCGGAGACTGAAGTCAGGATATCTGCCCCCAGGAATGAAAGCCCCAGAGAGGCCAGGGCAAAAATGCCGATGTAGAGAAAGAAAAGTCCCCAGATGCCATGCAGAGTATCTCGGGAAAGGACCCTTCCTCCCAGCTTAACCGGCACCACAGCATGAGGGTGCACCAGTTGGTAGAGCTCCCGGCTGGCCTGCTTGACCAGGACGAGAACGCGCACGCACTTAATCGCTCCGCCGGTGGAGCCGGCGCACCCCCCGATAAACATGAGGATGAGCAGCAAATATTGGGAAAAAGGCGGCCATTTTTCAAAATCAGCGCTGGAAAATCCGGTGGTGGTCAGGATTGAAACAACCTGGAAGATCGCCAGGCGGAAGGAATTGTAAAAATCGAGGGAAAGATTCGCCATTAAATTATACGAAATGAGAAGGGTCGCTAGAAGGGTCACGAACCCATAGAACCTGAATTCGCTATCCTGCCAGAGCGCCTTTGGGTCCCCTTTGAGGAGTCGGTAGTGTAAAGCAAAATTGGCCCCGGCCACGAACATGAAAAAAGTGATGGCGAATTCCAGAAAGGGGCTTTTGTAGAA
>Ga0315288_10011093_pt1 | contig 11348 bp, 10 predicted proteins | sample YL17G11_20_MG_FD_203454 | JGI IMG/M metagenome (GOLD analysis project Ga0315288, IMG submission 203454) | Sediment microbial communities from Yellowstone Lake, YNP, Wyoming, USA - YL17G11_20 | ecosystem: Environmental > Aquatic > Freshwater > Lake > Sediment | place: USA: Wyoming | collected... | reverse complement strand
GTCTGCTGCCAAGCCGTATCGCTGTGCAAGATGGGGTAGAGCGTGCTCTGCGGAGCCTCCGCCGCCAGGCGATCATCGGCAACCTGGTAGGCCGTGCAGGGCTCGAACCTGCGACCTTGGGATTAAGCTTGCTTGCTAGACAAGCAATAGTGGGCTGGTCCTAAGGGCCGAAAAAGTCAGTAAACTGCTAGCTTCTTGTCCTGTCTCCAAACCTGGAAAACAGGGGCGAAGACGGGGTGTATTCATACCACTTTGCTCCCATGAAGTCTCCAGAATGGAGACACTATGGGCGCGCTGTTCTACGTCGAGGAGTTCGAGCACTTCGAGAAGGCTGCTGGTCGGTCGCCCGCGACGAGGAAGCACCATCGGCGGCTGCTTGGGAAGCTCAGCGAGTGGCTGGAGTCGAATGGCGTGGCTGAGGACAAGATTCAGCCGAGAGACCTGATCGGTTTCATCAACTTCTATGGTGACCGGGTCTCGCGGTCTGAGGTGAACAACGCTGTCTCTGCTTTTCGGGTGTATTTCCGCTGGATACACGAGGAAGGTCTGCGGCCTGATGGTGTGAACCCCGCCGCCAGACTGAAGTACCAGAACGTACCTGCCAAGCCCGTGGAGTCGCTGACGACAGAGGAATGCCAGAGGCTCGTCCACTGGGCGACGCTCAAGGCGCACAGGGAGCGTTTTGGAGGTCTCAGGACGGCAACGTTGGCGCTGCTGTTGCTTGATACCGGCCTGCGAGTGGGGGAGGCCTGCCGGCTGAGGATTGCAGATGTGGACTTCAGCCAGGCCAGGATCGTGGTCAGAAGAACCAAGATAGGGGACTTCAGGATCGTGCCGCTGTCAGTAGTGATGCGAAAGCACCTGCGCCGCTACCTTCAGAGGCGAGCTCGGGTGCTGGGCAAGTGGGACATTGAGTCTGAGTGGCTGTTCGTGAGCGAGTCGGGGGCACCGATGAGCGTCTGGATCGCAGACGAATCGTTCCACCGGGTCGGAGAGAAGGCGGGGATCTCTCGTCGGGTGTATCCTCACCTCCTTCGCCATACCTTCGCCACCCAGAGCTTACTCAATGGGGCTCCTCTCCCGGCGGTCATGCGACTGGGAGGATGGCGTCGGCTGCAGACGGTGCAGCGCTACACCTACATGAACGATCAGGTGGCGGCAGAGGTGCACGTGTCAGTGGCGGTGGGAAAATGATCCAATAATCGCGGTCTGAAAATGTACCACCCGTGAGCCTAGGTTGGGCGGAGGAGGAGTCTCTTGCCCGATGGCTCCGTAGAGTTGGGTCGGAAGCGACCGACCGCGGAGTCAAGGATCATGGTATCACGGGAGATCAGAGTGGACATCAGCTACCTTCACCATCAAGGGCTTTCCTATCGAGAGATCAGTCGGAAGACGGGGCATGACAGAAGGACCGTGAAGCGCTATGCCGAGCGTCCGGAGCTGCGCGCGGGGGAGCGGGCGAAAGTGGCGCGACCGAGCAAGCTTGATCGCTTCGCGCCCACGATCGAGAGCTGGCTGCAGGAAGACCCCCGCTACCGGGCGAGCTGGGTGCTGGATCAGTTGCGGAAGGCGGGCTACACCGGGGGGTACTCGATCGTCAGGGGGTTCGTGCGAGAGCGCAAGGAGGAGAGTGGGCGGATCGCCTATCTGCGCTTCGAGACGGATCCGGGACGACAGGCGCAGGTGGACTTCGGGGAGTTCAAGGTGGTGGCCCCGGACGGGGGGGAACGGAGCTACTACCTCTTCTGCATGGTGCTGGGCTACTCGCGGCAGCTCTACGGGGAGTACCTGACCCGCTGCGATATGGTCAGCTTTCTGGACGCCCACCAGCGGGCCTTCGCCGCCTTCGGAGGGGTGCCGGCGGAAGTGCTCTATGACCGTATGCGCAATGTCTTTCTGCGCCGACTGGCGGGCAAGACCGAGTTCACGCAGGGTCTGCTCACGCTCGCGGATCACTACGGCTTCTCCCCCCGGGTGGCGCCGGCCTATGCGCCGTGGGTGAAGGGCAAGGTGGAGCGGCCCATGGACTTTATCCGGGAGGGCTTCTGGAGAGGCTATGGCTTCACGGATCCTGACGCGGCCAACCGGGACCTGGGGGCCTTCCTGGAGGAGAAAGCGCAGCGGATCCACGGCACCACCGGCGAGCGCGTCTGCGACCGGTTCCAGGCAGAGCAGGCCTTCCTGCTGCCCCTGCCGCGGGGGCGTTGCGATGTCTCGGAGCGGCTCTATCGCAAGGTCCACAAAGACTGCACGCTGAGCTTCGAGGGCTCCCGCTACCAGGTGCCCCACACCCTGGTGGGGCAGCGGATCCTGATCCGGTTCCAGGAGGGAGTGCTGCGCATCTTCGACGGAGACCGGCTGGTGGCGACCCACCTCCAGTCTCCGCAGAAAGGCCGACTGGTCGCGCTGCCGGGCTTGCGGGAGGCGATCCTGGCCGACCGGGAGATGAATGCCCGCAAGTACGCCTCGCCCCCGAAAGGCAAGGCGAAAGCCACCCTCAGCCCGCACCTGGGCCGGTACGCCGTGGAGGTGCAGCGCCGGCCCCTGTCGGTGTACGGGCGGATCGGCGGGGAGGTGGCGCATGCCTGAGCAGCTCTTGGTGGAGCGGCTGAGCGAGAATCTGACGCGGCTGCGGCTCGCCCGCATGCGCGAGAGTCTGCCCGAGTTGCTGAAGGCGGCCGAGACCGAGGCCTGGAGCTATGCGCACCTGCTGGATGCGCTCTGCGAGGAGGAGGTGGCGGCCCGGGAGCAGACCCGCATCGAGCATGCCCTCAAGGGCGCCGGGCTCCCCTATCTCAAGACCCTCGATGAATTCGACTTCACCTTCCAGCCGGGTCTCCCTCGTCAGCAGATCCTGGGGCTCTTCGAGCTGACCTTTCTCGCCCGCCAGGAGAATCTCGTGCTGCTGGGCCCGCCCGGGGTCGGGAAGACGCACTTGGCAGTGGCGCTCGCGGTGAAGGCGGCGCAAGCCGGTCACACCATCCACTTCACCACCATGGCGGAGTTGATCGGCAGGCTGCGCTTGGACCGGACGGCGGGCCGGATGGGCCGGGGCCGCCACTGCTACACCGCCCGGCTGGTGGTGGTAGACGAGGTGGGCTACACGCCCATCGGCCCGGAAGAATGCCACCTCTTCTACCAGTTCGTGGCCCTGCGCTACGAGAAAACGAGCACGCTCATCACCTCGAACAAAGCCTTCGAGGAATGGGCCGAGCTCTTCCACGACCCGGTGCTGGTGAGTGCGATCCTGGATCGGCTGCTCCACCACAGCACGGTGGTCAATATCAAAGGCAAGAGCTACCGGCTCAGAGACAAACTGGGGGCGGAGGCGAGCTGAGGAGGCGCTCACTGCGAGAGGAGGTGATGCGACCCGACGAGATCAGAGGGCTGCGGGTGGTACATTTTCACACCGCCAGGATTGGCACATTTTCAGATCGCCATTGACACGAGAACAGGGGTGGCCCATTTCAGGGCGGCCCAGGTGCCTGTGCTCGGGGCGCTATAGGCAGGGCGAGAGCGTGGTCCATGCTACCCCATGCGAAGGGGGACGAGAAGGGGACGGAATGGGGACGGTTGTGACCCCCGAAAAACGCGGGCACGTGCGTCATGGGGTAGGTCAGTGAAATGCTAAGAAAAGGTAAGGTTTCCTCGTGCACGCGTACGCGCGACGCGGGCACGCGGGACATGGGGTGGGTCGGGGATAACCTGAGAAAACCTAACATCCCCCGCGCGCAAAACGGGTGCGCGAGACATGGGGTCGGTCTGCGAATGGTAGACAAAAGTGGACTCTCTCTGGCGCGGGCAGGCGCGTCACGGAGTCGGCCGGGCGACGCGTAAGTGAGCGTAACAGGCAGAGGCAGCCAACATGGGTAGACAATCCGCCTGGTATCAGGCACTGATTGCAGACGTACAGCGAGAGTCGGAGCGCAAGTGGCGCGCCCTGGAACGTCAGCAAGAGTGGGAAGATGAGAACGAGCGCATTCGCGGGCGCCATCGGACGCCAAAGGCAGAGCGGCCGAGGTGCGGAGCGAGGTGTCGAGACGGTCTCCCATGCCAGGCGCTGCCAGTCTGGGACAGGGAACACGACCGCCCGCGCAATGGGCGATGCCGGATGCACGGCGGCCTGAGCACGGGGCCGCGAACCGAGGAGGGCAAGAGGCGGAGCCGGGAGGCGGCGAAGCGCGGAGCGCTGGTGAGCGCGGAGCGACGAGGGAGGAGAAGGGGGTAGGGGGAGGAGGTGGGTGGGAGTCGTGGGCCGAGGGCCCACCTTCGCGTGACACCATGGCGGGTGGGCAGACAGTCGCAAGAGAGGGTGCAGATTGCCAGATGATTTCGGTGCACGCAGAGGGGTGCAAGCATGGTCGGCGTGGTCGAGGACTACCGGTGCGTAGACGTGCTGCGCTGGCATCGTGCGGGTCTGCTGCGGCCGGGTGGCTGGTTCGGGTGGTCCTGGTACGAGGGCAAGAGGCACGAGGCTAGCATCGGCGTGGCTGTCACGGGCGATGGGGTAAGGCTCTCCTACGTCCGGGGCCGTGGAACGGCCAACGAGCGAAGCGTCAGCTACGCGGTGGGCATTGCTCGAACTGCCTGCCACTTCGGGGGGTCGCGTCCCTGGTTCGTTTGCCCGGGCCGAGGTTGCGGGCGGCGAGTCACGAGGCTCTACCTCCGTGGCGCTTACTTCCTGTGTCGACACTGCCAGGGGCTGGGCTACAGAGAGGGCCGTCCGTACCGACTGCTGCGCAGGGCGCGACGAATCCGCGAGCGCTTGGGCGGCCCGTGTGGGCTCTCCCGACCTTTCCCGGCCAGGCGGAAGGGCATGTGGCGGCGCACATACCTGCGGCTCCTGACGCAGGCAGTGGACGCCCAGCGGGAGGGATACGAGGGTACGGATGCCATCACGGTGGGGCTGCTTCGAGGTATGGCGAAGGCGCTTGGGATACCGGTTGACTAGGAGAGCAGGAGGCGCCAACTCGTCGCGGAAGGGGAGGACGGGGGAGTGAGCTACCGCACTAGGGGGCTCGGACGCGGACAACTTCCCACGAAGCCGGAAGCGCGAGGAGGTCGCCGATGGACGATGAGCTTAGACGGATAGGGGATATCCACGCCCACATGGCAGAGCTGCTTGCAAGGCATCGGGAGGCTGAAGGACGGTGGCGGTGGCCGACGACGCTTGGTCTATGGGCGCTCGTGCTGTTGGGGCTGTACTTCGTGTCCATGCAGGCCCGGTTCGAGCGAGACCAGTCTCGGTATATGCAGGAGCTAGGCGAACAGTCTCGGTGTCTGCAGAGCCAGTTGTCGGTTCTGAGAGATATGGCCAGTAAGCAGGCAGAAGCTGGAACAGCGAACTCCATAGCTCAAGGACTGGCCGAGGGGGTGGCCGAAGGCGCGGTGAGAAGCGTCTGGGATGCTGGCATTAGCCGCCCGTCCTCTCTATTCCGCGAAGCCTTGATTGCGGTCGCCAAGGGCTTCAGTGGGGAAGGAGGGAAAGCACTGTGGAAGGCGCTGATTGACACGGCGCTTCCCAAAGACGGGGGCACGCAGGGAGCGGACAGGAAGGATGAGACGAAACGGCGAGCTAGCCCTCCGGACAAACCGAAGCTGAAGCCCCGCGGCGGCATCGCAGGAGGCAAAACGCCTCGGGGAGGATCGGCTGTCACCCCGAGCCCTCGGAACGGAGCGCGAGGAGTGCAAGGCTCTGGGAGCGGGGTCTGCCGCAAGCAAGAGCCGGAGGTGATACGCGCGCAGCGGTTCGAGCTGGTGGATACCTCCGGCCGGGTGCGAGCGGCGCTGCGGTTCGAGGTCGTTGGCTGGCCAAAGCCAGGCACCGAGGGGAACTCGAAGGAGGAGATAGAGCCGGAGGAGACCCCCCAACTAGTGATGCTCGACGAGAACGGCACCAAGCGTGCGGAACTGAGCGTCGACCGGCACGGGAGCTGGTTCGGTCTTCTTAGGGAGACGGGGAAGCATGGGGCAATCCTCAGCGCCTCCTACAGGAACAACGGGCTTGGAGTCTTCGACATGAGCGGGAAGCTAAGGGTGGCAGTGGAAGCCGGAGAGCGATTCCCCCGCATGGGCGTCTACCGCCATGGGCTCGTGCTGCTGGACGACGATGGCGAGCAGGTCGCAGGGCTGGTCGCAAACGCGGACAGCGAACCGCGCCTCACACTGGTCACCCCGGAAGGCAGAGAACTGTCGGCGCCCTAAGACCCAGTCGCACAGAGCGAACGCCGGCTCGCGTTGAGACCGCGCGGGAGGTCGCGAGCGCGCAGGGAGGAGCTAGGTAGTCACTCAAGAAAGCGCCTTCTTGTTGCGAAAAAGGTACGAAATTCGAACCACAAGGTCGTAGGTTAGGGGGTTTTCGTGGTAGAATCAGAGCGCGAAACCACATCGCGGGACGTGACAGGCGAAGGGGCAGAAAAGCCAGACGGATACTAGCAAAAACGCCCCTCTCGAACGGGTCGAAAAGGGCTCCGAAATCGTGGTAGGCCGTGCAGGGCTCGAACCTGCGACCTTGGGATTAAGAGTCCCCTGCTCTACCAGCTGAGCTAACGGCCCTAGAGGGTCACGGAGGCCGCCCGCGGCGGACTCCTATGCGGAATGTAGCATATCGCGCGCGGCAGCGTCAATGGGTTAGATCGTTCCGGGCAGGCGGACCATCTCGATGTTCTCGTTCGGGCAGCGGTGATAGCACAGGCCGCAGGCGGCGCACTTCTCTTCATCAACAGCGAAGCTATCGGGGCTCGCCGCGCTTATCGCGAAGTTCGAACAGATTCGCGCACACAACCCGCAGCCCGCGCCGCAGCCACAGTTCAGGCAGCGGTTTGCCTCCGCAACCGCCTCTTCCTCCGACAACACTGGAGCGTAGGGGTCGAAGTCGCGCTTGCGCTCTGACGCCGGCCGCATCTCCAGCGGCACGCGGACTTCGCGCTCCACATTCTGCGCGCGGGCGAGCGCGCGCTCGCGAGAGGCTTCAGTGAGAACTGGGTCATAGCTCAGGACGGCGTTCGCGCCCATCAGGTACATGTCAATGGAGGCGGCGGCCTTGCGGCCCGAGGCGATGGCGGCGATGACGCTGTCCGGGCCGGCGGCGTCTCCGCCGGCGAAGACGCCCTCGAGCGCAGTCGCGCCGGTCTCGGAGTCACACTCCAAGGTTCCATCGGGTCGGAGGGCGATGCCCTCCAGGCCTTCGGCGACCTGCTGGCCGAGGGCGGTGATGACCATGTCGCAGGGGAGGGTGAAGTCGGTCTGCTGCACCGGGTCGGGGTGACGGCGGCCGGAGGCGTCGGGCGCGCCGAGCGTGTGAATGAGCATGCGCAGCCCGGCCGCCTTGTTGCGCTTCACCACGACCTCGATGGGCGCGACCAGGTAGATGACGCGGACACCTTCCTCCTCCGCCTCCCACACTTCCTCGGGCACCGCGGGCATCTCATCCTTGGTGCGACGGTAGCAGAGGAAGACTTCGTTTGCGCCCAGGCGGACCGCGGTGCGGGCGGCGTCAACCGCGGTATAGCCGCCGCCTACGACAGCGACGCATCTGCCGACCGCTGACTTGCCAGTCTCCCGCACCTCTCGCAGCAAGGCGACCGCTGACACGACGCCCTTGGCGTCCTCGCCGGCGATGCCGAGCCTGCGGCCGGCCTCTGCGCCGAGGCCGAGGAAGACCGCGTCGAAGCTCTGTGACTTGAGATCGGCGAGCGTGAAGTCGCGGCCGAGGCACTTGCGGCATTCGATGTTCACACCCAGTGATGCGAGCGCGGCGATCTCCTTGTCGAGCACCGCCTCGGGCAACCGGAAGGCCGGAATGCCGTAGCGCAGCATTCCGCCCGGCTTGTCTGCCACCTCGAAGACCGTCACCGTATGGCCGGCGCGGGCGAGGTCCCAGGCGCAGGTGATGCCAGCGGGGCCGGCGCCGATGACAGCGACCTTCTTGCCGGTCGCGGGGAGGCGATCCACCTCAGGCTTCCAGCCCTGCCGCGCGGCGCAATCGAGCACGAAGCGCTTGATGTCGCGGATGCGGATCGGTTCGTCCATGTCGCCCCGCGTGCAGACCGTCTCGCAGGGGTGCGCGCAGATGTGGCCGCAGACGGACTGGAGCGGATCGCGAGAGGTGACCAGACGGTAGGCGGCTTTGAAGTCGCGCTCGGCGACCTTGCGGACATAGCCTTGGGCGGGCACCTGATTCGGGCAGGCAAACTTGCAGGGCGCGGCGAGGCCGGTGTCGCGAATGCGGGCGTGGCCGGGGTAGAGGGTGAGTTTCTCCGATGAGGTCACCTCGTTGGCGAGCAGGTCGCGGAGGCTCTCCCATCGGTCGAAGCCCATCTGGTCGAGGTATCGGAGCACGCCTTCCTTCAGCTCGCGCGCGATGCCGTAGCCGTGGACGAGCACCGCGGTGCAGACGCCGATCAGGTCCGCGCCGAAGAAGGCCATCTCGACCGCATCCTGCCAGGTCTCGCAGCCGCCGGTGGCGATGGCGCGGACCGCGGGGCCGTTGCGCTTTCTGATCTCGAAGATGTCGCGGAGGGCGAGCGGCTTGCACCAGGGACCGGACATGCAGGTGAGCGAGACCTGCTCCTGTAGGTGGATGACCGACTTCCGCGGGTTCCAGATGTCAACGGGCGCGAAGGCGAGCCGGTTCGCGTTCGAGCCCACTGCCACTGCGCCCGCGCGATAGCAGGCCTCGGACACCTCGCCAAGTCGGCCGCCCTCTGGGCTGAGCTTGACGAACACGGGAATCTTCACCGCTTCAACGGTCGCCTTCACGACTTCGTAAACCAGCTCCGGAACCATTCCCATGGAGGCGCCGCTCTGCGGGCCTCCGTCGTGCGCCTCTCCGGTGAGAGCGACGTTGAAGGACATGTTCGGGCAGCCCATGTTGGCTTCGAGGATATGGCAGCCGGCCTGCTCGAAGGCGCGCGCCATGTCCACCCAGCCCTCGACGCCGTTGTCGCCGACATAGGAGTAGTTGGCCATGATGAGAAAGTCGGGGCTCACCCGTGGGAGCGAATCCTGCACGAGATGGAGCGCCTGGTCGAGGTTGATGCGCTTCTCGGCGGTGAACGCAAAAAGGCCGGCGGGATCGAAGTAGGAGTAGCGCGGCTCGCGGTTGATGTAGGGCGCCGGATCGAAGGTGAGCTTGATGGAGGCACCGGCCCATCCCTCCTCGCACCCGCGCTCGAGTTGGTCGGGCGAATGGGTGGTAGGCCCGGAGGAGAGGAAGAACGGATTTCTGAACGTTAGCCCGGCGATCTGAACGGCGAGCCGGGGATCATCGCTCTGGCTGGCCATGACTGCTACCTACCGATGTTGGCGTCAAGGGAGATAATAGCAGACAACGCCGCTGCTTGGCGACAGCGGCGGTCAGGCGGACCTTATCTCCCGTCAATAGGTTCGGCGTGCGATACTGGCTGCACCTGCTGGCAGCGGCGCGCATCTGCTACGCCGCCACCTCCAAGACGAGCACCTTCGCCTCCCCCTCCCCTTCTGGCACAGGCTGTCCCTCTTCTCGCAGGCAATCGAGGTGGAACGGGATGCCCTCCCGGGCGAGGGCAAGCACTTCCTCTTCGCTGTCGCCGCAGGCGACATAGCCGGGCAGGGCCGGCGCGGTCAAAGTCCATTTCCCTTCCGGGTCCTTCTCCAGTACCACGTTGAGCCTTCTCATCGGGCCCTCCTTCGCGCCTGCTCGAACCCCTCTCGCGTGACCTCCGCTTGCTTCAGTATACTCGCAAGATTGCCCTCCGATAAGTCCCTTCCGGCGTGAACGCTCACGGTCACGCCGCACCAAGGGCGCTCCGGGTGCACGAGCCGCATGTGACTCCCCGTTTGACGGCGCACGGTGAAGCCCAGGCGTTCGAGCACACGGATGACCTCTCGCGATGTCATCTGGCGACCCCCTTCTGTTCCGAATCCCGGAGTTCGCTCCTGCGGCTATCCCGCCCTTCCGCGCGCCGGCTTCAGGGAACGCCGGCGCTGGTTGTCGCAGTACCGTGGAGGGAAAGCTCGCGGTCCAGCAGAAGTCACAGCGGGAGATCACGGCTGACCGTTGGGAGGTGCGCTCATGGCTGGTTTCGCTATCAAGCCCGCAGGGACGACTTATGATGCGATTGCGCTGGGGGAGGTGCTGCTGCGTCTGGACCCGGGGGATGTCCCGACGCGCCGGGCGCGCACGGCGCGCATCTGGCATGGCGGCGGGGAGACCAATGTCGCCGAGGGGCTGAGCGCGTGCTTCGGGCTGAAGACGGCGGTCATTAGTGCGTTGGTGGACGACGGGATCGGGCGGAATATCGAGGCGCAGCTTCGCGAGGCGGGTGTTGATACCTCGCACATCATCTGGTTCAACACGAGCGGCAAGGGCAAGCACTCGACCGATGGCAAGGGGACGCTGCACAACGGCGTCAACTTCACTTGGGCCGGCAAAGGCGTGCTGCCGTCGGTGACGGAGTACTACCGCGCGCACACGCCGGCGCGGGAGCTGAAGCCGGGTGACGTGGACTGGGAGGCGCTCTTCCCGGATTGTCGCTGGTTCCACACCGGTGGCATCTACACGTTGATCTCGCCGACCTCATCGGAGCTGGCCCATGAAGCCATGCGCGCCGCGGGGAAGCACAGCGTCTTCCGGTCATTCGATCTCAACTACCGCTCGAAGGTTGAGCCGGACAAGGAGCGGGCGCGGGCGATCAACCGGAAGATGGCGGCCCACACCGACTTCCTGGTCGGCAACCAGAGCGACTTCCTGGACGCGCTCGGGTATGAAAGCCGGAAGGTCTCGAACAGCGATCCGTTCGACGTCTGGCTGGAGGCGTATACGCAGATGCTGCGCGGGGTGGCGAAGGAGTACCCGAACCTGAAGCTCATCGGCACCCAGCTTCGCGCCGCCATCACCGCGGATCGGATCAGTTGGGGCGCGGTGCTCTACGATGTGGGCGAGGACAAGATCCATCTGGGGACGGTGCGCGAGAACATCGAGATCGCGGATCGGACGGGTGGAGGCGACTCGTTCATGTCGGGAGTGGCGGCGGCGCTGCTGAAGGGACATGATGTCGCGACCGCGGTGCAGTGGGGAGCGGCGCACGGCATCCTGGTGCAGGAGACGCCGGGCGACACCACGATGGTGACGCAGAAGGAGGTGGAGGCCGAGGTGGCGCGGGCGCTGAAGGGCGGGGGCGTGAGCGCGCTGCGATAGGAACGGCATCCATCCGCCGATGAACGCCGATAGACGCTGATCGGCAGGAGCAAGCTCCTGCCGAACGGGCAACTCCGCCGGAGAGGAAGAGAGAAGACCGATGGCTGGATACCAGAGAGATCGCGCCCGCGTCGACAAGGCGCTGCGCGCTGCCGGGATCGTCGTAGTC
>Ga0315288_10011090_pt1 | contig 11348 bp, 9 predicted proteins | sample YL17G11_20_MG_FD_203454 | JGI IMG/M metagenome (GOLD analysis project Ga0315288, IMG submission 203454) | Sediment microbial communities from Yellowstone Lake, YNP, Wyoming, USA - YL17G11_20 | ecosystem: Environmental > Aquatic > Freshwater > Lake > Sediment | place: USA: Wyoming | collected... | reverse complement strand
AAGCCGCCCCAGTAGAGCAGGCCGCGCATGCGGTATCGCCAGGCCATCCACGCGGGCGCGCGGTAGTTCAGCAGCGGGTAGTCGGTATGCCACCAGGGAGTCTTCTCCTTGCCCTGGCAGAGGGCGGTGTAGGTCCAGAGCGTTTCGCCGAGGGCCTGGCGCTGAGCGGCGCTGTCGGAATCGAACAGGCAGAACAGCGGGCACCAGATGTCAACGGCGCCGTAGAGGTCGCCCCAGGCGGGGTCCTGTGTTTTGGTCTGTTCGACGACCATCACCTTGACGACGGAGTTGGCCTGGCGAATGGCTTTGCCCCACTTCTGCACGTATCGATAGGCCTTCTCGTCGTTGGGCTCGTCGAGCAGATACGCATAGAAGGTGATGTGGGGGCGGTTCAGCTCGGCGGCAGCGCGGTCGAAGGCGGCCAACCATGCGTGGAGCTTCGCCCGCTCGGCATCAGGGTCCTTGACGGCGTTATTCGGATGGGGAACCTGGATGGCGTTAACCTGATTGATATCGACGAACTGCCGGAGGGCGGCGACTTGGCCGGCGGGTATCCGAAACGATCCGTCGGGCTGTGCGACAGGGGTGAGCGTGCCGGAGGGAGGTGTGGCGTTGATGCGATGCTCCGTCAGCAGTTGGGCGCACTGGGTTTCGACGGCGGGCCAGTCGGCGGGCTCGGGCTCCTTGCCGGCCGTGGCGAGCTTGCGGTGGTAGGATCGCATGCGCCCGGCGGGCGAGCCGAAGGCGGTCTGGAGGGTTGAGATACGCGGCAGAGCGAAGTCCCAGACAGTCAACACGACGGAGACCTCGGCGAGCTTGTTGCCGTCGGAGGTGATGCGGTATTGGCCGGTGTATCGGCCGGGTCTGGCATTGGCGGGGACAGCCAGGTCCACCCAGAAGCCGTGGGTTTCATTGGCTGGCAGATCGAAGGGGACGGCGGCGAATCGGGCTGGGGGCAGGGGCTTCTGCGTGATGGGGTGGCTGAACGGGATGAGCGCGTCGGGATACCAGCCGGGCTTGAAATCGGTGTTGCGGTAGGTGCCGGCGGTGATGTGGAGTTGATGCTGGCGGAAGAGGCGGGCGTCGGCGGCGCGGAGGGCGGCGCCGCCGGGGCCGAAGAGGTCGGCGGGGTCGATGTTGATGGTTCTGGCGGGGGCGTCGGATCGGACAAGTATCTGGAAGCTGCGGCATTCATTGCGGGCGGCCCAGACGATCGCCGTATCAGTGGCGTCGTTGGGGCGGGGGTCTTCGCGAAGAATACGCTGAGTGTTGGGCGTGACCCAGACATGCAGGTCGGCGATGGCGGCCTGGAAGCAGAATGCGAGGGGCATGACGATGGCGACGGGCAAAATGCGGCGGTTCATGGGTGTTCTCCGTGTGAGATGGGACACATCGCCACCAATCAACCACAAACTGAGCAGGGGGGCAAGAGTATGGGGCGGTACGCGTCCTCCCCCTCATGTTCTGTTTTCCTGTGTGCCGTGCTGTTACACAACGGGCGGGATTGACGTAGAATCTACGTCATGAAAGGGAAGCACGATTTCAAGGGCTATGGTTCGCGCGGCCAACGGAAGGGCGGATCACAGCATCATTCAGGCTCTGGGCCCAAGGCGCGTGATCGGCGGCGGGGATTCAATCGGCCGGTGGAGCGCGGGCCCAAGACATGTCCCATGTGCGGCGCGGTCGTGGGCGATCTGCGTGGGCACATCCGGGACAGGCATGACGATGCGCGGTCCCATCCGTTGGATTAGCGGAGCGCGAACAGGGCGGGAGCGCGGGCGGGAAGAGGGAAGAGCACGGGAAGGGCTTCCACCGAATGGCACGCCGCGTGGCCGCGGGCAAGCGTCCCTGGAGGGCGCGGTCCATTAGCCGAGCAACGCCTTGATCGTCGCCACCATGTCCGAGCGATCGACGGTCTTCTGGCTTTGCTTGCCGGCTTTGCGGTATTGCTCGCGGTCGGCGATGGCGGCGCGCTGCTCGGCGCCGGCTCGAAGATCCTTGATGGAAACCTTGTTGGTTTTGATCTCGTCCTCGCCCATGATGACGGCGACGGGGATCTCGCGGGCATTGGCCAGGGATAGCTGCTCTCGCAGGGAAACCGGGCCGGAGCCGAAATAGGCTTCGGTGGGGATGCCGGCTTTTCGGAGTTCGGTTGCGACGCCGAGCAGGGCGGTGCTGGGCACTTTTCCGGCGGAAGCCACGAGAACCTTCGTCGTGGTCAGGGGGGATTGGAGCTTGTTGATGCTTTTCAACGCGGCGACCATGCGGTCGAGGCCGATGGAGGCGCCGGTGGCGGGGATGGCGGTATCGAGGAAACGTGCGACGAGCTGGTCGTATCGGCCGCCGCCCATGATCGAGCCCATTTCAGGCGCCTTGAGGAGGTTGGCTTCGTAGACGGGCCCGGAGTAGTAATCGAGGCCGCGAGCGAGGCTGGGGTCGAAGGCGGCGTCGGACTCGGCGACGCCAAGCTCGTCGAGCGCGTCGGCCAGCTCCGACATCTCGCGCAAGGCGGCGTCGGTCGTCTCGGAGGCGGGTAGCAGGGCGCCGATGGACTTGACGATGGATCGGCGGCCGTCTCCGGTGATCGAGATGAAGTCGAGGATTTTGGTGATGACATCGGCCGGGAGGCCGACGCCGCGGATGGGGTCGCCGGAGTCATCGATTCGGCCTTCGCCGAGTTCCTTACGCACGTTGTCGATGCCGACTTTCTGGAGCTTGTCGACGACCCGGAGGACGTGTTTCTGGGTGGCTCGGCTGCTGATGCCGCAGCCGGAGAGCAGGGCGTCGTCGAGCTTGCGGTTGTTGACTCTGACGAGGAACTGGCGATCGTCGGGTTGATTGCAGAGGCCGATGCTGTGGAGGACCTGGCACATGGCGGCGACGATCTCGGCGTCGACGGCAACGGAGTCCGATCCCGCGGCGTCGATGTCGAACTGCGTGAACTGGCGGTACCTCCCCTCCCCGGGTTTGTCGGCGCGGAAAACGGGCCCGATGTGGTATCGCCTGAACGGCAGCTTCAACTCCTCACGATACTGTGCGATGAGGCGGGCAAATGGAACGGTGAGGTCAAATCGCATGGCGATGGCCTCGCGTTCGGGGCTTTCCATGCGAAAGAGCTGCTTGTTGGTCTCCTCGCTGCCGGAGCCCTGCAAGGTCGTCAGATACTCCAACACCGGGGTATCCAGGGGCACGAACCCGTACTTCTCGTAGACCGCCCTGATCTTCTCCACCAGAGCATTACGAGCAATCATCTGATCCGGGAGGAGGTCCTGGCAGCCCTTGAGGGTTCGCGGGATGACCAGGCCCTTCTCAAGTTCTCCGGTTTCTACGGTCATCGGACATGTCCCTTGCAAGCTGGTGTGAACTGGCGAAGAAAAGAATACCGGGGACGGGGCTCGAACCCGTGACCTTCTGATCCACAGTCAGATGCTCTAGCCAACTGAGCTACCCCGGCCAAAACTCCATGTTACTCATACAGCAAGGACAACGATGCCACCGATATCCTGCTGGCTCCATTGCGTGCCATCAGCGGCAACAGATCGCGCGATCGTTCCTTATCGATGATGATCTCCAGCAAAGCACAGCCATTGTTACCTTCGAGGACGGAATAGGCGGCGTCGCTCGGGATGAGCGCCTGCAGGGCCTTGGTCGCGTCCCGGGGGGATTCTACCCTGACACTGACCCGTTTGTCTGCTGCCAGGCAGCTTTTCAGGAGGATCGAGATTGCATCCAGCTTTGTCCGCTTCCACTCATGATTGATGCAGACGTCTCGGTTGGCAAAGAACCGGGTCGTGGATTCCAGGACGGTGTCGAGGATCCGCAGGCCATTCTCGCGGAGCGACGAGCCGGTTTCCGTGCATTCGACGATGGCATCGGCGAAGACGGGGACCTTGGCTTCGGTTGCGCCCCAGGAGAAATCGACCTCAGCCTGAATGGCTTTCTCAGCCAGCCACGCTTCCGTAATCGCTTTCAGTTCGGTTGATACGCGCAGGGGCTTGGCGGCCGATGCGGCTTTCAGGTCGCGGACGGTTTGCCAAGGCGCCTCGTTGGCGACGGCCAGGACCCAGCGAACCGGGCGAAACGAACGTTTCGAGTAACACAAGTCGGCCAGGACGCGAATAGCGCCTTCACAGTTGCGCTCCTTGATCCAGTCGAGCCCGGAGAGGCCGCAGTCGAGGCTGCCGTCCGCGACGTACATCGGGATTTCCTGCGGCCGGAGCATGACCGGGCTGATCTCGGGGTCGTTGGAGCTGAGCCAGAGGGTGCGTTCCGATCCATAGAAAGAGAAGCCAGCGCGCGCGAACAGAGACAGCGTGGCCTCTTGCAGACTGCCCTTCGGGATGCCTAACTTCAGTATTTCCGGCATGTTGCGTCAGCCCAAACAAGGAAGCTCGTACGACACGTGGCGCGAAGCGTGCGCGCCCTCATCCGCCGACCGTGTGGAGAACATTACCAGCCGTGCGGAGGGATGTCAAACCGGGCCTGGAAGGCGGAAGGGGCAGCGCAGGTACTGGAAGTTGCCGGCCAAGGGCCACAGCGGGAGGGATGAGCATCGGAACAGGGGGGCCCGGGATCGGTATGGCAGGACTGTTCGATACATCCCGCAGCCGTCGCGGCCGTATGCGAATCATAGCGAGGGATTATAAGGGGTGAGGGCTGGCGGCGGTGGTATAATAGGACAGAGAGAAGCAGCTTGGCGGCAAGCATGTCAGTGGGGCCGCCGGAACATGTGAATACGTCCAAGCGAGAAAGGAGTCTGCTTATGAAGATGCACGTGACTCCGTTGGGGGAGGGCATTCGGTCGATCTCCGCAGTCATACGCACGGTTCCGATCCCGCCGAAGGCAAGCACGGACGAGCCGCCGCCGCCAGCCCCGGTCTTACCTTTCATCACACTCAGCCGCCAGCCGTATGCGGGGGCATGGACGCTGGCGCAGCAGCTTGTGGATGCTCTGAACCTGTCCGATCCCGGTGAGCGGCCATGGACGTGCTGGGACCGGGAACTGGTGGAGAAAGTGGCCGCCGACCACCACCTCAGCAGGGAGCTGGTCGAGTCGATCGAGGACGAGCATTATTCCTGGATCACGGATTTTCTGTCGTCGCTGTCGTTTGCCGACAGTTCCCCGATTACGGATGAAGCGAAGGTTTACGAGGGGGTGGCGACGACCATCCGCACGCTGGCCAAGGCGGGGCGGGTGGTGATCGTGGGTCGTGGCGGGGTGTTCCTGACGCGGCGGATGGTGGGGGGGATCCACATCCGGCTGATTGCCTCGGCCGAGAATCGCGTGGCATTTCTGGCTCAGAAGCTGAACATGAGCCATGAGCTGGCGGCGGCCCGCCTGCGGCAGCTTGAGCGCAACCGCATGGGGTTCTACAAGCGATACTGGCCGGGGGAGAGCCTGAACCTCGATGTTTTTGCGGCGACGCTGAATACGGGCGTGCTCGACACGCCGACGATGATCCAGATCATTCAGGCGTTGGTGCGTCAGCGTGTGATGGCGGGGCGGTAGGGGCGCGGGACGTGCTGCGGTGAACAGTGTCAATGTGAGACATGACGTCCTGCTGGGAGATGGCATGCACCTGGCACCGATCGACGCAGGAGCCGCAGGCTGAGCAGGTTTCCGGATCGATCACGGCGTAGTCGTTGGCGTGGGCGACGGAGTTTTCGATGCCCCAGTCGTTGATGCCGCGGAGGATGCCGCAGCAGCAGCCGCAGCAGTTGCAGACGTAGCCAATGCCTTTCATGACATTGCTGACGGTGTGGACGAGGCCGATTTCCTCGGAGCGGTCGAGGAGGGTGAGAGCTTCGGCCTGAGAGAGATTGCCTGGCGGGGAGGGGTTTTCGGAGAGAGAGAGAAGCCGAGGCACATGCCTGGGGGGAAGGAGCAGCGGTGGCCAAACAGGGCCCGCTGCGCGCGACAGATGCAGTCGGTGGCGCGGAAGGTCTTGGCGGCCAGGAGGACGGCCCGGGCATCGTCATAGGGGAGGATCCACTCGGACTTGAGGGCGGACTGGGCGGGATGACGCGGTGGAGGGCGGGGTGAGGTTTCATGATGCCGGCTGCGCCGCCGTGGGCGAGCTGTTCATAAGCGTCGTTTGTCATGCCGTGACTCCCTTTACGGGCGCTGCGGGGGGGCGGGTTAAGCGCGGCCGAAGACGTAATCGCGGAGGAACTGGATCTGGGCTTCCTGGGCGGAGGCGTATTGGGCGTTGATGTCGCCGATGGAGACGAGGCCGAGGAGCTGGCCGTCTTTGGTGGCGACGGGGAGATGGCGGATGCGGCGATCGCGCATGATGCGGGCGGCGTCGTCGAGGTCGGTTTCGGGGGGGCAGCAGAGGACTTCGGTGGTCATGACCTGTTGGACGGTCACGGCGGAGGGGGCAAGCTCCTTGCCGACGACGCGGCGGAGGACGTCGCGTTCGGTGAAGATGCCGAGGATGCGATCGGCCGCGGTGACGACGAGCGCGCCGATTCTCCGCTCGTTCATGAGGTGGATAGCGTCGAGGACAGTGGCGGAGGGCGAAACCGTGTGGACGAGCGAGCCTTTGCTGGTGAGGATGTCCTGGACAGAAGGCATGAACTGCTCCTTGTGAGGGGCCATGGATCATCCCACATAGCGACGTGCGTGGCCAGATGATTTATACTCCGTACGCGGCCGGAGACAAGATTGTGAAGGGAATAACGATGTTGGTCTGGTCTTTGCCAGTGGTGGTGAGATGAACGCAGGTTCAGCTAGCGGGCAGGCGGAGCTGGTGGTGGACGAGGGGCACTTCGCCCGCGTAGTGTTGGGGGGGATGCTCGAAGCGAAGGTGAGCCTGGACATCGCAACGGCGGATTTCAAGGCGATGCTGGTGCCGCAGGCAGGGCGGCGGCGTGCGCCGTCGATCGTGGAGCTGCTGCGGAAGCTGGCGGAGAAGGGAGTGGAGATCCGGCTGCTGCACGGGGGCACGCCGAGCGCGGCGGCGCTGGAGGAACTGAGGCGGGAGCTGCCGCGGGGCCTGACGATTCGGCGATGCCCGCGGCTGCACGCGAAGGCGGTGATCGTGGACTGTCGGCGGATGTATCTGGGCAGCGCGAATCTCACCGGCGCGGGCTTGGGGGCCAAGGCCGACGGGCGACGGAATTTTGAGATGGGGATCTGGACAGAGTCGGCGAATCTGATTGATGGCGTGGTGGAACAGTTCAATACGCTATGGGAAGGGAGAAGGTGCGAGGGGTGTAAGAGGAAGGAGATCTGCCCGGTGCCGCTGGAGGAGCCAGAGCTGTAGAAAAAGGGGCTGCGCACCCCGGCCCAGCGAGCAGATCATCGGAAGCAGATTTGAAGGGAGGCAACATGGAGCGGATCGGGCTGATCGTATGGGTGGTGTGTGCGTTGAGCGCATCGGCGAGGGGTGATCTCAAGTTCGACCTGCCGGAGCGGGGGTCCGCGGGTGAGCTGATGGAGGGGTCGGCGTTCGGGATCAACACGGCGTTTGGGCCGCAGACGGCGGACCTGGAAAGACGACTCCTGGCGATGCAGAAGGCGGGGATCAAGTGGGGGCGGCAGGATTTCACGTGGGGGAGGATCGAAAAGGAGAAGGGCGTCTACGACTGGGCGGGGTATGACCCCTTGGTTGGGCTCTGTCATAAATATGGCGTGATGATATTCGGTAACCTCACGTCGTCGCCGAGGTTTCATGATCCAAGGACCGCGGAAGGCGTGGAGGCGTATTGCGCCTTTGCGCGGGAGGCCGTGAAGCGATATCAGGGGAAGGTGGATTACTGGCAGATCTGGAATGAGCCGAACGGAGGGTATTGGAATGGGTCGCCGGAGCAGTATGCGAAGCTTCTGGCGGCCGGCGGGGAGGCGATCCACCAGGCCAATCCGCGGGCCAAAGTGCTGGGGCTGAATATGGCGTTCTGCGATGTGATCTGGGCGGAGCGTATTCTCAAGCTGGTGCCGTATGAGTGTTTTGACATTGCGTGTTTTCATCCGTATCGGCCGCCAAGCGCGCCAGAGGACAGGTTCGACTGGTGGGAGCTGGATCAGTATGTGAAAAGCTGGCACAGGAAGGACCTGACGAGCGAGTATCCGCTGGTGCGGATGACGTTTGAGGAGCAGGCGGATGAGCTGGCGAAGGTGATGGCGAAGTTCGGGAAGCCCAAGCCGATGTGGGTGACGGAGATCTGCTGGAACTCGCACATTCATCCGTATGGGACGAGCGAGTTGCGGCAGGCGGATCTGCTGGTGCGGTTTTACATGATCTGCATCGCATCGCGGAAGGTTGAGAAGGCGTTCTGGTGGACGTTGAAGGATGGCGGGACGCGGCAGTTTGACCAGGCGGATATGGTGGGGCTGATGCGGGCGGATCTGACGCCGAAGTACTCGTATTACGCGTATGCGTGGATGACGAAGATGATCGAGGGAAAGAAGTGGGTGAGGAATGATGCGTGGGGGCCGGACGTGTACGCCGCGGTGTTTACGAATGAGGCGAAGGGGGAGGATGTGATTGTGGCGTGGAGCCCGAAGCCGTTTGCGTATGTGCGGGTGAACAATGAGAGGGGGTTGACGTTCTATGACGTGTTTGGGGTGAAGCGGGAGGTGGAGGTAGATGCGGTGAGGACGAAGAGCCTGCCGGTGCCGCTGGGGGAGAGCCCGATCTATATTGTGGGGGCGAAGGGCCTGGCGGCCAGGGTGAGGGCGGACCCGGGGTGGTAGGAGCGAAAGATCGGGTCATGCCGACTGCGGCAGGCCGATGGGTTTGCCGGTGGCCAGGGCGTAGAGGACGTCGGGGCAGAAGTCGACGTCGTTGGGCCAGACGATGGTGGCCAGTTCGTGGTTGACCGCGACACGGGCGAAGAACGCGGGGTCTTCGAGTGGGGCGAAGACGCCACCTTGGCCGACGATCCAGTCCTTCAGATCGACTTGGCCGCGGGAGGCGTCGGTGAAGGTCAGTTCGAGGCGGTAATCCTTGATGTGCCGGACGTCTGTGATGCGCGGGTGCATGTTTACCTCCGTCATTGGAGCGGGGCGATTTTGCGGGGGGGGCTGTGAAGCCTGAATGCGCGCCCAATTGTCCAGCAATTCCTGCCCATGCGTAGCGGCCCATTCAATGACCATGGACAGCGCTCGGGGAGACAGGTGGACGTGCAGGACCTAACGGTTCAATGCAGATCTGGGCTTCGAACGAGCCATACACCGCATGGAAATGCGGCGGAGCATGGTCGCGGTAGTACATCGCGATGATGATTCCGAAGAACCGGCTGATCTCAGGCATGCGTTGCTCCAGAAGTCCATTGTACTCGAACGGAGCTTTCGGGGCGCTTTCGTGGGGGGTGTGGAGGCTGTGCAGTTCCTGGGAGAGAGAGGAAAACCCAGGAGGGCAAGCGCCCTGGGCGTTGGAGCCCTTCGGTCCAGTTCTGCCACAGGCGCTCAACGCTGCCGTCGACGCGGACGATGATCTTGGTGCGGCAGCCGCGGGGCTGTCGGGGCAGTCGACGATAGTGCCGGTGAAGTGGAGGAGCCTGTCGGCGCCAACCAGTGCGGCGGTGAATCATCGGACATGGAGATACGATGCCGCGGCACGAGCGGATGATCATCGGGTAAGCGCGCCGCCGTTGGTGTACGATCCGGTCGACATGTGGTGTCTATTCGCGAGAAGCGGTTCGCGGCTGGGCGGGGGGGAGGAGGCCGTCGGGGTCGAGTTGGATTTCCCTGGGCGGAGTCTGGCTGGTGAATTGCAGGGTGCTTTCGGAGACGAGGCGGTCGGTAATCTGGGTCTGCTGGGTGCCGCCGGGGAAGACGACTCGCACGGGGATGGGCAGAGGCATCGGGCCACGGCAGACGACTTTGACGGTTGTCAGGAAGCCTGTGCCTTGCGGCGTTGTCTCGCGGGAAACGATCTCGTAGTCGGGCGAGCGGCTGCCCAGAACCCAGGCGGTGAAAAACCAGCTCAAGTCTTGCCCGGATTCCTCTTCGCAGACGCGTTGGAACTCGGCGGCGCCGAGGCGGCGGCCGCGGAACTCGTGAAGGCAGCGCCTGGAGATGCGGTCGAAGGTTGGCTGGCCGAGCAGGACGCCGAGGGTGCTGCAGAGGGCGTAGGACTTGCCGTGGAGGACGGCGTTGTCGAAGACGTTCTGGTTGCGGTCCTTCAGCTTCTCCGGCGCGATGGCCATGGTGGTATCGTGGCCGTCGCGCAGGGCGGCAAGATAGCGCTGGCGGAAGTCCTGGTGGATTGAGGGTGGCAGGGCGCGAGCGCGGGCGTAGTCGCGGTCCAACAGGATGCCCATACCGAGCCAGAGCCAGCCGGGGTCATCCTTTTCGAGGACGTGTTCGCCCCAGTATTGGTGGCCGATTTCGTGGGCGGTGATCCACTGCCAATGCGAGGTCGGCTTCTCGTTCATACGCTCCATCCCATGGATGCCGACCATGCCAGTGGCCGCGGGAAAGCCGCCCATCGGCTCGTCCATCCCGGGGAAGATGGTGAGGCTGGGCTGGGGATAAAAGCCGAAACGGTTGCGATCAAAACTGATGACATCAACGGCGGCATCGAGCAGCAAACGGCCGCAAGGCTTGCCCTTGGGTGTAACCACGCAGCGGACGAGGACGTTGCCGGCGTTGGCCTGAAGAATTTCGCATCCATTGCGGTCGGCGATGGTGATGCCGAACGAGCGCACGTCCTTGGCCTCGTAGCGGCCCGTCTTCGGGTCGTGCAGGCCGGTGGTAAGGATCAGGTAATGCGCGGGGACCTGGAGCGAGACGGAGTAGTCATCGTGGGTTGGATAACCCCACCAGAGGCGCGGGTACCAGTCGGCAGCGGTAATCGAGGTTCCCGCGAGATCCCCGACTGAGCGTTGGAGATCGAACTCCACGTCGAGCTTAAGCGTCTGGCCGGGGCGAAGCGGTTGGGGGAGTTGGAGAACCAAAGGCTGGATCACTTTGCCGTTGGCGCGTTTCAGATTGGCGATGATCTGTGCCGGCTGCTCGCTGATGCGGATGGAGGAAAGCTGGCCGCCAGCGTCGGCTAGTGCCCAATCGAGCGCCAGACGGTGCAGGGGCAGGGCCGAAGTGTTGGTCAGGGTGATGCGCTCTTTGCCCTGGACTTGCCTGGCGAGGTCCAGGACGCAGTCGATCTGATAATGGGCGCGCGGAGGCGTCGCAGGGGCCATGAAATGCGCGCGGTCTGCCTCGGCCTCTTTGCTGTTCTGAGAGCAACCTGCGGCGGCCAGGATCACGAAACGCAATGCGACGGCGAAACACGACCGGCAGTTCGCATACGCCATGGCTTGCTCCCCGGAATGTCAAGATGCCCGTCTGACCGGATTGGGTGCAGGCGGGGCTATGCTTCGTTGACCATATTGACGTTCGT
>Ga0315288_10011089_pt1 | contig 11349 bp, 13 predicted proteins | sample YL17G11_20_MG_FD_203454 | JGI IMG/M metagenome (GOLD analysis project Ga0315288, IMG submission 203454) | Sediment microbial communities from Yellowstone Lake, YNP, Wyoming, USA - YL17G11_20 | ecosystem: Environmental > Aquatic > Freshwater > Lake > Sediment | place: USA: Wyoming | collected... | reverse complement strand
CAGGCATTAGAAAGCATTAAGACGGAAGGTGCAACCCTCGATGAAAAAGTCCAATTCTTTACACTTAAAACAAAAGATATAGAGAAGAGGGTCGGCAAGGAATTAAGTGAGTATTGGAAGACCCATGAAATGCCAAAACCTAAATTCCCTAAAACCAAATAGGCATTTATTAAAAACAATGTATTTAAGGTGAGCAAACCATGACTAATAATGAAAACATCCAAGAAGCACAGACCAATCAACCTGAGAAACGCGGGATTGATGATGGCGCATACTGGCAATTTTTAGAATTAGTAAATAAAATAGATATGAGATATAGTGAAGGGGAGATAAGCAAAGAAGAGCACTCATACTTTATCGATCTTCTATTTGAAAGTCCAGAGGAGAGAGAGGAACGAATTAGGAAATGGAATGCCGGCGTGGATCCTAATATAACTCAAGAAATAATGGAGGGAGAAACTAGCCAATGAAAAGTCCCCAAGATAAATACGGTTTAGAATTCGCGGCAATCATTCCGATGACAATTCTTACGCCTGGACCTGTTAATGGCTTCATGGTTACTCCTGAAATAATGACGGAAGTGCAGGAAAGCTACGACACCCAACTCCTCCAAGCCCCATTAGTTTTAGATCACATTGAACGAGGACCCGCTTACGGATATGTTCTCGAATTAACTATTGAAGATCCAAAGACCGCCGAAGCGGATATGAAGTTAGTCGCGCAAGTAGGTTTACTCGATAACGGAAATCAAATCGTAGAATCTGGCAACTATCCAGAGAGAAGTGTTCTACTGCTAAGCTATCATCCCTTGGATGGTCTTTGGTACTTGAATCACCTCGCATTACTCGGAGCCGCTAATCCGGCGGTGCCAGGTTTAGATCCGATCGATTTGGCGGATCTTTCCGAAGAGGATATGGCGCACGCCAGTTTGGATGAGCCTACAAAAGAACTTGCAAGAATTTCATCTGAAAGAATGCATACATGGAAGCGTACCGAGACAAACCTCGAATATAGAGTCCGTCCTCGATCACGTTTTCTAGACCTTACCGAGACTTCGCCGAACACCCAGGGCATATCATTCCGAAGTGGACAATTGAAGCCGAAATATGTCGCCGAGGGTGAGAGTGAAACAAAAAAGATCACCCAGGCAATTATGTTTAGTGCGACGAGGTGGGATATTGCCAGGGCTAAACGATGGATGTCTAAACAAGCACTTAGCACTTCCGCTATGCTTGCCCCTGAGAGAATCGCGGCAGCAATTGCCGTTGATTATATTGATGATGAACAGACCAATAACACCCTGCCCGCTAACGCGGAAGGAGGATCACTACCTATGGGTGATACACCAACGGAAGTCGCGGCCGCAGTTGGCGGCCAGGCTCCAATCCAAGCGGTAGTTGATCGTGTCGTTGTACAAGGTGGTTCCATAAACGATCTCGAAGCGCAGAATGCCACATTACAGGAACAGCTTCGCGCCGCTGAGGCCGCAGAACAGGAAACACAACGAACGCTCAACGAATCGCTCAAAGCTTCCAAACAGAAGCTCTGGGAATCCACAGTCCGAAGTAAAGTACTTCACCTTAACGTACTCGGGTATGTCGCTCCGGCGCAAGTCGAGGCAGGGCTCATTGAAGTCCTCTCCCTCATTCCCGAAGATGCCACCGTGAAGGGTAGACCGGCTCTCGATGTCGCGCTTGATTGTATCAAGTACGGCGGAGCCTTGAAGCTCAAAGGCGAGGTTGCTTCCATCAAAGAACCTGTCAAGCCTAAGCAAACCGATAAAGACCTTCATGTTCTTGAAAACGGTTCACGTATGACGGTCACAAATGTCGACACTGCCGTTCGCGCTCGGCAGCTTCGCGCCGAGGGTAAGAATCCAGATGCCGCATTGGCGCAAGCCATAGCGGAGAGAGGTGAACAGTAAATGCCTAATCCTCAATTTGTGTTACAAAAACACATGAAAAACGTACTCCTTAGCGTACGTCGACTTGCCGAGGAAGAGATCGCTGAAGGTAACATTGTTAAAGTTGGAACTGCCGACTATCATGTCAAGGTTGCCGATGATAGCGATGTACCCTTAGGAGTAGCCCTTAACACCGTTACTACCGCCGACCTCGGTCTTTATAGTCTTGGGATGGGCGATATTGCGGCGGTCGAAGTCGAAGTTGCTTTGATCGGAATTGTTCCGGTTGTATGCGCTGCCGCAGTCACCGCCGGAGTACATTGCACAACCGCGAACAACGGGCAAATCAAAGACGAAGCCGGCGATGGCACTGATAATCTTTGTGGTCTTACTTTAAGAACCACAACTGCGAAGGACGAAGAGACACACATGTTGATCGTCCTGGTTCCCAATAGCGATTAATAAGGAGGACATGATTAATGCCAGGAGAACCTACTATTGAGCAAGGCCACATTGATGCCGCGCTCACAGATTACGCGATCCAGAAGTTCTATTATGCGAACAACTTCATCGCGAACATCATTGCTCCTCCCGTAGCCGTCCCCAACCGAAGCGACAAGTTCTTTGTCGTGGATCCTCGCGAAGGTCTTACCGACGAGCACGAAGAGGAATTAATGTATGGTCAGGAATCAACCGAGTTGAACTTTGTCGTTGATAAAGGTCAATATTCCTGCACCCTATATGGCAAACGCCACCTCGCTCCCGATGGGGTTGTCCAGAATGCGGATCCTGCCGTGCGCGATATGATGAAAGGTGACAATTACCTTATCAACAATATGCGCATCCGCCGAGAACGCAACCTCTGGCGATTGATGACCGACTCATCGAACTACGTTGGAGGCGGACCAGGAACACATTGGTTCACCGCCGCCGGAGCATGGGATGCCGCCGGAGTTGATCCAAAAGTAGATATTGATCAGGCCGCCTTAGCGGTTGAGAGAACATGCGGTGCTCCACCGAATACGCTTCTCCTTCCGCCGACATCCTTCAATATCTTAACAAGCAACTCCGAAGTCCGTGACTTGATTAAATATCAACGCGGCGACCTGTATCTAAGAACAGGTGGAATCGGAGACGTTGTTTTTAATCTTCGGGTTATTCGAGCCGCAGCCCTCTATGATGCGAACGCCCCACTCGAAGCTTCAAACATTGCATTTGTTTGGGATGATCACAATTGCAAGGCGGGCTCCGACTGGGCATGGATTGGCTACGTTGACCCGAATCCAGGTCTTTGGACTGCGGGTTGGGCAAGCACGTTCGTTTGGAACATGAACAATGCCGCTCCGGGTATGATGGGTCGTATGCGAGTTTATCGCGACGAGCCTCGCGAAGGTGAATGGCACGACTTCCGAACGGATTACGATTTACAGATCACCAACAACCGCTCTGGTTGCATGATCGTAGATATCGGCACAGGTCTTACTTAAAACCTTTAATGCAAGAGGAAGCCTATTATGTCAAATTATTTAGCTATTAAAGCCTTGAACTATAAAGGCTCAGTGATTTTAAAAGGCCAACGAGTACCACAGGAGTATCCCAGGCTAGATGAAGGAATTAAGCGGGGCTGGATAGTCGAAGATTCATCTTTGAAAGATGACAGCCCCGCTGAAGTCGTGTACGATTATATAGGTTACGCTGAGAAGCCTCCATCTTCCGCCTCCCCTGAGGATGAAAGCGAAGAGGAGATAACTCTGGAAGTACCTGCCGAGACTGTCGAGGTTGAGCAAGTACAAACAGAGCCTCCTCTTCGTGATATTCAATGCGACGTTAAAGATAGCATTGATAAGCTTGATTTCTTAACAGCTAGCGACCGCATATTTATGAGGACTAAGGGAATTGAGTTAGTACTAGATTTGGGAGGTTATTCGGTCGAAGCACTTTGCAAGATTCCTAGAATAGGCAAGACGAAAGCACTTAGGCTGGTTGAGATTTATGATCAAGCTACGAGAGCAAAATCCGCCGATTAAATTCAAAGCGGTTTCTAATTGCACTTTATCCTGTGGCAGGGTTATTATAAAAGCCGGGACTATTATTGAGCTAGATAATAGAAACCCGCGAGTGAAAAGCTGGATTAAGCAAAAGAAATTAGTGCCATGCTCGGAATACCAAGATATTGCACAATCAAAGACTTAGAGGATTGGATGCCTCTAAGGCATTTAGTTAATCTAACGATTGACCGGGCTGGCGCAACTATTAATGATTACGACGTAGTGGCAAGGCTTGAAGAATTCATTGCAACGGCAAGCGCAGAGATCGATGGTTATTTGCGAAGATATACAGATATGCCCATTGATCCAAGTGTTATCCCAATCAACGGCGTCATAACATTCACCCGCTCCGACTCCACCGTAATGGCGGAAACAGGTACTGGATTATTTACGGAAGACTTAATGCGCACCGGGAGTTGTGCAATTACTCCTAGCGAAGTCCGCCCCGATTGTGATCCTAATTATAGGATGCTTGTCGAGACAATTACTAGCGATGATGAATTTGAAGGGCATAATGTTTACTATGGTCCGACCTTAACCGCCGTCACGGCCTCTCTTTACGCTCCAAATATTCCTACCGAGATCCGCTATTTATGTAGAGATCATACCGCCTATATGTTATGGGCAAGGCGCACGGATGCCGACCAAAATCCTTTAAAGGATAAAGAGGCGAATTTCACAAAGATAATGACGGCGATTCAAAACAAAAAGTATCGCTTTGAAACAATTCCAGGCGGGCAAATGGTTTCGGTCGAGCCTACTCTAACGAAACTCGTTACGAATTCTGGAAAAAGTCTTGAAAGAACCTTTAATGATGGAAGCATGCGAGGTTATACGCCATGGCAAAAGCGGTGATAATAACCGGCATGGATAAGTTAATCGTTAAAGTTAAAGCCATGGAGCATGCCCAATTAACTGAGGGCACCCGTGTCTTTACCGTAATTGGCGAAAGAATAAGGACGAACATATTAGGCCATTTCAAGGCTCAACAAAACGCCGATGGTTCGCCATGGGCTCCCTTAGCTGCTTCCACAATAAGGCGTCGTCAAAGAAGAGGGGCTAAGAAAGAGTTAGGGAGATCTCGGAGAGAGTTCAAACAAAGAGGTTTAAATGCAAATCAAAAGGATGACGTGTTCGGACTTTTCTCTACTTTTAAGGGCTCAATGAAAGCCGATGCTTTACGATTTGCGCAAAGTCAATCCTTAGAAATTTTAGCCGATTCTGGTCGCTTACGTGGATCAATCGCAAAGAAAGTATCATCGTCCGAGGTTATTGTAGGCACAAATGTTATATATGCCCCGCCCCAACAATTCGGCTCCGAAAAGAATAACATTCCAGCCCGTCAATTCGTCTATATAACGAGCGCGGAGAAAACGCCCCTTATTCAATTCCTTAAAGAAGAATTATTAATTAAGCCAGGGAGTGGTTCGCGAATATGATGCTCTCCTCTTCACAATCTATTCTTTGCAAGATCGTAGAGGCGGCGAGCGATTTAATAGATCACGTCGTTTTATCTATTTGTCCAGACCCTCCAGACGTAACAATTAATCCTCGACAACTATCAAAGAGAAACGATTGGCTTGCTCGCTATGAGGCTATTTCCGATTTAAATGTTATCACAGCAAGGCGGCTTAGCGAAATCAACCAAGATTATCCGACGAAAGATAGGATGCCTTCCTGCGGGTTCTTTATTGACTCGGTAAAAGAAGCTCCAAGCCCAGGCGGAGAAGAATCATTTGTGGGTTCAATGGGTTGTATTGTATTAGTCGAGGGAGAAACCTTTTCAAGATCTCTAAGAGAACTTTACGAAATTCAACACGCTATCCGCTCCATCTTAATGCTCGATAAATCCTTAGGGCACATTACTCATCTTGGAGGATTAATTGATCATATCCGCTGGGATAACTTTACCGAGCCTATAATGGATATAGAAGAAATGCGCAATCCTTTTATAAGCGCAACATGGTTTTACGAAATACATTTTAGGGAGCATATATATCGATGACCATTAAACCGCCATACACTCCATATAGAATTCTAAAACCTTTTTGCAAAGTTGGGACAAGGGCAGAATTAAAACTCAACTTCCCCTCCGGTGTAATTAAAGGTCATGGAACTATTACGGGAGCTTTTTGGAAACCGCAGCAAGTAGTGAATACGCCTACTCTTAAAGAGAAAGCTTTATTTGATTTACTCCCAGATGAGGTGGTCGTTATGATTCCACAGGACCCGCGCGGTTTCGATGATAGGCGCTCCCCGGTGGCTCGGGATGTGCGTAATTCCGCAAAGGCAAAAAAGGATGCGGAGGTCGAATTGGCGAAACGGACTTGGGCTCAAAGGCCTATGGTTGAGAATATTAAATCTGAAACGGAGGAAGAATCATGAGTGATTCAAATCAAGTGAAGCATAAAGACTTGCTTCATATCGGACCATGTTTATTAATGTTCTATGACGAAGTCAACGATCATCTAGTTAAAGTAGGCCGCGTTGATAATATTGCTTTCGAGAAACTGGATGCCGCTCCGGTTTTTGCGATGGATATTATTAATGGGCGCGGCGTAGAAGTGTTAGCTAGGGCTACGGAAGAGAAGTATAGACTTCATGGGAAGTTTGTTGAGGTCCTTGACCCCAACACTCTTTATTTGTTCATGAAAGATTGCGGCACTCCCGTGCATGATCCTTTATGCGACGTAATTACTTTAACTGAAGAGTACACCGTATTTAATGATCGGTGCATTTTACTTGCCAGGAACAATGGTTTTCTAGGCTCAGGCAATCTGCCCGCTCCCGCCACCGTTAGCGCGACCTTCGGCGGAAGTGGCGGGACAATTCCAGCGGACGATTACACTTTCGTTGTCACTGGTGTTTATGGCGGAGCCGAAGGCGCATATATAGAAAGCCCACTTTATACAATTACAGCAACGCAAGAAGCTGCCGTCACGGTAGTAGTAGCCGGCACCCTACCGGAAGCTTTACGCTTTTACGTCTACAACGATTCTCAAACTCGCGCCGATGCTATTAAAATTTACGAGCTAGATAGTCCAATAATAGGCTCGAACCTCGTCAATATTAGCGCGTTCGTCGATTTAGGTGAATACCCAGGCGATGAAGCGGGCTCATTTAGTATGACGGACGCCAATGGTATTCCTTATGTCGTCAATATAGATTATACGGTAGACGATACTTGCGGATTAATCTGTTTCCCAGAAACAGGTGCTATTTGCAACGGGCAACGCGTGTGGATTAGATATGCTAGTCGCAGAAACCCAAAAGTAAGTATGAGGCTCGGGTCAGCAAAGACTAATCCGAAGATTGGCAACATTGTCCTTCTTTCCTTGCAGGACGATGATCGAATTACACCAGTACCTAAGGGAATTGAGATTCAACTTTATCGAGTTGTACTTGAAGGCGGTTGGAACGTTAATCTTTCCGAGATCTCTTTCAACTCAGGCTTCGAGTTTAATTGGCCAGTGCTTTTAGATGACCGTACATTAAGCCACGGCTATTTTGCAACTTACAATCGGCACTTTGAATGTTACGAAGTTATCAACTGGGGAGCCCTAACGCAAGCCGCAGAAGCGTGTCTTGAAGCGGGAAGTTAAAGGAGACTAAAATGGAAGCGCTTGTAAAAACCGAATTAGAAGCGGGAAAGACTCTTAATGACCTTTTTGAAGAAGAAGTCATTACTAGTTCGCGACCTAAGAAGATTAAATTCATCACAGTGGATGGGCAATCTATTTCAATAACGGTTCGTCCACTGTGCATGGATGATCTTTCGAAAGCAACAGAGTTTGCAACAACTATCGCAAATAAGATTATTACGGTAATTGTTAGTGCGCAAATTGCCGTAGCAATGGCGGCTCGCTCCGCCGAGAATAAGGAGGAAGTAGGAAAGGTGCCTTTGGAATTAGAGAAGGATTATATTTCCAAAGACAATATCACTCCCCTCGTATTACAATCTATCGAGGCTATGAAATGGTTAATTCAATGCGGCTCCGATGCAAAGTGGGAAGTAGTCTCTAAGGACTATATGGCTTTAGTTGAACTTGTAATCGTTATCCTTGAACATAATACGGGAGAACGGTTGCTACGTTTTTTAACGTCGGGGCTGACCAGATTAACAAACAGTTTGGGCTTAAAGACCCAAGGTCCCACGTCAGCCAATTTAGACTTGAAGCCCTCCTCGTTAAAGCCGGATATTCAATAACGGAATTAAAGCAAAGCACTTTAGGGGAATATATATGCCGCATTAGGGCGATAATGTTTCTTACGGAAAGATCTAGGCTTGAAGATCAAAAGTTAAGAGTTAGTCTAGACCCGATGATAGAGGGTAGTTCTCGGCAAGAAGTAATAAATTCGTTTAATTTAACAATTGATGAATTAATCTATAACTACGAGAATATGATAAAGTAATGGGACTTTTAGGAGCACTCGGTGATGTCTATAATGTCCAAGTAAAATTTAACTTGGATAATGCTGAATTCTTGGGCAAAATGAAAGGCATCGAAGCAGGATTAGTATCCTTCGGGAGAAAGATGTCTATGTTAGTGACCGCCCCAATCCTAGGGCTAGGGGTAGTACTTTCTAAATTAGGCATAGATGCGGCGGAGGCGAAGGATAAAATCCGAGTCATATTTGCAGAGAATAATGATGAAATAATCGAATGGTCAAAAACAACTAGCGCCGCTATTACGCAAACAAAATTGCAGGCAATGGATCAAGCTTCTACCCTTTATGCGATGATGAAGGGAATGGGATTAGCTAAGGATAAGAGTCTTGAATTATCCGAAAGTATGGTGGAGCTAGCCGCGGATGTAGCATCGATTCGTAATGAGGCACCGGAAGAAATCTTTGGAGCTATGAGAGCTGCGATAAGTGGTGAAATGGAGCCATTGAAACGGCTCGGAGTAGGTATTAATGAAAATGTTATAAAAGCAAAGGCAGCGAAAATGGGATTTAAGGAGTTGCATGGGCAGCTCGAATATGGCGATAAGATAATGGCTACCTACGCCATTCTTTCGGAACAATTATCTTACGCAAACAATAACGTAAGGGATACGGCGGAGATGGGTGCCGGATCAATAAGGCAATTAACTGCGAGGCTTACGGAGCTAGGGCAGGATCTCGGAGTTTCCCTTATTCCGTCAATTCTCAGTTTTACTAAGTACTTAAGAAACGGAGTAGAATGGATAAATAGGACCACTAAGTCATTTAGGGAATTATCGCCGGAGCAGCAAAACTCAAGACTAATGTGGATTGGGATTGCCGCTGCGATTGGACCTGCCTTAATAGGTTTAGGCCAAGCCGCTGCAGGGATTAGAGTTTTAATAGGGCTTCTAGGAGGTCCCGGAGGCTTAATATTTTTACTTGCATCGGCAGCCATTGCATTATTTACGTTTATGAACATGAAGGCCGATGCGGAAGCTAAGATTCAAGCGGAACGTAAGGAAGCCGCAGAAAGCGGTACGCTTCCAAGTATAGTAGAGGATGCAGCTAAGAATGCTGTAGGAGTAGCAATGTTCTCCACAGGTCAAACAGGCTTTTTAGGATTTGGCACATCAACTCCCAAGGAACTAGCTAGGCTAAAACGGCAAGCGGAAGAGGATAAGAAAAACAAAGGTCTTGTTGCTTTACAAGACTTTAGAAAAATGGTCCTCAGGAAAGAGGAAATGCCTTATACGCTGGATGAAAATCCCTATGTACCACCAGGGGCTACTGGCGCCGCCAGTAGCGATAAGACTAAGGAAGAATTAACAGTTGAAGAAAAAAAACAACTCGAAGGTATAAAGGCTTGGGTTGCCAATGACGAGCGTTGGGGTCAAGTCCAAGAATCTATAATATTTCAATCTCAGCACGAACTAATTACTTACGAAGATTTTAAGAAGAAGAAGGAGGATTCTTGGCGACAATTAATAGAACAACAAATAGAGCTCGGAGCTCAATATGGGTGGAATGCGGAATGGATGGGCACACTAAGTCTTAACCTAAAACTATTCAATGATAAATTTGGATCATGGGTGAAAGACCCTGCTCTCGTAGCAGCAAAGGAGGCGGCAAAGCAATTCACAGAGAACCTATTAGATGCCGCGCATAACATTGCCCTAACATATATCAAAGGAGGTACGGGTGAAATAGGTAGAGATGAAATGCATAAAAGATTCCTTAGCGCCGATAGGGAATTACTTGATTCGATGGAAGAGCAAATAGCATCGGGAGTCCCCCTTAGTCCTCTACAAAAACTAATAGCAGACTTCCTTCGTAAAAGAATTGCTTCCACGGAGAAGTCGATTCGCGCCGATGAAGCCCACGCTGAAGCTTCCGATAGGCTTAATCAAGCATTAAAAGATCGCTCAGATATAATAGAGAAAGCTTTTAAGGAGGCAATGGATCAATTTAGTGGATGGGAAGTGGGAGCCGGGCAAAAACAAATAGGTATAGAGGAACAAATAAAGATACAAGAACAATTAGGGCTATTTAGGGGGAAAGATGCCGCCGAGCAAAAGGAATTATTAAAAGATGACACTGCAAGGAAGGAAATAGAACGAGCGGAACGGCTTAAAAAAAACAATTGGTATGAGTCGCCCAAAAAAGGTAAGAGCTTTGCCGAGGGGAGTAAAGGCACTTATGTAAATGAGGCAGGGGACATAGTCGATACATTTACTAAGTCTTTACAAAAAGCCCTTATAGCGGGAATGGAAGGATTAATACAAAGTGTCGAGAGTGGAGATATAAGTAGCGGAATACAAGGACTATTTAACACTGTTGGATCTGCGTTCGCAAAGAGAGCTTCGGAACAAATAACTTCCGCCATGACTCCCAAGGGTGAAGACGCAGGCTTTGGAGATTCATTACTAGGCTCCATCGGAGGAGGCCTTGTAGGCGCGGGCATCGGAATGCTTGGAAGCCTAATATTTGGCGGTGGAAATAAGAACGCCGAAGGGACAAAAGAAAAGCCTATATATGCACATATTACAAATGTAGCGGAGTGGTTCCAATTTGGTTTTACTTTACCAATGAGTAATGTATTGTCTGGTCGTAGGAGTTCACAGGATACAGATCCGCACGGGCGCGGATGGTTTTGGACGAGTGATGTTGGAGGTATGAGAATGGCGGGGGCTCAATATTAATGGGAAGAATTATCGCGACATATTTAACATTTACTAGCGGAGTACCTACTGCGGTCGGGACTTCTTTTAGCCCTCATATAAGCCAAATCGATATACAAATGTCGAACAATTTCTCTATATCCGATATACGAGATGGCTCGGCAAAGATTCTTTATGACCCACATCCGCATGTTGAAAGAAAAGGCACTTTAACACTCCTTACATCAGATTCTGATTTATCCTCTAATAGTACATACTTAGGCGATTATCGCTTTCTAGGTCCTGTATTATA
>Ga0315288_10011088_pt1 | contig 11349 bp, 10 predicted proteins | sample YL17G11_20_MG_FD_203454 | JGI IMG/M metagenome (GOLD analysis project Ga0315288, IMG submission 203454) | Sediment microbial communities from Yellowstone Lake, YNP, Wyoming, USA - YL17G11_20 | ecosystem: Environmental > Aquatic > Freshwater > Lake > Sediment | place: USA: Wyoming | collected... | reverse complement strand
CGCCGATTCCGATAAAACAGCTTGGTCGGGACGTACCGATCGACGTTGTACCCCATCCTGTCTATTTTTACGGCGCATATCCCGTGTTTTGCGTAAAATAAGCCCAGACTCAGATCATCGACGACTGTGTAATTTATATTATGCACATTACAAAGCAGCAGATCGACGGCCTTTTTGGAAAGTATGATACATGTGCCAGACACGTACCGTATACCGTTATACTGATCGTCAGTAATACCGGATCCCTTGTCTATCCGCGTAACAGTCATGACCATACCGCCGGCATAATCAACATACTCTATTTTCATATGCTCGATCAGCAGACCAAAATTAACAATCGTGGATATGTTAGACCGCACGATATGTGTGAATTTATACAGATCGCTTACGATGCTAATAGCCTTGACCGTCTTGTCTATAGTGCCCGGTACGTACGATTCGGTTCCTTTGATGTACAGCGTATCGCCCTCTATGACGTAGTCCGATTTTATGGTCGGGCTGTAGCAATAGAACAGGTACGTCACGTCTGATTTTTGTAGCGTAATTAAATAAGGCCGCAGTATATCCCGCATCTTAGAAAAGTGCACGGTCTCGCTATACATAATGAGATTCAGCAACATTATGTATATACACAACATATTTTACCTCGTGAGCTGAACATCTATATCATACGGCCGGATATCATCGATGGTCAGCCGTATCTCACGCAGCCGTATAACGATTTGCGTATTACTTTTGTACTGATGCTCGTTTACCAAATCTGCAAGCCGTATGTCTCGTTTTATTTTCAGCCGACCCGCACTATCAACAAACCGCATGATTTCGGGCGTCACATTGATATTATGGTATTCTGCTGTCAGATCGGCGTATTCAGCAGTATTCGTGCAATTAGATTTTACGATCTGCTGTACGATGTTCGACATAATCAGGCAATCTGCATCTCTGTCTTCCCGATTATTCCTGTAGAATATGTATCCCGGTCTGTACGAATCGGCGTTCCACAAAAACCGATCGATCCATACGGCTCTAATCTTATGCGCCGCGAAGAATACGCCCACACTAATATCATCGACGATCGTATAATCCACATCGGCCTTGTTTTCCAGCAAAAGCCGTACGGCCCGATCGGATAAGATGAAGCATGTGCCGGATACAAATTGTGTGCCGAAGTACTTATCGTCTATGATCCCGCCTCTGACATCTATCTTCTGAACCATAGATACGACACCGCCACCGTAGTCTAGACTAAATTTGGCCGGATCGTTTTTCAAATAATGCAAATAAGACATCAGCTCATTAACATCGACGATGGTTGAGATGTTCGGCCGTACGATATGCGTAAATTTGTACAAATCGCTTACGATGCGGATAGCCGTCATTGTTTTGGTCGTTAGCTCTGGCATCCCGGGATACGGCGCCTCTTTTCCGCGGATATACAGCATATCGCCCTCTATTACGTAATCAGTTTGTATGGTTTCACTGTAGCAGTAGAACAGGTACGCCATATCCTTGCCGGATAGCGCCGACATATACGACCGTACGACGCCCCTCATCTTATTATATGCCGGTTCGTCGTTGTACAGGATGAGCAGTAGCAGCATCGCGATATTACAATATTACAATATTACACTACGCATCTAAATCGATCTGCACATTATAGTCGCGTGTTTCGTCGATAATTACGCTCGATCCACGAATATGGATAATCAACCGTCGCGCCATATTATAATCGAACGGATTACCAAAACAATCGCCCATCACAATAGTCTTGGGTATCCGTAATATACGGCGCCTATTATTATCGTTTTCGATGAAATACGCCAGTATGCGCGATACATCGATATACGAACCATTGTACGGCCCGTATTCCGCGCTAATTTTATTCAGCTGTGTATGATCTACATCATGACATATCATCCGATCCACGATCCTAGACATGTACGTACAATCATTTGCCCGATCAGCTCTTTTGTTTCGGTAGAATATTTTGTGCGGAAGATACAAATCGCTGTTCCAGATAAATCCGTCGATGAGTGTGATGCCGATTCGATTATTTGAGCACAGTACGCCGATATTCATGTCGTCTGTCGTCGTGTAATCTATATTATGGCTGTCGGCTAACATACTAACAGTGGCTCTAGACATAATAATGCAAGAACCCGATACGAAAGTTATGCCGAAATGCTTAGCAGTTACGCCGTAAAACGGATTCGGCTGTTGTACTACGTACGTCAGATATCCGCCGTACTCTACGTTATGAGCCGCCATATACTTGGTCAGCAGATCGAAGTTGATGATTGTGGATATGTTCGATCGTACGATATGCGTGAATTCGTACAGATCTAATACGATGCGCAGGGCCTTGAATGTTTTGTCAGCCGTGCCCGGTACGAAGGACTCGACCCCTTTGATGTACAGCGTATCGCCCTCTATGACGTAATCTTCTTGTATAGTTTCACTGTAGCAGTAGAATAAGTACATAACGTGATCGGATAGCGTAGATAAATAACGCCGCAGAATATCCCGCATCCGATTATAATACGCATCATCGTTGTACATGATGAGATTCAGCAGCATTTTATCAAATCCGTATAATATTTTACGATCTTTTTCGGCAGATGCGAAATATATTTGCGGGGCATAGTTATAGAGTTCGTTCAAATCGTAATAATGGAAACATATCTGATCGTGATCCTGATAATACTGATCGTTTTAGTATGGATACAGAGCGCACAGACAGTAGAGAATATGGGCGGAACACCATCCGATGCGTATAGTATGGGGGACGTGGCGAAATCCTACAAGGACGGCGTACTGAACGTCGGCACTCTGAATGTCACATCGAGTTTGAACATACTCCCGCCGAAGACTATAGTCATGTGGTACGGCACAGTTTCAAACATCCCGGCCGGCTGGGCTCTGTGTGACGGTGTATCGACATTGAACGACGGCACAAAAACGCCGAATCTGATCGGCAAATTTATTAAGGGGCGGGCGGACGACGGTATACCAAGCACGGTAGCCGGTACACCGCCGACGGTATCCGGGCCGAAGGCTATTAATCTAGTCACATCTGTCACGGGCGGTGTTCATACGCATTCTGCCCCGACGTATATATTGAACTCACCCGTTACGACGATAAATTTTGTGCATTCTGGATGTTCTAGTTTCGCCGGAATCAAACACAGTTCGGCCATCAAAAGTTCTACGATAGCCACGATCGGCGGATCGCACACCCATAGTATAACGATCAATCAGGTGACAGACTTGAAGCCGAACCATTATCAGCTAATTTTCATCATGCGCAAATAATTTTATGCGGGGCTTATTTAATTGACGCGCTAAGATGCCCGATATGTCTGATATGTCTGATATGTCTGACACATCAAATATAGTCATGCTGATCCTAATCGTACTGATCGTAGCGCTCTTATATATCTATCTGGCGAATCTAACAAACCGCAACAACGGATACGAGCATATGGGTAGTACACCTGCCCCGTTCAAAATCCCGTCACTGACTATACCGAAGCTGGATATCACGCAGTCTTTCAACATCTTGCCAAAAGGCTCTATCGTAATGTGGGGCGGTCTGGCATCTGCCATACCGTTCGGCTGGGTGATATGCGACGGGCGTAGCGTGTTGAGCGACGGCACACCATCGCCGAATCTTGTGGATTATTTCGTGAAGGGCGGTACGAAGTACGAGGTCGGTACGCCGTCTCTAAAGGCTACAGGTACTACACCGAACGATGGAGCGCATACACATGCCGGTACATCTACTGGCAGTGTAAATCTATTGAAAAGCTTTAATGTTTTCGCATGTTCTATCGTGGACAAAAAGTCCGCTGCGTACTCTTCTGGATTATCGACAGATAATAGCGGTTCGCACACCCATCCCATCACTATCGACACGACGAACGGCTCCACAACCGGCTCAGCTACACTGGACTGGTATTCTTTGATATTCATCGTCAAGGCGTAACATGTTTTGCATATAATATTTCACCGCATCACAGAGCCGTGAAAATATATTTTTCAAAGCGAACAATAAAGATATCCGATATGTCAGGATTAGAGGCCCGGCAGATACTGATAGCTGTAGTATTTTTATTAGTGCTCAAGGTGTTGTACGATAATATGTACACGACACGAGCAGATGCCGTTGAAAATTTCACCATTACACAACCGACCGGCGTACTATCGCGCGAGGCGGATCAGAATATACGGAGCGTGTTCAACAACGATTACATGTCTGTCACGACTCTGAATGCCGATTCATTCAATTTGATCGCACCCAAGACCATAATCATGTGGTACGGCACGACATCGAACATCCCAACCGGCTGGGTGCTGTGTAACGGAGCCAATAGCACGCCGAATATGACAGATCGGTTCATTATGGCCAACACAATTAACGCATCCAAGGATATGGCGATTAACGCGTCTGGTACGGTCGGCGCCGGATCGTCTCACACCCATACACCGAGCACCACTACAAAATCGTTCTACTCAAACATATCGGCCACCGGTAAATCGTTCGGTTCTGCCGTAACTGGATACACGCTGAACGCCGATACAGCACACACCCACGGTTCGGCCACCATCAACGCCGTGACACAGATGAATCCCAAATGGGCATCTTTGGTGTTCATCATGAAGACCTGATAGGCCAGGTCAAAAAATTGAACATATAGCTATACTACGCGTACAGCTATATGAATATGTACAAATACAAGCCAAACAAGCCGTACAGATCATGCAGACCGTACAAACTTACCAGACCGTACAGTCTTGTCAGACATATCAGACCTTGATGGACTTCATTCGATCGAACAATTTGATCAGCATCGTCGAGTACCAGGCGTCGTCGGATTCTGTTGTCGGGAAGCTACATCTGGTCTTTCCAGAGATAGGCAAAAACTTCATGTACAGTGACCAGGACGATACGGTGGTCGGCTTTTATCCAACGATGTTACGGTTTGCTATTCGACGGAGCGTGTTAGACGAGCCAGATTCAGATCATAGTCACGACCATAATTATGATCATAATCAGACTCACCCCCATTCTGAAAAAACTTCAGAGGATACAAAAGACCAGATCGTCTTTTATATCCAATCGATGATGGACGACAAGTTCTACTACGACCATTCGAATAAGATCGGCTCACTGTACACGCTGTACAAGGACAGCAGATGCCACATTATAATGGCGGAAGATCTGATGCATATCGAGCTGTTGAGGAAGTACGTGTCGAACGAGCTGTCGGACAAAAAATCCGGCAAGATCTACAACTGGATTCCGAGTTACGGCTGCTATCGGAAAGATGCACGGACGATGTACGACAAGTCTATCCACGATCTGATAGGTCTTGGGCCGTACTTCGACTCGATCATCAAGGACATCTACTCTAGCCTCAAGCACAAAGAGAAGTACATCCGGCACGGCGTATCGAACGGTCTGAACTATTTGCTGCACGGGCATCACGGTACAGGTAAGTCGTCTCTCGTCAGATCTATCGCGATGGAGCTAGACATCCCGATCCACGTCGCTAAGCTGTCTGACGCCATGTCTGGGAACCAGATTACAGACATGCTGATCCCGGCCGACAATAATGACAGCGAATACGGATACAGTACTAAACACAAGCGTACAGCCAAACCCGTCACAGACCCGCGTGAGATTATAAAGAGCGAGTTCAAAATCGTTCTGATTGAAGACTTCGACCGGTACATCGGGAACTCTGTTCGATCGTTAAGCATGATGAGCGTTTTGTTCAATGCTCTGGATGGTATATACCCGTCGTTCGGTGTGATCCGGTTCTTTTCAGCCAACAGCATCGATACATTGAAACAAAACAAAGCGCTGTTCAGCCGATTCAACAAGCTGTACGCTTTTGGCAAACCGAAGCCGGACGATATATCGAATCTGGTGAGGAATATCTTTGACCACATTCAAATTGACAATTCGCAGATCGATGAATTCGTATCCAAATTAGACGGTTCAGACATCAGTATGCGGAACCTCACACACTATCTGTGCGGATTTTTGGACGCCGACAACCCGATGGCAGCAGCGTTAAACGGCGTCGATGAATGGATCGCTAGTATGGCAGTAATCGAACTTGAGATGCAGGAGCTGGCGGACAAAGCGGCAAAAGCAAAAGCGGATATCAAAAAAGTGGCAAAAGCTATCGAATCAACGTACGCTCAGTTCGTACTGGATCCGACTAATCCACCCGATCTGGACGATCCAGTAGATTCGGCGGATTTGTCGGTCGATGGTGTCGAATGCGGTTAAGCGTTATAGACAAAATCTGATCAGTCTAGCCGATCTTTTTGATTATTTCCATTCTACAACCGTGCTTGGACGAAAGATCCGCCCGATCGCCTGTTGTTGTTCCACGAACTGAAATTGTGGCGTGACGTATATAATTCGCGGCATTGTTGTGATACGGATGTGCCGCCCGCCGAAACATAGTTTTCGTATAAACTCTTTGCGCTCTTTCTGCTTTTGCTTTTCAGCATCATCATCAGCCGATTCGTATGTTTTGTCTAGCTCGTCGAAGAACACGATGGGGGAGTCGACCGGTTTGCAAAAATCGCTGTACACGAATGTATATGGCTTGTCACTGTTTTGACTTCTGATCATGTCTAACAATGCGTCGTACTTGTGGCTGTATTTTGCAAGTGCATTGTTATATTCGGTTTTTGTAGTTGTGTTCCTGTTTCCGTCCGATAGCGGTCGATCTATGTCCTCGAGCAGTAAGACACCGCGACTTTGACTTCGGTATGTTGCAGCATATCTCTCAGCAGCCATCAGAGCTGCGATGGTTTTGCCCGGTCCGTACAGTTTGTCAATCTCGCTGTACACGAATGGATATGGCGTGTAGCTGTCTCGACCTCTGATCATGTGTGGCAGATTGTCGTGCACGGGGTTGTATCTTGCAAGTGCATCGATATATTCGTCTATCGTAGTCGCGTTTCTGTTTCCGTTCGATAGCGATCGATCTAGAGTCGGTTCAGGCAGCACAATACTGCGTCGTCCGGTCGATCTGTTCAGAGTCGGCTCGATCGGTATATTCTGATTCAGCCCGCCGTCATAAAACGTATCCAGCGGTCGTGGTACGCTCAGCGAACGTAGTACGCAAATAAAGTACGTCACAATTTTATGCTCTTCAGATCGGCCGATCCCTTGTACTTCCAATTCGATCTTGGCCCAATCGGGTGACGGGCCGAATGTTAGTTCGATTTGTTTCGTGGCCATCCTGCTCTATGTTTGTATGTATGTTTGTATATTTATTTATTTTGTAAATGCACACTCCAACAAGATGAGAAATCAATTTTTTGCGAAATAAAAAAAGTTAGTGAGAAGAAATCAAACACCTTCAGTACTGCCCAGCTTGCATCTCAGTCCTGACCCGCATCAGAATTTGCCCGAGCTTGTTCTGCCCCGTACCATCACCACCGTCGGCCCAGTAGTTGTCATTTGCTGTGCGCTCAACTAGCACCGATGCACCGGTAGCCAGCAGAGCTTGACGCAGATTCGGATTCTGAACGAATTTGGCTTTCAGCACTTCGTACATAATGTCGTCCTTGATGCTGTGCCAATCGGGTCTGATTAAATTCTTCAGTTCATTCGATCGGACAGCATCGAATGCTTGGCGGGGTGTCATATTACAGAAGCGCCGCCGAATATTCGGATCTATGAACTTTTGGCTTTGGAACGCCGCTTCAGAGTTCTGGAACGTCATGCCGTAAATATTCACAACACATTTCCAAAAGTTCGTGAGCCAGTAGCACGGGGCGGCGGCCTTGTAGAACCAGATGGTGGAATTCGGCGGAACATTTGTCGGATCGACTGGGGTATGCTGACCAAAAGATGCACCGTGGTTATTCGCTCCAGGATTCTGTGAGCAGGTGCGACAGCAAAACCCTTCGTTTTGCCGTTTCTTAAAGAATCCGCATCCTGGGCATGCGTTAGGATTATGGTAAGTGGTCATGTTCTACGCAGATTGTACAAATGTAATCCAATCAAAACCAATGGGCCCAGCAGCCTTTCTATATTTTCAATTTTTTGTATATAACCGTATTCAGCTCATGGCTACAGACTACGGTATTCCGAACTACACGATCAACCCTAACCCGGCCCACCATATTGATCTGGGTTTCACAGAAGAGGGTCAGCGCGAAGTCTACGAGTTTTGTTCCGATTTCATGAGATCACACAACATGGAGTCTGTGATAGACGTCGGATGCGGCAGCGGCTATAAGCTAATCAAGTATCTCGGCTCATTTCAGACGATCGGCATCGAAACGGAACCGTGCTATACGGCGCTCTTATCCAACTACCCGCATAGAGAGTGGAAATTGAGCGGGGAGGCTGAGAAGAGTTTTGCGCATACGGCAAATAAAACGAATGTAGATCCGGATGTCGTAATATGCAGCGATGTGATAGAGCATATAGTCGATCCAGATGTGCTAGTAGACTATCTGCTGACTCTGAACGCGGCGTACTACATTATATCTACACCGTGCCGCTTCGTCTTGTGCCACCACCCGCGATTCGCCGCGCAAAACAGGCCGAATAGTGGGCCACCAAACAATCCGTGCCACGTGAGGGAGTGGACGATGGATGAGTTCAAAACGTATATAGGCCAAAAGTTCCAAATCATCGAATCCCACTATTGCAAAGATCAGATCGAATGTCAGTTCCATCTACTGGTTCGGAAGTAATACAGTCGAAGCGGCTGATACAGCCTGTACAGACGAAGCGGGTTCAGCTTGTACAGCTTGTGCAGCCGGTAATACAGCTAGAGGTGCATTCAGCTTATTCTCGGCCATAAAATTCACGATTTCGATCATCGCTATCACATCGCCTTTCGCGTCGTGTTGATTTTGCGGGACCCGGTTGAAGCACCGCAGATAAATATCGCGCTGTTTCGGGATGCGGCCGACGAAACCCATAACGGGCGGGCACAGTTTTTTAGCCAGCTCGGCCAGGCATATTATGGCATCCGTTTTCATGAGATCCATCATCTTGAAAGCCAGCGGGTCATCGAATCTGAACAGCTCGCTAGCCAGGATGCACGTGTCGAACCAAGCATTGTACGCGATGATGTAGTCTGTCTTGATCAGGTTTCGTCTGAATGCGCTACCCATGAACTCTGGAGATTTGAAGCTAATACCGGCAGTATTCGCCAACTGATTCGTTATGCCATGGATCTGTGTCGCGATAGCCGGTATGATGAAGCCGGACGGTTTGATCAAAATGGATTCTACGGTTTGCTGTAGTAGCTGTGCAAAATCCATATTTTCGTAGAATGCGTATCCGATCTGTACGATTCTACTATCGCTGAATCCTGTGAGGTCTGTAATATTTGTGTGCTTACTCAGCCCGACACACGGCAAGCCCGTCGTCTCTAGATCCACGAACATGATATTGCGCCCGACCATCTTTCGTAGAGTGTCATCCATCTGTTCGCCCCTTGTCAGACCTGCGCTATTCATCTGTTCGATCTTCTGCAGCTCTGTTTGGATTATCATATCCTGTTTAGCGTTTGACATGTCGCAGCGTGTTAGAACCGTTAGGTCGACTTTTTTCACATCGAACCCTCTTTTGTTAAAGACCGATGGGTACGGTTTGAACGAAGCGTTGTGCACTAACAGAAGTGTTAGAATATTAGATTCTGGTCCATCGTAATCAAAGTAGAACGTCGGATTGCAGAAGCTGTACTTCGATATAATGGATGCCCGATATTCGAAGTAGTCGTGTATCGTGCAGTTTTTCTTGCTAATCTTGTAAGCTGCTACAGTTTGCATATGCATCTGCATCTGTATGTGTAGTTTGATGATTTAGTCTAGTATGGAAAACGCTAGACTAAAAGATGAGAAATCAATTTTTTATAAATGAATCTGCGGATTTAACGCTTACCGGCCTTCTTTCTGTCTTGCTCCGTACCAACACGTACAGCGAAGAACGCCATCTTAACCGCCTCTATTTTGTCCTCAGCCGCTTTGCGCTTGGCTGCTGCTAAGTCGGCTGGAACCGATGTGGCGGTGGATAGACTTGCAAGTTTTCGCGCGGCTTCGGCTCTACGATCGGCGTCGGTTTTACGTGCCGCTTCATCAGCCTTACGTTTGTTCTCAGCAGCTTGACGATCGGCTTCGTGTTTTACTGCTTCATCAGCTCTGCGTTTGTCCTCAGCGGCTTTACGTGCTTCTTCATCAGCTTTACGTTTGGCTTCAGCTTGACGATCGGCTTCAGCTTTACGTTTTTCTTCGTCAGTCTTACGTGCAGCTTCATCAGCCTTACGTATTTCTTCAGCGATTTCGAGTCTGGATTTTTCTTCAGCGGCTTTGAGAAAAGCCACTTGGCGTGCGAATATATCTGCTTTGCGTGCGGCCTCATCAGCGGCTTTGCGTGCGGCCTCATCAGCGGCTTTGCGTGCGGCCTCATCAGCGGCTTTGCGTGCGGCCTCTTGTTCTTCCTTCGTTTTAGCTTCTGCGAGTTTTGCTGCTGCTGCTGCTGCTTCAGCTTGGCGTCTAGCTTGTTCTGCATCTGCTGCAGCCTGTCTAGCCCGATCTTCGGCTGCTTTAGTTTGTCTGGCTTCTTGTTCGGCTTTCTGTCTTGCCGCTGCTTCTTGTTCGGCTTTCTGTCTGGCTTCTTGTTCGGCTTTCTGTCTGGCTTCTTGTTCGGCTTTCTGTTTGGCTTCTTGTTCGGCTTCTTGTTTAGCTTTCTGTCTGGCTGCTTTGGCGGCTTGCTGTTTGGCTCTGACTTCTTGTTCAGCTTTCTCTCTGTCTTGTTCTTGCTGTCTGGCTTGTTCGGCTTTGGTCTGTTCGGCTTTGCGCGCAGCCTCTTTTTGTTCGGCTTCCCGGCTTTTTATAGACCCATCGGCGGATAATGAATCGGGAACAATGAGTACTTTTCTTCCTTTCGCCGCATTTCTTTTTACAAGATGCTCGATTAATTCAAAGGGGTCACCGTATCTTTCGCCGCGACGCCCAGTCCAAGCCTCCTGTCCTGGAAGAAAAACTATCTCTACTATGGAACTGCGATCTGAACTATCGCCAACAAAGACTCCTGTAATATTTTTCTCTTTACGATTCAAATGAATGAAATAATACATATTGTTTGGATTTCTGCGCTGCAACTCCTTGATTTCGTCCACTAATACCAGCCAAAAGTCTGCGTTCTTTTGCATCCTAGTCACAATGTCAGGTCCAAGCGCCTCTATGGCCTCCTCAAAACTCTCAGGTTTTTTCGCTGGTGCTGTTTGGGTGGGGGGAACAGCTGTTTCCGCTTTGGTCCGTTCTGCTTCTTCAGCAGCTTTCCTTGCTTCGGCAGCT
>Ga0315288_10011087_pt1 | contig 11349 bp, 28 predicted proteins | sample YL17G11_20_MG_FD_203454 | JGI IMG/M metagenome (GOLD analysis project Ga0315288, IMG submission 203454) | Sediment microbial communities from Yellowstone Lake, YNP, Wyoming, USA - YL17G11_20 | ecosystem: Environmental > Aquatic > Freshwater > Lake > Sediment | place: USA: Wyoming | collected... | reverse complement strand
TAGTCTCGTGGGATGGGGGACATTTTGTTTCTCCTTTCTATAGGGTTCTATTTCTAAGTGCATCTATAATCTTCGAGATTTACATTTTTCACAGAACCAGTACTCCCAACTAAAATACTCAGTATCTTCAGTCACCTCATGCCTACAATCTCTGCATTTGATTAAATATAGAATGATCATCGGGAGTTTCCTTTTATCCCATTTATCAAAGTTACTGCATCCCCATGATCAAAGATTATTCCAAATGAAATCTTTTTAAGGCTAGCCAAGTTTTCAGCACTAGTTTTTGAAGAATGCCTTTGTTTCTCTCCATCAATTATAGTGAGAGCTTCTCCATTAAAATCTACTATTAAAGTTGGTATCATGTTGTATTTTCTCCCTTCTTATCTTTTATTATTTGGATTTTTGCTCTAGCACAAGCTGAAATAACTCCTCTAACATATTCTACTAATGACATGTAACAGAAACAGCAAATCTGGATTCCTTCACTTCCTCTAACATAAATAGGAAGATCTTTTAACTCCGGGCTTTCTCGTCCACAAATTGAACAATTCATTTCTTTATCTCCTTCTATTTCATAGACTTAAGGTTAACTTGAATAACTATATCAGAATCATTAGAATTCAAAATGGGAATCCTAATAATTTGCATATCATCAAAATAACCAAGCATTTTAAATTTGAATTGAAACTCAGCCCCTTCAGCCTTAGTTTTTCCATAGGTAACTCCCACTGCTCCTGGAGTGATATTAGTACAAATAACTTCTTTAGTAATAGCATTAACTTCAATCGTATTTTTTAATATTAAGATTCTTACTGGAGTCTTTCCAAATGTTCCTACTTCCCTTCCTGTTGATGTGTCAACTATAAAAACATCTGCTCCTATAGGTTCCGATCGGAATATGATAAAATGGAGGACTGTTCTAATATCCTTCTTTGTCATTTCCTTATTTGCTGCACAGCTGATCAATACCAACCAAATAACCAAAAGAACTACAAAGAGCTTTTTATTCTTCATTTTTTATCTCCTTATAAAAAAGGGAGGAGGGGGGAAGGGAAAAATCCTTAACCTCCCCCCTTTACTCAGTTTCCCCCCCAAATTTGAGTTCCTCCAATATTGAATTAGATAATCACCCGAACAAAGACGACTGTAAATAAATCGTCTGCCTTTGTCCCACCCCAAGATGGAATCAAAGAACCAGCTCCAGAACCAGCACCTAATCCATTTGCTGCTAATCCTGAACCACCACCACCAAGGTTACCACCTGTACTCCATGACTTCTGAGCTTCAGCCCTGATGATCTGATAACGGATATTAATACCTGATTGAGCAGGTCTGGGCAATTTGACTGTATTTCCACCATTAGCGCAGATACTTTTGGCATCATCAAGAACCTTTTTATAAAGATTCTTGAATTTGATATTGGCAGTTACACTAATCACTTCCATAATTGCTTCGTCTTTTAAGGGTTTAATTCCATAAATGGCGAAGTTAGGGAGTTTAGCAGTAGCATCTAACATCTTGCCGTTGCCAAAGTTCATCTCAGGAACCGATTGGGAAGGAAGCCCTAACAAATTCTGCTTTGGGGCCTCAATCAAAATATTGGTATCCTGAATAGGGGCAATAACCTGATCATTATTCATCTTCTGTTGCTGTCCCTGAACTTGTCCTTGCTGTTGCTTCTGCTTTTGATCTTGTTTCTGACCCTGAATGTTAACATTGTCGTTCTTTACGGCACCCTTCTCAATGACATTCTTATTAATATTCACGTCTGTATTGTCGATCTTATTAACGTTCGTGAATTCGGGTTTATTAACATTCACGTTAGTAATCTCTGGAGCCACGATTCCAACATTTGTATTCTTATTATTAACTGTTGCTGTGGCTTCAGGAGAAAGGGTCTTTGATAAAAATCCACCACCAATTGTCACATTACCAATGTCTTTATTAGTAATGGTTGGATTCGCGGTGTTGTTATTAATGACTGAACCACCAGTCGCCGTAGCCTTAACATCACCAACTTTCGCTGATGGGGAGAAGTTTCCAATCCCATTTCCAATCAGATTGGTTGAGTTACCACTATTCTCAATCTGCTGCTTCTGAGCATTACTGACATCACCAACTGAACCTCCAGTTGCCGATGGAGAAAGAATCGTGCCTGTGTTACCATTCATTAATCCCTGTTGCTGACTACCACTAACAGTTGATCCACCAACTGGGGCTACTGGATTACTTGAGGGAATCAGTACCCAACCACTACCTGGTTTATCACCGTAATACCCAGCAGTCGCACCATTGTCATCACTATACCAACCTGGGTGAGAGGAGTCAGCAAACGCTGGAACCGCCACTACCATTGATAAGACTACAAAGAGTACTAACAGCATCTTTTTCATAATTCTGTTCCTCCTTTTAAAGATTTGTTAAAAATTAAATAGAGATTCCTATTATGTCCTCTGCCTCTACTATCTCTTTTTTACTCTGATGCTCTATCACCTCCTTTTTTCCATTTAACCACTTTATAAGACTTTCTAAGTTCCCTTTAAACTTTTTACAAGAGAACCATCCTATTATTATTCCTATATTTATCCCAATTAGAATAAAAAAGAATTCTCTTTCACTCATTACTTATCAAACCTCCTATCAATCTGTAAAGAAAGTTTATTTACATCCTTTACATAATTCTTTTGGATACCACCTAAAGGCCCTGAGTTATAGCAAGATAGAGTTAGTTTCCATGCTTCATCTTCAGTCTTTGTTTTTTCCTTATACTCATCATAAAGATCCTTTAGGTAATGAGTAGCAACAAGTACATTTACAATAGGATCAAAGATTGCCGACTGTGAAACTCCTAAATTTAATTTCTTAATATAGAGATCAAATGTAGCCGGGATAAGCTGCATTAATCCCTTTGCTCCTTTATTACTGATTGCATGTGGAAGATACTCGCTTTCTTTCCCCATAATCGCCAAGATCAAAGGCAGGGGAAGTCTCAACTGTTTAGATTGGATCACAGCCATATTGGCAATATCTAATCCCTGGTTAAGGCTAATTCCCTTAGTCCTAAGCAGACCTAAAATCTCAAATTTTATTTTGTAGTCATCAACCACTCCCTGAAGTAGATTTGATTTTCGAGCCAAAAAGGCTTCTTCTTGAAAGTAACAAAAAGATCCAATCAGAATAATAAAAGCAACAAGAACTGTTATAGCCCATCTTTGGAACCACTTCTTTTTATCTCTTTCGTAAGCTTCTCTCCATATAACTGGTGATTTGTATCCCATGATTACTCCTCCTTTGCTCTTTTAACAGTAATTTTTATCACTTCTACATCATACGGATCTCCTTCTTTTAAACATTCTTCAATAGCCTCCTCTCTATTGAGAGCCTCTACTTGATAACGCTCAACAACATATCTTTTAATAATCCATCTTTTCATTTTTCTTCCCTCTTGATGATCTTATTAATTATCCTCTCCACATTACTGCTGGTTTGTATTTCATAGCTATACCTCCTTTTAGAAGTGAGAAAGACCTTCTCCTTCCCATGCACAATTTTTCCATCCTCCTAAACCTTTAGCATTCATTGTCCCATCTTTTAATCGGGTAATAATCAGGGAGTTTTCTGGATAGTCCATTCTACAACATTCAAAACCAGATGGAATCATTACCAGAAATGCACAGCATCCCTCACCCTTACCCAACTTACAAATTTCTTTTGCTTCTTCTTTTGATAACTTAACTACAGTACTAAAGTCTCCAATTATTTTATTCATTAGAATCTTTCCTTTCTTATCTAAATAGAGATTTTCCACATTTCCTACAGTGCCTTTGTCCTTCCTCAAAAGATTTGTCACACTCATCACATAATTCAATAAACATCTCTGCTATCTTTAAAGAGAGAGTTGCAACATGAATAGCCTCTTTTACTACTGCTGATTTAGAACCCCCTCTAAAATACTTCCATTCTGAAATAGCTTCAGATAATTCTCCTAATTCTTCTGTAGTGGAGGCTAACCATTCATGAGGATCACGGTCCTGGATCCCCCATATTTTAATCTGCCTCAGACTTTCTTCTTTTACCATCTTAAAAAGATCAGGGTTTCTTAATTCTAGCTCTTTCATCTACTTCTCCTTGATGATCTTATCAATCATCTTCTACATAGTGTTACAGAAGTGGATTATCTCTTCATTGAGTTTCTTTATGGTCTCCTCCAACTTCTTGATCCTAGAGTTGGCCCTCTTTAAGTGTTCATTAACTGCTTGAAGTTCTCCTGCTTGTTCAGATTTCTTGATTATTACTTCCATAAATATCCTCTTTCGTCTATCAGTCTCAATTTCTAACCCTTTTACCCTTTCCTGAAGAATGGAGATGTTCTTTACATCTTTCTTCATTTGCTTAATAAGTACTTGACAGTTAGTACACTTAACTCTACTCATATTTCAACCTCTTCTTTTTGAAGTAAGTTTATATACCCACAAACCTACAAGAATTATTGCTGATATTGGTATAGCAATTGTCATAGCAGCTAGCTTTGAAATTGTATTGGGAATATATCCTTTCATTTGGAGTCCTCTTTTTCCAGTTCCTTAATACATTCCTTAATCTGATTTTTCACAATCTCAAAGAGAGGATGCACTTTAGCAAGAGGTATTGCCCTACTACATTGTTAAAATTAACTTCTGCACATCTTACCATTTCTAAGGCTCGCTCAATACTCATCTTCCCCTCCTCTTATTTAAGGTAATTCACCTTTAACTTCACCAATTAATTTTTCAACCACACTCAATTTATATCTTGGAGTACAAAAAATAGTGGCAGTAGTTTTAGATTTCATCTTGCCTTCTTCTGTTTCATACTTCTTTCCAACAATTACTATCATCTCATCTGCTACTTCTGCAATAAGATTTACTGCTTGAGAAATTTTAATTCTTTCTTCTTCAGAAAATTCTTGGTTGAAGTTTTCTAGAGTTGATTTAATTGGTATCATTTTTCTTCCCCCTTTAAAACCTGATTATACTACAAGGTTTTCCATTTTTCTCAGCTAGATCAATTGTCATTTTAGTCCCTTTGCTTTTTCCATCCCAGAAGGCCACTAGTTTATCACAATCCCTGACTATAAAACTATTCCTAAGGTATCCAGCCTTTCTTCCATACTTCTTCCACTCTGGAAAATGGATTATAGTCTCGAGATCATTCTCTCGGGCGAACCGCTCCGCGAGCGAATCCGCCCCTTTTGCCCCTCCTGATACCAATACAAAAGGAAGACGTTGTGTTAGGGCTTGCTTCATTATAGAGTAGTTGTTAAAGCTACGGGAGCCTACCACTGCTAGTTTTATTATCTTCTTTTTAATCATTATTACACCATCAACGAGTGCATGATGCACCATGACTCTGTGCCCATTTAACAAAATGATACTGAAATAATCTTTGGGCTTCCCTAACCGCTTCTCCCCATATATTCTTATCCCATCCCAATCTCTCAGGAGTGTTAATATCAGTGGCAAGTTGTTCAGACTTTGCTTTTATTAAATCAATGATCTCAGTGAATCGTTCTTCTTCAATGATGATTGCTCTCATCTTCTCTCCTTTCTTAAAAAACAAGTTTAATAATACTATTACTATGGTCTAAGTTGTTATATTTTAGACCAAATTATAACAATCATCCAGTTTGCATTTCATCTCTGACTTTCATGAGAATCTTCCCAAGGTTATTCTTTCCTTTTCCTGTCCTAAGGTCCACACCCCAAAAGGTATCATTCCAATAATTCCCCTCCTGAAGATACTCATTACTAGTTTCAAGAAGTCTTTCTCTTAAATCAGGAATAGAAAACTTTTTCCTCAATAATTCAGTCATACAAAATATTTTAATATTCTCCCAATCAGGTCTTAATTCAACAGTTTTCCCTAACTTTTTAGCTTCTCCCGGAGTTTTACAATTTAATATCTTACACCGGTATTCAGAATCAACAATACATTTCATTCCCTGAAAAGCATGCTCAACTGAAGGCCAAGTAACTCCAGCATATTTAATAGGACACATCCAAAAATTACTAAGCCATCTATATTCACCCTGGAACTCTTCAATCATCTCTTTACTCCTTTTTTATCTCCTAATCTCAACATCCCTTTAAAAACAACTCGCTCTTTATTATTTAAAATGGATACCATGATTCTACCCCTCTTCACCTTTTCTTTTTCAACGATCATTTGGTGTGGATGTCCCCCACTAAAAGGACATTTCTTCATTCTTTTTTTATTAAACGGCCATTCATCAACCTTACCAGATTTAGTTAATGGAATTCTCACACAAGATCCTTTATACATTAAGTAGTATTCTTTAGTAAACTTCATCCTACAAACCCCCCCTATCTAAATAGTTCAAGTCCCTCAATAATTTTTCTTTTAGAATCTAAATCAGCATCAGCATAAATAGATGTAGTCCTTATATCCCTATGCCTAAGAAGTATTTGAACCGCTCTAAGATCAGTCTTCATCTTATAAGTATAGAATCCTTTGAAATGCCTCAAAGCATGGATACTATAACGAGGATCCAATCCAACCTTCCTTGCATAGGATTTGAAGTATCTAGCCACTGTGTATTCGGGGATATGTAACCCTTTGTAAGGAAAGATCCAATCCTTTACTTTATACTTTGAAATATATTTACTAAGGATCTCTCGTATTGAAGCCAGATCTGATGACAATGGAATATCTTCATAAGCTTTAGGAAGTTCTCCTCTTTGAATAGATCCTTTCACTTTACCTTTAACTCCCCCTCTTTTCAATGTAGGGATCTTCAAATAGAATCCCTTCTCATCCTTCATAATATCAGATACTCTTAACCTCACAAGCTCTCCAACCCTTAACCCAAGATTCCCACATAGAAAGAATAAAACGTAGTCCCTTTCATTTCTGATGACTCCTAAGAGTCTTTTATATTCATCCTCTGTCAAATACTTTTGGCGAGAAGTTTTTCTCTTATTCATTTCTAACTCTTCTTAGGAAAATAAATTTTATGTTTCTTTCTAACAAAGTCAGGATCTACAAATTCAACTTTAATTTTTTTAAGGTCTTCTAATTTCCTAAGTGTCCAGCCAAGATCTCTTCTAAATGCCCTAGAAATCCTATCAGTGGGCATACCCGGATGCTCTTCAATATATTTCAGAATTTCTGTATGTTTTACCTGGTTCATAAGTCCATCTTCTCCTTCACATAGCCAATAAGACAAATAGTAAAAATTAACACCAGAACAGTTGGAATATAATCAAACATTCCTTTAGTAATGACATCATCTAAGTAAAGCAAATAAATTATTGGAGCAAAAACCCAAATCATTTTCTTTTCCCTAACCCCTCTTCTAAATGGCTCTTTTTAAAATCTTGTATTCCACGCCTCGATTGCGTTTTTACGTGTTTTCTGAGTGGGTCCTTCCGCACCACAGTTTTTAGATTGACAGCTAATCCACCACTTAGTAGTATGTCCAAGATCTAGATTCTCCTTACTCCCACAAAAAGGACATACTTTCACTCTTAATTCTTCTCTAGGTGAAAATCCTTCCATCTTTCCAACCTCCCTTCAGAAAAGTCTTCTTATTCCTAAAATATTTTGAACGAAAAATCGAGATATATTAACAGAATCAGATTGATTTCCTCCAAGTATAAGAATCTGATTTCCTTCTCTCCCAGCAAAGAATCCCACATGCCCAGAAGCATTAATTACTTCAGGCCCTGGTTGATTCCCTCCACCTCGTTTTAAAATCACCACATCAAATCCAATTTCAGCTCTCTCAATTAGTTCGACTGGAATAAAAATACCAACATCTAACCAGGATCTAGCCCTAAGATCTTTTGATCTTGGTAACCTAAGCAACCATGTAATATAATTTACAAAAGCTGAACACCAAGGTACTTCATCCTGTTCAGGCCATAACTGATCAAGCTGTAACATTGCTAAAATCTGAGGGTTTGAAACTTTACCAGCAACTTCAGTCATCCCAACAAATCTTTGGGCCAAATCATAAGCTGTGATTTCAATCTTTTTCATCTTTACTTCTCCCTTCAAAACAGATCATTATTTATTCTGAGTCTTCGTCTTCACAAATTTACCAGTTTTAAGAACTTGAATCATCTCAATCCTAAATTTTGGTTTATTGTATTTCACAATATAATCTGAAATTTTATTATGTAATTCATGAACTATACCCTTGATGATTCTTCTATCTATCTCTTCATCCGTCATCCCAAATAAATTCATTTTATCCCCCTTTCAAGAAGGAAGTACTCCCCCCTCTACTTCTTCTCTATACTTTTCACAACAGATAGAAAATATCTCCAAAGCTTGTACTACACTAAAACAATCAAATACCTTTTCAGTATAAAAATTAGCTACTCCCCAAAAGTTTATCCCTACTGGGTCCGTAAACTTCCAAAGAATAATAATATCTTTATCATATTTAGTAAAAATCATTACAGGCTCAGCTACTGCTCCCTCTATTGGTACTAATTTAATTTCTTCTGGCATCTTACTTCCCCTTATATAATAATACTTGAAGTTTCCCAAACCTCTGGTTTACTTCCTGGAGAAACTACAAATCTTCTAAACCCAGGCTTCTTAGTATCTAAAATACAGTAGCACCAAAGTAATCCTATGGCTCCTAGCTTTCTCATCTTCTTTATTTTATTTGATTTCATATTAATCGCAGTAACCTGATGGAGATTAGGTATTCCTTCTTTAATTGAAATAAGGTCATAGACTCCAAAAATATCCACATGAGAAGCCATCTTTCTTCCTTTTGTGAAAATAACTTTGCTGAAGGGTCCATCGACAACATGGCCATCCTGTCTAAGAATATTTGCTACTTGCTTACACCATTCGAGCCCTATCTTTCTCTTATCCATGTCGAATTTCCCAAAAGATATATTTAGAATTTTTTATTCCAACAGGATACTTGTAGGCTGAAAATTCTATAATAAAACTTTCAAAGGGAAAATCAAGAAACTCACTGGGCTGATGACCCATAAAATTAGATTTATTCACTTCCATTAATAGAAAATGATCAAATGAAGTTTCAACTCTTTTTATTAAACTAGGAATAATATCAGTTTCTAAACTTCTAACTGTTCCCGGACCTTCAGAATATTCAATCGTTACCATTTTGTTTACTTTATCAATCATGAGATTTCCTTTTATCTCAGCTTCTGAAGGATCAATTGCTTCAAACACTAAAAGTTCAAACTTCTTTCTGATTGTCGTTGAAAGTTTCTGAAGAATGGATTTATTTAAAATTATATTAGGAAAATGAGGACAGTTGGTTTGCTTTGGATCCTTTCCTTGAGTTCGGATTGAAAATCTCTTCTTCATGTTGTCTTTTTGAAACACAGCAAGTCTCTTAATTGAATCAATCTTTATTATGAACTGGGGAGTGTTGAAGCCCCGCTTGTATAAATAGAGAATTCTTTCTAGCTTCGATTTGTTAAAGAATTCAATTTCTCTGAGATTCATAGATTTCCAACCTTCCTATTTAAGAATCCTCTGCTTCTAGTTAACTTCTGTATTTGTCTTTTAAGTTTTTTTCTTTTTTTCAATATAATTGGATCTATCTTACCCTTCCCAACTCTGTTTTCCTCAAAAGTTTTCATAAACTCCAGAGCAATTTTTGCTTTTTCTTTTTTAGTTATTAAATAAGGGAATATTAATTCAACTAATTTCCCCGCGTTTTTACCACATAAATACCATTTATAAGAAGGAAGTCTCCCAGTTATATTTGGATTCTTTCTAGGGGATCTTTTATGAAGATTTCCCCCAAATTTCTTTTTACAAAACTTTAACATCTTAATATCTGTATTTCCTACAGTAATCCTTAAACAATAATTTAAAGTACTTTTCTTACTTCCAATATTAGTATGATTTATATGAATACAACCCTCTCCATCCACTAATCCAGCCATATAAGCTAAATCCTGAGCATCCGACTCCCCAATTTTTCTTAATATTTCGTATCGATTCTCCATTTATTTACCTCTGATTTTTTGAAATAAATCTCAAAGAACTTATTGGAGTCTATCCCCAAATTTATGCATAATTCCACTACAAAGTGAATTACATCCCCCATCTCCTCTTCAAGATGATCTACATCAGTCAACACTTCACTCTGTTTCCACATTTTATTACGCAAACATTCACCAGCCTCTATAAGTTCGGCAATAACCCGGTATATCAAAGACCGGATATATTCTTGGTGGCGACAATTATTAATATCTAAAGAGAGCACAGGGACAAAATTACCTTTTTGCCTCTCAATACAATCATATTTCTCTTTTAATTTTTTCTGGACAGCAAAGATCACATCCAGCTTATCCTCTCCATCCACTTTTATTATTTTCTTAATGTCATTTATATTCATTTTAGCTCCTCTATAACCTTATTTACCTCATCCAATGAGATACTAAATTTCTTAGAGGTAAGTTCCTTTGCCTTTCTAATAAGAAGCATAGTTTTCAACTCGTGGGCTGTCTTTAACAATTGTAATTTTGCATCCTCCAGATCTGACTTAGAAGCACTAAAAAATTTATCTAATCGCTTCAGAGTTTCAAAATCAAAGTCATCATTTTCAATCTTTTCAGAACGATTATAAGAAGTTTTAAATCCCTTGTAAATATCCCCTTTGCATTTAGTTTTATACTGGCACCAGTGGCATTTATCTGACTCAGGAAGAAACTCTGGATAAATCCACCACCCCTTGTCCTGAAAAGACATGATATACTTAATTCTTCTTTCACACCAGGAAAGAACCCCTTCATTAAAATCTATCTGGAAACTCTTAATATCATCCTTAGTCTTTGAGTTCCCTATAGTATAAAAAATCTTTTTAGAATTTGTAAGAAGCATTTCCCCATGAACCTGAATAAAGTACTCTCTAGATAAATCCTGGGGCCCCTTAATGTTCTCAAATCTAAAAGGATTTAGTGATTTAATCTCTAAGGGGATCCATTCATCTTCAAATTCAATAAGGCCATCGGGAGTAGATGAAACAATAACATCACCTATACTCTCAGGCTCTACTATTTTTCTGTAGTAAGTTTTCTGATTTGGAGTAGAATACTTCACATTATATTTTTTCTTAAGTTTCTTTACAATTCTACCCTCATCCCCAAGCCTCTCAGCCCACATTTTTTTAGTCTTTTCAGGGGCTTCATCCGGCTTCACACCTACTACACTATATTGTACTGCGCGATGGCACCTCCCTAATTGGCTAATTCTGAAATTAAGGTAACCCTTTTTGAAGATGAGATCATTCACCTTTTCTCGAGTAATAAGTTCTCCTAGTTCCATTTCAGTTCCCTTTCAAAA
>Ga0315288_10011086_pt1 | contig 11350 bp, 10 predicted proteins | sample YL17G11_20_MG_FD_203454 | JGI IMG/M metagenome (GOLD analysis project Ga0315288, IMG submission 203454) | Sediment microbial communities from Yellowstone Lake, YNP, Wyoming, USA - YL17G11_20 | ecosystem: Environmental > Aquatic > Freshwater > Lake > Sediment | place: USA: Wyoming | collected... | reverse complement strand
TGTGCATCCCAACGAGAGTACATTTATTCCCATCTCCGTAAAACATCGATTAGAAAACCCGGGTCTGATTGCTCTTCAAATCATCGAAGTCCAGAACGGAGATTATGTTGAAGAAGATGACATCGAGCGATTCGATGATGACTTTGGCAGAAAATAAACAGCGGATAGGCAACCTCTGGGCCTTTGGTCCTATGCCCCTTTCCATAAAATTATTTCTTCTTGTCATCATCGCCCTTATCCCAAGAATCATAGTCTTCCTCGATCCCCAAATTATCACCCTTGATGGCATGCTTTATATCAAGATGGCGAAGTTATTTTCAGAGGGACAATACGGAGGAACTCCCGGATCCTACTTTAGCCTCTATCCGTTCTTGATTTTTCTCGTCCAGAAGCTCGTTGGGGACTGGGAGCTTAGCGGGGGATTAATCTCACTTATATTGGGAACTCTCACCATTATCCCTGTCTTCCTTCTTGGAAGAAGTTTGTATGATGAGAAAATCGGTTGGCTCTCTGCAATCTTTTACATAACCCTTCCTAACTTATTGAAATTCGACAACCAGGTCATCAGGGATCCCACCTTGTGGTTTTTTATTCTCTTTACGATTTGGTTCGTCTGGGAGGGAAACAAGAAAAACCAACCCCTTCTCTTCGCTCTTGCCAGTGTCAGTGTGGGGCTGGGAGCCTTGACTCGGGTTGAAGGTTTTATTATTTGGGGTGCTTTGGGTTTTTATATTGCATTCAAGAAGGTAGTGCAAATCCCTATCAAGAGGAAAATCCTAAACCTTTCTCTCTTTATCCTTATCTTTCCTCTTTTGCTTTCTGTTATTCTATTTTCCTTTAAGAAGCATTCAAGTGAGATGGCCTTCGGAGAAATGACTTCCTTTTCCGTTAAATTCATCACAGCACATACTCGGACAGTATTCAAACCTCAGGATCCAATCGATGCCATGGGAAAGAAGACGTATTTTTCGTTGCCCATGATCTCTCAAGACTCTTTTGAACTGGCGAGCCGCCACCGAGTCACCCTGGCTGTTTCTGAGGTGATTTATAAATTCATCAAATCTGCCAATCTTCTTATCCTCTTAATCGTATTAGGAATCTGGAAAAGAAAAAGGGAAGGATTCGCATCTTCAGATAAGTATTTGTTGTATATCTTCGCAGTCTTATTTCTAATGTCCATACTTTATGCTAGACAGCTTTACTATTTTAGTACCCGACATGGCCTCACTCTGGTATTGCCGTGCCTTTTTTTCGCAGGCCATGGGTTGGGCTTTATAGTCGAAACTTTCTCTAGAGAATCAAATCGGCTTACTTCTGGATGGGCGATAATAAAGAAGTATCCCCTTCATATATTAACTATCCTTTTCATCATAATATTTCTTGCCCAGGGCATCTCATTTAAACGAACAGAAAAATTCAATCAAAAAGAGATTGGGCTCTGGTTAAAGGAAAAAGGGTTTGAGGATTCGGTCATTATGGGACCGAGAAATCTTCTTCGTTTGGCCTTTTACACAGATGGAAAATTCTTGGAAATGCCGGATTCATGCGAAAAGGCTGTGGATAGCATTCAGAGAAATGGGGTCAAAATTGTGGTCATTGATTCGTGCACCATCGATCAAGATTGTCCAGGTTTCCTTGCAAATTGGCCCCAGGCAGGCCTTTTCCCCCTTCAAGGGCCCAAAGGAAAAGGGGAAAAGTGTGTGATACAAATCTATGGTGTTTACTGAAAAGGACCTGGAGCGAAAAATAATAAGGTCATTATCCTTTTTGATACAGATGGTTTCATTCGTGGCGATCATGATGAGAAGGGTGGGTATTTAATGCAAAATCGGGCCAACCTATTTTCCGTTTCTTCTTTAAGAAACGACACATTTTTCTATGGCATTGCGACACTCTCTGAAAGGGGTATTAGCTTCCTCATCATCCCACTATTAACCAAATCGATCTCTCAGGAGCTCTATGGTATTTGGACTCAAATTATTATTACAGCGGCATTGGTTTCTAATATTATTTTAATGGGATTCCATACCGCAGCAGTTCGGTTCTTAGCTGGAGGAGAGAGTCGTCAAGAAAGTAGTAGCTTATTTCATGCAATGCTTGCCATTGTGCTGGCAAATGGCTTTATCGTTATCGCTCTTGCTTTTCTTTTCACTTCTCCATTTACAGGATTAGTATTCAAAGATGTCCGATTTTCAAACTTCATTCCTTTACTTAGTTATTTTCTAATATCCGAAGCAATCTTTGAATTAGTCGCTGCATTCCTACGTGCCCAAAACAAAATTATACTGCTATCGTTTTATTATTTTATTAAAAGTTCGTTGAAGATTAGTATCCTGGCAATTGGACTTTTAGCCCTTCATATAGAATTATATCAAACCATTCTTGGTATGATTGCAATGCAGGTCGTTCTCATTATATTCATTTATGTAAAGGACATTCTTATGAAGGTAGGTTTAAGTATTTCCATCTGGAATATTCGATGGAAGACTATCATGTTTTTTTCACTTCCCCTTGTTCCTTACAGCATGTTAATCTGGGCCAATAATTTTGTAGACAGGTATGTCATCCTACATCTCCTCGATATTAAACAAGTCAGCATCTATGCTGTTGCTTACTCTTTCGCAGCTATTGTGGGACTTTTTTATAGTGTGATTGGGTTTACCCTATATCCTTATCTTGCAAAGCTTTGGAATGAGGGAGATAAAATCGGTGCCGCCAAGACACTAAAGAAAGCCATGGAATATTATCTATTTTGTGTCATACCGTTTATTGCTTTAATTTCCGTTTTAAGTGATCCTATTATCAAAATATTTTCAAAATCTGATTACCTTTCCAATTGGCTGGTTATTTTTTGTTTGGGTGTTGGAATTGGAGTATTTGGCCTCTATCAATTAAATATTTATAGCACTTTACTCGCCAATAAAACATTTTTAAACGTAAAACTGTCAGCCGTATCCTTATCTGTCAATGTCCTGTTAAATATTATTTTGGTTCCGATTATTGGAATTTTAGGTGCCTCTATTGCAACTCTTCTATCGAATAGTGTTTTAGCATTGTGGATCATTAGAATTGGAAAACAATATCTTCCCTATATATTTCCATGGAAGTTAACTATTAAAATCATTATGGCGACTTTTATTATGTCATCTATTTTATTAGTGGTGAAAGAATATGTAGAAATCAGTAATTTATGGATACTAATATTTTTCATTGCCTTAGGAAGTGGAATATATGGAACCATAGATTTGTTGAATAAATATTCATTATTGATTCGATTGAGAAGGAATCTATGAGAATATGCTTTTTGGCGAGTGCAAATTCTGCTCATAGCTATCGATGGATTAAATATTTTGTCAAGGGAGGACATGAAATCCATTGGATATCGAATACTCCTTTAAATTTTAAAAACCTTGTAAATGTTCATTATTATGAGCTTCAGAAATATTCATCGAAGGTATTGTCTTTTTTATGTGCTGTTAAAAAAATAAAGAAGCTGATAAAAGAAATGGAACCTAATATTTTGCATAGCCACTATGCAGGAACAAATGGGTTGATGGGTGCATTGACCAAATTTCATCCACATATTGTCACGGCCTGGGGTTCAGATATTCTCATTGCTGGTAGGTCAATGATTAAAAGGCCAATGATACGGTATGTTTTGAACCAAGCAGACATAATAACCTGTGATGCCAATCATATGAAAGAGGCGATGTTAAAATTAGGAGTGAATGACAAAAAGATCAAATTGATCTATTTTGGGGTTGAAATAGATAAATATCAAATTCGAAAAGGAGGAATTCATTTGAGGGAAAAATGGGGCTTAGCGAACCAACCTATCATCATCAGTTTAAGAACTCTTGAACCAATCTATGATGTTGAAACGTTGATTCTCAGTATCCCGTATATTTTAAAAGATGTTCCGGAAGCTAAGTTTATTATTGCAGGAAGAGGCCCGGAGGAGGGGAAATTGAAACATTTGGCCAAATCATTGGGGGTTATGGAAAGCATTAATTTCGTAGGTTATATTCCGAGCGAAGAAATACCTCAATATCTTGAATCCTCTGATATCTATGTTTCCACTTCATTGTCGGATGCTGGAATTGCTGCAAGCACAGCCGAAGCAATGGCTTCCGGATTACCAGTCATTATTACTAATTCTGGAGAGAACAGATTGTGGGTTCAAGATGGAGAAAGTGGATTTATCATTCCTATAAAAAACCCGATCCTTTTAGCCGACAAAATTCTCTATTTACTTAAAGTGGATGATGCAAGAATAAAATTTGGACAAGCGGGCAGAAAAATTATTGAAGAAAAAAACAATTATTATAAAGAAATGGAGAAGATGGAAAATATTTATAAGGAAGTCATGGGGCCCCACGAGCAGGCCCGTGGTTGTCGGAAAAATCATACCCGCCTAAGCCCTTGAACGCTGTAGCGCTTTGGTGGGAAAGCTCCAAGGGTTCGGCGGGTTACCCGCTGAAGAGGCGGCATCCGCCATAGCATCTGCTCGCATTCATCCACGGGTAAAACCGTGGTCTTCTGCGAAGACGGATAAAAACCTATGCTGAGCGAAATTAAGAATATTCTGAAAAGATGGCCATCATTCTATCATTGCGTTAAAATGAGTTATTACTTTTTTCGAGAAGTTATCGAGACAAAAATACTTGGAACACGATTTCAAGAATGGATTTGGAAGACCCGCCATCTCTATAAGGATAGAGATTGGGGTATTCAATACCTTCAATCAGTAGACCATCCGCACCGTGAGCAGGTGATTACTGCCATTGCTTTTTTCTATCCCTTTAAAAGGGTATTAGAAATTGGATGTAATGCGGGGCCGAACTTAATATTACTTTCAAAGAAATTCCCGGATGTAAAGTTTATTGGAGTGGATATAAACAAAAAGGCAATAGAGATCATCAAAGAGCATGTCATGAATTCAGACATTAAGAATATTGAGGTTTTTGTAGGAAAGGCAGATCAGTTGAGTTGGATTGAGGATAAAAACATTGACGTGGTATTTACCGATGCGGTTCTCATGTTTGTGGGACCAGATAAGATCAGGAAGGTATTGAAAGAAATGCACCGTGTTGTTTGCAAAGGTTTGGTCTTAAATGAGTATCATTCTGATAATCCCCCCATGCACAATTATGATGGAGGAAGATTTGTTTACAATTATCATCAATTACTTCGAGAGTGCTTCCCATCTGCAAAATACAAAATTAGAAAAAGTAGTTTCTCCGGGGGATTATGGGATAAATATGGAGCCCTTATTGAGGTCAATCTGTGAAAAAGCTTTTGGTTATTGCTAATCTTTATCATGCATCACCAAGAATACCTAATCTGTTGACTTATCTATCGAATTATGGTTGGGACATCAGCATCGTAACGGTCCCCTTGTCAAAGGGAGCCGAAGAGTATTTAGGATTTCCCATGGGTTTCTTGGAGAAAGCGAAAATCATTGAGGCATCCTATCGAGGGGATATTTTTTGGATATGGCGTAAGTTATTTAAGTTAGTCGGATATAAGACAGACGAAAGTATTACAGAACAGATTAAGGAGAATTTTGGTATAACTTCAAAGAGGTCATTGGTTGATGCGTTAATAAAATGGTATCAAACAATTTATGCTTATCCTGATACTGAAAGGTTATGGAAAGAGCCGGCCCTTAAAGCCGCGAGTAACATTCTGAGAGAAGAACATTTTGATGCTATTTTAAGTAGTTCACCATTTCCAACAAGTCATATTGTGGCCGCTGAATTAAAAAGGAAGTATGGTATATGTTGGCTGGCTGATTTGCGAGATCTGTGGACACAAAATCATGCCTATCCTTATGGATCCATGAGAAGGTATTTCGAGAAGAAATTAGAAAACAAAATACTGAGTCATGTTGATCGGATGGCAACGGTATCTGATGGACTTGCAAAAAAGCAAATGGATTTCCAAAAAAGGCCCGTTCATGTCATTACAAATGGCTTTAACCCTGATCATCTAAATAATCCGGTAGCTCCCCTAACGAAGAAATTGACCATCACTTATACTGGGAAAATATATACAGACAAACAGGATCCAGAAAAATATTTGGTTGTTCTTGCGAATTTGATCTCAAAAAAAATAATCAATCCAAGTGATATAGAAGTCAGATTTTATGGCCCGTGCCCGAATTGGTTTCAGGATATCGTTGTCAAATGTCACCTTAGGAGTATTGTTAAACAATACGGTACAATCCCTCGATATGAATCATTGAAAAAACAAAGGGAGTCTCATCTCTTGCTCCTTTTTAATTGGGAGGACCCGAGGGAAAAAGGAGTATATACAGGGAAAATATTTGAATATTTATCTGCACAAAGACCCATTCTGGCTACAGGCGGATTTCACGGTAGTGACTTAGAGAAATTGCTGATTGAGACAAAAGCTGGAGATTATGCCTCAAATGATGATGAAATTGAAGCTTCGATGATGAGTTTTTACGAGGAATATAAACGGAGTGGCAAGGTGTTTTATAAGGGTGACTTCAATGAGATAAATAAATATAGCTACAATGAAATCGCCAAGAAATTTACTATGCTACTCGATGAGATGATTCAGTAAAGTCATGTTCCTACAGGGCATCGAATCATAAGGTGGGTTTAATTGTATAACTCCGTAGATATTGAAAAAGAATTACTTTATGTTTCTATTATTATCCCCTGTCGTAATGAAGAGAAATTTATAGGGAGGTGTCTTGACTCAATTATTGCTAATGATTATCCGAAGGATAAACTTGAGCTTTTGGTCATGGATGGGATGAGCGAGGATGGGACAAGGGACACCATAAGAAGCTTTGCTCGGCAGTATCCATGGATTAGATTCATGGAGAACCCAAAGCAAATTACTCCAGTTGCGCTAAACATGGGAATTGCGAGTGCAAAGGGCGAGATTGTTATTTGGATGAGCGCCCATAATCATTATGAGAAGGATTATATCTCTCGTTCTGTGGAAAGCCTCAATAAGTACGGAGCGGATAATGTAGGCGGTATCATGAAGACTCTTCCCCGAATAGATAATTTTACAGGCCAGGCCATCGCAGCTAGTCTCAGCCATCGGTTTGGTGTTGGGAATTCATATTTCAGAGCTCAGACTGATAAACCCAAATGGGTTGATACTGTATTTGGAGGATGTTACAGAAGGGATGTCTTTGACCGAATCGGTCTATTTAATGAAAACCTCGTCAGGGGTCAGGACATGGAGTTTAATCTCAGACTCAAAAAGGCGGGGGGAAAAATACTACTTGTTCCCGACATTGTGAGTTACTACTATGCCCGTTCTGATATCCGATCATTCTGGAAGCATAACTTCACAAATGGTGTGTGGGCCATCCTTCCCTTTCTTTACAGCCCGGTGATACCCGTATCGTGGCGACATCTGGTGCCACTGATTTTCGTTGCAGGACTTATTGGGTCGGCTGTTTTGGGATTTCTGTTGCCGGTTTTTTTCTGGCTTTTTCTCGTCATTTTGGGCTCATATGTGCTGGCAAATCTCACCGCTTCTTTTCGAATTGCATTACAGAAGCGAGACTTAAGATATTTGGTTGTGATGCCGTTTATCTTCGGGATACTGCATTTTGGGTATGGACTTGGGTCATTACTGGGTGTGTTCAAAATCTTGGGAACTGCCCAGTTCTGGCAAAAGTCCCTCGGATGGAAAAAGAGTTAAGAAATGAGAAAAACCATCTATCGCATAGGTAGATTAAGTGAAGGGGAGCAATTAGAATTTGACTTTTGGGATGGTATTTCTCGCTCAGTTTACGAACGCATTCAATTGGGATTCATAGCAATGAAATTACCTGCCATTGATGAGGCGCCTTATCGGATATTCAGCACCACAAAGGAATACTGGAAATGGGCGAATGAAAATACACCAGTAGGGTTAGGTTATCATTGTAAGGATGATCGTGATATCTGATATTATTGAAAGCAAAAAAGCAGCCAAGAGACAGAGAGACAGGGAGGAACTTCCAAGATTGGAAGCATTTAGGGACGAATTGGAAAAGAGGAAGAAATAACTATCTATGATGAAGCGAGGTTTTGATTTTGTATCATCTCTGGTTGGATTAATACTGGCTTCTCCTGTTTTATTGGTCATCGCCATTCTGATTAAGAAAGAAGATGGAGGGCCGGTATTCTATCGCGGAGTGAGGGTTGGGAGATTTGGAAAGCCGTTTAGAATTTTTAAATTTAGAACAATGGTCGTTAATGCGGAAAAATTTGGAGGTCCATCAACAGCAGACGATGACCCTCGTATTAGCAAAGTGGGGAAGTCTATCAGAAAGTTCAAGCTAGATGAGTTGCCACAGCTTATTAATGTCTTAAAAGGTGAAATGAGCATTGTGGGACCCAGGCCCGAAGTTCAAATGTATGTAGATATGTTCACAGAGGAGGAGGAGGCCATTTTAAATGTTCGCCCCGGAATAACAGATTGGGCATCCATCTGGAACCCCGACGAAGGGGCTATCCTTGCCGGGAGCCCAGATCCCGAAAAGACCTATATGGAAAAGATAAGACCGGAGAAGATTAGACTTCAGTTGAAGTATGTTGAAGAGAAGTCTCTCTGGGTTGATTTTGAGATTATCGTTAGGACACTGGAAACGGTTCTTAGGTAAAAAGAATAGGTGGTAGGTGATAGGTAATGGAATGAAAAAGAAGATCGAAAGTTATGAGGATTTGGAGGTGTATCAGAAGTGGGGGCGCCCCTCCGTGGCTGCCCAATTTAGGAGCCCACAGAGGGGCTCCCCTACGTTTTCTATGATGAATGCGGACGCATGCTTACGTCTCTCAAAAAATCATTAGAAAATTTGAAATCAAACACAGCTCCTAAGACTTATAACCTAAGACCCAAAACCTAAGACCAATGACCCGAAGAAGTTAGACATGAAATATCTCAAAGGCTTTTTGGAGCGACTTTACCGCACTATGGTTCGGATTCGGCTTTGCGAGGAAAGCCTCGTTGAGCCGATTTTGAGCGGACAAGTCCGCTGTCCTGTCCATCTCTACAGCGGGGAAGAGGCGATAGCCACGGGTGTCTGTGCTGCATTATCCGAGAAAGATTACGTCTTCGGTTCCCATCGCTCTCACGGCCACTACCTTGCAAAAGGCGGAGATATGCGCGAACTCGTCGCGGAAATCTATTGCAAAGAGGCTGGATTTTCGAAGGGCAGGGGTGGGTCTATGCACGTCATCGCCCCTGACATTGGAATGATTGGATCGGCTCCAATTGTCGCTGGTACAATCCCGCTAGCCCTGGGTGCAGCCCTCGCGTCGAAAATAAGAAAGGAGAAGAGAGTAACAGTGAGCTTCTTTGGAGATGGAGCAGCTGGCGAGGGAGTACTTTATGAATCACTCAATTTCGCAGCTCTCAAAAAACTTCCGATCATATTCGCTTGCGAAAACAATTTCTATTCGACCCACATGCCTATCAGAGAATGCAGACCAGAAAATAATATCTTTGAAATAGGAAAACCCTTTTGCATCGAAAGTTATCGGGTTGATGGAAATGATATCTTAAAGGTATATGAGGTGTCAAAAAAGGCTGCGGGGCAATGCCGAAAAGGCCAAGGCCCTGTATTCATCGAATTCATCACTTATAGGATGAGGGGCCATGTTGGGCCGGATGATAACATCCAGGGAACTCACACGGATATTCGCTCAAAAGAAGAGGTTGAGGCGTGGCGGAAGAAGGATCCGATAAGAAGACTTGAATCATTTTTGATCAAAAATAAGATATTTCGAAAAGAGATCCTGGAAAGAATCGATCGCGAAGTTGAGAAAGAAGTGGAAGAAGCTCATCAATTCGCAAAGGAAAGCCTTTATCCGAATCCAAATGAGCTTACCAAATATGTGTTTAAAGAATAGAGTCTGTTGAGTTTCTTGGGTTTGTTGAGTTTGTTGAGTTGCTTGAGTTCATTGTGTTTGTTGCGTTTCTTGAGTTTATCGAGTTATGCAAATAAAAAGATTTGAGGAGCTGTACACAGCGACATTAATCATAGCGAAGGGCGTCATTCCCGCAAAAGCGGGAATCCAGAAAAACACTGGATTCCGGGTCAAGCCCGGAATGACAAAGTGCACAAGACTTATATCGTCATGTATAAAATGCTGGCAAGAGCCAAGGTCATCGGAGTAAGTATGCGGCGCTTGAGCTATTCCCTAGCGATTAACGAAGCGCTTCACCAGATGATGGCTCACGATCCATCCGTTTTTCTTATCGGACAGGGCGTGAAAAGCCCGTGGTATGTGGGCAATACGGCCGCTGGGCTTCTTAAGAAATTCGGATCAGGAAGAGTAATTGATACGCCGGTATCTGAGAATGCGATTACAGGCACAGCTGTAGGAGCCGCTCTGGTTGGGATGCGACCAGTAGTTGTCCATCCCCGGGTGGATTTCATGATGTATGCCATGGATCCTATCATTAACGAGGCAGCCAACTGGCATTATATGTTTGGAGGCAAGTCCTCGGTTCCAGTTGTGATATGGGGAATCATCAACAGAGGAGGAGAGCAGGCAGCCCAACATTCTCAATCCCTTCATGCCTTATTTGCTCACGTTCCAGGCCTGAAGGTCGTCATGCCTTCCACCCCCTATGATGCAAAAGGACTCATGATTGCAGCCATTGAAGATGATAACCCTGTCGTTTATATGGATGACAGATGGTTATACAACCTGGAGGGAGAGGTCCCTGAAGAAATATATTCCGTTCCGATCGGAAAGGGCATCATTCGAAGAGAAGGGAAAGATGTGACCTTGGTGGCCAATTCTTATATGGTCGTTGAATCGATGAAAGCTGCTGAGGATCTGGAGAGAGAAGGGATTGATCTGGAGGTCATCGACCTGCGTTCCGTGAAACCATTGGATGAAACGCTCTTATTCGAATCAATTAAAAAGACAGGGAGATTGGTCATTGCCGATGGAGGTTGGAAGACCTGTGGCATGGCTGCAGAGATATCTGCATTAATTTCAGAAAACATTTTTGATGTTTTAAAAGCACCTATTATGAGGGTGACTCTGCCTGATGCACCGGCTCCAGCCAGTCGTACATTGGAAAAAGAGTATTATCCCACATCTAAGAAAATAGCTCATGCTGTTAAGTCAATCTTAAGTAGGGGCGGCCCTCTGTGACCACCTATTTGGGGAGCCCGCGGAGGGACTCCCCTACGTATCTATTTCTAAAGAACAAAAGGGGAGATGGAATGGCTTATAAAGTCAGGTTTGTAAACTATCCCAGACAGTATCAACAGCATAAGAAGGAGTTTGATGGAGTCTTTGAAGAGATCATGTCGGGCGGTGATTTCATCCTGAGAAGACATGTAGAGGAGTTC
>Ga0315288_10011083_pt1 | contig 11352 bp, 9 predicted proteins | sample YL17G11_20_MG_FD_203454 | JGI IMG/M metagenome (GOLD analysis project Ga0315288, IMG submission 203454) | Sediment microbial communities from Yellowstone Lake, YNP, Wyoming, USA - YL17G11_20 | ecosystem: Environmental > Aquatic > Freshwater > Lake > Sediment | place: USA: Wyoming | collected... | reverse complement strand
GGGTATCCTCTCCCTCCTCCATGGCCCAGAGGTCGGGCCCGGTGGTGCCATCGATGGAAACGGAATCCGGATCGCTCCCCGCATCAGCAAAGGACACCGAAGTGACGTACCGAATCGATTCGAGGACGTAGCGCCGCTCCTCCTGAGGGAACGACGGCGCCTTCCCGCTCAGGCGGCGCACGGCCTCGTCCGACCACAACTCCACGTGGACGTCGCCCAGCCGGGAAGCCTCCTGGAGGAAACGCACGTGCCGGGAGCCGAGGGCATCGAAGCTGCCGCGAACGAGGACGCGCGGCACCTCAGCCGCCTCCCCTGCCCGTGCGCACCTGGATGGAGAAGGATCCCTCGATCGCCTGCTCGGAGGCGACGTAGAGATAGCCGCCGCCGCAGCCCGAGTACATGGCCCCCGCTGACCGCTCCTGGTATGCCCGCAGGATGCCGGCGAGATCGACCGTCAGAGCGGGGTGGTGCAGGATGTGCGGCAGCATGGTCTCCCAGCAGAGAATGCACTCGTTCATGGACGCGCCGAGGGCTGCCGCGTCGCGGCGGAGGATCGCCTCCCAGCAGTCGCGGCCAGATCGGCCGAGCCTGCGGATCCAGGTCGGAGCGAGATTCTTGACGCCAAGGGGATTGTAGCCTTCGGGCCTCTGAGCGACGGGCACGACGCGGATGACCCTCTCGAGCCATCGGGCGACCTCAGGATCGGTTGTCGACTCGACCTGCCGGGGGAAAATACCGCCCTCATGCGAGAAGTCGTAGTCCAGCCTGCTCACACCGGGATAGACCAGACCGACCATGTCCTGGGATCCCGAAGGCTCGCTCCTGCCCGTGTTCTCCTCCGCGTAGAGCTCCCGCACAAGCGCCGCGGGATCCCCCGCCGGCAGCCGCCCGTTCCACAGCCGTGCGGCCACGGCGCGCGTGCTCGTCGCCATGCCGCAGCGGTCCATCCAGCGGAAGGTCGGTTCGAGGGCCACAACGACCATGGAGCCAGGCGGCTCGGGATCCAGCCGGGAGAGGAAGGGCTGGTCGATCCAGCCCCCCGCGAAGGCCATCCGGTACGGGATCTCCCCGATGACGGAGCGGATCCCCCGGCTCGCTGGCGCTCCCATCACAGCTCAGCTCACCGTGCGCTTGCCGGCGGCCCAGTCGGCGTACTGGCCTTCGATCCAGCGGTAGGTCTTCGCGATCCCCACGGAGAGCGGAGTGTCCGGCTCCCAGCGGAGGATCCTCTTGATCATCGTGTTGTCGCTGTTGCGTCCCGCCACTCCGCGCGGCGCATCGGGCTGGTAGCTCCTCTTCAGCGTCACCCCCGCGGCCTTCTCGACGAGGCTCACCAGGTCGTTGATCGAGACCAGCTCGCTCGAGCCGAGGTTGATCGGGGTCGCGAGGAGCTCGCCGCAGTGCATGATCGCGTCGATGCCCTTCGTGCAGTCGTCGATGTACATGAAGCTGCGCGTCTGCGTGCCATCGCCCCAGATCGAAATCGCGCCGCTGCCGCTCGCCTTGGCCTCGATCACCTTGCGGCAAATCGCGGCAGGCGCCTTCTCCCGACCCCCGTCCCAGGTGCCGTTGGGCCCGTAGACGTTGTGAAACCGGGCGATGAACGTCGCAAGGCCGCGCTCGGCCGTGTACTCCTGGCAGAACATCTCCGACATCAGCTTCTCCCACCCGTAGCCCCGTTCGGCCATTGCGGGGTATGCGTCGGATTCCTTCAGCGCGCGCACCTTCGGGTCCTTCTGCAGATCCGTGTTGTACGCGCACGCGGAGGAGGAGTAGAAGTAGCGCTCCGCCCCCGCCCGCCAGGCCGCCTCGAGCATATGCGTGTTGATGAGGATGCTCCTCAGGCACTCGACCCTGTTCTTCTCGATGAAACCCATGCCGCCCATATCCGCCGCGAGGTTGTACACCTCGGCCGCCCCTTCGCAGGCAGCCCGGCAGCTCTCCTCCCGGCTCAGATCCCGGCAGAGGCACTCGACGCCCTCCACCCTCTGGTACCACTCCGGCAGGGGCTTCTTGTCCACGGCGCGGATGCGGCTGAACCCCTTGTCGTGAAAATACCGGGCAAGGGACCCCGCGATGAACCCGCCGGCCCCCGTGATGACGATGAGGTCGTCCATTCTCATGTCGTCTCCTTCCTCTGCGTTCTTTCCCCCGTAGTATGGCGGCCCGGGGGGTTCCCTGCAAGATCCGAATTGCGTATACTCTCTCACGTTTTGCGCACACGGAAACGCATCGCCATCGTCATGGGGCTCGCGGATGCCTACGAGCACGGCATCACCCGAGGGATCGTCCGCTACGCGAAGGCTGCCCGGGGCTGGGATCTGTACGGCTACGGCTGGATGTTCCGGCCCCTGGATGCGCTGGAGGTCTGGAGGGGCGACGGCATCATCGCCCGGGTTGAGTCGCGGGAGGATGCCGCCGGCCTGGCGGCCCTGAAAGTTCCGATCGTCGACGTTGCCGGCGCCTACCGCTGGCCCTCGTTCCACCTCGTGGCGAACGACGACGAGGCGACGGGACGCAAGGCCGCGGCATACCTTCGCTCGTGCGGGTTCCGGCGCTTCGCCTTCTGCGGGGTCACGGGCACGGGCTGGTCAAGGGGCCGCGGGAAGGGGTTCGCGGAGGCCGTGCGCCCGTTCTGTCCCGAGGTGCCGGTTTTCGAGGAGCCGCTGGCGTGGTGGGAGAGCCTCGAAGAGTCCGGGCGCCTGCGCAGCTGGATTTCCCGTCTGGAGCGGCCAGTCGGCGTTTTCGCCTGCAACGACACCTCGGGGTTGAAGCTCGCGGAGATGTGCAGGTCGCTCGCCGTCCCCGTGCCCGACTCTGTCGCCATCCTGGGAGTGGACAACGAGGATATTCTCTGCGAGATGGCCTCCCCGTCCCTGTCGAGCATCGAGTTGGACTGCGAGACAATCGGCTTCCGGGCGGCCGCGCTCCTGGACGGGTTGCTCGCCGGCCCCCGCGCGGCCGGCCCCCGCGCGCGGAAGCGCATCATCTTCGTCCCTCCGAAGGAGATCGTGGAGCGAGAGTCGACGCAGGTGTTTTCCTGCGGGGACCCGATCGTGGAGCAGGCCGTGCGCTCCATCCGCCTTCGAGCCGCCCAGGGCGCGACAGCTGCTGCAATCCTCGCGGAGCTTCCTGCCTCGCGGCGGAGCGCGGAGATCAGGTTTCGAAAGGCGACGGGCCGCTCGATCAGAGAGGAGATCCTCCGCGTCCGCCTCGCCCGCGCCAGGACTCTCCTGCACGGCACGAATCTCACCGTCGCCGCCGTCGCAGCGGAATGCGGCTTCGCCTCGGCGCAGAGGTTCCACGAGGCTTTCCGCAAGACCGAAGGCGTCTCCCCGGGGGCCTTCAAGAAGCGCAGGCAGAGCGAGCGCACATAAGAGAGGGACACATGGACCAAGGACAATCGCCGCGTCTCGTCGACCACCTCATCGACATCATCACGATCACTATCTGCGCCGTGATCTGCAACGCCGACACCATCCGTCGAGTATTCATGCGGCTGAAGCCCCAGCAGGTACAGAGCAGCTTTCTGTCGTGGGTGCGGGCACTTCGCCGCACACAAGGAGGGGCGGGGCTGATGGAGATCGAGGGATGTATCGTCACCATAGATGCCATCGGGACTCAAAAGAAGATCGCCCAGAGGATCAGGGAAGGCAAGGCGGACTATGTGCGTGCGTTGAAGGCAGATCAGAGCGCCTTGCATGAGAACGTGAAACTGCACCTGGATGACGCTTTGGCGAGGAACTTCCACGATGTGCCCTACGATTCGCATACGACGGTGGAGAAGGACCATGGCAGATTCGAGAAACAAGGCCGCCACTACATCTCCAGCTTTCCGGCTGATGCCAAGGGGTTCGCCAAAGCTGCGCGCGCCTACTGGGGAGTGGAAAACTCCCCCGAGAACTTTGCCGTCTTGCACCATAGTGCGCCGAACTTGATCAAACAGGAGAAAGGCTCCAAACGCAGCATCAAGCACAAAAGGCTGAAGGCCGGATGGGACGACTCCTACCTGGAGCGGATGCTGTTCGGGGAAGAATGAGCCCCGCCGCCTCTCTTTATGTGCGCTCGCCCTGGAGCCACTCGGAGTTTTCTTGCGCTCCCCGTTTCTTCCATGGTAAGATGCGGAAAATACCTATCAGCGAAAGGAGAATCCGGATGAAACGACTCATTCTCGCAGTGGTCCTGACCCTGGCCGCCGCTTCCCTCGCCTTCGCGCAGCAGGCGGCGAAGAAAGGCCCGATCGTCGACAAGGTCTACTTCGACGTGAAGATGAACGAGGAGATCTGCCTCAAGGACGTGTCCGAGGGCAAGGCGGACATCTTCATGTACGACGAGCAGGGCAATGTCGTGAAGGCCCTGCCCGCGGAGGTGCGGGCAAAGATGGACGCCTACATCGTTCCCTCGGGAACATGGTCCATGCTGATGAACCCGTATCCCAACAAGGCGCCCTACACCGCCGCCGTGGGCGGAAAAACCTACTTCAACCCCTTCGCTATCAGGGAAGTGCGCTTCGCCATGAACTTCCTGATCAGCAGGCGCTATCTGGTTGACGAGATCCTCGGCGGGGACGGCGAGCCCATGTTCACAATGGGGACGCCGGGCCAGCCAGGAACCTACAAGTACAACCTCATCGGATCCAAGTTCGGCTTCACCGCCACCGGAAACGAAAAGAAGGCCATCCAGGACATCACCAACGCCATGGCCCGGGCCTCCGAGCTGCCCGAACTCAGGGGCAAGCTTGAGAAGAAGGGCGACTGGTGGAGCTTCGACGGCGAGCCGGTCACCATGAAGTTCCTCATCCGTTCGGACGACCCGAACGGCCGGCTCCTGAGCGGACGCTACCTCGCCGATCAGGTCGAGAAGGCGGGCCTCAAGGTCGAGCGGGCCGAGATGAACAGGGCCGCCTGCTTCAAGATCTACGCCGACGGCAACCCCGCCGACTACCAGTGGAACCTGTACACCGAGGCCTGGAGCGCGGGGGCGACCCGGGCATGGTGGGACAACATCGTCTCGCAGATGTACGCCCCGTGGAGCGGCAGCATGCCCGGCGGCATGACCGAGAACTTCTGGAACTACGAGAACGCGGAGCTCGACGAGCTGTCCCAGAAGGCGCAGAACGGCCAATACGTCACCGAGAAGGAGTATTGGGACATGGCCCTCAAGGCCACCGAGCTCGGCCTGCAAGATAGCGTCCGCTTCTACGTGGCCTCTCAGCAGAGCTACTACATGACGAACAAGGCCCGGTTCAACACCCGGATGGCCTACGGCCTGGGCGACGGCCTGAACGAGTGGTCGATCAAGACAGCGGACGTGAAGCCCGAGAAGAACGGCGAGAAGGTCCTGCGCGTCACCCAGTTCTCAGACTCCGGCTCCCTTTTCATGTCCTCCTGGGACCCTGTCGGCGTCGACGGTTTCGGCGACACCTACAGCCTCAACATCGTCGGCGCCTGCTCCGACTCCATGGTCTCCTTCGAGGCCCCCCACTCCGCCCTCGACACGCCCTGGCGCGCGAGCTGGAAGGACGTGCAGACGAAGATCGAGCCGGGAAAAGACAAGGACGGCAACGCGATCGTCGTCGGGAAGATCCCCGTCCCCGCCGACGCCATCAGGTACGATTCTGCAACGAAGACGTGGAAGAAGGTCGGTCCCGGGGTCACCTCCTTCAGCAAGGGCACCTACACCTACAAGTGGGGCAGGTGGCACAACAGCAGGCCGATCACTATCGCCGACATCATGTACGCGCAGGCCTTCATCTTCGAGTGGATGAACAAGGACGGGGACGCGGACAAGGCCTACGACTCCTCCTACGAGGCCAACATGCGTCCCTCCTACGAGATCTTCAAGGGCTACACGCTGAACCCGGACGGGACCATCACCACCTACTTCGACTTCAACCACGCCAGCAAGGACCGGATTGGATCCACCGGCGGAATCTGGGTCCGCGCGTACGGCAACTCGTACAACCTCTGCGTCTCCTGGGACATCACCGAGGCGCTGGCCAAGCTCGTGACCGAGGGAGGCAAGTCGGGCACCAACTGGAGCTTCTCCTCCGACCCGGCGTTCACCGAGGTGGACGTCATCAACCCGAAGTGCCTGGCCGACCTCAGGGCCAAGCTCGAGGAGATGAAGGCGGCGAAGTACGTGCCGGCCTCCATCGCGCAGTGGAAGACCCCCGCGACGGCGGTGGCGGACTATGCCGCATCGATCGCGTTCATCGACAAGTACAAGAACGCGTTCATCTCCAACGGGCCCTTCTCAATCAGCAACGTGGACCAGAGCGGCGCGTTCATCGAGCTGCGGGCGAACCGTGATCCGTCCTATCCCTTCACGCCCGACTACTTCCCCCAGCTGTTCACAAGCAAGACCACGCGCCTTGACAGCGTGAACATCCCCTCCATGGCCGCCCGCAGCAAGGAGGCGGTCGTGACCGCGAAGGTCTCGGTCGTCGACTATCCCGTCGGCACGGCCAAGGCAGCCGACGCGAGCGCGACGGTGACCCTCACGCTCGTGACCGCGGACGGGGAGAAGGTCTACAAAGGCGCCTATCTCAGCGCGGGGCAGTTCTCCGCAACAATCCCCGCCGCCGACATGAAGGGGCTGAAGGCCGGCAGCTACACCATCGTGGTGCAGTCCGTCCTCAAGGGCGAGGCCCCCGCCGTCGAGCCGGCGACCCTGGTCGTGTTCTAACACGCGGTTTCGGACAGCTTCTTCCGCACGGGAGGAGCTGTCGCTTTTTCTCAGCACTGACGACGAGGCGCGCAGCGGCAACCGGCCCCCGGGTGGAAAGGTATCATCGCACATGTTCCGACGCTACCTGATCAAGAGAATCCTCAACGGCATCTTCATCTATGTGGTGCTCATTTTTCTGTACTCGCTGCTGTTCAACACCACCAACGAGAAGACGATGAAGGACCAGATCGAGGAGTCGATTCGCGTGGAGGCGAGCAAGCTGAAGAACTTCACCTCCGACCAGGTGCAGAAGCACATCCTGGAGCGCCGGGCGTTCAAGTACCGCATCTACCACCTCGACAGGCCCTTCTTCGAGAGGGTGATATGGCGGACGATCGACACCCTCGTCTTCCGCTTCGGCAATTCCACCAACATCCTGAGCGCGCGCGGCGATCGGGAGGTCCTGCGGATCGTGCTGGAGGTCATGCCGCGCACGATCCTGCTGTTCACCACGGGCATCCTGTTCGAGGTCGGCCTCGGGATCTGGCTCGGGCTGAAGATGGCCCAGAAGGCCGGCGGGCCGCTGGACAGGACCACCTCGGTGATGACGATGATCGTAGAGGGGATGCCGACGTGGTGGCTGGGCATGCTCATGATCATGCTCTTCGCCTACCTCGTGCCGATCTTCCCCTCCGGCGGCATGCACAGGCTGCCGCCGCCGCATGGCGTCCTGCGCATCGTCGACCTGCTGTACCACATGGCCCTGCCCCTGATCACCCTCGTGTTCATCAACACGTGGGCCGTGGCCTTCCTCACGCGGAACATCGTGCTGGGCATCCTGCAGGAGGACTACATCATGGCCGCCCGGGCCCGGGGGCTCCCCGAGCGCAGGGTCCTGTTCGGCCACACCATGCGCACCGCCGCCCCCCCCATCACCACCATCGCCCTGCTGTCGCTGCTGGCCTCCGTGTTCGGCAACATCGTCTTCGAGGGCATCTACAGCTGGCCCGGCATGGGCAACCTGTACTGGGTGGCCGTGCAGCGCAATGACCTGCCCGTGCTCATGGGTCTGCTGTCGGTCACGACGGGCCTGTACGTCGCGGGCCTCGTCGCCCTGGACCTCATCTACGGCCTGCTGGATCCCCGCATCAAGGTGGGGGGCAGGGCATGAGGGGCGAGAACCTCTCCTACTGGCTGAAGGACTTCTGGAGCGAGTTCCGCAAGAACACCTCCGGCCTCGTGGGCCTCGCGTTCCTCGGCCTCTTCGCCGCGGCGGCGATCTTCGAGCCCCTGCTCATCCCCTTCGCGGAGACGAACAGGAAGTGGCGCGACATCACCTACTGGGACGACAACCCCAAGAGCGCGCCGCCGGCCTGGACGAACTGGTTCGCCTCCAGGAAATCCGCGGTCTCGACGGTTCTGCGCGCCAGCGAAACGACCGAGGAGCGGTCCGATGGGGTGAGACTGGTCCGCCACTCCTTCGCGTACGCGTTCTCCTACGACCGCCCCCCGCTGGACATCATCGTGCACTTCAAGGGCAGCGGAAACATCCCCCTCATCGTCGGCGTGCAGAGGCCTGACGGCGCGGAGCTCGAGCTCTTCCGGGAGCAGGCCACGGTGAACGACGGGGAGGACGTGCGGATCCCCCTGGGGAAGGCCGCGAAAAGCGCGGTCTTCGATTTCGCGAAGGGCTACGAACCCGAGGAGGCGACAGCCGACATCGACATCGGGCAGATCAGGTCCGTGAATGTCCTGTTCGCCAGGGCACAGGAGGGGATGCTCGCCCGGCCCGAGCCTCTGAGAGGAAGGTACACATTCACTCTCACCGTGATGCTGCTGGACGAGGCGAGCAGGATCGATGAGCCGCGCGTCGTGATTTCCGGCGGGGTTTCGGGGATCCTCGGCACCGACAACTCCAAGCGCGACCTCTGGAGCGGCATGATCGCCGGGGTGAAGTGGGCCCTCCTCATCGGCCTGCTCACCGCCTTCGTGGCGGTGGCCCTCGGGGTGGTCTACGGCATCGTCAGCGCGTATTTCGGGGGCTGGGTGGACGCCGTCATGCAGAGGGTCTTCGAGATCTTCGTCAACATGCCCCTGCTGCCCATCCTCATCGTGATGAGCGCGGTCTTCCGGCCCAGCATCTGGTTCATGATCCTCATGATGAGCGCCTTCTTCTGGGTCGGACCGGTGAAAACTGTGCGCGCCATCGCCCTGCAGATCAAGGAGGAGACCTACATCGAGGCGTCGCGGGCCCTCGGGGCGGGAAGCGCGCGGATCATCTTCCGCCACATGGTGCCGCTGCTGGTGCCGTACTCCTTCGCCTCCATGGCGCTGTATGTGCCCGGCGCCGTGGTCTACGAGGCCACGGTGAGCCTGCTGGGCCTGGGCGACGCACGGATTGTGACCTGGGGCCAGCTGCTGCGCGACGCGCTCGGGGGCGGGGCGGTCCTGAACGGGCTGTGGTGGTGGGTGGTGCCGCCGGGGATCAGCATCGCCCTCATGGGCATGACCTTCGCCTTCATCGGGTTCGCGATGGACAAGATCCTCCATCCGAAGCTGAGGACGCGCTGAGATGGGGGCAACGAAGGCAATGACCGACACCGTCGTCGACGTCGAGAATCTCTCGCTGCATTACTTCACGAGCAAAGGCGCTGTGCGCGCCGTGGACGGGGTGAGCTTCTCCCTCGCCCGCGGCGAGACCCTCGGCGTCGTGGGCGAGTCCGGATGCGGCAAGACCACCATGGGGCTGGCCCTTCTCAACATACCCTCCCCTCCTGGTCGCATCGTGGGGGGACGGATCCTCATCGCCGGCACGGACATCGTGCCCATGAGCGAGAAGGAGATTCGGCAGACCGTGCGCTGGCAGAAGATCTCCATGGTCTTCCAGGGCGCGATGAACTGCCTCACCCCCGTTTTCACGGTTGGCCAGCAGATGAGGGAGACCATCCAGACGCACAAGCCCATGCCGAGGGCGCAGGCGGAGGCCGTCATCGCCCGGTACCTCGGCCTCGTCGGGCTCCCTGCCGAGGTGGCCCGGCGATATCCGCACGAGCTGTCGGGAGGCATGAAGCAGAGGGTCGTCATCGCCACCGCCCTGTTCCTGGAACCGCGGGTGGTGATCCTCGACGAGCCCACAACCGCCCTGGACGTGATCGTGCAGGCCCAGATCATCAACGTGATCAAGACGCTCAAGCGGGAGATGGACCTGTCCCTCATCTTCATCACCCACGACCTCGCCACCGAAGCCGAGGTGGCCGACCGGATCCTGGTGATGTACGCAGGGAAGGTGGCGGAGATCGCGGCCAACGAGCAGGTCTTCGACAGGCAGCCGTGCCATCCCTACACGAAGAGGCTCCTGGCCGCGACGCCGCGCCTGCACGAGAAGGTGAGCGAGCTCGCCTTCATCCCCGGCACGCCGCCGGACCTCCTGGACCCGCCGGCGGGCTGCAGGTTCCACCCCCGTTGCCCGGAAGCCTTCGACAGGTGCGCGAGGGAGGAGCCCCCGCTCGTCGAGATCGAGCCGGGGCACCTGGCCGCATGCTGGAGATGCATCAATGCCTGAGACCACCATCCTGGAGGTGAGCAACCTTTCGAAGCACTTCCCCGTGCGGCGAAGCCTCGGCCAGATCGTGAGCGGCAGGAAGAGCGTCGTGCGCGCGGTGGACGGGGTGAGCTTCACCGTGCGCCGCCAGGAGATCCTCGGGCTGGTGGGAGAGAGCGGGTGCGGCAAGACCACCACGGGCAAGCTGGTCATGAAGCTGCTGGAGCCCACGGCGGGCGGGATCCGATTCGACGGCAGGGAGGCGACGAACGCGGCGGGGGAGGAACTGGCGCACTATCGCCGGCAGGTGCAGATGATCTTCCAGGACCCCTACGCCTCCATGAACCCCCGCTTCAAGATCCGGGACGTCCTGGAGGAGCCCCTGCTCATCCACGGGCTGGGGGCGAACAGGAGCGAGCGCGAGGAGCTGATCCGGCAGGCACTCGCCGAGGTGAAGCTCACGCCTGTCGAGGACTTCATGGGGCGCTTCCCCCACATGCTGTCCGGCGGCCAGAGGCAGAGGGCCGCCACCGCGCGCACGCTCATCCTCTCCCCTGCCCTCCTCGTTGCCGACGAGCCGGTCTCGATGATCGACCTGTCCACCAGGGCGGAAATACTCGCCATGATGAAGGAGGTGCAGCGGAAGCTCGGCCTCTCGTTCCTGTACATCACGCACGACCTGTCCACGGCGCGCTACTTCACCGACAGGATCGCCGTCATGTACCTCGGGCGGATCGTGGAAATCGGCACCCCCGACGACGTGGTGGACCGCTCCGTGCACCCGTACACGCGCGCGTTGATCTCGGCCGTCTGCGAGCCCGTCTCGGGCAGGGTGAAGACCATCAAGGAGCTCCCCATTAGGGGCGAGATCCCCTCGGCTGCGGCGATCCCCCCGGGCTGCAGGTTCCACCCCCGGTGCCTGTTCGCCCGGCCCGAGTGCAGGGAGCAGCCCGAGCCCGAGCTCGCCGAGACCTGGACCGGCCACCTCGCCGCCTGCCGCAGGTGGAAGGAGATATAGGAGCATCCCATGATCGACCCATCGCTCGTCCGCCCGCACTTCCCCGCCCTGCAGAGGACAGGGGCGGACGGGCGCCCGCCCACGTTCTTCGACAACCCCGCGGGCACGCAGATCTGCCAGGAAG
>Ga0315288_10011082_pt1 | contig 11352 bp, 8 predicted proteins | sample YL17G11_20_MG_FD_203454 | JGI IMG/M metagenome (GOLD analysis project Ga0315288, IMG submission 203454) | Sediment microbial communities from Yellowstone Lake, YNP, Wyoming, USA - YL17G11_20 | ecosystem: Environmental > Aquatic > Freshwater > Lake > Sediment | place: USA: Wyoming | collected... | reverse complement strand
TAAGTTGTAGCGGCCGTACTCGGGCTCCTTCTCGAAGAGCCAGAAGGGGCGGCGGACGAAGAACTTTTTTCCGATCCCCCGACGGTAGAGAAAACGGGTCAGGCCGAGGTTGTAGCCGAACTGCTGGACGGCATCGCGCATATCCTTCCAGCGGGGGAGGAGCTCTTTGAAATTCTGCCGCCCCCGCGCCGTGAAGACCGTGTAACCGGCGTGCCAGACGCTGTCGACGATCAGGATGACCGCCGCGGCGCGATGGAGAAAGCCCCGGATCTGGAACGCCCGGGCGGTGGCGAACACGGATTTAAAGATTTTGAGCTCATAGAAGAGAAGCGGCAGCCCGGTCAGGACAAGGGTCAGGAAGGAGATGATCAGCAGAAAATGCTGGAGCCGCTCGGCGAAATTCATCCGGAGGAAGACTTCGTCGTCGCGGACGAGGGTGGGGTCGCTCAGCGGTTCTTGTTGGCTTTCCATCGAGTTCTCGCGCGGCGGGTGAGGTCCACGGCGATGAAGATCAGGAAGACCGAGATCAGGCCGCCGATCGCCGTCATGTAGAAGATTTTGGCGATGTAGGCCCCTTTGCTCTCGGTCTTTTCGGAGACGACGTGGATCTTTCCTTTGGCGAAGTTGGGGCCGGCGCCGGCGTGGCAGCGGCCGCAGGTTTGAGACAAGTTGTCGGGGTGGATCGACGACAGCGGGTCCGTGGAGTTCCGAACGTCGTGGAATCCGTGGCAACTGGCGCAGTTGGCGACCTTGGTTTCGCCGTAGCCCGAAGCCGTGCCGTGGTAGGAGTCGGAGTACGTCCGCAGCCGCGAGGTGATCAGGCCGTACTGCCGGGCCAGCCGCTCGTCGTCATGGCAACGGCTGCACACCGCGGCGACCTGGGTCGCGTAAACGGCGGAGGTCAGGCTCTCGGGCGCTTCGATGTCGTGTTCGCTGTGGCAATCGGTGCAGACCGGGACATCCGCGCTGCCTTTCGCATAATCCTTGCCGTGGACGCCTTCGAGATAGGTTTTCTCGATGCCGGCATGGCAGCGTCCGCAGGTCCGGATGACGTTTTTCCGGGCGACCTTGGATTCGGGGTCATCGGTCGGACGCACGCCATGGCTCCCATGGCAGGTCGCGCAGGTTGCGGAGAGGCTCAGCCCCGATTTTTTGAGGACGCGGAAATGGATGCTGTCGTTATAGGTCCCGACGAACCCTTGGCCGCGCTTTCCCTGGACGCGCTCCAAGTGACAGCGTTCGCACGTGTCCGGGATATTCATCGCGAAGACCGACGAGGCCATGTCCTCTTTGCCCCGGATATCATGGGTGCCGTGGCAATCCTTGCACGACACAAGAAAGGTTCCGGGACCCTCGTGCGCCCGGCCGTGGACGCTGCCCTTGATCTCGGCGGCGGCGTCCTCGTGGCAGGCGGCGCATTCGACGACGGCGAGTTTTTCGGCGTGGGGAAAGTCCTTGACCTTCCCGAGGTCGGCGTGGCAGCCGACGCAGCCGACGCCCCCCTGCCCATGGATCGACAGCTGGAACCGGGCGCCGTCCACGAACAGCGGCTTGCCTTGCCCCGATTTCAGGTCCTTGTCGGAATGGCAGGCGAGACAGTCGTCGTCGGTCGCGGCCGGCCCGGCCCCGAGAGGGAGGACCGCGGCCAGGACGGCGAGGGCGAGGGCGAGGGCGAAGAAGATGGGGAGATCTCGGCTCATGGCTGGGGGCGCCTCCGGGCGCGCCGGACGAGAGCGGGGATGAACCAGAGCACGGTCAGGGCGGCCGAGACAATGACCAGCCAGAACAGGATTTTCTGGACGTAATACGGCGCTCCGGCCTTGCGGCTGGTGATGTCCCGGTGGATTTTGGCGGTCGCGATCCGTTTGGGCATCCCCGGATGGCAGTTGGTCTGGCCGCAGGTTTTAGCCAGGTTGGAGGAGTGGACGGTCGATTTCGGATCGGCGGCCGGCCGGATGTCATGAACCCCATGGCAGCTCGTGCAGCCGGCTTCGGCCTTGTCGCCGAATCCGATGGCGATGCCGTGAAAACTTTCGATGAACGTCTTGATCCGGTCCTCGGGGACGCCGTATTTTTTCATGATGTCGGGCCGGGCGTGACACATCGAGCAGGTGTCCGGAAGGTTGGCCTTGGATGTCGGCGCCTTCGCGTCGCCCACGGCCGTCACGGTGTGCTCGCCGTGACAGTCCACGCAGCCGGGAACGTCGGGATTCCCCTTCATCCCCTCGGCGCCGTGGATGCTGTCTTTGAATTCATTCAGGATGAGGACGTGACAGCGGCCGCAGGTCTCCGGATTCTTGGCTTGAAGGTGGGGCGCGCCCGCCGCCTGGATGTTATGAACGCCGTGGCAATCGATGCACACGGCCGCGAACGAGACCAGGCCTTTTTTCAAGAGGGCTTGGCCGTGGACGCTCTTGCGGTACTCTTGGTAGGGAGATTCGGCGTGGATGTTGTACTTGATGACGACCGCCATGTCCTCGTGGCAACGCGAACAGGTCATGGGGATGTTGGCCCGGTTCGCCATTGAGGCCGGGTCCGCGCCCGCCTTGATGTTATGCTTGCCGTGGCAGTCCCAGCAGCGGGCGACTTCAGCCTCGTTCCGCTCGAGATACCCTTTGCCGTGGACGCTGTCCGGGTAGGCGAGCGGGGTTCCGCCCGGCGCGGCCGGACCGGTCCGGTGGCACCTTGACGTGCAATCGGGCGGGGGGAGGTCCTTTTTGGCCGGATGGGGCGGATCGCCGGATTGAAGTTTTGCTCCGGGGTGGCAGTCGAGGCAGAACAATCCCTTATGAACCGAATCGTCGATTTTAGCCTCCGGGTGGCACGAGGCGCACTCGGGGATGGACGCGGCGGCCGTCTTGACCGGCGGCGCCTGGACGGCCCCAGCCGCGCCCGCGGCGATGAAGATCGCGGCGCCAAAAACCAGGATTATGTCTTTCGTCCTCATGCGGATCCTCCGAGCGCCGGCCGCCGTGTCCCGGCCGACGGCGCGGCGATGCCTAAACGTCAGCCGAACGAAACGCGCGGATGATCACTGTTTGGGAACCGGGTGCTTGATCTTCTCGCCGGCCGCAGCGAAGTCGAAGGTCTTGCCGTGGGCGTTCTCGTGGCACTTCAGGCAGTGGGCCTTGACCGCCTCGGTATTGGCGTAAACGATGAGCCCGTTTTTCGCGGCCTCGTCCTTGTTCTTCATGAGAGTGAGCGTCTTGTAGGCGCTGCCGGGGCCGTGGCAGACCTCGCAGCTCACCCCTTCGGCCTTCAGGTCCGGGGCCTTCTCGGCGAGCGGGGCGTGGCACTTCAAGCACTTGGGATCTTCGGCCGGCTTCGCGACTCCCATCGCCTGGGCGGCTTGGGCGGCCTGCGGGGAGTTCAGGGCGGCGAACGTCTGGGAATGCTTCGTCGCTTCCCACTTCGGGAACTGCTGGCCCTGCTTCTCGGTTTTGTGGCACATAGCGCATTTTGAAGCGCCGACGTAGGTGAACGTTTGGGCGGCGGCCGTCGCGGCGAAGGCGACGAGGGCGATCGCCGCGGCGGGGATGATGATTTTCTTCATGCTGTCCTCCAGATGCATCCTTCCAAAGAAATACGAAGAGGCTCATTGTAGGGAAGCGGCCCGGTCTTGTCAATCCCGATCGGTCCGCTCTTGTTTCTTGACTTGATAGGAATTCTAGGCTATAGAGGATGAGGATTAGGTGCGATCATGATTATGTTATCCTTGATGGACCGGGACGCGACGGCCGGCCGCCGAAACCGCCGGGCGGGGTGGGCCGCGACCGTCGTCCTGGGCTTGTTCGCCGGGGGCGCGTTCGCCCGGTCCAACAGCGACTGTCTGGATTGCCACAGCGACAAAAGCCTGTCGACCAAGCGGGGCGGGCGGACGGTCTCGCTCTTCGTCGATAAGGCGGTCTTCGAAAAATCCGTCCACGGAGCGGCCGACTGCATCGCCTGCCACGCCGACCTCGCGGGTAAGCATCTTCCCCACGACGCCCCCCTCGCGAAGGCCCAATGCGGCTCCTGCCATGACGCCGAGCAGAAGCTCTATGCCGAATGCCTTCACGGGAAGGCCGTCGCCAGGGGCGACGGCCTGGCGCCGCTCTGTCAGGACTGCCATGGCGCTCATGACATCCTCCCGGTCAAGAATCCCCGGTCGGCCGTGGCGCCGCTGCGCGTTCCCTTCGTCTGCGGGCGGTGCCATAAGGAAGGCGCGCCCGTCCAGCTCCAGCGCGAAATTCATCAGGACCGCATTCTGGAAAACTACTCCGAGAGTATTCACGGCCTCGGCCTGCTCCAGAAGGGACTGATCGTCAGCGCGACCTGCGCCTCTTGCCACACGCCCCATCGGATCCTGCCCCATACCGATCCCCGGTCCACGATCGCCCGGCGGAACATCGCCGCGACCTGCGCAAGGTGCCATGCCCAGATCGAAGAAGTCCACCGGAAAGTGATCAAGGGCGAGCTGTGGGAGAAAGAGGCCTCCGTCCTTCCGGCCTGCGTCGACTGCCATCAGCCGCACAAGATCCGGAAGGTGTTTTACGACCAGGGCATGGCCGACGCGGATTGCCTGGGCTGCCATGAGAAGCCGAACGTCGTCGCCTCCAAGGACGGACGGTCCTTGACGGTCAACCCCGCCGAGCTCGCTCAGTCCCGCCATGCCAAGACCGCTTGCAGCCAATGCCACTCCGGCGTCCGGCCTTCGCCGGCCCGGCCGTGCGCCACGATCACGACGAAAGTCGACTGCGCGGCCTGCCATGCCGGCGTCGTTGAGGAGTATCAGGGCAGCACCCACGGCGTCCTGGCCGCCCGCCAAGACGCCAACGCTCCGACCTGCCGAATCTGTCACGGGACCCATGGGACCCTCGGCAAATTGAATTCTCAGTCTCCGACGTTCCCAATCAATATCCCGACGCTCTGCGCCCGCTGTCATCGCGAGGGAGAGAAAGCCGCCGTCGCCTATATCGGGAACCAGCACGACATCACGACAAAATATACCGAGAGCATCCACGGCAAGGGGCTTCTTCAGAGCGGCCTCGTCGTGACGGCCCAATGCACGGATTGCCACTCCGCCCATAGAGAGCTGCCGGGGAACGACCTTTCCTCGACGGTCAACCCCCAAAACATCGGCACGACCTGCGGGCGCTGCCACCACGGGATCGAAGAGCAGTTCGCCCGGAGCGTCCACGCCAAGAAGGCCGGGGCCACGGACAAGCCTCTGCCGGTGTGCAACGACTGTCACAGCGCCCATACCATCCGCCGGACCGATGCCGACGGGTTCAAGCTGACGATCATGGACCAGTGCGGCCGTTGCCACACCGATATCGCCAAGACCTATTTCGATACGTACCACGGCAAAGTTTCGCAGTTGGGCTATACTAAAACGGCCAAATGCTATGACTGCCACGGGGCCCACGACATCCTGCCCGTCTCGGACGCCCGGTCCCACCTCAGCCGGGGCAATGTCGTGGCCACCTGCCGGAAGTGCCATGCCGGTGCGACTCGCCGCTTTGCCGGATATTTGACTCACGCCACCCATCACGACGCCAAAAAATATCCCTTTTTGTTTTGGACTTTCTGGGGCATGACCGGCCTCATCATCGGGACGTTTTTCATCAGCGGCGTTCATACCGCGCTCTGGCTCCCCCGGGCGCTGAAGATGAGGCGGGAGCGGAAAAAGACGAAGGCCGCGTCCGCGGGCGATCGCCGGGAGGAATCCGCCGCCGGACCGGAGACGGGAGAGGAGGGGAAAACAGACCATGAATAACGGCCCGGCCGAACGGCATTTTCAACGGTTTTCCCGACTCAATCGGATCCTGCACGTCCTGATGATTCTGAGCTTCATCAGCCTCGCCTCCACGGGCATGACCTTGAAATTCTCGTACACAAGCTGGGCCCACGGCCTTTCGCGCGCCTTCGGCGGATTCGAGTCGGCCGGGAACATCCACCGCTTCGCGGCCACGGTCATGTTCGGCATCTTCTTCGCCCACCTTTTCGACCTCGCTTTCCACAAACGGCGCGAACTGGGGGGAATCAAGGCCCTTCTCTTCGGGCCCGACACGATGCTTCCCCGCAAGAAGGACCTTCAGGACATCAAGGCATCCTTCAAATGGTTCCTGGGGAAAGGCCCTCGGCCGCAATTCGGCCGCTGGACGTACTGGGAGAAATTCGATTATTTCGCCGTCTTCTGGGGGATGTTCGTCATCGGCTCGACCGGACTGATGCTCTGGTTCCCCGAGTTTTTCACCCGCTTTCTACCCGGCTCGCTCATCAACGTGGCGACGATCATCCACAGCGATGAAGCCCTCCTGGCCACGGGCTTCATCTTCACCGTCCACTTTTTCAACACCCACCTCCGGCCCGAGAAGTTCCCGATGGACCTGGTCATCTTCACCGGCTCCATGCCCGTCGACGAATTCCGGGAGGACAAACCGGCGGAGTACGAGAAACTCGTCGCCTCCGGGGAATTGGAGAATTATCTGGTCGAGCCGTATCAGCCGATCGTCGTCCGGACGATCCGCATTTTCGCCTGGAGCGCCCTGGCGATCGGATCGTTCATGGTCATCTGGATCGTCTACGCGATGCTCTTCGCCTATCGCTAAGACGTCTTCAGGCCTTCTTCGCCCCCATCCTCCGGACTTTCAAGGCCAGGGCGAGGGCGACGAGGGCGAGGCAAATCGTCGCTACGATCAGGCCGCGGCGCCGGAACTTCGCTTCCGCCAACGCTTTTTCGCCGGCCGCGTTGACCTCATCCAGGGCTTTTTCGCCTTCGGCGATGGTCTTGCGGATGTCGTCCACGGCCAGGCCGTGGGTGAGGTTCTTGGCCGAGATGAGGGTCGTGTGGACGTCCTGGAGCTTGAATTTCACTTCGCTCACCTCGACACCCTTCCGCTCCGCCGTGTCCAAGAGCGCTCCGGCGGCGGCAGTGCGGGTCTCGAATTCATCTAAGAGTTTCCTCAAGTCGGCCGCCGCGGCGTAGCCTTTGGAACCCGCCTCGTGACAGAGGACGCAGGCCGCGCCTTCCGACGTCCCGATCAAGGCGTTGGTCGGCGGGGTGATCTTATGGTTGCCGTGGCAGGCCTCGCATTCGCCGGCCTCGATCTCGTCGAAGGCTTTTTTATGAGGGCTCTTGGCGAACAGCTCGCCGGCCGAGGGATGGCACTGCCGGCAGACCCCGCCGACCGAGCCCGCTTCGGGGGGATAGGCGCCGTGGTTCCCGTGGCAGTCGTTGCAGGCCGGAGCCGAGAGGTCCTTTTTCTCGAAGAGGGCGGCCGCATGGACACCGGCTTTGTAGTCGTCGAGCTGGCCGGCCGGAATCTTGGACGCGGCCATGAGGTCCTTGTCGGCATGGCAGCGGCCGCAGGTCTGGGGGATGTTCCAAGGGAACGTGCTCGATTTGGGGAATTTAGCCGTCTGGATCCCGTGGACGCCGTGGCAGTCGGTGCAGACCGCGACTTTCGTGTCGCCGGCTTTGAGACGCCGGCCGTGGCGGCTCGTCCAGTACTGGTCGAGCTGGTCGACCCGAAGCGAGGGATTGAAGCTCCGCATTTTGGCGGCATCGGCGTGGCATCCGCCGCAGAACTCCGGGATCCGAGCGCGCTTGGGGGCTCCCTTGAAAGTCTTGTCCTTGGCCTTATCGGCGTCGTCAGCCGCGGGATTGCCGCCGTGGCAGTCCCGGCAGCTCAGCCCGAACTGGCCGTGAACGTCTTGGGCGAAAGCGTCGACGGGCGCTTTCAGCTCCGCGTCAAGCCGGCCGTGACAGGCGACGCAGGAATTCGTCTGGCCGAAGGCCGCGAACGGAAGACCAAGGCATCCTAAAACGACAAGGAGGGCGAGATTTTGTTTGTTCATTAGAGTTTCTTAACCGTATAGGTGATAACGGTCAGGACGACGATATACGCCGCCACGAAGAGGCCGATCCAGGTGAAGGCCGGGCTTCGCTTCTCCCGGGCCGCCCGCCGGTCCAGGAACGGGACCAGGAGCCAGAACAGGCCCCCGGCCATGATTCCCAGAATGACGAGCAACTCCCCTTCGATGAAAAGGATGTGAGCGGGGACGAGCTTCAGGGTCGTGAACATGAAGGTGAAATACCACTCCGGCTTTATTCCCATAGGGGTGGGGGCGAAGGGATCGGCCTTTTTCCCCACCTCCCAGGGGAGGAAGACGCAGACGACGCCGATGAGCACGAGGATGAGCGTCCAGCCCAAAGCGTCCTTGTACAGGAAGTCGGGGAAAAAGGGGATTTCCTTGCTTTCCTTGACCCCGATCGGCTTGCTCATCCCCAGCGTCTGGACAAGGAGGATGTGGATCCCGATGACGGCCAGGGCGGCGATCGGGAGGACGGCGACGTGGAACCAGAAAAACCGGGACAGCGTCGCCTGGGTTACGTCGGGGCCTCCCAAGATCAACGTCTTGAGCCATGAACCGATGATCGGTACGCTTCCGGCGATGTCCGCGCCGACCCGCGTAGCGAAGTAAGAGAGCTCGTTCCAGGGCAGGAGATACCCGCTGAATCCGAAGGCCATGAAAAGGACGAGGAGGAGGAAGCCGGTGATCCAGGTCAGCTCCCGGGGCTTTCGGTAGGCCTTGAGGAAGAACGTGGAGAACATGTGGATGAAAAGGATGCCGATGAGGATGTTCGCCGTCCAGCTGTGGACCGAGCGAATGAGCCAGCCGAACTTGACCTGGCTCATGATCATTTGGATGCTCTCATGGGCGCCGTCGATCGAGGGCGTGTAGTAGAGAAGAAGAAGAATCCCGGTGGCAATCTGGATTCCGACCAAGAAGAGGCTGATCCCTCCGAAAAAATACCAGAATGAGTGTTTATGCTCCGGCACGGTCTTCTTCTTGGCGAAGGCGGACAGGCCGGAGAACAGAAACCGTTCGTCCAGGAATCGGTAAATCGCGCGTCCGATGTTCTTGGCCATGTCAGCCCTTCCTGGAGACGATGATGTCCTCGCCCGCGACCTCGACGTTGTACGTTTCGAGGGGAGAGGGCGGGGGGCCGGAGATGACCGCGCCGCTCAGGTCGAACCGGCCGTTGTGGCAGGGACAGAACAGCGTCGACGAGTCGGCCTCGTAACGGACCGTGCAGGTCAGATGGGTGCAGGTCGCGGACAAGGCGAGGAGCTTTCCTTCGGCGGTGTTGACGAGCACGGCCGGGGAGGAGCCGAACTTGAACACCTTGGCCGCATTGGGCGCGATCTCTCCGACCTTGGCCGCCGTGACGCTCTTCTGCGTCGCCGCCGTCTGCTTGGTCGGAAGGACGTAGCGGATGACGGGATAGAGGAAGGCCGCGACCGTGGCCAGCAGGCTCCCTCCGAAAAAGACATCGATGAAACTCCTTCGGCGCATGGACTTCACCCTTTCTTCGCCGCGGTCAGGGCTTTCACCGTCTTAGCCGCCGCGGTGAGGTATTCTTCCAGGAACGGGTAGTTGTGGATGCCGGTGCTGCCGTCGGTCTCGACCGCGCGCAGGATCTCCTCGATCGGCTTCAGCTGAGCCTTGGCGGCCTCGTCCAAGGGCTGTTTGTAGACCTCATGGACCGCGGCCCGCAGGTCGGCGGCGAGTTTGGCGATCGCGCCCCGCCATTCCTGGAACGTCTTGCGGTAGTTCTCGTCGTGGCAGGCGACGCAGGCGCCGGCGTCGGGCCGGACGACCTTCCGGTCCTTGTCGAGATGGCAGGCCGCGCAGTCCGTCCCCGCCTCCGCCATCATGTCCTTGGGGACCTTGAGGCCGGCCAGGATTCCCCCTTCATAGAGCGTTTTCTGGAGCCCATGACAACTCGCGCACTCCTTCTTGCTGTCCTGATGGTGGCAAACGGCGCAAGATGCCTTGGTAGCGGTGAGCTCGCCGTGTTTGCGGGCGTTGGAATGGCATTTTCTGCAGTCCAGCTTTTGGCGGACGATGTGGGATTTATGGGGGAACGTCATCCCGAACGCCTCGGGGGTGATCTCCTCGATCCCGGCATGACAATTCAGGCAGGAATTCGGGGTCTCGCGGGTCAGCTCCGCCGAAAGGGTCGGGACGAAGGCCGAGCCCGCCGCGGCTAAGGCGGCCTTGATTTTTTCCACGGCCGCGCCGAGGAGTTCCTGGGCATACGTCATATTGTGGACGCTCTTGCCCCGGTCGACGATGTCGATGTTGAAGGCGGCCTCTTCGAGGAGGGGCTGGGCCGCGGCGCGCTTTGCGCTCGCGGCGACTTCGCCGGCGGCGCGTTCATAAACGCTCCGGACCTCGGCCAGGCGGGAGGCGGTGGACTTTTCCCAGTTCTGAAGGATGCGGGCGAAACCGCGTCCGTGACAGCTTTCGCAGGCTTGAGCCGCCGAGGTCAGGGTGTCGCTCTTGACCAGGCGGCCGCCGCTCGTCTCGTGGAAGATATGGCAGCCTTTGCAGCTCAAGCCTTTTTCGAACATGACGTTCGGAACGGGATGGCTCACCCCTTTCCCTCCCACGCCCGTGAAGAGGACCTTCTGGGCCTGATGGGAGCCGGTATGGCAGGTCTTGCAGTCGGCGATGGTCTCGATGTCCTTGACGATCTTGTGCTGGATGGGGACATGGCACTGGTCGCATTCGATTTTATTGGCGGCGATGTGCTGTTGGTGGATGACGTCGGTCTCGCCGTATTTATCCAGGCGCTCCCGCTCGAAATGGCACTTATAGCAGTTTTCCCTTGGGACGGCCCCGTCTCCCTGGATGACTTCGCTGTGGCATTTGTCGCAGCTGAAATTGTTCTGGAAGACGGGGGCATGATCGAAGCGGACCTCCGGCTTTCCGACCAGGTCGTCCTTGCGGTGGCAGTAAGTGCACGTCGCGTTTTGGGGATGGGACTCGCTTTTCTTGAAATGGCAGATGAAGCAAGAGCTTTCGGTGACGGTGATGTGCCGGCCTTGGACGATCTGGGAATGGCAGGTTGTGCAACGGAGCCGCTTGCCGCGCTTAAGGTCTTCGAAATGGGCCTTGTGGTCGAACGCGACCTTGTTAAACTGGACCTTTCCTTCCAGGAGCCGTTTGTCGTGACATCCCGACTGGAGACAGCTCTCGTCCTGGATTTCGGCCCAGGGTTTGGATTTGAGGTAGAGCTTCGTCCAGTAGCGGCCGACCATGACCAGGCCTTCCATCTTGGCCCGGATTTTGGACCGCAGACCCGGCGGATAATGGCAGACTTTGCACTGGACCTCGCTGTGTTTCGACTCTTTCCAGCTCTGGTAGAACGGCTTCATATAATGGCACGAAGAACAGAAGCCGGAGGTGGAGGTGAGTTGGACCGAAGCGATGAAAACGACGAATAAAACGCCGAAGGCGATGAGGGCGATGCGGAGCCGGCGCTTCCGCTTCTTTCGCTTCAGATCGCGGATGGAG
>Ga0315288_10011081_pt1 | contig 11353 bp, 6 predicted proteins | sample YL17G11_20_MG_FD_203454 | JGI IMG/M metagenome (GOLD analysis project Ga0315288, IMG submission 203454) | Sediment microbial communities from Yellowstone Lake, YNP, Wyoming, USA - YL17G11_20 | ecosystem: Environmental > Aquatic > Freshwater > Lake > Sediment | place: USA: Wyoming | collected... | reverse complement strand
CTGTTCGACAAGGTACGCGAGGAATACCTTCGATACTACACCGAACGCGGAGCGGAGCGAAAGGAACTCGCGGAGTCCCGCAAGGCACAGACAGACGCCGAAGCGGAAGTTGGCCGTATCGAGCAGGCAATCCGCGACCTTGACCAGGACATCGACCGCGCGGCCGCTCTTCAGCGGGAACTGGGCCAACTGAAGAAGCAGGAAGACGAGCTGACGAAGGAAGTGACTGCCCACGCAGCTTCACTTGAGGAAATAGGCGCTCTGGAAAATGCTCTTTCGGCGGCTCGCCTGAAGTTGGAGTCGGCGCAGAAATCCGAGCAGGTCGCCCGCCGAGACAAGGACGCACGCCAAGGACTCATGGATGCGGTTGGCAAAGCTGCCAAGGCACATGGGGACATTAAGGAATCCGGCGTCATGTCACTCTCGGCGTTGAATCAGGCCGAGGCCAAGCTCAAGGAAGCGCAGAAGGCTTTCGATGAAAGCGACCGGAAGAGAAAGGCGGCAGATACACTTGCCGCTCTCCGGCGAGCCGATTTCGACTACTACAACAACAAACTGCATCTTGATCAACTCCGGGAACGCAAGGAACGCATTGACCAAGCCAGGCAGAATGCCGCCCAAGCGGAGGAGGTGCTGGCCCGAAACAAGGTGGACTCCCGCGCACTGAAGTCAATCCAGGACGCCGAACGTGGGTTGCTGACCGCCAACGCGCAGTTGCAGACCGGTGCGCCGAGCGTACTCCTTCGCGGACTGGCCGATTGCCGACTTTACGTTGACGATGTCGAGGTCAACCTCGGCAAGGGGGAAGTTCGGACGATCTCAGTCGCGGACAGATCACGGTTGACCATACCCGGCGCGTTGGATGTAGAGATCACGGCCGGTTCCAGTGCCGAGGGACTGTCCAGGAAGGTCGAAGATGCGCGTCGAGTTCTGGATGATGTCTGCGCGAAAGCGGGCGTTTCCAGTCCTGATGAGGCGCGGACGGCATTTGAAGAGCGCCGCGAAGCAACCCGGCATGTGGAATCCAGAGCGCAGGTGGAGAAGGATAATCTGCGTGACTTGACCTATGAGGAACTGGACAAAAAACTGCTTGGCCTTCAGCAAGCAGTGCCCGGCTATCTTGCCAAGCGTGTGGCCGAACCCGCCATTTGTCCTGACCTGGACTCGGCGAAGAAGGAGCGGGCAAGTGCTGAGGCGTTACAGCAGGAGACGGTCAGGCAGTGGGAATCGGCTCGCGAGTCACTTGATGTCGCCCGAAGCGTGCGGGATGGCTTGAACACCAAGCACCAGGAATTGCGGGTCCAACTCGACCTGTTGTCCAAAGATCTCAATCAAGCACGCGAAAACCTCGACCGAGCAAGAAAAGGCGTTCCCGATGATGCTTTGGAGACGGCTCTGGCGAACGCTGTCCAGGCCGTGGCTTCAGAGGATGCCAGCGTTCGTGCCGCCGAGATATCACTGAAGGCAAAGAACCCCGAGCGGGTGAAGGCATTGGCCGAGACGGCGAAGGGGTCCCTGCTAACGACGCAGAATCGCCGGAATGCAGCTCAAACGGAACTGACCGAGGTACAGACGCGGCTCAAAATCCACGGGGAGGAAGGGCTTCACGAGAAACTGCACGCGGCCCAGATCGATCTTGAACGTCTTGGGGCGGACAACAAATCTCTGTTTCGTCGGGCATCCTCGGCAAGATACCTTTTTGAAACGATGCGAGAAGAGCGAGACAGGGCGCGGCGGGCTTATGTGGCCCCGCTCAAGGAGAAGATCGAACAACTTGGGCGTTTGGTCTTCGATGACTCTTTCCAGGTGGACATCAGCGATGAACTGCAAATCGCCAGCCGGACGGTCAAGGACGTCACGGTGCCGTTTGACTCGTTGAGCGGTGGCACCAAGGAACAGCTTTCACTGATTTTCCGATCCGCCTGCTCGATGATCGTCGCCAAGGATGGGGGAACACCCCTCATTCTGGATGATGCGTTGGGTTATACGGACCCGGAACGGCTGCGACTGATGGGCGCCGTTCTGGCAAAAGCCGCCAAGGAGTGCCAGGTCGTCATCTTCACCTGTGTGCCTGACCGGTACAACAATGTTGGGCAAGCGACCATTGTTTCGATGAGATGATATGCATGAAGGGAATCAGGGGACAAAAAATGACCAAGGGCTTCCATCCCACCTTTACGATCACCTACCGGATCACCGCCGGGCTGACCCGCATCGAGCGGGCCCGGGGGTTCCTGGAGGCCGCGGCATTGTCCGAGGCCTGGGTGCGTGAGATGGGCCGCCGCGCCTTGATCCTGGAAGCGCACCACACCACGCACATCGAGGGGACGCGCCTGACCCTGGAGCAGGCCGAGCGATTGCTGGAGGGGAACCCGGTTCCCGGGGCCGACCCCGACGACGTGCGGGAGCTGCTGAATTACCGGAAGGCCTTCGATTTCGTCTCGGAGCATCTGGAAACCGGCGGGCCGATCACGGAGGGGCTGGTCCGGGAAATCCACAAGCGGCTGGTCGAAGGTGTTCGGGGCGGGGCCGCGGCTCCGGGCGAGTACCGGAAAATTCAGAACTATGTGGTCAACTCCGTTACCGGCGAGACGATTTATACGCCACCCCCAGCACCTGATGTGCCCATAATGATGGCTGAGCTGGTGAAATATCTCAACAGCGAAGCGGAAGCTCACCGTGTCCTGATGAGTGGCATCGCCCAGTTCCGGCTCGTTCACATTCATCCATTTCTGGACGGCAACGGCCGCACCTCCAGGCTGCTCTCCACCCTGTGCCTCTACCGGGCCGGATACGACTTTAAGCGGCTGTTCACGATCAGCGAGTACTACGACCGGGATCGGCCCGCCTTCTACCGGGCCATCCAGAGCGTCCGTGAGCGCGGAATGGACATGACCGGCTGGCTGGATTACTTCGTCGAGGGCTTGACCACCCAACTTGCCGAGGTCAGGGAGCGCGGGGAGCAGGCCATCCGCCGGGATGTGCTCATCAAGGAACACGGCCTTTCGGATCGCCAAGCCAAGGCCCTCGGACACATCCTGGAGCACGGCAGCCTGACCATCCAGGACTTCGAGCGCCTGTGCCCCGATGTCAACCGGCGGTCTCTGCAGCGGGACCTGAAGGTCATGGTGGACATGGGGTTGTTGATTTCGGAGGGGGCGACCAACAAGCTCGTTTACCGAATGAAGGAGACGGGCTGAACTTGCGACAATCTTGCGACACAACTTACGACAAGCTCACGACTAGACTTGCGACATCCGCAGCGAACTTGGGGTCAGAACTATTCACTAAAAGATAAGAGCAGGCCAATCCCTCTAAGCCGACTATCGTTCGGGCAATCTTGAGGATGCGGGTGTAGGCGCAGGCGGTTGGGATTTGGTTGTTCATAACGTCGATGATAGCCACTCGGGAAATTCATGCCAGGGGATGGCCCGGTTGTTCGAGGGCAGATCGATGGGCTTTTCGATGCGGCACACCAGCAGGCCCTGGGAATCGGCTTCGGCCCCGGTGAGTTTTTTGAATTTGTTCAACGGCTCCACATGTTTGAGGGAGGGAGTGGAGGTCAGTTTAATCTCCACAGGGATGAGCCGGGTTCCGATTTGAATGATCAGGTCCACTTCCAACCCCTCGTGGGAACGCCAGAAATAGAGATCGGCCCGTTTCCCCTTCAGGGAAAAAGCTTTGAAGGCTTCACTTACCACAAAGCCCTCGAATAAGGCGCCTCCCATGGACCCGGCGAGGGCGGATGGACCATCCGGCTGGCGGGTCAGAGCGCAAACGATGGCCGGGTCGATAAAGTAGAGTTTCGGCGTTTTCACCACCCGCTTGCCAAAATTCCTGAAGAAGGATGGGAGAAGAAGACAGAGGTAAGAAGCTTCCAGCACTCCGGCCCAAGCCTTGATCGTGGGCACCGTGACCCCGCTTTGTCTGGAAAGAACGGCGGTATTAAACGCTTGCCCGTGATGGGCGGCAGATAGGCTTAAGAACAATTCAAAGGCACGAAGATCCCGAACATTTTGGAGCTGCCGGACATCCCTTTCGATGTAAGTTTGAATATAGGACCGGATCCACAGGTCTCTTTTTTGGGGGGAAAGAGAGGGCTCAGGGTACCCGCCGTTCCAAATAACCGCTTCAAGCCAATTCGGTCCGCGCTGGCTATTCTCCAGGATGCTGAAAGGAAGCAACTCCAGGATGGCAATCCGCCCGGCCAGTGATTCGCTCACATTTTTCATAAGCTGAAATTGCTGCGACCCGGTGAGTAACCACTTTCCTGATTTTCTCCTGTCGCGGTCGATTCGGATCTTCAGGTAGGATAAGATTTCGGGGACATATTGGATCTCATCCAGGATGACGGATTTTTCTCCAAAGCGGTCCAGAAACCCATTGGGATCGTTGATCGCAAAGTCTCTTTCCAGCGGATCATCGAAGCTGACGTAAGCGTTCTTTTCCCCATATTCCTTGACCAGAAAGGTAGTCTTCCCGGCTTGCCTCGGCCCCGTTACCAAAACAGCCGGAAAGGACCTCAACGCTTCTTTTAAGGTTGGAAGAAGTAACCGGGGGACATACATATGACAATTTTAAAGTTGAATTTTAAATCTGTCAATAGCTAATTATTCCAAATAGTTTTAGTGGATTTAGGGCAGGGGCCGGTCCAGACTGCGGAAATGAATGGCCTACGAAATGTGCCGGGTGGCGATGTCTTCGGCGCCCTCGAGGTCAGCAATGGTGCAAGCGATTTTGAGGATGCAAGGTTAAGCGCGGGTGAAGAGGGCAAGTTTGGCGACGGTCCCTTCCAGGGTAGATTCGGAGTAAACTCCACTCGATATATCCGTTTATTTTGAAGCAGCCATTCATCGCAAAAATACTTTATTATTTTATCCTGACCCCAGATCCCGGATGAAGAAGCGACTCGGTTTACCTCCTGAAGATCGCACCCCAACACCCAAACCAAGTATATCAGAACCATCCACGCCATATACCCTAACCGCACCTCCGGTTGCCAGTAACTCTTCAGATGTTATTTTAGAGTGAGGACTTGATTGTAATCATCAACGGATTCCTCATGCATCTTGAGTCTCAGCCCTCTCAAAAATCCCTGACAGGTTCACGGTCCCGGTAGAAAACAGGGTGGTAGCTCAAGTCAGCCTCCTTGAAAATGTTTCCCCCATCATATACGATGAGGGTCATTTAAAAGTGTTTATTGGGAGGGGAGATAATGGCCAACCTCAGTTTGAAAGAATTCATTTCCGAATTGAACGCCCGTCTTGAAAAGTTCAGTCACAACGAATTGAAAGAGATCATTCGGGGCCATGCCCTGAATCTCCCTCCGCGGGAACGGGGGGAATACCTTGATCGTTTTGTTTTGTCTGAGAAGCCAAAGCCGAAATCCGGGGACACCATGCCTGTTTTTGTTTGACAAGCGCCATTAATAACCGTAAGAATTTAGATATGGCAAGAATGGCAAGAGTGGTGATACCAGCATACCCGCATCCTGTAACTCAACGAGGAAACCGTCGATCAGAGACCTTTTTCTGCCAGGACGATTATCAGGTCTACTTCCAAATTAATCGGCAACAATTCGGACGAGTTAGGATAAATCACGAGGTTAAATGGAGGATTAAGATGCAAGTAACGGAGGGACTAAGAAAAAAAGTTGTAAGCAGAGGCATCCGCAACATCAAGCGGGGATACGTGGATGACGAATCAAAGCGAGGGATGTTTCGACCGGAAATAAGGCTGGATTTGCAGCGGTCTCGCCTGTTAACGGAATCATACAGAGAGACAGACGGGCAGGCCATGGTGATTCGCCGCGCCAAAGCATTGGCCAACGTCCTGAACAAAATGGATATTTTCATAAGAGATCATGAGCGGATCGTGGGCTATCAAACTGCGGATCCTAATGGTATTTACCATCCCATAGACCAAAACTGGAAATCCGTGAAGAGACTTGTGAACAGCGAAGCCGGGAAGACCCTTTTGAACGATCCGGGGAGGAAGGAACTGGAAGAGCTCTGCGAATACTGGAACGGTAAATCCATGAGTGATCGCCATCAGGAAATTTTACCCGAAGATCTCTATAAATACTGGACCTATGAAGGAACTTTTCTTTGGAGCCAATTATCTGAGCTGGGCATTCCGGATTATGAGAAATTGTTTAAAACCGGACTGAAGGGGCGGATTCAGGCCGCGAAAGACAGACTGGAGGAGATAAACAAAACGATCCCCATTGATTATGTAGAACAAAAGGAATTCTTGGAGGCCGTCATTATTTCTTTAGAAGCGGTTATCCATTTTGCCCAGCGCTATTCTAAACTGGCCAAGAGCTCAGCCCTCAAGAAAAAGAATGCTGCCCGAAAAGCCGAACTTGAAGAAATTGCCCGCATTTGCGAATGGGTCCCAGGAAATCCACCCAGAACATTCCTGGAAGCAGTACAGTTTTTCTTCTTTGTTCATTTGGTCCGATATCTGGAATATTCCACGCTGGGGATTGGAATCCGGCTCGACCACCTCTTGGGTCCCTTTTATGAAAAGGACTTGAAGGAAGGAAGAATCACCAGAGAAGAAGCCCTGGACATCCTCCAGCTTCTTTGGATTAAGCTCAACGAGCTGGGACTGGTTTACTCTCCCACAGTGAGTTCGGTTTACGGAGGCGTGGCATCCTTACAGGCGGTTACGATCGGAGGAACGGACAGGAACGGAAAGGACGTTACGAACGATTTAACCTACCTGGTCTTGGAGGCAGCCAAGAGTTTGCGCCTAATTGAACCGAGCATCGTATTAAGGATCCATAACGGGACACCCGATGAGCTTTACTCCAAGGCCGTGGATGTGATCAAGACGGGCATCGGATATCCTTCGCTTTTCAATGACGAAGCCCTGATTCCCCTTTTTGAGAAATGGGGGGTTCCGCCGGAAGACGCCAAAAATTATGCGGTCACCGGATGCGTGTACATAGAAATTCCCGGTAAGAATATGATGCGCCGTTCCGTAGGCTATTTTGTCCTGCCCAAATGCCTTTGGTGGGCGCTACACCAAGGCGCGAATCCGAAGACGGGAGAGCAGCGGGGCGCGAGGACTCCTGACCCGGCAACTTTCAAATCCTGGGAAGATGTCTTGGAAGCCTATTTGGAGCAGGTGAAATTCTTTACAAACAAAATAGAGCAACTGGAACGAATTAATCTTGAGCTCTATGCCAAGTATTGTCCGAGGCCTTTTTATTCGGCCGTTGTAGATGGCTGTATCGAAAGCGGGAAAGAATCAAGGAAATGGGTTTATCCATCCATGGTCCATCATTTTGCGCAGGTCATCGGGGGGACCAATGTGGCCGATTCCATAACGGCCATAAAGAAAGTCGTTTTTGAAGACCCGTTGATTAGGCTTCCGGAATTGATAAAAATTATGGACGGAAATTGGGAAGGACGGGAGGATATCAGGCAGGCCTGTCTGAATGCTCCCAAGTTCGGGAACGATAACGATTATGCAGATTCCATCGCCCGAGAAGTGCATCGTAGAGGTGAGGAGGCGATGGAAACCATCAAGGACAGATATGGTCTTTCCCATAGGGGCGATGGCAGCGCGGTATCCGCCACCTACGGGCTGGCGATTGACACCCCGGCCACACCCGACGGCAGGATGGATGGGGAGCCCTTTGCGGATTCGACCCTGGCTCCTTCTCCTGGGAAAGACCAAAAAGGTCCCACGGCGGTTCTCAATTCCTGTGCTAAGGTCAAAGCCCTGGAAACTTATAATCATTTACTAAACCAAAAATTTCTTCCCAAATTCCTGGAAGATGATTTAAAGCCTGCTTTCATCAGCTATCTCAAGACCTGGAAAGAGTTGAATGTCCCTCATATTCAGTTTAACATCGTAGATAAGCTGATGTTGATTAAAGCGCAGAACTACCCGGAAAAATATGCAGATCTGATCGTACGAGTTGCTGGATTTAGCGCTTACTTTGTCGATCTATCCAGAGGTTTGCAAGATCACATCATCGCCAGAACGGAGCAGAGTTTAGCATAATCAGTCATCGCGACCTCGCCACCCTCGAATCCCACATGGTCGGGAGAACTCCCCCTTGGGTCCCCCTTTTTTAAAGGGGGCCGAGGGGGATTTAAAATTATTTACTACGTAGTTTGGAGCTAAACCTAATCGATCACCAAGACCGGAGAGAACCTTTTTATGAAGCGGTCACCACTCAATAATGGAGAAAGTGGACTCATTTTTAATATTCAGAGATTCAGCGTTCACGATGGGCCTGGGATTAGAACCACTGTTTTTATGAAAGGCTGCCCCTTAAATTGTCTTTGGTGTTCCAATCCTGAATCACAGGATTTCTTCCCTAACCTGATCGTCAGGGATATTCATTGCAAAGGATGCGGAGCCTGCGTAAAAGCCTGCCCAAAAGAGGCCATCACGATCACGAAAGAGGGAGGGAGAAAGATAGATCGAGGGAAATGCAACCAGTGTTTGCTATGCGTTGAGAGTTGCCTGTATAATTCATTGAATATCTGTGGGCACTATATGAAGGTACCAGAGGTTCTCGATGAAGTTTTAAAAGACAAAGTTTTTTATAAAAATTCAGGTGGAGGGGTTACCATATCCGGGGGGGAATCTTTATCCCAGAGCAAATTTGCTATCAAATTATTAGAGGAATGCAAAAGAGAAGGGTTGAATACAACTTTGGATACATCAGGGTACGCGCCATGGAAGGAAATGGAAGAAGTACTGCGTTTTGTCGATTTAATCCTCTTTGACATAAAGCACCTGAATTCAGATGAACATAAGAGAGCAACAGGTGTAGGAAATGTAATCATTCTGGAAAATTTGGAAAAGGCTTCAAAGATTTCTAATATTTGGTTGCGGATTCCGCTTATCGCCGGCTTTAATGATTCCCCGGAGCACATAAAAAGGATTGCAATTTTAGGGAACAATATTGGGGCTCAAAAGATCTCTTTTCTTCCCTACCATGAGGGGGGAAAATCCAAAAGCGAACAATTAGGATGGGCTTATCCGCTGCCCGATGCAAAGGCGCCCAGTGAGGAACATATAAATAATTTAAAAGTAATTATTGAAGGAGAGGGGCTAAGGGTATCGATTGGCCATTAATTTGGGAACAAACAGTATTTTTTTAAAAGGATTAAACAGAAGAAGTCATGTTGGGATGGTCGGGTTCGTAATGTTTTTTCCGGTGGGGGCCCCATAGCATCGATGATTGGCGGGCTTGGGGGCAAACCTTCATAAATCAATTTTCAGGCCCACCAGTGAAACCTTCCGCGTCCTGGAAAAAGAGAATACGTGTAAATGGGACGCAATTTATTTTATCAAGTTAGCATTAGGGAATTCAAAATCGGCTATGGCCTGCGCGATGGCGGATGTGTTCATTAAAGGGGGTTTAGTAGAGAGGTGGCGTAGTGGCTATCTTCTTATCTCCAGATCTCCCTCGTCAATCCGGACATTCAGTTTTCTCCCGCCAAGGCGGGACTTTCCGATCATCTTCTCATCTTAGTCCAGCAGCTTTCGCAGCCTGAGTCCACGGATCAGTTGTCGGTATTTTTAAAAAGGCTCAGGCTCGCATAAAGATAGGTATAAAAGGGGACCTTGGTTCTGAGTAAACTTCCGGGATGGAAAGTGGAATGGTTCAAGAGCCACTCCAAATTCTTCTCTAGCTGATGACTCTTTTTGCCGATAAGCCCTTAAACTGCGTAGTGCGTAGTAGGAAACCAAGGATCATGGGTCAACGGGCTGTTCCCAGATAATGCTTGCGAATCTAATCTCATGCACTTACCATCATGGCCAAATTCAATATCGATGGAGTTCTTTCCATGATGGGGCGTCAATTCCCTCACCAACACAGATTCTTCCTCACCGGTTTCAATTTACAAAAACGGATTCGTTCGGATCATATCCCAAGAAAAATATCAGAAAGGAGGTTTAGAAAGTCATGAATCCGAGTTCCCCCAGAAAGAGCGAGGGAAAGAAGAACCTAAAATTATCCCTCCAAATTTCCTCCTTGGTATTAATTTCCTCAATGTTATTCTCCTGTGCTGCTCCAGCGGTGAAAACTACCACGCTCATCCCAGCCAGATTCCACGAAGCTACTAAATTAAAAGAGGTGGCGGTTTTGCCATTTGATGGTCATACTGGAAGAGAATTCGCCGCTGAAATCGAGGGGGTCATCGCCAGTATTAACATTGATAATAAACAATATTTTACACTAATTGAAAGAACAAAAATTGAAAAATTCCTAAAGGAGCAAGAACTTTCTCAAACCGGCATGATCGACGAAACAACCGCCGCCAAGGTGGGTAAATTGGTCGGTGCTAAGGGAATCTATACGGGGGTGGTAACTGTAGCGAATACAAGAGATAGCCATTACACCCAAACCCGGCAGGAATGTTCGAGGCGAGAGATAAAATACGACAAGAAAGGAAATCCCTACGAAGGGAATTGTGTAAGCTGGAGAAATTATACAGTTTCATGCACGAAAAGGAACGCAACATTTGCCTTCACTCCTAAATTAATTGAAGTGGAAACCGGCAGAATTATTTATTCCAACAATATAAGTGAGATGACAACTGCATCCGCATGTCCAGATAGCGGAACTCCGCTAGCGAGTGGGTTTGAATTGATCGCCAAAGCGAAGGAGACGGCAAAGACGGCTTTCAAACGCGACATCGCGCCTTCTTATGTTACCTTTGACATTAAACTAATGGATTCCAAGGATGGTATCGCTTCCAAGGAAGCAGCACAGAAGCTGGACTTGGGAATGGATTATGCAAAAAACAGTAGACTTGACAGAGCTTGTGAGCTATGGGGAGAAGGAAGGATACTTTCGCCAAATTCCCCATCCCTCATCTATAATCTGGCAATATGCGCTGAAGTAAGGGGAGATTTGGAGAAGGCCTTAGATTTATATAAAATGGCAGATCGAGCACTCAACAAACCAGATGATAAGATTACCGCGGGTATCGGCAGGGTGTCAGAAACGCTAAGGAAACAGCAAACTCTTAGAGAACAACTCAAATAGCCCGCTAGTGTCCTGAGTCAGAAATTCGCTTCATAATTCATATCATCTCAAAAGGCTCGGGAGCCAGGGCGCTGCGCTTGGCATCCTGAGGCGCTGCTTTCTCCGCCGAGGGGGCGGGAAGAAGCACCCCGCCTCCGGCGACGGAAAAAACTTGTATCTCTTCGAGGACTTCTTACCCAGCCGAGGCTGCCGGCGCGCATCACCCTGCCCCCCGAGCCACGTCACGGTGGGTACGATTGTGTAAAAGCATTATGGATCAGCGAAAGAAATATTTATGACATTTATTTCTGACTCAGGACACTAGGATTTAGATAACAATATATGAGA
>Ga0315288_10011079_pt1 | contig 11354 bp, 10 predicted proteins | sample YL17G11_20_MG_FD_203454 | JGI IMG/M metagenome (GOLD analysis project Ga0315288, IMG submission 203454) | Sediment microbial communities from Yellowstone Lake, YNP, Wyoming, USA - YL17G11_20 | ecosystem: Environmental > Aquatic > Freshwater > Lake > Sediment | place: USA: Wyoming | collected... | reverse complement strand
CACACAGACCTACACCCTGGCCCCGCACAGCCGTTACACCGTCCCCGTGGACGACCTCTTCGCCTACGACGAGGTCTCCATGGAGGTGAGTGCACCGGCGCCGGGGGTGGTGGCGGAACGCGCCATGTACTTCGACTACCAGGATTGGGCGGACGGCGGCCACGCGGCGGTGGGGACGGCCGAGGCCACCCTGCAGGGCTACTTCGCCGAAGGCTACACCGGGGAAGGATTCGATACTTATCTATTGCTGGTCAATCCCGAGGACCGGGAGGCACAGGTCGAGGTGACTTACCTCCTGGAGGGGGGCGCCCCCATCGTGAAGACCTATAACCTTGCCCCAGCGAGCCGCTTCACCATCCTGGTGAACGATGTGGCGGAGCTGAAGCCTGGGAGCGTGGGTTTAAGCTACCGCTCCCTCAACGGGGTCAAGATCGCCGCGGAGCGCGCCATGTACTTCGACTACAAGGATAAGCAGGACGGTCACTGTACCGAGGCCATAACCGAGACCTCCCAGAAGTTGTACCTGGCCGAGGGATATACAGGGAAGGACTTCGATACCTGGATACTCCTGGCCAATCCCAATACGGTGCCCGCTGAGGTGGAGGTATCCTACCTCGTTCAGGGGGGGCAGAACGTCACCGATAAGAGGACCATACCCCCGCAGTCCCGTTTGACCATCAATGCCGCGGAGAAGGTGCCCGATAAGTCCTTCGGCATCACCCTCACATCGCTCAACGGTGTGGGCATCGTGGCGGAGCGGGCCATGTATTTCGATTATCATGGTGAGATCGACGGCGGCCACGTTTCGGCGGCGGTGAAAGAGCCCGCCCGGAGTTTGTGCTCGGCCGAGGGATACACCGGGGGAGACTTCGACACCTGGATACTCCTGGCCAACCCCAACGGCGAGCCCGCCCGCGCCAGGCTTACCTTCGCCAGGGAAGACGCCTCGGAGGTGGCCATGGACGTGGTCATCCCGGCGCTCTCGCGCTTCAGCCTGCGGGTGAACGAGGTGCCGGGCTTGGAGGACTGCGCCTTCTCCACGCGGGTCGATTCCGACCAGCCGCTGTTTATGGAGCGCTCCATGTATTTCTTCTACAAGGACCGCACGGGAGGCACCAACTGTCCCGCCGTCGAGGGCCCGACCCAGTATCGTTTCTTCGCCGAAGGCTACACCGGAGGGTAATCCTCAGGGTCAGCCATTCAATCGACACACAGGGCCAGGCGTCCACATTGGGTCAACCGTGCGATCGAAAAGGATCAGACGGGCATCAAGCCTAAGCACGGATGAAAGCTCCGGCGCAGGGTTCCTCATTTCGCGGGATCGCCACGTCGCTTCGCTCCTTCCAGTCAAACCTTTAATCTTGGTTAACGATAATCGGTCACACAGGCGCTTTTATCTAATCTCACGATAGGCGTGGAGGCGCTGATACCGCACCTCTCTTTACACCGTTCATGAGGATGGGACTTGTGTTAAAATCCTTGCAGGCTGGACTTGAACGGATGGGGAGCAAGCGTCCCATGGACAAGATGAAGTTCGTGGAGCTGGTTGCGCCGCGCGAGGTCCGGGTGCGAGAGGTAAAGATTCCCAGGCCCGGACATGGCGAGGTGTTGGTGAGATTGAAAGCCTGCGCCATCTGCACCCTGGAGCGGAGGCTCTTCACCGGGGAGCAGAAGATAGGCTACCCCCTCGTCTTCGGACACGAGGTCTCCGGTGAGGTCGTAGAGGTCGGGGAAGGCGTGCTCTCGGACCTGCAACCCGGGGAGCCGGTCGTCCTCGACCTGCTCAACCGCTGCGGTGAGTGTCCCTTCTGTCGCACCGGCCGCTCCAACCAGTGTGAGAACAAGTTCGACCCCGGCCTGCCCGTGCTGGGCGGCATGGCCCAGTATGTATCGCGTCCGGCGCGCCAGGTCTTCCGCATCGACGGCAAGGTGAGCTTCCTGCGGGCCGCCCTCACCGAGCCGCTCTCCGACTGCGTGCACAGCCTCATGCGCACCCGCATGTCACCGGATATGAAGGTGATGGTCATCGGGGCCGGGACCATGGGGCTGCTCCACCTGGCCATCGTTAAACATTACGGCATGTTCTGCGCTGTGAGCGACGTCCACCCGGCCAAGCTGGAGACTGCAGCCAGCCTGGGCGCCGACCGCACCATCGATATCTCGGTGGAGGAGCCAGCCGGGGTCCTGCGCGAGTCCGTGGGCCCCAAGGGAGTGGACGTGGTCATCGTCACCGCTCCGGGCAAGGAGGCGGTGGAAGAGGCCCTGGACGTGGTGGGGACCCTGGGGATCATCGTCCTCTTCTCGGCCAATCCCGAGGGGGTCAGGATCGAGCTGGACCCGAACGTCATCCATTACAGGGAGTTGACCGTCACCGGCAGCGAGAGCCGCACCGAGAAGGATTTCCACCAGGCTGTCTCCTTACAGAACGCGGGGGACATGCGCCTGGAGAAGCTGGTATCGGCCGTGTTCCCCATCGCGGAGGCCCAGAGGGCCATGGAAGCCTCGCTCGACCCCACGCTCTACCGCGCCGTGGTGGCCATGGACGAGACGGTAATAGGAGAATTCGAGGACCTCGGAGGTGTTTGAGGGATGTCTACTGGAAAACAGGTGAGGATGAACCGCATCTGCGGGGATGACGACAAGATACTCATGGTGGCCATGGACCATGCGGCCATCGGCGGTCCCATGCGCCACCTCGAGGATCCGCGCCGGGCCATCGAGGTGGTAGTGAAGGGATCACCCGATTCCCTCCTGCTCACACGCGGCATGCTGCGCCATGGTTGGCAGGCCGTCCCCTCCCACGTAGGCCTGGTGCTGCGTATCAGCGGAGGGTTCACCATCCTGGAGGGGGCCCAGGAGTTCCGTGACCGCATCATCTCCACGGTAGAGGATGCCCTGCGCTGGGGGGTCGACGGGGTGGCGGTCACGGTCAAGTTCGGCCACGAGTTGGAGGGGGAGTTCATCCAGGCCGTATCCGCCGTGTCCGACGCTTGCGACCGCTGGGAGGTCCCCCTGCTCATCGAGGCCATGGTAGCCTTGCGGGGGAGCTCTGGGCTGGCGGAGGACGAGGCCCTTGCGGTGGCCGCGCGTTCGGCGGCTGAGCTGGGGGCGGATATGGTGAAGATAAAATACCCTTCCAAGGGAGGCAACCTGGTCAAGGTGGCTGGAGGTTGCCCGGTACCCGTCCTGGTGCTGGGAGGGGAGAAGGCGGCCGACGACGAGGTGCTCGAGATGGTCTCCAGAGCCATATATGACGGGGCCGCCGGCGTGGCCATGGGGCGCAACGTCTGGGAAAGGGATGATCCGGAGGAGTTCATGCGGCGCTTGGGGACCGCGATGGGGAGAGGCGGATCAAAACCTTGAGGGAGCGGGGTGATCAGCCGAACCTGGAGGAGTTCCAGGACTTGGTGGAGGAGGCCCTGGCGGGCTTCCCAGAGGAGTTTCAGAGACTGGCCTTCGATAACCTGGCCTTTGTCGTTGAGGACGTCGCCTCTCCCGCCGATGCCGCCCGTGCCGGCGTACATGATCCCATGCATCTATTGGGCATGTACACCGGCGTGCCCTTCACACAGTGGGGGAGAGACCGTTACGCGCACGCTCCCGACATCATAAAGATCTATCGCCTGCCCATCCTGTCGGAAGTGGGAAGCGACGATGACATCCGCGAGAAAGTACGCAACGTGGTGCTGCACGAGCTGGGCCACCGCGCGGGCATGGACGAGGAGAGGCTGCGCGACCTCGGCGTATATTGATGGGGTCACCTTTGAGGCACGCGTGGTAGATTGTATCGCGAAAGCGACAGCGCCGTCTGCGGCGCGACGGTGTCCCAGTGCCTGGACTTTTCCGAAAGTCCAGGCCTGGCACGCGTACGTACGTGAGAGAGAAGCGGCAGGTCTGCTATGAGGCCACAGACAGAGCGGCGCCGAGGGCACCAACGATCTGCGGGTCCTGTGGGATAAGCAGGGGCAGGCCCAGCCGCTTCTGCAGTAGAGCCCCGAGGCAGGGATTGCGGGCAACCCCCCCCGCAAAGACCACCTCTCTCTCCACCCCTACCCGCTTGAGGAGGGATGTCGCACGGTCGCAGATGGCCTCGTGCAGGCCGCGGGCTATCTCGGGCCGGGGGGTGCCGCGCGCGATGAGCCCGGTCACCTCGGACTCGGCGAACACCGTGCACATGCTGGAGACCTTCACCTCGCCCTCGGTCTCCAGGGCTATGCGGCCCATCTCCTCGAGCGAAAGGCCCATGGCCGTCGCCATCACCTCCAGGAACTTGCCGGTACCAGCGGCGCAGCGGTCATTCATCTGGAAGTCCAATACCTTCCCCCCGGGCCCCAGGGAGATGGCCTTGGTGTCCTGCCCGCCTATGTCCAGGATGGTGCGGCACTCGGGAAAGATGCTGTGGCAGCCCAGGGCGAAGGCCTTGATCTCGGTGATGGTCCGGTCGGCGAAGTTAGCCTGGGCCAGGTGCCTGCCATAGCCGGTGGCGACCAGGACATCGAAGTCCCGATCCTCCAGGATGAGGCGGCATTGCTCCAGGGGGTCGAAGGTGGTCTCCACCACCATGCTGCGCACCAGGCCGCCGCCGTCCATCTCCACCAGGGCGATGGTACGCGAACCTATATCCAGGCCGGCGATGGTCATTATCTCGCTCTCCCCCGGGTTCTTCCCGCTTTCAAGGCATCGACCTCGGCAAAATGCCTCCCCCGGCTTGGACGCCGGGGGAGGTTATGTGTCAAATGTACCATATAGTATGCGGCCCAGGCCCGCCAACTGCTTGAGAGCCTGGACCGAGCCGCACGTTTGGCTTAGACCTTGTCTTTGCTGCCCACCATCTCGATGAGGGCCTGGATGCGTGTGGAGAGCTGCCCCAGTTCATCCCACATGTCCCGGTAATCCGCCATGCTTACTCCTTTCGTATTCACGTTCCTATATCCAGCGCGAACGGTACGGCTCTATGCTCATATAGGCCACTCCGCTCGCATCCAGTGCGCAACTCGCCTCATCCCTCAGGGCGGCATCGATACGCAGGGAGATACCGCAATCCACGCTGAACTCCCTGGGGGTATTGATCACCGCATGCCTTATCCGCGCATCCTTGAGCGCTTTCTCTCCTCTCAGGGCATGGTGGGTGGAGTCGAACAGGATGACCAAGCAGTTGTTGTCACTCATAAGATATTTTTATACATTCGATACAAATATTTTATCGCTCACATGATACATATTACGTTTGATGGATGCAACCTGAAATGTCATGTCCGGGAGCGGTGAAGCCGATCGCCGGGAACGGCTTACGAGGCAGGAGCACACCCGGTCGAGCAAGAAGGTAGAAGCTCCGAACAAGGTTGCGGTGAAGCGGCTGCCCATGTCATGGCATGATCGGAGCGCAGGCTCTATGCACGGTGTCCTGGAGGGCGATGAGTGTGAGATATGTTAAGCCCGGCCGCCTGGGTCCTGCGGATCGGTAAAGTGAAAAGCTACGACACTCCGTGACCGAGGCTCAGACCGCCTCGGAAGTATATTCGTAACGCTGGCCCCCCACCACCTGAGGGAGGGCGACTGCCGTCTATTTCCAGGGCGAGCAATCCCACAGCTGGGAGAACCTGTGCGGGGACGAGGGCAGCCTGTTGATAGTCATCACTCCGCCCAGTGTATGACCTTTGCGTCGATGCGGTACTCCTTGCACGGCCGCTCGAAATATTCATCATCCTTCGCGCTGCCGTGTTGGCCGTGAGGCCACCCCTGGCGCGTCGGCACCAGGGGTCCTTTTCGCCTTCGTATTGCCGCGCTGGCCGTGAGAGACAGCCCCGGCGCATCGGCACCTGGTTTATTCTCCTTGTCCACAGGTAAGAATATTAAACGAAAGGACTTATAGCCTGAGGGATTACAGCATCGCCCTGTACGGAGACGGGAGAGGAAAGGGGTATGCCATGGTCGAGGAAACGGCGGTCGAAGCGACGGAGGGGGTCTTCAAGCGGCTGCGTATTTTCAACGGCGTCGTGAGCGCGATCCTTCTCCTGGAGGGCGTGCTCATGCTGGTCCTGAGCAACGCCAGCACCCTGCCCGTGACCACCAATTACCTCAGGGCCGATCCGGCCGTGCTGAACGAGCCGAGCCTGCCGCGGGTAGTGGGGAGCGTGAGGCTGGGCCCCCTGGTCGCGGCTTTCCTGTTGCTCAGCGGACTGGCCCTCTTACTGCTCACCCTGCCCGGCATCAACGCGTGGTATGTGAGGAACCTGAAGAAAGGGGCCAACTACGCGCGCTGGATGGAGTACTCCATAACCGCCTCCCTTATGCTCGTGGTCATCGCCATGCTCTCGGGCATGTACGACCTGAGCAGCCTGATCATGATCTTCTTCCTCAACATGATGATGATCCTTTTCGGCTGGATGATGGAGCTGCACAACCAGACCACCGAGAAGACCAACTGGACATCCTTCTACTTCGGGTGCCTGGCGGGCATCATCCCATGGGTGGTGATAGCGCTCTATTTCTTCTCTGCCGTCGCCAACCCCGACGCACAAGTGCCCACCTTCGTATATTTCATCCTCCCCATCCTTTTCGTGTTCTTCAACATCTTCGCGATAAACATGGTCCTGCAATATAAAAAGGTCGGGAAGTGGAGCGACTATCTCTACGGCGAGAGGGTCTATATCATCCTGAGCCTGCTGGCGAAATCGGTGCTGGCGTGGCAGGTCTTTGCCGGTACCCTGCGCAGTTCCTGAGCATCAGGGCTGCCCAAGAAAAGGAGTGACGATGAAGAAACAGCTGGGCGCGAGGAACTGCCTCTACCCGCTTCCGACCGTCCTGGTGGGAGCTACGGTGGAAGGCAAACCCAATTTCGCGACTATCGCCCACGTGGGCATCATAGACCTGCGTTCCGTCTCCGTCTCCATGAACCGGGTCCATTACACCAACGCGGGTATCAAGGAGAACGGCACCTACAGCATCAACATACCCTCCGTGAGGATGGTGGTGGAGACGGACTACTGTGGCCTGGTCTCCGGCTCTAAGTTCGATAAGGCCTCCGTCTTCGACGTGTTCTACGGCGTCCTGGAAACCGCCCCCATGATCGAGAGCTGCCCCCTGAACATGGAATGCAAGCTGGTCCAGACACTGGAGATGCCCCATCACGACGTCTTCATCGGGGAGATCGTGGAAGCCTACTGCGAGGAGGAATGCCTGGAGGAAGGCGGTATCGACTACGAAGCGGTGGGGCCGATCCTGTTCACCATGGACGACAAGGGCTACTGGAGACTGGGGGAGCGTTTCGCGGATGCCTGGGAGGCGGGGAAAGAACTGTTGGAGAAGAAAAGGGAATAAGATGCGGGAGCGGTTGCTTCGAGCGGCGGCCTCGGGGCCGCCGCTTTTTCCGTGACAGCTTCGGTTCCTTATGACAGGCGGTTGATGAACTCCACGCAGCGGTCGATGATGAGCTGCTTATCGTTATCGAGTGTTGCCACATGGTAGGAGTTCTCCAGCCACACCAGTTCCTTGTCTGTGGAGCTCACGTGCTCCAAGATAAAAGGCCCGTTCGCTGTCGGCACCACGTGGTCCTCCCGGGACGAGAAGATCAGGATGGGAGCGGTGATCTTCCCGATATCCCGCTTCGTCACCTTGAACAATTCATATAACTCGGCACCGGCTGGAACGGGGACCTTGTCGTAACACGATTCCTTGGAGCCTGGGTCTTTGATGTCGCTGCCCACCCCCGGGATGGTCTTCATGAAGTGCTTGGTATACTTGGCAAAAGGCAACAGTGGGTTATGCTTAGATACCTCGGCGTTGATGGGCATGATCCCAGCCAATTTGTCGGCGTAGCGCTCGCCCAGGAAACAGGTGATGGTGCCGCCCATGGAGAGGCCGGTGACGAAGACCTTGTCGCACCGCTCCAGGAGTTCCTTAAGGCCTTTCTCCGCCTCGCCCGTCCATTCCTCCCAGGTACGCGTGCTCATGTCTTTTACGGTGGTGCCGTGCCCGGGCAAACGGGGCCCGATAACCGTGAAACCCGCATCCGCCAGCCCTTTGCCCAGGGGCAGCATGCTCTGGGTGCAGCCGGTGAAGCCGTGCACCACCAGCACCCCCGTCTTACCTCCATCGAACGAGAACGGTTGGGCATCAGGCCATACTTCCTCCGCCATCTTTTCCTCCTTTTTCCAGGTTCCGGGAGAGGAACCAAATATAGGCCACTGTAAGTGTCATTCCGGCGCGCAGGCCTGGTCTTCGCGCGCCCAGTCCAGGCTGCGCTCCACGGCCCGCTTCCAGTCCCTGCGCATGATGCTCACGCGCTTGCCGGCGGATGGATCGGGCAGGGCTTCCCGGTCCAGCTTCCACCGCTCCTCCACTTCTTCCATGCTTTTCCAGTAGCCGGTCGCCAGGCCCGCGAGCAACGCCGCTCCCAGCGAGGTCGTCTCGGCGATGACCGGCCGGCGTACGGGCACGCCCAGCAGGTCCGCCTGGTACTGCAGGAGCATATCCATGACGCTGGCGCCCCCGTCCACGCGCAACTCCTTGAGGGGTATGCCCGCTTCCTCCTGCATGACCTCCACCACGTCGGCGGTCTGCAGGGCCATGGACTCGATGACCGCGCGGGCGATATGCGCCCTGCCCGTCCCCCGCGTCATCCCGATCAGCAACGCCCGGGCCTCGGGGTCCCAGTGCGGGGCCCCCAACCCCACGAAGGCGGGAACGAAGAAGACGCCGCCCGTATCCTCCACTTGCGAGGCGAGCTCGTCGATCTCGGACACTTTCTCTATGATCTGCAGCCCGTCGCGCAACCAGTTCACGGCCGCCCCGGTGATGAAGATGGACCCCTCCAGGGCATAGGTTGCCTGTCCTCCCATGGACCAGGCTACGGTGGTGAGCATGCCCTTGTGCGAGAAGCGCGGCTCGCCCCCGATGTTCATGAGCACGAAACTCCCCGTCCCATAGGTGTTCTTGGTCATGCCGGGGCGGAAGCAGGCCTGCCCGAAGAGGGCCGCCTGCTGGTCGCCGGCCACCCCTGCGATGGGGGCGGTTATCCCCAGGAAGGCGTCGGGGTCTGTCTCCCCGAAGATGCCGCTGGATTCCTTGACCTCGGGGAGGATGGACATGGGCACTCCGCACATCCCGGACAGTTCGGGGTCCCAGGCTAGGTCGCGGATGTTGAATAGCAGGGTGCGGCTGGCGTTGGAGACGTCGGTGGCGTGGACGCGCCCCCCGGTCAGGCGGTACAGGAGCCAGGAATCGATGGTGCCAAAACAGAGCTCTCCCGCCTCGACCCGGCGGGCGATCTCGGGCTCGTTCTCCATGACCCAGGTGAGCTTGGTGCCCGAGAAATAGGGGTCGAGCACCAGGCCGGTCTTGTCCCGTACCATGCCCTCTAAGCCGTCCTCGACGTAGCGGCGGCAGATATCGGCGCTGCGACGGCATTGCCATACGATGGCTTTGCGCACCGGCCTGCCGGTGGAGCGGTCCCAGAGCACCGTGGTCTCCCGCTGGTTGGTGATCCCCACCGCCGCCACCTCGGCGGGTTCCACCCCGGCCGCACCGAGCGCCCGTCGTGCCGCTTCGCAGGTGCGCTCCCATATCTCCTCAGCGTCGTGCTCCACCCATCCCGGTTGGGGGTAATACTGTTCGAACTCCAGCGACTCGCTGGAAAGGATGCGCTGGTCGCGGTCGTAGCAGATACACTTGGTCCCGGTGGTGCCCTCGTCTATGGCCAGGACGATCATGGGCCGCCTCCCTCTGTGTTCGGCGAAGGGGTCCGTCTAATCCTCGTCTAAGAGGTCATCGTCGCTGAGATCTTCCTCGAAACCCTCGGGCGCCTGTGCTTCCTCCAAGTCCATGCTCTCCTGGGGCTCCAGCTCTTCCTCCGGCTCCATGCTCCTCCCCCCGGCCCCCGGCCGGAGGTCCACGAAGCGGCGCTCGCGTCCCGCGGTGTCCAGCCCCAGGCGCTGCAGCAGGCGGGGCAGGCTGTGGAAGACGATGCGCGTGGGAGCCACCTCGACCTCTCGCTGCAGCAGCTCCCGCAGCTCTTTCTCCAGATGCCTCTTGGACATCCCCTCGGCGGGGGTGACGTGCAGGTACAGCTCATCCAGGTCGTAGGGGTCGTCATTGTGTTTGCGCATCTCGAGCTGCCATTCGAGCACATCCTTATGTCCCGAGAGCAAGGGGTAGAAAGCGTTGAGGTCCACCAGCGTCCCCTTGAGCTTGGTCAACTCGAACTCCTTGTAGTCCGAGGTGCGGGTTATCTCCAGCCCCAGCCGGGGTAGGGAGCGTCCGCAGTAAGGACAGGGAGAGAGGTCCAGGCCTCCATTGACCAGGTCCCCGGTGCGGAAACGCAGCAGGACACTGCCCCTCCACTCCAGGGTGGTATATACGACCTCGCCGTCCTCGCCCTCCCCCAGGCGCTTGCCGCTCTCGGGGTCGATGATCTCGATGATCTCCATATCGGGGAAGAGGTGATAGCCCGAACTCTCCTCCTTGGACAGGGCGGAGGGCCGGCACTCGCTCCAGGCCACCCTTCCCTCGGTGAAACCGTAGGTGGATGCCACGGCCGCTTTCTCCGCTCCCACTTTGCCCAGGAGTTCCTGGATCTTTCCCTTGAGGCCGGCGGGCAGGCGGTCGCCACCCATGATCAGGGTATGGAGGCTCGAGAAATCCCGCCCCTCGCTGGCCGCCTGTCGCAGGAGGTGGTAAGCGTAACTGGGAGTGGCCGTGAGCACCGTTGCCTTCAGGCGCTCCAGGGCGTCCAGGATACGGTGTGTCCCCAGGATGCGCCCGCCGCCTGTGTGCAGAGCCGGCACGCCTGCCGCTTCGGCAGCGAAATAGGTCATCCAGAAGGCCAGGTGGGGGGCGAAGGGAAAGGCGTTGATCACCATGTCCTCCCGTTTCAGCTCCAGGAGCTCGAACAACCGCCTTCCGGCCTCCCGCATACGCTGCAGGTCGTAACCGGTATAGAGGATGGGGGTGGGCAGTGCCGTCCGCCCGATCGTGAAGTGGTAATGGATGGGGAGGAACTCCCGGTCCATCAGTTGAGAGAGACCCTTCTTTCCTTGCGTAAGCCTCAAGCCTCGCTGCTTGAGGCGCAGGGAGAGCTTCGCCTCCTTCATGCGCTCGGGGGTCGGTTGGAGCACCAACGACAGCGGGATATCCGGGTCTTCGGGAAGGGGCGCGATATCCGCTTTGGTGGTGAAAGGTACGCAAGACAGGTCCTTCACCGTTTTGATCACACTCGGCTTGATGCGGTTGTAATCGAGTAGTTCGCGGTAATAGGGGCTGTAGGGATAGACCAGTTCCCGGATGAAACGCACCAGGTGCTGTTCCTGAGCGGCCAGGTACTGCTTGGCCGGTAGATGATCCCAGAGTGTCTTCGG
>Ga0315288_10011078_pt1 | contig 11354 bp, 12 predicted proteins | sample YL17G11_20_MG_FD_203454 | JGI IMG/M metagenome (GOLD analysis project Ga0315288, IMG submission 203454) | Sediment microbial communities from Yellowstone Lake, YNP, Wyoming, USA - YL17G11_20 | ecosystem: Environmental > Aquatic > Freshwater > Lake > Sediment | place: USA: Wyoming | collected... | reverse complement strand
ACCCAGATGGGACCGACCCGGCCTTTACGGTTGAAGACTTCCTTGATGCCGGCGCCGCGCACCACCACCAGCGCCCTGGAGCCCGGTTCGGCCAAACCCTCGATTCGCACCCGGGCGCCGTCGTAAAAAACGCCCATTTCGATCGTGGGAGGCGTAACGCGAATGGGGGGCTGCGCGGCCATCAGCGAACCGGCGAGCACGGCGATGGCCGTGATCCAAACACGCGTGGCTGATCGTTGGTTCGCCATAGTTTCAGCCGTGCGGCACGCGATCTTGAACGGAGCCGTCGCGCCCCGCGGGATCAGCGGGCGGGCGCTTGCGCGGCGCCGCGGTTCCATTCAGTTTGAGCGTCGGCGATGCGCGGGCGCCCGCTCTTTCACGGTCGCGGCTCTGCCGGCCATCCGCTGCAGCGATCAGGACGCCGGCGTTGTACGCCTGCTGAGCGGGCAGAACTTGCATCCAGGCAGGCCGCCGCAGAAAGGCCTCTCCTTTGCTGCGTCCCAGGATGCAAGACGGCGTCACCAGGATGCTGACCAGCATTTTCGCCATGACGAATAGCACCAGGCTGGCCAGCACGATCATCAGTTGTTCGCCGCGCAACCGGCGGGTCAGGCGCGCGCCGATCTGCGCCCCGATGGTGGAACCAAGCGCCACCAGCAGCGCCAGCACCAGATCGACGGTGTGGTTGGTGGTGGCCTGCATGAAGGTGACGCCGGCGCAGGTGAACAGGATCTGGAACAGGTCGGTGCCCACGGCCAGATGCGGCGGCATGTGCAACAGGTAGACCATCATGGGCACCATGATGAAGCCGCCGCCCACACCCATGATGGCGGCCAGCATGCCCACCAGCAGGCACAGGAAAAACGGGACCAGCACCGAGTGCTGGATGCCGGAATGCGGAAACGCCATCTGCAACGGCAGGCGGGAAAGGAACGGGCGCCGCGGCCTGCGGGGGCCGCGCTCCCGAGGCACCATACCCTCGCCCCGCAGGCTCCGCACGCTCTTGACCACCATGAAGGAGCCGAGGCTGCCCAGCACCACGATGTAGGTGATGGTAATTACGAAATCGGCGTTCCCCAGCGCCCGCAGCAGCTTGATCAGTTGCACGCCGATGGCCGCGCCCACCAGCCCGCCGCACAGCAGGATGCTGCCCAGCTTGTAGTCCACGTTGCCGAGGCGGAAGTGGGCGGCCACGCCCGAAGAGGAGGTGGCGACGATGGCGCTGGTGTCCGAGGCGGCGGCCACCGTCGGCGGCACGCCCAGCATCATCAGGATCGGCGTCATCAGGAAGCCGCCACCGACCCCCACCAGGCCCGACAACAACCCCACCATCATGCCCGCGCCCACCACCAGGAACAGGTTGATGCTGATGCCGGCCACGGGAAGAAATACCGACACGCGTCCCCCCTCTCTCCCTCCCCCGTTGTACGCTACATCACTTCAAAATCACGCGGCTGAGCCACACCAGGACGACGATCAGCGAAAGCCCCAGCGCCAGGCTCCATCCGATCAGCTTCTTTTCGATGGGAAGCAGCGGCTCGTACTCCATCCGCTTCAATTCTTCGGCAAGTTTCGGCTGCTCCATATTGCCAACTCCGCACTCCGCACTCCGCATTCCGCACTCCGCATTGATCACGCCAGCGGCGGCTTGACGCCGTGGAAGAAAATCCAGGAAATCGCCAGCCCGATCCAGATGATGAACCCGAACAGGCAAAGCACATAGACGGCGGCCAGCCGCGCGATCCCTTCCTCCCACAGTTTCCGGAAATTGGAAACCACGCCGATGGCGAAGAAGGTCATGACGAAGAAGATCCCGCGGAACACGTTGGCCTCGCCCATCGCCGCCTTCATCTTGCCGGTCAAGGACGGCAGCAACGCCCCGATGGCCACCGCCGCGAAGAAGGTGGCCATGTAGCCGAGGATGAACTTGGGGAATCGTTCCCAGATCTGGCGCGCCTTCATTTTTTCGCCCGCTTTGCGATCGATCTTCGTAGACCAGATCCAGGCCAGGATGAAGGCCCATATGGCGATGAACACATCGATGAAGACCTTCACGGTCGTCGTGGTGGCCATCACCCACCCGGGGGCGTAGTTGATTCCCTGAACGGCCAGCGCCTTGGTGAGGATCAAGGATTCGGTGATGGCCCCGCTGGCGACGGCGGCGCCATCGGTTTTGACCGCCAGGCCCATCCACGCTCCCGCGACAATTGGTTCGTGGAAAAGCCAGGTTTGCGCAATGAACGGAAGCAGCAGGAGCTCGACGACCGCGAATATCACGACCAGCGACGACACCATGATGGGCACGACCGGTCGCGCCTTAATGGCCGCGCCGGTGGCGATAGCGGCCGAAACACCGCAGATCGAGATGCCCGACGCCAGCGGGACCGACCACTCCCGGCTAAACTTGAAATATTTCCGCGCGATGTAATATACCAGGGCCCAGTAAATCAGGTATGCCTCGACGATGGCGCAGAGCCCGCGGAACATCACCGAGGTGGCCAAACTGAGTTGTTCGGCGGCCGTCACACCGAGAAAGCCACCCAGGATGACGATCGCCGTCTTGATGTATAGCTCCGGGCGGATGGCCTCGGCGAGAAAGGCCGCGACCGGCGGCGCAAAATTCCCGATCAGCAAACCGACCACCAGGGCGACGATAAAGCCGGCCTCGGCAGTCAGATTGAGCGACCAGCCGATACCGAACGACTTCAGCTTGTCCGGTGTTGCGGCGATGTAGGCCCAGCTTCCGGCGATCCAGCAAAGATAGCTGAGCAGAAAGACGCCGGTAAAGGCCTTCACAAAGCGCTTCAGGTCGGCGCCCAGAGCTTTGGCCCCGGCCGTCATCACGCCCAGCAGGAACAGGAACGTGAACAGCGCGTAGGCAGGTCCGGGCAGGCCGGCATAGGCTTTCGACACCGGCTTTAGCGCTCCGGGAAGCTTCGTCCAGACCGACACGGTGACCGCCCAACCCAGCAGGTCCACCCGAAGCAGCGCGGCGAGCGACAGAAAAAAGATGAAAAGGCCGATAAATAGGGCCAGCCAGTCTTCGGTGAAGCGCGGCATCGGCGCGCGCCCAGGCGCCGGTTGCGCAGCCGTTGTTCCCATGAGTAACTCCGTCTAATCGCCAATACCGCATCAGAGCCGCGATCCCGCCGTGCGGGAGAGCGGGTGCTTGCGCAGCGGCACCGGCCCATGCGGGGCACCCGCTCGCTCATCCCGCTTGGCGGGACGGCTCTGTTAATGAACTGCCGAAGCAGCCAGACCCTCGCGGACCGACAGGGCGATCTTGTAAAACACCGTGACCATCAGGCAGCCGATTGCCCAGATGGCCAGCGTAATGCCCATCTCCGGCAGCGTGGGCGCATACTCGGTCACCGCGCCGACCGGCGAGGGGATGAAGCCGGCCACCACCAGGCAGATGCCCTTGTCGATCCACAGCGACAAAAACGTCACCACGCAGGCCGCGGCCAGGGCTTTCTCGTTCCGCCGCAGTTGGGGAACGATCAGCAGCACCAGCGAGACAAGCGCCAGCAGCGCCGACGCCCACGCCCAGCCCACCAGCGCCCGGTGGCCTTCCAGGCCCACGAACACGTACCGGAAATGCTCGGTATGCTCGGGAATCTGGCTGTAGAACGCGGTGAACACTTCCATCAGCAGGAAGAACACGTTGAGGATCATCGCGTAGGTCACGATGACGGCCAGCTTCCGGACGGCCTCGGGACCGGGATCAAAGGCTTTCATTCGCCGCATGATCATGCACAGCAGGATCAACAGCGCGGGGCCCGCGGCAAAGGCCGAAGCCAGAAAGCGCGGCGCCAGAATGGCCGTCAGCCAAAACGAGCGGCCCGGCAAACCGCTGTAAAGGAACGCGGTCACGGTGTGAATGCTGATGGCCCAGGGAATCGACAGCAGAATCACCGGCTTGATCCAGGCCGGCGGGGCAACGCGCCGGCGCTCGGCGCCCAGCGTGACCAGCGCGATCACCGCGTTCAACAGCAGGTAGCCGCCGAGCGACACGAAATCCCAGAACATGATCGAATTCGGCGTGGGATACAGCAGAACATTCAGGGCCCGCGCCGGCTGGCCCATGTCCACGAAAACGAACAGCATGCACATGGTGACCGCCGAGATGGCCAGGAACTCGCCCAGGATGGTGATCCGGCCGAAGGCCTTGTAATCGTGCAGGTAATAGGGCAGCACCACCATCACCGCCGAGGCCGCCACGCCCACCAAAAAGGTGAACTGGGCGATGTACAGGCCCCAGGTAACATCGCGGCTCATTCCGGTGATTCCCAGCCCGTAGCTGAGTTGCCGGAGATAGAGCAGGAAGCCGAGGCCGATGACGGCGAACAGGCACAGCACCCACACCCAGTAGCGCCGGCTGCCCACCACCGCTTGTTCGAACATGAACATGAAAACCTCTGTCGGCTGACGGCTATCGGCTGTCGACTATCGGCTGTCAGCGGTCGGCCGACAGTCGTAAGCCGCAAGCCGTCAGCCGATGATGTAATACACCTCCGGGTTCGTTCCCAGTCCCGGCTTGCGCCGGAGGGTGAACCGCGAGCGCACCAGCCGCGACACGTCGGAATCAGGGTCGGCCAGATTGCCAAACACCAGCGCCTTCTGTTCTTTGCAGGCCTGGACGCAGGCGGGCGCCTGGCCGCGCGCCAGCCGCTCGGCGCAAAATGTGCATTTCTCCACCACGCCCTTGGTGCGCATGGGAAATTCGATGTCGATGCGGCGCAGGTGCGGCCGCGGGTCCACCCAGTTGAAGCTGCGCGAGCCGTAGGGGCAGGCGGCCATGCAGTAGCGGCAGCCGATGCAGCGGTGCCAGTCCATCATCACCAGGCCGTCCTCGCGCTTCCACGTGGCCTTGGTGGGACACACGCGGACGCACGGCGGGTTGTCACAGTGGTTGCACAGCACCGGGAAGGGCTTGCCCTTGTATGCCTCTTCGGTGTAGGCGGTTTCCTGCGCCGGGAAGGCCTGCTTGAACGGCTCTTTCCACACCCACTTGATCTCGTGCGCGCGGTCCTTGATCTCCGGGACGTTGTGGACCTTGTGGCAGGCGGCGATGCAATCGATGCACCCCGCCTTCTTCAGGCACTTCTGGGTGTCGATGACCATGGCCCAGCGCACGGGCGGGGAGGCGGCTGCCGCCCCATCCGGCCCTCCGAACAGGCGCGCCAGCTTGCGCCCGGCCACGGCCAGTGCCGAAACGCCGGTGATGCGCAGGAATCGGTTTCTCGTGATCCTCATAAGTGGATTCCCGCCTACTGCCTGCTGCCTCCTGCTTACTGCCTACTGCTTACTGCTTACTGCTTACTGCTTTCCGGCGCGCGGTCGTTATGGCAATTCCAGCACTTCGGGGTCACTCCCGCGTAGTCGTGGCAACGCCCGCAGAAATCGGCCTGGCCGGCGCGCGCCTGGACCCCGTGGCAGTCCAGGCAGGTGTTGGTCAGGCTGACGTTGTAAGTCTTTCCGTTGTACGCGGTGAAAGTGCGGACGTTGTTCCGCACGGCGCCCTCGCGCCAGTCGATCAGCAACTGCATGTGCGAGGTCTTCATGAAGGCCACCGGCGCCACGCACTCCTTTTGGCCCGCCGGGAGCTTGAGCTGCGGCGGCCGCGACGAGGTCCCCGCCGCGGCGTTGTACCAGACGGGAAAGGTGACCAGCGCCAGGAACACGATCAGCCCGCCGAGAATCAACGGTCGATCACGCATTCGCGGCCCCCTCCTTTTGCCTCATTGGGTCGCCGCGCAGGTCGGTGTCCCGGTCCTTCTCGCCCTCCAGCACCAGGGCGTTGCCGAGCAGTTCATGGACCCCGGCCACCTCCACGCCCCCCACCCAGTACTCCATCAGCGCGGGCAGCGTGGCCTTGTCGATAGCGCAGATGCAGGTCAGCAGGTTGACCCCGTGCTGCTCCTTCACGTACTTGACGGCGTTGGCCCGGGGCAGACCGCCGCGCATCCGCATCTCGAAGTTCTCGTCGGTTCCCAGCCCGGAGCCGCTGCCGCAGCAAAAGGTCTGCTCGCGGATGGTGTTCTCCGGCATCTCATAAAACCGGTTGCAGACGCTGCGGAGGATGTAGCGCGGCTCTTCCAGCAACCCCATGGCCCGCGAGGTATTGCAGGAGTCGTGGAAGGTCACCACGCGGTGGTCGTTGCGCGAGGGGTCCAGCTTCAGCTTGCCGTTGCGGATCAGGTCGGCGGTGAATTCGCAGATATGAACGATCTTGCTGGCGGCGGCGTGCTCGAAGCGCGTCCCGGTGGCCGGCGAAACCGGCATCTCCAGAAAATCGGCCGGGCCGTTCATGGTGTCCATGTACTGGTGCAGCACGCGCCACATGTGCCCGCATTCGCCGCCCAAAATCCACTTCACGCCCAGCCGCCTGGCCTCGGCGTAGACCTTGGCGTTCAGCCGCTTGATCATTTCGTGGGAGGTGAACAGGCCGAAGTTGCCGCCCTCGGAGGCGAAGGCGCTCAGCGTGTAATCGAGGCCGGTCTTGTGCAGCAGCAGCAGGTAGCCCAGCAGCGTGAAGTAGTGCGGCGTGGCGAAATAGTCGGCCGAGGGCACCACGAACAGCACCTCGGCGCCTTTGCGGTTGATGGGCGCCTGGACGCGGATCCCGGTGATTTCCTCCAGCTCATCGACCGCGAAATCGATGCTGTCCTTGAAGCCGTGCGGCTGGACGCCGAGGTGATTGCCGGTGCGGAAGCAGTTGGCGGCCGGCTCCAGCACCCAGTTGATGTTGCAGCCCACCAGGTTCAGCAGCTCGCGGCCCATCATCGTAATCTCGGCCGTGTCGATGCCGTAAGGGCAGTAGACCGAGCAGCGCCGGCACTCGGTGCACTGGTAGAAATAATAGAACCACTCCTTCAGGACCTCCTCGGTCAGTTCCCTGCCCCCCGCCAGCGCGGGGAAGGCGCGTCCCGCGGCGGTGAAGTAGCGCCGGTAAATCGAGCGGAGCAGCTCGGCGCGCAGCACCGGCATGTTCTTCGGATCGCCCGAGCCGAGATAGAAGTGGCACTTGTCGGCGCAGGCCCCGCAGCGCACGCAAATGTCCATGAACAGCCGGAAGGAGCGGTATTTCTCCAGCCGGTCTTTCATGCCCTCCAGGATGATCCGCTTCCAGTCCGCCGGCAGTTTCCAGTCGGCGTCGAACGGCTGCCATTCGCGGGGGTTGGGCAGGCCCAGATAAGCGACGTTCTTCGGCAGGGCGCTGTAACAGAAAGTCCCCTTCCGGAACTCCACGTGGGGATCGGTCCAGTCGCGCCGCGGCGGCCGGTAATCGATCTGGACGAGCTGTTCGGCTTTGGGGGCCTGTTCCGCCATGAACTGTTCCTTAAGCCTTAGCCGCAGATTTCGCAGATTCACGCCGATTTCGGCGCCTGGATCTCTGCGGAATCTGCGCAATCTGCGGCTAGGTCTTCTCCAGTGGTAAGCCGGCCGCTTTCATCTTGTCCCGAAACTCCTCTTCCCACTCTTCGTAGGTGTGCACCTTCACCGGATAATCCCAGGGGTTCACGTGCCGCTTGCGGCGGTTGTTGTTCGCCAGGTTTCGCGTGGGGCTCAGGAACACGCCGCCCATGTGCACCAGCTTGCTGAAGGGGAAATACGCCAGCAGCGCGCTCAGCAAAAACAGGTGCACGAAGAACAGCGCGCCCAAGCCCTCCGGCGCCACCGGTGAAAACGTCACCAACCCCATGGCCAGTTGCTTGATCGGCACGATGTCCACCTTGGCGAAGTAACGCATGAGCACGCCGGAGGCGGCCAGGCCGAGCAGCAGGCACAGGGCGAAATAGTCGGTAAACAACGAGATGTAGCGGACCTGCGGCTGCCCGATCCTGCGCCATAGCAGGTAGCCGAGGGCGGCCAGGATCACCACGTCGGTTCCGTAGAGCACCGGGGCGCCCACATCGAAAAAGCCATCCACCTTGTGGAGCAGGGTCACGAAGGCCGGCACCGGGGTCATGAAGAAGCGCAGGTGCCGCAGAAAGATGAACAGGAACGACCAGTGAAAGGCGATGGCGGCCAGCCACAAATACTTCTCTTCACCGTAGATCAGTCGCGGGCCGGGCCGCAGCTCCGCCTTGGTGTTGCGGAACAGCGAGCGAAACAGCAGCACCTCGAGCAGCATCCGCCCGATTACGCCGGCGGTGCTGTGGGGATTGTCGAGCCGGTTGCTGCGAATCCAGGGGAGCGACCGCTGCTGTCCCGAGGTGGTCGGGATGCGGAAGGGCACCGGCGACGCCGACCAGCGGACCACGCGCCAGGAAATGCCGGCCAGGAAGGCCACCATGGCGGCGTAGGGAACGGCGATGGCGGCCAGCGGCCGCAGAGACGGCACAGCCCATCCGCCGACGGCCACGCCGGCCAGCAGTAGCACCGCAATGATCGCGTAGAGCAGCTTCATATCAAGCAGGTGTTAGGTGCCAGGTGTTAGGTCTTAGGTCGCCTGGAGTCTGACACCTAACACCTAGCACCTAACACCTGAGCGGCGCTGGGCCTCGCGCGCCCGAATCTCGTAGGCCTCTTCGCGGCACTTCATGAACAGGTCGAACGCCACCAAGGCCAGTTGGTCAATGCGCTCGAACACTTGCTCCCCGGGCGCCACCCCATGCTCGCGCAGGACCTGCTTGAGCAGAAAGATGAAGCCCACCGCCTGGCCGGCCGTGAAATCCTGCACGGCGCGCAAGCGGATGAGCGGCTCGAGGATTTCTTCCACGCGCTGCCGCCGCCATTCGCCGTTCAGTTCGTCGAACAGCGCGGGCAGGCCCTCCCGAAACAAATAGCCGGCCGGGTTGCGGAACCGGTCCTTTTCCTGGAGCAGGAAGCGGGCGCTCTGCTCCGGATAGGAGGCGAGGGTCCGCGCTACCCACTGGCTCACAATGGCATCGCGCTTTTCCGCAAGCAGCATAAAAAAGTGACAAGTGACAAGTGACGAGTGACAAGTGACCGGCTTCTCGCCACTCGTCACTTTTCACTCGTCACTGCCTTTTACACGCAGCCGGTGGGCTTGGGCAGGCCCGCCAGCTTGCAGGCGCCCTTCGCCGGCCCCGACGGGAACAGCTCGTAAATGTGCTTCAACGGGAATCCCGTCTCCTTGCACAGCTTGCGGATCATCGGCGCGATCCCGAACTGCAAATAATAATTCCGCAGGTAGTTGATCACCTTCCAGTGCTCTTCGGTCAGGTCGGTGACTCCCTCGGTGGTCGCAAAGTCGGAGGCCACCGCCTCGTTCCACATTTGCGGATCCTCCAGAAAGCCGTCCTCATCCACCGGGTATGATCTGCCACCCATTTCAAACGTCGGCATCCATTCCTCCCAATCTCACTTTCAAATCAAGTCGATGTAGCCGCAAGGACACTCTTCAGCGCACTTCTTGCAGCCGTTGCACAGCTCCAGCTTGACCTTGTAGTGCTCGCCCTTGGGCAGCCGCACGAAGCAATTGTTGCTGCAGTACATCCAGCAGGTCTCGCAGTCCGCGCACATGCCGCAGGACATGCAGCGCTTGGCCTCGGCGATCACATCTTCCTGCGAGAGCCCCTGCTCGATCTCCGTGTCCATGCCCCGCTGCTCGACGGGCAGGTGGGGCCGCTCGTGGCGGTCGGCCGGCTTGTACCAACCGAGCTTCATCTTTTCGGTCTTGATGGGCGGCGGCGCCTGTGGCATCTCCAGCGGCACGCCCCGCAGGTGGGCGTCGATAGCTTCGGCGGCGAAACGCCCCTGGGCAATGGCGATGCTGACCAGGCCCAGCTCGACATCGTCGCCGCCGGCGAAGACGCCGTCCATTTTCGTGACTCCCCAGCGGTCGGCCTTGATCCAGTCCCTGCCCTGGTGCAGCTCCGGCAGCGGCCCGAAATCGGGTTCCTGGCTGATGGCGGCGATGATGGCCGTGGCCGGCACATCGAACTCGGTGCCGGGCTTGGGAACCGGCCGCGGACGCCCGCTCTTATCCGGCTCGCCCAGTTCCATGCGGATGGAGCGCAGCCCGGTGGCGAGGCCGTTTTCCCGCAGCACTTCCACCGGCGCGGCCAAAAACTCAATGGCCACACCTTCCTTCAGGGCGCCCTCGATTTCGGGTTTAATGGCCGGCATTTCAGCCCGCGTGCGGCGGTACAGGATGGTCACCTCGGCGCCCAGGCGCTTGCTCACCCGCGCCGCGTCGATGGCCGTGTCCCCGCCGCCGATCACAATCACCTTGTCGCCCACCGGTACTTCTTCTCCGGAATTCACCCGGTTCAGGAACTCGGTGCCGGTGAACACGTTGGGCGCGTCCTCGCCCGGCACGCCCAGCTTCAACCCCTTGTGCGCGCCGATGCCAGTGAACACCGCGCGGTACTCCTGGCGCAACTGATCGAGCAAAACGTCCTTGCCGACCACGCAGCCGCACTTCAGCTCCACACCCAAGTCGAGGATGCGCTGGATTTCCGCGTCCAGCACCGCGCGCGGCTGGCGGTAGGCGGGGATGCCGTAGCGCAGCATGCCGCCCGGCTTGCTGAAGGCCTCGAATACCGTGACCGGGTAGCCGCGGCGGGCAAGCTGATAGGCGCAGGAAAGCCCGGCAGGCCCGGCGCCGATCACCGCCACCTTCTCGCTTCGCTGCTCCTGGCTGAGGCGGGAAAGTTTCAGCCCTTTCTCGATGCCGAAATCGCCGATAAAGCGCTCCAGCGCGTTGACCGCGACCCCGCCTTCCTTCTCCTTGCGGTTGCAGGCGTCTTCACAGGGGTGCGGGCACACCCGGCCGCACACAGCCGGGAACGGGTTTCGTTCGGTGATCTTCCCCCAGGCGATCTCGAAGGCCTGCTCGTTGGTGCGGCCGTAAGCCTCGGCCTGCGCGATGGTGATTAGCCAGCCCCGGATATCGACGCCGCTGGGGCAGGTGCCGATGCACGGAGGCGTCTTGACCGCGTATTGCGGGCGCAGCGGGCTGACCTCCGCGCCCGCCACCGAGGTCTTGATGATCGGCTTCTTGACCGCCTTGAATACCACCATGCCGGGTCTCCTGTTCACGAAGCCGGAAGGCAGAAAGCAGAAGGCAGAAGGCGGCAGGCAGCGTGGTCTGCCTTCTGCTTTCTGCCTACTGCCTTCCGGCCCCAGACTACTCCGGGGCTGCGCCTTCCTTGTGCGGCAGCGTGATGTAGCTGCCCCCGAAGTAGCTGTAGACGCACCGGCCCGACTCCATGAGCTGGCGGATGGCCAGCTTGCAGTCGGTCTTGGTGCAGTCTGCGCCGAATTTCTCGATCATGGCCTTGGTCAGGTCCCCGGCCTTCAGGTTCTTCTTGCCGAAAAACTCGGCCACCAGCTTGTACATCTCTTCCGCGACTGCGTTTACGTCTGCCATGTTTCCCCCT
>Ga0315288_10011077_pt1 | contig 11355 bp, 6 predicted proteins | sample YL17G11_20_MG_FD_203454 | JGI IMG/M metagenome (GOLD analysis project Ga0315288, IMG submission 203454) | Sediment microbial communities from Yellowstone Lake, YNP, Wyoming, USA - YL17G11_20 | ecosystem: Environmental > Aquatic > Freshwater > Lake > Sediment | place: USA: Wyoming | collected... | reverse complement strand
TGCTACGGCAGTCCTATTTCGATCCATGTAGATTGCGTTGCTTTTTGTGTAGTTGTTTCCAAAGGCATCGTTGCTCCACTGGGCAAAGATTCTGCGAGTTTCATTTCCATGATCGACAATGCCGTCTGCCAAAGAGGCAAATGCGTTTGTGCCGTTTATGTACCAGCCTTGGCTTGTCGGGGTGTCGTAGGCAGAAACGACGTTGAGGCGGTACGCGGGCATGCGAGTGAGCGAAATGACCATGTCGTTGAAGTCACCATCACCTCTCTTGCTGGAGTATGAGCGTTCGTCGAACCCTATCAGCAACATGTCAGGACTGTTAAGATTCATGTAGACTAGCGCGTGCGGGAGTCCATCAGGGTTCAGGGCAGTTTCCGTGCAGTATCGGGTACTGTTCCACGAGAGGAGTGAAAGATCGAATTGATAATTGGCTGTAAAGGTCTTTGATAATGGTGGTGTAATATATCCATAGAAAGTTGGTTCTGATGGCGTGAACAACACGTTGAAGTTGCTTGTATTAATCTGGCGATAGCTTAATTGGTTGACATCGACGTTATCTGGGTTGTAGCCGCCGAACTTTGCGTACAACGTGATGTCGTAAATTCCCGCTGGAAACGTTTCAACTGTCACCGGAGTCACATTGTTGAAACCAAGAATGTTTAAGACGTCTGTAATGTAAGGCTCAGAGGCTTGCACAGTAAGAACATGTTGAAGCAGAGGCGAATAGAATGTAATAAGCAATGCCACTGCAAGAGTCAAAGCCCATTTGGAAGACCTATTCACTTCTGCTTTCTCCCCACCTATTGCTTTTCACATTTCACACTAATAATGCTTATGGAATTGTCCTCTATGATAGTTGCCCCGATGATTTGAAACTCACATGCGTGCGTAGCAAAACCTTCCTTGAGCGAGCGCGTGCATTGGGCTCGAGAAGATTTGGTCGATCTGGGCTATTCGTGTTTGTTGAAGTTGAGTATGGCTATGGATATGTCTCGCATGTTGACTACGCCGTCGTCGTTTATGTCTGCGTTCGGTTTCCAGTTGGGGAAGCCCCATTTGCTGTTGAATCGTAGAACCAGGTAGGAGATGTCTCTCATGTCGACTTTTCCATCTTGAACGCCTGACGTTGCACTGGAAACGTCTCCTGGAATGCCGACGTGAACAGTCTGCGTGTAGTTGTTGTTAGTTGTGTCTGTTTCGAATGGAACAGGCCAAATGTACGCAGTCATGTTGTGGTTTCCCATCTGCACTTCTGTGGCGTTCCATGTGAAGCGGAAGATTTCTTGGGCTCCGCCGGCTACGATTCCTGTTGCGTTTCCGATGGCGTCTGAGTCAACGTATAATGTTACGTTGGCTGTTTCCATGATTTGACCGTTGTTTTGAACGGTCACGTTGAATCTTACCGTGTATCCTTGTCCCACTATGGTTCTGGGGGTGAGGTTGAATATGGCTAAGTCTCGCATGCCCACTTGAACTGTGACGATGAGGGTGTTGTCGCCCATGTCTGTTTCGCCTGGAACTGTGGTTGCTGTGGCGGTCAGGTTGTACTGTCCAATTGGTACGAACGTGGTGTCCCATGAGAAGTTCAGGATTTCGCTACCTCCTCCCGGCAGGTTTACGACTGTTTTTGTTCCGTCGATGGGGTTGCCGTCGTAGGAAAGGGTTACGTCGAAGGTTTCTGTGACTTGTCCTTTGTTTTGAGCGGTTGCGTTGATGAGTGCCACTGAGCCCTGGGGAATAGTCAGTGAAGTGTCGATTTTGCCTATCGCTACGTTGACAACTCCCGCGTAGACCTCTCCGTCAATGGTCGTGTGGGGGATTTCGTCAATGTTTGAATCTGCGAGCTTTGTTTTGTCGAGGTGCAGGATAGACCCTCCGTAGCCTACGGTTGTGAAGTTGATGGTTGCTAGGGTTCCGCTGCCGGTTACTCCTGACGCAGCGCCTATGAGGGTGGCGCTGATGTACATTAATCCGTGAGTAGCATTGTAGTCGTCTGTGAAGGTGGTTATTACGAAGAAATAGGAGTCTTTAGGCCCAAGGAATGGTCCTGGGTCAATGGCGGGTTCCCAGCTTTGTGTGCCTTCATTGAATCGCGTCGTTCCATTTAGGAGGGCGCGTTGGTAGTATAGGTAGACCTGCCAAGCGTACAAGTCGGCTACGTTTGAGACAGTTATGTTTATCAAAAAGGTGTCTCCGGGAAGTAGGCCAAAAGTGCCTGGTGGCTCTACGCTGATGGTTGTCGTCTGTCCCATTGCTTGGTGGAGAGGAAATGCAGACGATAATAACATTATTGCTACTGCTATGATAACAACTTTTTTCCACATGTCTCTCGTTCTCCCCTGATGATAAAATTAACTTCTGCTCGCTATTTAAACGCTATGATAGATTACTCTATGGTTTTGCTCTATGGTTTCTTGTCCTGTTTTCAAGTGTGATGGCTACTATGGCCGAGACCATTAGCAATGGCAGAATTAGGGCGGTCGGTAACTCTGGAATCACTGTGACTTCGCTGTCTGTAGTGGTGAAAGAGATTGCGGCTGGAGTGGGGTCACTGAGTTTTACGTCTGCAAGGTGAAGGATTCTTGGCCCGTTTGTCGAAGTGGATCTGAAGGTTGCTGTTGCCAGAGTTCCGCTTCCATTTACTCCTGACACATTTCCCACGCGTGTGCAGAGAATGTTTAAGACACCGTGGGTGGCGTTGTAGAGGTCTGTGAAGTTGGGCACGGCAAAGAATGTTTGGACTCCGCCGGCTTTCAGGAAGGGTCCTTGTGTTGCGCTGGTTCCGTTGAGGATATTGTTTGGGTAGTAAAGTTTGAACTCGAATCCGAAAAGATCATTGACGTTCTGGACGGTTACGTTTATGTTGAAAGTCCCACCGACATTTGGAACCGTGTAGGATGCTGGAATCACCTGAACTGTGGCTTGTTGCGCTTCCGCCTGAATTATGACAAAATACGCAAGAACCAATGCCAACGAGAGCGTCACAATCTTTGCCTTCAAGTCTTTTGTCCTCTTCATGTTAAGAGTCTTTTGTCTCATGCAAATAAACTTTTCAGGTTCGCGCAGACGCATTTCAACATCAAACAGGGAATTGTCTAGTTTCTTGGTGATAAAAAAAGGGATATCGTGACTCTGCCGGTCACGACCGTTTTCTGCTTACCACTCAGGATCGCCGAAACGCTTAGCAACGAAGACGATGTCGAATATGTCCACGCTGCTGTCTGCACCTGTTGGTGGCGTATCCACCAATTCGTCATAGTTGCTAGCTAGGCCATATTTCTTCGCTACTTTGCCGAGGTCTAAGATGTCCACTATGCCGTCGAGATTGAGGTCTGCAAGGCTCTTCTTTATGAAGAAGTTTCCAAGGTTTCCGCTGTATGCAAGCTCGCCTGGGTAATTGTAGTCGAAACTCTGTTGTGTTTCACTCTTGACTCTTATGTAAGCATTTAGTATTGCAAAGTAACCAGTAGTATAGTTGTATGGAATTGCTCCAACTTCTGGTGTCAGGGTCGACACGAAGTCAATTTTGACTACGGCTATGTCCTTGCTACAGACTGTAGGCTTCTCACTGGGCTTGCGCAGGCTGAAATCGATATATCCGGTGTCGTTGTTCACGAACATAAAGAGATCCTCGTAGGGTGGGGCAAAAGCTGGCAGTATCGTAATGTGCTGTACATCCGTCTGTTTCCATGCTGGGTCAAACCAGAGTTGGAAGCCGAAGCCATATACGCCTGTGACGTTTTTCAGGTGTATGTAGACCGTTTCCGTCACGCCTACAGCGCCTACGGTGATGTTCTTTGCGTAAGGTGCTGCCAAGCTTGCTTCTGGATCTATGGTCGGCCGCTCAACTATCAAATCGTATGTGCCATTTTCAATTTCGAGATTGGTTATTGGTACGGTGCATCCAGTGCTAACGTGTGGCCAGTACACAGGATTCAAGCCGGCGAATCCGTCTGCACCCAGCTCGTTTCCTATCAGGAAGTCAGAGTGGAAGCTGCCTGGATAGAATGGTTCTTCGTCTATGTGGAAGGTCAGCGTCACCAACGATGCGTTGAACTCCCCGATAGCGCCTAGCTCTAGGCTAGGATTCAGTGTAGAATTGCCTAGCGCCGTAACAGCAAGGTGATAGAAGTCGTAGGTTGTGTCTCCAGCGAATGTATCGGTTTCATTTTTGACGAGGTAGAATTTGCCTGTTGCCCATGGAATGTGGTTCACGAAACCATCTTCTACGAGTGAAAAGCCCTGGTCATTCTTCCAGTATACAAAGAAGTCGTATGCGTAAACACCGACGCCTGTATAGGTTTTCATGTTCCAGAGGTACACGTCAACTGGGAATTCCGTGGATACCAAGCATGGACCATAGAACTTATTGGCGCCTGGTCTGATCCTGAACTCTACGTTCACCATTGTGTTTGCTGTGGTTAGCGGTATAATGAATAGTGGTAGTACAAGCAGAAATATTGCTGCTATTGATTTATATTTCATTTTTTTCTTTTCTCCTTCTCCTTTTGCTTATTCGCAAATTACTTAACCATTTCCTCACTATTTAAACTTAATGGAAGTATGTTCTATGTCCGTTAACCGACCCGATAACACCTGTGTTAGCTTCTCGGAACATACTTCTGTAAAAAATCAAAGGGGTTTGACGTGAGCACATGTTGAATCAGAAGCGTTGTTGCTAGTTAGACTAGCTTCTTCATGACGGTCTCGAAGCGATTTCTCTGATGATCTTCGGCAGGCTATAACGCATGAACTTGAGAACCGTCTTGGGAGGATTCTGCTCCACTAAGCCGTGAAGCACAGCATCCAGCGGCATCAGTTCAGGGCATTGATCAAACAATGGGTGGATCAGGTCGTCTATCAACCGATTAAGCTCACCCTTCGAGTACTTTCTTCGTCGCTTCTTCTTTCCAGAAAAACTCGTCACTGACACTTCCATGACAGAAAAAGAGGACACTGGAGGATTCTCAGGCCTCTGCTACTGTGTGGTCGGCGGGTCTACGAGAGCGATGAGGTCCTGAATGATCTTCTTGTCCCTACCCAGCAACTCTAAGCCTGTCTTTAGCTCCACTTCCGCTTGCTTTCCTAGCTCAACACGTTGATCTTCCGTCAAAGCCCCAAAAGACTTGCGAAGTTCGCTTATTCTCTGCCCCACGAGCTTCGAACGGTCGCACGCGCGCTTGAACTCTTGAATCGTAGAATAGAAAGACTAAACAGTTTCTTCACGAAGTACCTGGGCCTATCTCCATAAGGTTCAAGTCCTTACATTCGAGTGTACTGCATCTACACAGCTTGAGAAGTGAGAAGCTACGCGCGCGCCGACCAACATCGAAGATTCTCCCACAAATCATAAAAACTGAAACAGACGATATAATAAATGATGCAGTATGCATCGGAAATTCGCATTATTGATGGTCTTGACACTTATTCCTGTAGGCATTATGTCCGTAGCATTTGAGGTTGAGAGGGTTGAAGCATCTGGTACAATTTACATCAGGGCTGATGGCTCAATAGACCCACCAACAGCTCCGATACAACGACACGACAGCGTCTACACGTTGACTGGCAGCATCACCAGCGATGCTGATGGAATTGTTGTGGAAAGGGATAACATAGTGGTTGACGGGTCGGGTTTTGCGATTGAAGGTACAGGAACATTATCTTCGAACGGGATATACTTGTTCGGAAGAAGCGACGTGACAATCCAAAACACAAACATCAATAACTTCAGTGGTGGCATCAGGCTTGGTTCCTCATCAAACAACAGCATAAACGGAAACAACATAACAAACAACAACTACTATGGCATCGAGCTCTATTGGTCTTCAAAACATAACAGCATAGGCGGAAACACCATAACAAACAACGGCGATGGCATCGACCTCTATGACTCTTCAAACTACAACAGCATAAGCGAAAACACCATAACAAACAACAGCGGCTATGGCGTCAGGCTCATTTGGTATTCTAACAATAACAGCATAAGCGAAAACACCATAACAAACAATTACTGTGGCATCTGGCTCGAATCCTCTTCAAACTATAACAGCATAAACGGAAACAACATAACAAACAACGACTATGGCATCGGGCTCGGTTACTCTTCGAACAATACTGTTTGTTACAATAACTTCATCGACAACACTGTCCAAGTGAGCGACTGGACACCTGGATACCCGAATTTCTGGGACAATGGTTGCGAAGGCAACTTCTGGAGCAACTACAATGGAACCGATCTAAACCGTGACGGCATCGGTGACACTCCATACATCATTGAAGCAAACAACACAGACCGTTACCCGCTCATGAGCATAATCCCAGAGTTCCCATCACTCCTCATATCTGCATTATTCATGACAGCAACGCTGCTTGCAGTCATAGTCTACAAAAGGAAACACACATCGAAAGTGAATAGCACATAGTTACATGCTGACTTATTAAGCTCCAGAAGATATTCATAGTTTTTGGAAGTCACTCCTTGGATAGGGCTACTTCAGGAGAAGTTTCTAATTAGCTAGGCTTTCTGAGGCAGAATACCTAGTCAGCTATTAAGAAGTATTTGTCGCGCACGCTACACTGCTCGAACCGGAAAAAGCAAACCCAGACCCGGTGAACGCTACAAAAACCTATCCTGCCGCAAAATCAAGAATCTCACAGAGTAATAGACACTGCCCCTAACTTGCTTCCCAAATTTGATGGCGCGCAGTCTCTAGGAAAGCTCAAAGATAGTATATATACTATTTCTAGGCCCCCCTCCCACCCTCTTCCACGCTCAAAGCACATCTGTCAACGCAGAACACACCCGTCAGCGGACGCTGCTTGACTAGATCCAAATGCAAAGCAGAACATAGCTTCGTTATAAGTATGAGGTAGTCGTTGGGAGGAGGAGAATGGCTTAAAACCAACTGAATTTCTCCCTTTTCTCCCTTCTCCGCTTTTCTGAGGGGCCATTCTCCTTCTCATCAATCTGAATTTCATGTTCATATGCGTTATGTAGGAGTCTTCTAGAAGAATTCTCTAGAATACAACACCGCACCAAGACTGCGCCTTCCCGTCGAACATGTAGCACGCGCAATGCTGCTTCACAGTCATTTCACTTCTCCCTACGGTAGCGCGTGCGCTATGCAAGAATTCTCCAATAGAAAGGGAACGAGTTCGTCTGCGTTTGTTCTTCTGAAATGCTCCCATTAATCATATGAAAATAACTGTGTTTCAGCGTTAGATGTAGTCAGAAAGACAAAAAAGGGAATGTTGGATTTTACCAGTGTTTCTTGAGCAAACGGTGCGATGCGGTGCCTGCAGTGGCTATGGCAAGGAGCGCTAGAATGATCCATGGAGACACAAACTGAACTGTGCTAATCGGAGCCCACTCTCCACCAACCCGAGCCGGCGGAGGAGGTGGTGCGGCTGTGTAGTGGGCTGTTGCCTCACATTCTACTTGCACCGTTATGGGGTTCACTCCACTGCCCTGAGATACGCCGTTAACATCCCAATACGAGAACACATAGTCCGTAACGGGCGGGGCTGTGAGTGTTACGGTTGTGAATATGTCATACCAATCTTCCCCAGGAATCGTGGCAATTCCAGGTGGATCCGTTTTCACTGTTAGGTAGTGCTGTGTATTCCAGTTCCATGTGACCGAGGATGGTGACGTGATAGTGAAGCTAACCGATGTTCCTGAATCGCTTGCAGGGGCGTTGCCGGTTCCAGTGTAGCCAGTCGCTACGTACCGTATACCTGTTCCACCGCTGACAGGTGAAGTCACGGATGATGATGCTGTGGAACCGGAATCATACCAGCCCTGACCAGTAGGTGTGTCATAGGCTGATGTGACGGTTAGGTAGTGCTGTGTATTCCAGTTCCATGTGATGCCTGAGTCTTGGTTTATCGTGAAAGTCACTGTTATCTCCGTTCCAGAACTAGGCACGTCTCCAGTTCCAGTCCAGCCCGTGCAAACATACTGCGTCCCAGCTGGACCCGCCACTGGAGAAGTGACTGACGCTGTGACGCTTGTTCCAGGGGTGTATAATGTTGTTCCGCTCGGATTAGGTGAGTTGTAAGCAGAAACAACTGTCAACGAAACTGAAGGTGTCGGCGGCGGGGCCAGGTACACGTCGCCCCATGAAGTTGGGTCTGGCGGAGTAAAATAGACTATTGCGTTTTGAGGCCAGAACGCAGCGAACCCATATGGTGGTGGTGGCGCCGGACCCTGGTTTCTGTCGATAGACATCTTTATCGTGTCGCCAAGGCTTATGCCGAAATCAGCGTACTTGATCCTGAACTCTGTAGCCGTGCCCGAAGCAGCGAGGAAAGAGTATGGCACCCAACCCCACCCGCCTGGTGGTTTCGGGCATTGCACATGGGTGAAAAAGCCGTCGTCGAACAAGGCAAAAGCGTCCAGGTAGGGACGCGCGGGGCCCGCGTCTATGGTAAATTCAATCCAAGAATTGTGTCCTGTCGTTGCGGGAACGGGTTCGTTGACGGCCACGTAAAGGTACTCTGTGTCCCAGTCTATGTAGGCGTCTACGGTCCAAGTTGGATCCGTTCGTCCGACGAGTTGGACAGCCATGCCACCATCATACTCGCCCGAACCTATCACTCCGTCCATAACATGTGTGGGTGGCGGCGGCGGTGGCGGAGCGTGGTCCAACGTCACGTCGCCCCATGTACTTGCGTCAGACGTAGGATAGAATATGCACGGGTTCGGCCAGACTGAACATTCCCCAAGCGGCATATAAAGAAAATCATCCTTCCCTCTGTCGATGCACATCTTTATCGTGTCGCCAAAGGTTATGCCGAAATCGGTGTACTTGAACTTGAACTCAGTGGCCGTGTTCGTGGTAGCCCACCAAGGGAAGGGCCATGTGTCCCATGACCACCCGCCTCCTGGTTTCGGATAGTGCACATACTGCGGGGTCCCGTCGTCGAACAAGACAAACGCGTGGTAATATGGAGTGGCGGGGGCGTCGAACAAGAATTCGATCCAAGAATGTTTCACACCCATAGGGCCGGGGAGGGGAACGGATTCGTTGACGGCGACGTACAGGTACTCTGTATCCCAGTCTATGTAGGCGTCTGTTGTCCATGGCGGAAACGGCGCCCCTGGCGGATATGGTCCGACGAGCTGAACGGCCATGCCACCATCATACTCGCCCGGGCTTATTATCCCGTCCACAACTGGTGGGGCAGCAACTACACGAGATATGTTTAAGCCTGCTGCCAAGGTGGTTGCGAAAAGCAACGCAACGAATAAGCTAACTGATAATCTGCCTTTTGACATTTCTCCCTTCTCCTTCTGCATAAGAAGTTGTGTTGACGTGATATTTATAGTCAGATAGAACATTGCTCTATCTAAAAAAAGGGTAACACTCTCCATGTTTCAAGAGAGTGCAGCTAATTGGAAAGGAATTGGGATAAACTCAGGAAATGGATTGTTAGACGCCGATTGGAAGGTATGCTTGTTACCACGATATGTGCTCAAGCAAGGATAAGCAGGAAAGTATTCTATTATTGGTGGAATCGTTAGCAGCGCGCTGCCTTGTCCCGAAATTGGTCTTAAATGGTTTTAATTCTTATTTTCTGGTTTGGTGACAGTTTTGATATGAGTATCCGTTTTTAGCCCTGTTGCGTGCCTTGACGCTCCAAAAGGGCTAGATGCAGCCTCAACGGGTTATGGAAAAACTGCTTTCTTTCAGATTCGTTGGAATCCATTAGTTGCCATTTTTCAACACGGCCAAGAGTTGCTCACCAAACAAGCCCAAATCAGACGCCAATAGACAAAAGAAGAATAAAAACCATTTTTAACCATTTTAGGGACAAGCCAGCGCGCTAGGCCGTTGCTGAATTCGGACAAAAATAGATTTTAATGAGTCGGGGTTTTTTCTTGTCATGTGTCTCGATGTTTTGACGGAAGGATAGTTGTCGAATAAAATCTATTAAAGTCTGAATTTAGCAACAAGCTGGCGCGTGCATGTGACGTTTAAGAACAGTAAGGGCATATAAAGAAAGTAAACAAGAAAGGCTAGGTGAAGGCTACGATTATTTCAAGTGAAAGGGTAGGCTATATAATGCCACCTCCTTATACTGGACTGGCGTGCGCGTTTTGACAACGTTGAGTATTGTCCTTGCGGCGCGCGCTAGCGCGTGCGCTATACAAAAATTCTCCAAAAACAGGCAACGAGTTCATCTGCGCTCGTTTTTTTGAAATGCCCCAATTAGTCACATCAAAATAACTGTGTTTCAGCGTTAGACGCAGCCAAAAAGAAAAAAAAGGGAATGATGGATTTTACCAGTGTTTTTTGAGCAAACGGTGTGATGCAGCGATTGCAGTGGCTATGGCAAGGAGCATTAGGGCGATCCATGGAGCTAGTGGCTGAAGACCTATTGCTTGCATTGTGATTGGGGTCCACTCACCACCGACTGGTATTGTGACATGGACAGTTTTGGTTGCGCTTCTCACGCAGCAACCATCGCCGATGTTGTCCGTCACTGTCAATTTTACGTTGTAGTCTCCTGGAGTTACGAAATTCCAAGATGGGTTTTGCAGAGTACTGTCCGTGATTGTGTCGCCGTTGAAGTCCCATGCCCATGACGCGTATGGGGTTGATCCGCCGTGAGATGTGTCAGTGAAGTGGACATAGTAGGGGGACATAGGCGAGTAGGTGAAGTCTACAATCAACGGGTTGGAAACGCCTGGTTCTCCCGTTACTGTCAGGTCGTGTATATCAATGTAGCCATAGGTTGCGTCTGGAGCCCATATACCTGCAAACACTTGCATTCGGCTCATGTTACCCTTGAAGCTTAAGCCAGCGGGATAGTAATCTGGTGGGAAGATCCAATCTGGAGGTGATGCGTAGAATCCTGCTTGTATGCCATTGATAGTTGCGAACATGCTGCCGAGACCCGCGCTTAGGGCATGATAGTGGATTATGACGTGGTAGATACCAAGAGTGTTGAAAGTTCCACCATCAACCGCGCCCGGAGACACCGATTGCCACTGGTCAAGAGTATCGCGATCAAACCAAATGCCATAGTTGTTGCCTGAACCGATCGGCGGAACCTGCACAGGTCCTAACGGGTTAAGGAGGTCGTAGTCTCCTTCCCCGCGTCCGCCAGAAGCCTGAAGGTTAAACTTGTCGTGTAAACTCAGTCCGCCTGGACTCGGGGTCACGTCCCCAACCCCGGATGACATCCAGCCTCCGCAATTACCCTGGTATGTGCTCCATGGTCCTGGGTTCCAGTTGCTTGCGCCTTCAGTGCGAAGGCCGACTTCTGCCCAGATATTATCCCATACGCCTCGTTTGCCCATGTGTGACTGGTCAATCGTGAAATCCAGAGTGAGGTCGCCTTTGGTTA
>Ga0315288_10011076_pt1 | contig 11355 bp, 9 predicted proteins | sample YL17G11_20_MG_FD_203454 | JGI IMG/M metagenome (GOLD analysis project Ga0315288, IMG submission 203454) | Sediment microbial communities from Yellowstone Lake, YNP, Wyoming, USA - YL17G11_20 | ecosystem: Environmental > Aquatic > Freshwater > Lake > Sediment | place: USA: Wyoming | collected... | reverse complement strand
GCCTGCTTAGCGACGAATCGCAGAATCTTGTTGACAACGGCCGCGTCGCGGCCTAAGATTCATGCGCCTCGGGCGCATACGCGAGAGGGTCCGCCCAACCTTACACTACGGGCGGGACATAATCGCTCACGAAGCGGCCGGTGAGCACTACTCGTGAGGGCTCGCTGGCTCACTTCTCACGTGGGTGGATACTTGCCATTGAGCCCCAAGGGTAATAGACCGATGACACCTCGCCCTTCTCGTCAAGGAGTACCCAGTAGGAATCCATCGGGAAACCCAGAAAGCGGTATGTGTACCGAAGCATCTCGCCGGTCTCACCGCTGGCAGTGACGTAGCGGGCTGTGCGGACGGGCGGCCCCACTCTGTATTCCACCTCCTGCCTCGAAATGCCAGGGGATACGAGAGTGATCACTCTCATCTGCTGACGTAGGCCCTCTAATCTGATTTCAGCCAACATTGCCCACCCGACTGCCACAGCGACCAGAAGCGCGAGCAGTCCGCGCGCTCTGACTTGCTCCCACGTGCCTCTACATCCACTGCAACCCACTAGTCTTCTCCACACAACAGGATAGGCAGTCCCCGTATTGTTGGTTTCCGCATTCCGATCCCGCCACGTCGGCTGCAACGTCTTGCCAATCCCACACCGTGAACAGCTCGGCAAGTATCGCGAGGATTAACGCGACCTCCGCGCTGCCGATGATCCCGGCACATTGCGCCGCCTTACACACGCCATAGCAGTGAGCGAGCTTGTCAGCGCCGTGCGCTCCGCATTTGTCATGCAGCCACGAGACGTCTTGCAGAATGTGGAAGCATGAGTTTGTGACGGCGGCCACGCCCGCCCCTCCCACCCCACACGGATTGCACCACTTGTGCGTTCCACACACGGCATTGGCTCTGCGACATGCCTCAGGATAGCTCACCCAGTTGTTCACATGCTTCTGATACTCGCTCCTGAAGCACTTACCGGGCGTTTGAGAGTCCCCGCCGTCCCCATCCTCCCCGCACCACACACACTTCCCTTTGACCTGCTTCTGCTTGAACTTGTCCTTCAACAGCCAGTCGGTATCCCGATACCACTCCCTCCGGCGGAAGTTCACGGTACCTTTGCAGTCGCGGCCGCCGGGTTCGTGGCACCCGCAACTGCACCCGCTCGCCCATAGCTCCTTCACGAACTTATTGCCCTTCTTCGTGTGTCCGCTCTCGGGCGGGCCCCACCCCGTGGGCAGCGAGCAGCACCAGTCGTTCTGGTCCCCGCAGCCGCACACCCACCGCCACCCGCCTCCGTACAGCTTCTTGTTCTTCGTCGCCGGCGAGCTTTCCTCCCCTGCGGCGGCTCCGACGAACCTGACGGCCACCGGAGGCTAACCGGAGGCTATCGGGAGATCTACCTCTCCTGCAAGGGTTGGGTAAAGGCGACCTCCGGGGAATGTCTATGTCGGTGTGATGGACTATGCCGGCAGCGGCACTGACATCTATCAATCGACCAGCTCGACCAGCTATACCCAGTTGTCGGTGCCGTTTACCACCAGCAGCGGGGTCACCTCGGTGCGGGTGTACTTCTGGACCGACTGGGTCACCGCTGCGAGCGGCTATGGCGACGACTTCCAGCTCACCGTCGGCGGCGGGTAACTGCTCACTCTTGGCGAGAGAGACCTTCAGCCGCCGGTGAACGCCGATAGCGTAAGATTCCCCTTGGGGGGCCTTGTAAGGCCCCCCAAGGGGAGAAGGATTTGATTCTTATCCGTTTATCCGAGCTCGTCTGCGTCTGACTCTCCTACAGTTTCCCCGGTTACTCATCATTTGTGAACTGTTACGGCCCACCTCCCCATGCCGGCGAGCCCGAGTTCTCGCTTCATTCCGCCGTGGTAGTGAAGGCCGACGTCGTGGACAGGCAGTTGGTTGATCTGGGGACGCACACTGCTCCTCTGGTATCGCGTCAGGCTCGCCCGGTGGCTATTGCCCAGACTTCGGCGTGGGTGTCGGCGTCCAGCGGCTTGGGCTTGTGGTCCGCCAGCAGTTCGAGCGTTCTTCTCCGGATTCGAGCGCCGGCATTCTCAGCGCCCGCCTTGATCCATTCCTCGTGGATGTTGCGATCGATGATGTGTCCGTACCAGACTGTCTCTCGAAATCGCTGAAGCGTACTTTCCTGGTAGAGGAATGTGCCGCCCGGCCCGACCTCTGCGATGTCTCCCAGCAAGTTGGATTGGTCGGATACATCGATGCCTCTCAGGATAAAGCGAACCTGGTCGATGATCTCGTCACTGAAGGTCATAAGCTCGGGGCTGGCGCACAGACCAGACTCCAGATAGCCGACATCGTGGATCAGGTTGCCGCCGGCGATGGCGGCGGTCAGCAGCGACATGCTTGCCTCAGCGGCGGCCTGCTGGTCGAGCAGCTTCGAGTCCGATGACCCCCCAACGTGAAAGACGGGCAGGTTGTAGTACCGGCAAAGCTGTGCTTCAGCTACGCACGCGAGGGTGGACTCCGGGCCGCAGTAATGGTTTATCATAGTGCGCATATGAAGCGGGCCGACGAGCGGACCATGGATGAAGCCAGCTCCAGGTCGGTGCAACTGCTGGATCACCAGGCCTGACAGCATCTCGGCATTGGCGACGACGAGGCTCCCGGCGATCGTGATGGGTCCGCTGGCGCCCATCAGAGGGGCGGCCGAGTAAACGGCGGGGATGCCCGCTTCCGCAGCGGCGAGGAGGACGCTGAGGGCCTCCTTCGTATGGCTCAGTGGGGCCGTCGGCATGGCATACAGGATCGCGAAGGGCTTGGCTGCGAATGCTTCCCCTCCACCGGACACGGCAGAGCACATCCTGGCGATGTCCTTCGCGCCTTGCTCCGACTGCGCGGTGAACATGATCGGCTTCGTGGTGGATTCGGCCATCGCCGCGAAGTGATGCTGGTCGGCCCGCTCGGCCGGCGCCTCGGGCGCTGTCCCCATAGACATCACGAAATCGAGGTTGGGAAGCGCGTCTGCGAGGCGCGCCGTCATTCTAATGCTGTCCAGATCGGTCCGCCGACGTTCGTGCGTCGCTGGGTCGATGTAACACGTCACATCGGAGCCCGTCCCGTAGTAGACATAACCAGGCGCTAGCCGCATTGCGGACTCGCCCTCTCGGTTATAGATCGTGATCTCCTTAGGCGCCTTGTCCAGAGCGTCGCGCACGAGACCGGGGCCGATGAAGACCCGCTTCCCCTCCACTCTGGCTCCTGCTGCCGCCAGGAGCGTTCGCGATCGGTCTTCGTGAACGTCCACGCCCGTCTGCTCGAGTACCGTCAGCGTGTCATCGTGGATCTTGTCGAGGTCAGCCCTTGACAGAACCTCCCAGAACTTCAGTCTCATCGGGTCACGTACCGGCATAGTGCTTTCCCTCGCAGTGTGGTTCAGCCTGCCTGAAAGTGCTGTCTTCTCAGCATGGCAGGTTGTGTCGCGCGGCTCATCAGCGGTTCTGCGTCCTGGGCACTCGGCTGCGGAGGACCGTCCGAGATGCCGTCCAGCCAATCGGGATACCCAGGCGCCAGCGAATAACGTACCTACCGCGAACGCGTTGACTCAACGAAGAACCGCAGGCGCTCGCGCGTCGTGCGCGGCGTCAGCGGACTGCCTGTGGACACCACGAATCTGTCAGCCGGTCCGCCAACGGCGATCTGCCGCCGTACTTCCAACAGCAGCTCACGATCCGAGGCCGTCTCCAGGAAGAGCGCGTCGATATTCCCGAACAGCACGCGATCCGAACCAACGATTCGTCGGACCTTGGCAAGATCGATGCCGTATCCCTTGCGATCCTCCTCGAACGCCAGCGCGTCGAAGGGCAACTCTCTCAGGTCGCCGAGAAGCGGCATCAGGTTCCCGGTGAAGTAGTAGATCGTGAAGAAGCCCTGGTCTCGGTAGAACTCGAGGGCGCGCTTTGCGTAGGGGAGGCTGAACTCGCGGTACATCGCGGGCGAGATGACATCGGCCGACGAGAGCGTCTCTTCGAGGAAGATGACCCGCACGCCAACAGCGTAGGCCGCCTCCAGGCTCGCCGACCGCTGAGGGATCCCCTCCTCAAGGAGCCGGTGCACGAGCTTCGGGCGCTCGACAAAGGCTTCCATCATCCCCTGGAAGCCGAGCTTCAGCAGGTTCTCGTACGGAGCGTATTCCCAGAGATGGAAGCCCAGCTTGCCCGCGAAGCGACGCGGCAACTCCTGCGCGAGGCGGTAGCGTCCAGAGGCCAGCATGGCCTCCACCTCGGCGGCCTGCACTGGGGTCCCGTTCGCGGAGGGAGGCGCCTCCCTCCCGCCCCCGTCGCCCGTGTCATACTGGTCGAGATGGCTCTCCCATACCGTTGCCAACTTCTCAGATCGGTCAGCGACGCGCGCCTCCGAGGCGGCCTGTCCATCCGGCGGGAGCCAGGTTGCTTCTCCGTCGGGGTCGAGCCAGAACAGAGCATCATCGCGTCGCTCGACGGCGCAACCCGCGACCTCATGTGCCGTCTTCACTACCGGCAACTCGATGGATACCGGAGGGGGATAGCAGGCATCGAGGAGGTCGGCATAGACTCCGGCTTCGACCTCGAAGTAGGTGCGATAATCAACCGCGAGCCGCTCTGTGCCGGCCTCACGCAAGCGGTGGGACCATTTCTGCCAGCGCAACTCGATGAGAAGTGACTCGGGCCATCCGTAGAGCGGCTCCACGGGGACGAAGGGCGTAGGCTCCCCGGCAAGAAGCAGGCTCAACACTGAATTGGCTGTACGGTCGCGCGCCACGGTCCTCTGCTCCACCGTCCTTACCAGGAGAGGTTGAACGCCTCGATCAGATTGTCGCTTGTGATCTCGACGGTGCGTTCGTCAACACGCTCTGCCAGAGCTGTGCCGCTGACTCGCCTGTCAGCCATTTGGATGGCTTCCCACGTATTGTATGTGGTTCGGATGACGAAAGGCGGTTCAACTCGATAGGGGGCGATCTCAGTTGACCTCCGAACTGCCGCTGCCGCCCGCGCTCGGATCAGGGCGGCGGTCTCTGCGAGGGGCAGACAGATGGCCTGGTTCCAGCCCAGCCCGCGTTTCACCTCGGCGACCTCGATATCGCCCAGCAGATCACGAGCCTCTGCACAGGTGACGTCGTCCCCTGTCACCAGGGTTGTGGGCACTCCGAACTGCCCGGCCATGGCTGCGAAGATGCCGCACTCGCCGACGAGGACTCCGTTGATTCTCTGCTCACTGATCTCGACCTCGACGGTGTGTGCAAGCACGCCTCGCTGAGCACCGGCGCGCGCGTGACAGCCGATGTGCAGCATGCAGGCGAAGCTCTTGTCCATGCCCTGAAGGCACAGGGGGGTAAGCCGGTTCATGTAGCGGGCCTTGGGATGCAGCTCGAAGGGGCGCGGTTTCCCGTGTGCGATTTGCACGAGTATCTCGGTTGCGCCGCCCTCGAGAGCACCCTCGATTGCGGCGTTGACGTCGTGCGTCTGAAGGCGTTGCGCCTCCTCGTCGTGATCCTCCCGGTGGGTGTAGATACCAGAGATCCCCTCCATGTCGACGAACATGTATACTTTCATTACTGGTCCTCCTGACCCTTGGTTGGCCCATCACGCACAGTGCGCCGAGAATCAGACGAAAGGCCGCTATGCTCAGTCAACTCCGTTCCCCCTCTGCCTACGCAAGCGGGATCCGAGCGAAGTAGTCAGGGCGGGTGGGGTCCAGATAGCCGTCATACGCTCCCTCCGCCAGAAATCGCTCGTGACAACGCTGCAATGCCTTCGGAGAAAGAGTCACGCCCAGACCAGGCCCCTCCGGGACCGAAAGGACCCCGTTCTTGGGGGAGAACGGACCATCCTCTGTCACGTCGTCGGCCTGCCACCTGAAGAGCGACTGGCTTGGCTGGTGAATGTGCTGTAAGGCGGCGGCAAAGTGCAGGTAGGCGGCACTGCCGACAGCGCTCTCGCCGCTATAGCACCAGTAGCCGACGTCCATGGCCTCACACGCGCCAACAAACCTGAGAGTGCGCCCGATTCCCCCGAGCTGGGAGAAGTTGAGCACCATGTTGTCCGGGACGCCGAGCCGGACTGCCAGCCGCAGATCGGGTATGTGTGAGGAGAACGGGATGGCGCTGTGCTGCCTCAGCTTCGCCATGTCGTAGAACGAGGCAACAGGCTCCTCGAAGTTGTTGATATTGTAGGGCTCGATCTGAGACAGCACATGCCGGGCTGCGGTCAGCGAGAACCCCATGTTGCCATCGAGGCGGATCATCGCGTCATCGCCGACAGCCGATCTTACCTCACGCGCGATCTCTATGGTAGCTCTCGTGTCTACTGGGGGCTTTCCCTCGAAGTAGACCGACCCGTGGAGCTCTCGCATCTTGGCGCAGTACGCTGCCACGGCCTTCGGCGTCGACTCCCCGCCAGCGTGGCCTTTTCGCTCGCGGTAGGCGAAGTACTCGGTAAACGGGATGCTCTTGCGGCAGGCACCACCCAGCAGCTTATACAGAGGTTGCTGCCACGCCTTTCCGCGCAGGTCCCAGAGGGCCATCTCTATCCCTGCGAACGCGGTCAGGGCGGACTGGTCCCCCCTGTGATAGTCGAGCCTCTCTTCTCTCACGCACCGGCGCTCGCACGCCTCGATGTCGAAGGGATCGGCGCCGACAAGCCGCGGCGCCAGCTCCTCAGCTATCACGGGTGCACTTCGGCCAGACGATGCCTCCCCAATGCCGACCAAATTCTCGTCTGTGGTAACCTCGACGATGGTCGTTGTATTGCCAGGACAGACCCCAGGCATCCAGCGGTAAGGGGCCTCGTAGGGGATGTTGATGGGTGTAGCCTGGATGTCCGCGATCTTCATCGTGATGCTGCCCCTTCGTGATAGCTCAACGCCCTCATCAACCCAAGCGCATCTGCGCCCGACGATGCTCTTCTGCCTGTCATTTCACCGAGATCACTTTGCCGGTCAGCTTGAAACTCCCGGTCAGCAGGTTTCTGCCTTCCTCAGTGCCGAGGGCGTCTGGCTGCCCGCCGCCGACTGTCACTATGAACTCACCGGGCTCGATTACGCGCCGGCCAAGGTCGTCAACCAAGGACATCTGGCGAGGCGTGAGCACGAATTGCACCATAGTCTGCTCGCCCACATTGAGGTGGATTCGCCCGAACCCCTGCAGTGACCTGATTGGCACGGGGTGCGAAGCAGCAGCATCGGCGACGTAGAGTTGAACCACCTCATCGCCTGCCCGCCCACCGACATTCTGGACCGTTACCCCGACCGTGATATCATCGCCTGCCTGCGCCTGCGGGGGGGTGACGGTCAGGTCGGAATAGCGGAATTCGGTATAGCTAAGACCGTAGCCGAACGGGTAGAGGGGCTCGCCCTTGAAGTAGCGGTAGGTGCGGTTCGCCATGCTGTAGTCGGTGAAGGGCGGTAGCTGGTCAACGGACTTGTAGAAGGTCACTGGAAGTCTGCCGGCAGGGCTGTAGTCGCCGAAAAGCACGTCCGCGACAGCCGAGCCGCCCTCTTCACCCCCGTACCAGGCGTTCAAGATAGCGGGGACGTGCTGATCTGCCCAGTTCACGGCCACAGCGCTTCCGGTCATCAGCACCACCACAACCGGGGTCCCCGTGGCATGGACGGCCTTGAGGAGGTCCGCCTGCACGCCCGGCAGATCCAGGCGGGAGCGGTCATCACCGATCCTCGAATCCCACGCCTGGTTCTCTTCTCCTTCCAACGCCGTCGAGAGGCCAAGGACGAGGACAGCGATATCTGCCTGTGTCGCAACGGCGACGGCCCTGTTGAAATGGTCCAGTGAATCGGGTGTGAGAGCGTCTGCGCCGAGGTCGCAGCCGGCTGCATGCACCACTTCCGTGCCGGGCGAGACGGCTCTCTTGATGCCCTCAAGGACCGTCACCACTGACGAGGGAGAACCGTTGTAGTTGCCGAGAAGGGCATCGACGCTGTCGGCGTTCGGCCCGATCACGGCGATCGACCTGAGGGTCCGGCTGAGCGGAAGCAGGCTGTCCTCGTTCTTGAGCAGCACGATCGCTTGTCTCGCGACCTCACGCGCGAGCTCGCGGTGCTCCTGGGAATCGATGACACTGGCGGGAATCTGCGCGTATGGGACCATCTCGGGCGGGTCGAACATGCCCAACCTGAAGCGGCCCGTCAGAGTTCGTCTCAGCGCCTGGTCGATATCCCTCTCGGAGATCAGGCCCTTTCCGAGTGCCTCCGTCAAGGCCCTGTATGTCGTTCCACAGTTCAGGTCACACCCCGTCTGCAGCGCGAGAGCGGCCGCCTCGACCGGCGTTTCAGCGACTCCGTGGAACTGGTGGACGTTCTTGATGGAATCACAGTCAGAAACCACGTAGCCACCGAAGCCCCATTCCTCGCGCAGAATACCCGTCAGGAGGGTCTTGCTCGCAGAGCAGGATTCGCCATTAACCATGTTATAGGTGGGCATCGCGGAAGCAGCTTGCCCCTCCTTGATGCAGGTCTCAAACGCAGGGAGGTACGTCTCCCGGAGATCGCGCTCGCTCACCCGCGCGTCGAAGATATGGCGCAACTTCTCCGGTCCGCTGTGCACTGCGAGGTGCTTAGGAGTGGCAACGGTCTTGAGGTACCGTGGATGATCCCCCTGGAGCCCGCGAACAAAGGCGACTCCCAGCCTCCCGGTGAGGTAAGGGTCCTCGCCATAGGTTTCCTGCCCGCGTCCCCAACGCGGGTCCCTGAAGATGTTGATGACAGGCGACCAGTAGGTCAGCCCGGTGTGGGGTTCGATCGCGCCTGAACGTAGGTTCTCGTGGTGTTTCGCACGGGCCTCATCCGAGATGGCCACCGCGACACGATGCAGGAGATCGACATTCCAGCTCGCGGCCATCCCTATGGCCTGCGGGAAGACAGTCGCGGTCCAGGAGGAACTGCACCCATGCAGGCACTCATTCCACCATTCATAGGCCGGGATGCCCAGTTCCTCAACGGCGGTCGTCCAGCACAGGCACACGGGCTCGGCTCCCGGCGTAAGATAGCGTTTGCCCCATCCCCAGCAGGCACCTGATCCCTTTGCAGTCTCCGTAGGCTTGGCCGAGTTGTAGAGCTGAGACACCTTCTGCTCAAGGGTCATCCTCGAGATCAGGTCGTTGACCCGGTCGTCGATGGGAGCGGTCGCATCTCTGTAAAGAGGGTCTGTGGTTCTGCGTGGCTTCGACATAGCATCTCTCCGACGCGCTGGCAGGGCGCGTCTATGTGTTCTGTGTGCGTCTCAATGCATCGCGGCCCCCAGGCGACGGCGCGGAAGGCGCTAGCCGCCCATGAGGTGCGAGACGATAAGCATCTCCAGTTCCTCGTAATCGCGCTGCTGCACCAGCGCCTCCACCTTGGCCTCGTCCAGGGACCGGACGAGTTCAACTAGCCGCAGGAACACTGTCCGGCTGTTGCGGAGATGCCTGGTGGACACATCTCTCCGTTGGGTCCGCATCGCTTTCACGTCAAGCCCGACGAACTCCCCGTTCCGCCCGTAGCCTTGTTTTTCCAGCACGCGAACCTGGTTGAACGCCCGTCGGAGGTCCACGCTGCCAAAGGCCTTGTCTTCGTCGAACTTCAGCCCGTTCTGATCGTTTAGATGCACCGACCAGAGCTTCCCGTGGTACAGGGCGTAGGCCATCTCATCGGCCGGATCGAGCCCGGCGAGGATGGCGTGAGCCGACTCAACCAGGATACCGACGCGAGCGGGAGCAATCGTCCTGTAGGCGATCCCGACAAAGTGGCCGGTGGTTGGGAGATAGGCCTGATCCATCGGCTCGTTCGGCTTCATCTCCCCAAGGATGCGCACATCCTTGTCGTGCTCCAACAGCGCGTCGAGCCATTGGACGATCTGATCGAGAGCGGCCACGGGGTCCTTGGATTCACGGATGTAGGTGCCTTCTCTTGCGGGCCAGAGCACGATGTTCCGAGTGCCGACGATGTTGGCGATGTCAACGGCTCTCTTCGAGCGCGCGAGGGCATAGGCGCGCATCTCGGGGGAGTTGGCAGTTATCGCACCGTCTATGGTATTGGGATGCTCCCACAGGCGCGGCGCCACGAACTCCGCGACGAGGCCGTTGTCGTCGAGCATCTTCCTGACGCTCTTCGCCTCCTGCTCCTGCTGGCGCCATGGCGCGTCGGCGTCGCTGACGACATCGTCATCGTGGAACTGCACCCCGTCGAAGCCAAGGTCCTTGTAGAAGCTTAGCTTCTCGGCGAAGGAGAACTCATCGCGCACAGGCGGGCCGAAAGGATCCGCGCCTGTGTGGATGTTCCAGGGGCCGAGAGAGAAGCAGTAAGATGCTGACATCGTCTTCCTCGTGCGGGTTGAACATAACCGTCAGTGCTCGCGGGTCGGCGGCCCAGCTCACTCGGGCTAGAGGTCTTCGACCTGATCCAGATTAGACATCACCTTCTTGATGGCCTTGGCGGCGAGCTTCGCGACCTCGGGGCCGTTGGGGGCGCGCAGCGGTGTTGTCATGCCCGTATGAATATCGCAGTGCTTAATCGCCATCGGGAAGCGGTCGGGCGAGTAGTCCACGGTTTGCGCGTGCGGGCAGCTCCACGGACAGCCATGCCCGTAGCCATCCTTATTCTGGAACACCGTCATCGCCGGCAGGATGAAGGACTGCCACACTCCGGTTTCCAGCCCCTCCGCCTTCAGCGCGTTCACCAGCTTGTCTCGGAAGGCGCTGGCGTCATGGGCGTGGCCGAGAGCGTCCATGTCAAAACGGAGGGTGTAGTTGTACCAGTTGTGCTCGCAGTCCGGCGACGCCGTCGGCAGGATCAGATTAGGTGTGCCCTCCAGTTCTCGTGCCAACACGGCGGCGTTCTCCCGCTGCTTAGCGAGGTAACCATCGAGTTTCCGAAGCTGGGCCCGCCCGAAGGCAGCCGTGAGATCGTTGTTCCGATACATCCACCCCATCGCGTAGACATGGTAGTCGCGGCGCTCCGTCGGCGCGACCTCCTCGCCAAACGACCACAACGCAAGGGCGCGCTCGTGCATCGCCTTGTCGTCGGTGACGAACATGCCCCCTTCGCCTGAGCACAGGCACTTGTTCTGGTTGAAGCTGAAGGCAGCGCAATGGCCGATGGTGCCGACCTTCTTGCCCTTGTACTTCGCGCCGTGAGCCTGGCAGGCATCTTCAATCACCCGCAGCCCGTGCTTGTCCGCGATCGCCATCACCGCATCCATATCAACCGGCAGGCCATGTAAGTGCACGACAATGATTGCTCTCGTCTTCGGCGTGATCGCGGCCTCGATCTTGTCCACGTCTATGTTCATCGTGTCGAAGTCAATGTCCACGAACACCGGGATCGCGTTGTGCTGCATGACACAGGTCGCCGAAGACGACCAGGAGTAGG
>Ga0315288_10011075_pt1 | contig 11356 bp, 7 predicted proteins | sample YL17G11_20_MG_FD_203454 | JGI IMG/M metagenome (GOLD analysis project Ga0315288, IMG submission 203454) | Sediment microbial communities from Yellowstone Lake, YNP, Wyoming, USA - YL17G11_20 | ecosystem: Environmental > Aquatic > Freshwater > Lake > Sediment | place: USA: Wyoming | collected... | reverse complement strand
AAGAGATGCGGCGCAAACTGACGGTGAAAGGGTTTGCCCCCGAAGAAATCGAAAAGGTTTTGAATAGGCTGACCGGGAGAGGAATTCTGGACGATTTTCGCTATGCTCAACGCTTGGCTTTCTACTTAACCAGGGAGAAGCTCTTCGGCCCACAGCGGGTCAGTCAAAAACTATTCCAAAAGGGGATTCCAGCAAACCTGGCCAGGGAAGCCATGGGCAAAGCGGAAAAGGACATGGGCACGAGCGAGAGGTTGCGGAGCGTGCTAAAAATTAAGTTGAAAGGCCGGGGTCTGGAGCAGATTTCACCACCGGAGAGAAGAAAGTTAGCCAATTCCCTTCGTCAGCGTGGGTTTCTTTGGGAAGATATCCGGGAGATTTTTCAGGACGCAGGAGGTTTTGCGGAAGAATGATGAATGGCAGCGAAATTCGCCAGAATTTTTTGGAGTATTTTCGGGGTAAGGGCCACACCATCGTCGGAAGTTCCCCCCTGGTTCCCCAGAAAGACCCCACCCTTCTCTTTACCAATGCCGGCATGGTGCAGTTTAAGAATTATTTTACCGGAGAAGAAGAGGCCCCCTTCCCCCGAGCCACCACCTCGCAGAAATGCGTGCGTGCGGGTGGCAAACACAATGACCTGGAAAACGTCGGGTACACCGCCCGCCATCACACTTTCTTCGAAATGTTGGGTAACTTTTCCTTCGGGGATTATTTCAAGGAAGGGGCCATTGCGATGGCCTGGGAATTCCTCACCGAGACTCTCCGATTACCCCGAGAGAAGCTCTGGGTAACCATCCATCGGGGGGAAGAAGGACTGGGGATTGGGCCGGATGATCAAGCAAAAATGATTTGGCAGAGATTCGTTCCGGAAGAAAGAATACGAGAATTCCCCAGCAAAGATAATTTTTGGCAGATGGGAGATACGGGACCCTGTGGCCCCTGTTCGGAAATTGTCATCGACCAGGGCCCCGGAGTTGGATGCGGCCGTCCAGGGTGCGCCATTGGGTGCGATTGCGACCGCTACCTCGAGCTTTGGAACCTCGTGTTCATGCAATTCGAGAGACACCCGGATGGACGAATCACCCCCCTGCCGAAGCCCAGCATCGATACGGGAATGGGGCTCGAACGCATCACCGCCGTCGTCCAGGGAGTGGAAAGCAATTACGACACCGACCTTTTTGGGAGTCTACTTCGGGCGATTGAAAGGGGGAGCGGTAGAAAGTACCTCCCCAGGGAAACGGATGGGGTTTCCTTTCGGGTCATCGCCGATCATATCCGGGCCGCCACTTTCCTGATCAGCGACGGGGTTCTCCCCTCCAACGAAGGGAGGGGGTACGTTTTGCGCCGGATCATGCGCCGGGCCATGCGCCACAGCAAGAAACTGGGAATCAATGATCCTTTTCTCTTTCGCCTGTCCGATGAAGTGGTGGAGCTGATGTCGGATGCCTACCCCGAACTGGTCAGCGCCCGCGAGATGGTCAAAATGGTTATTGTCAATGAAGAAGAGCGCTTTTTCGAAACCCTCAACGTCGGCCTGCGCCTGTGGGGCGAAGAGCGGGAAAAGCTCAAGCAGGGAGGACAGACTCTCATCCGCGGGGAATTGATTTTCAAGCTTTACGACACTTATGGATTCCCCGTGGACCTGACCGAGGAGATCGCCCGCGACGAAGGGTTCGGCGTCGACCGTAAAGGATTTGAAGAAGCCATGGAAGTCCAGCGCGAGAGGGCTCGGGAGTCATGGAAGGGATCGGGAGAAGAAGCCCTGGGAGAGGTGTATAAGGCTCTCGCCTCGCAGAACCTAAAGACCGAATTTGTGGGCTATGATCGACTGGAGGCGGAGGGGACGATCCTGAAGATTCTCAGGGGCGATGTGGAAGTCGAGGTAGGGAAGGAAGGGGAAGAGGTAGAAGTGATCACCGAGCGCACCCCCTTCTACGGAGAAGCAGGAGGGCAGGTCGGAGACCAGGGATTCTTAACCAACAACGGGTCCCGGATGGAAGTCTCTCGCGCAACCCGGCCCCTCCCGGAGGTAGTCGCTCATCACGGAATCATAAAAACCGGCACGTTGCGCGTGGGAGAAAGGCTCAAATTGAAGGTCAAGCCGGAAACTCGGATCAGCACCGCGCTCAATCACACGGCGACCCATTTGCTGCAAGCCGCCCTGCGGAAGGTTTTGGGTGACCATGTCAAACAGGCCGGTTCGTTGGTCGCCCCGGACCGTTTCCGGTTCGACTACACCCATTTTTCACCTCTCGCCGAGGGGGAGATTGATCGGGTTGAGGAGATTGTCAATGCTCGGATTCGGGAAAACCTGGAAGTCCGAACCTCATTCATCCCCTATAAAGAGGCCCTGCAAAAAGGGGCCATGGCCCTTTTCGGCGAAAAGTATGGTGACATCGTCCGTCTGGTCCAGGTGGATGACGTGAGCGCCGAACTCTGCGGCGGAACCCACACGCACCGTAGCGGAGACATAGGGATATTCAAGATCATCTCCGAGACCGGAGTGGCCTCAGGAGTTCGCCGCATCGAAGCGGTCACCGGAGAGCAGGCCTGGAAGCTGTTAAAGCGGCAGGAGAGCGAGCTGCAAGCCATATCCTCTGCGGTTAAAGCCAAACCCGGGGAAGTAGCCGAAAAAGTGCAGCGGATTCTGAAACAGCAAAGGGAGACGGAAAAGGCCTATGAGGCCTTGCAGGCCAAAATCTCTTCCGGGCAGACGAAAGATCTCACCTCATCAGCCAGGAATATCAAAGGTATCCAGGTTCTGTCCACTCTGGTAGAAGCAAAAGACCCCAAGATTCTGCGGGAGATTGCCGATCGTCTTAAAGATCGACTCCGCTCTGGAATCATCCTCTTGGGCGCAAAGGGGGATGGCAAGGTTATGCTGCTCTGTGTAGTGACTCCAGACCTCGCGGATAAATACCCAGCGCAGAAATTGGTCAAAGAAGTTGCTAAATACGTGGGAGGGACCGGGGGGGGGCGGGCCGACATGGCCCAAGCAGGTGGAACAAACATGGAAGGGTTAAGTCAAGCCCTGGAGAAAATATACGAAATCATCTGATCCCTGAATGCATTATGAAAATCAACTTAGGGATGGGAGTTTAGATCCGGGGGCCTTTTTCTTTTCTTCGCGCTCTTTCTTTTTCCTCTCTTCTTGAGCCTCTTCACCTTTCTTTTTCTGTTCTTCTTTGGCAATCTCCGCCCGGCATTTTTCGGCGAGGCGCTTGACCTTCTCGTCGAGGCCTGACTCCGGAAGTTTCTGCAAAATGCCTTCGAAGCGGTCTAAGGCACCCTTGTATTTTTTCATGCGCAAATAGAAATTGCCGACGTAGAATTCGTGGTCCGCCAACTGCTTCTGGCAGATTTTCATTTTTGTTTTGGCTTCGGGAACATGGGGGCTTTGGGGAAAATTCTCGATCAGATAACGGAACTGCTCGATGGCTTTCTCGGTTTCGGTTTGGTCGCGGTCCAAAGAATGCATCTGTTTGAAATGGCACATTCCCAGTTGACAGATGGAGTAAGGAATCTCAGGATGCAAGGGGTGGAGCTTTTTGAATTCTTCGTAAAGAACGATGGCTTCAGAATAATTTTTATCAAAAAAATAGGCATCCGCAGTCCGTAATTCAACCATAGGGGTTAATTCGCTCAGCGGAAATTCTTCCTTAAACTTTTTGAATGCTTGGGCAGCCCTTTCATACTTTTTTCTCTGGAAGAGGCTCATGGCATCTTCATACATGGCCTGGGGCGTTGTGGCTTGCTCCTTTTTCCTCCCCCCCGCGCAGCCGCTCACGCAAAGGGCTAACAAAAATGAAACCAGCATCCACGAAAGGACTTCTTTTCGTCCAGAATTCAATTTCTTGCCCAATCTTTAAACCCTTCGGAAATCAGGATGATAATTATCTTTTAACCTATTTTTTGCAATCCGTCAACCTTCAATCCAACTTCTCCCCATCCTAAGATAAAATATGGCGGTTACATACGAAAAACCTCTTTTGGACAAAACAGGATATTCTAATGAAAAGGTTCTTAATAAATGATCAGGGCCTTCAAGAGAATCTGTTGACTCCAAGCACCGCCATAATTAATTTATCCTCTCTCCGTTTCAAACCCAGAACTGTTCAGAGGCACGTGCCATCACAGAAATCCCCCCTGCCCCCCTTTGGCAAAGTGGGGTTTGAAAGATTCGTTTCCCAATCGGTTTTGAGGGAAAACTGCAAAAGAAATTCCCATTGTAGAATTAATTGTACCTTTAAAATATTTATCAAGACGGGATTCGTGGGTGGCCAAGCGGCCATGAAAAATTAGGCTGGATCAAGCGGATGTGAACCTGCTTTTGAGTTTCACCGATAAAAACGATCTTAGGCTCAGGCAGCTCTCTCGCGGGCGAAAAGGGCTGCGCCCAGGGCCCCGATAATCTGAGGCTCTTCCGAGATATGCGCCCGCAGTCCCACCTTTTCCTCCACCCGTCTGACGACGCCGATATTTTTGGCGATTCCCCCCGAAATCACGAATTCGGGCTCGATTTCCACCCGCTTGAGCAGACTGAAAACCCGCTCGGCCGTGGCCGCATGAAGCCCCCCCAGAATATTCGCTTTGGGCACCCCCCGGCGCAGATGGCGAGCGGCTTCCGACCTGGCAAATACGGTACAGACATTGCTGATCTTGATGTCCTCGGTTGCCTGTAGAGAAAGCGGGCCGATTTCTTCCAGGGGGACCCGCAAGAGGCTGGCCATGATCTCCAGAAAGCGTCCCGTGCCGGCGGCACATTTATCGTTCATCGCAAAGCCCACGTGGTTTCCTTCCGCGTCTACCCGGATTGCCTTGCAGTCCTGCCCTCCCATGTCCAGGATGGTGCGAGCCTTGGGAAAGAAAAAGTGGACGCCCTTGGCATGGCAAGAGATTTCAGTAATGACATCCCCGGCAAAGGCGACGTTAATCCTCCCGTAGCCGGTGGCCACAATATATTTTAAGTCTTCAAGACGGAGGCGGCTTTTCTCCAGCGCACCCGCCATGGCAGCCTCGGCCGATTCCTGGCTTTCCGGGCCGGTCTCGATAATATGGGCGGCCACGATCCCATTCCCGTCGAGAATTAGGGATTTAGATGTTGCCGAACCGATATCGACTCCTGCGACCAGCATATGAGAAGATTCCTTCACGACGCCGATTTTCCTCGCCGGCTCCTTTTTAAGGAAGCCTGGATGGCCGCTCCCAAAGCGACCACAACCCGGGGGTTTTCGGGCACCCGGAGGGGAACCCCGGTCATTTCTTCCAGCGCTTTGGCCAGCCCGGGATTCATGGCCGCTCCCCCGATAAGGATAATATCTTCGATAAATCCCATGCGGCCAATGAGCTCGACGATCCTGGTGGCAGCTGCCCGGTGGATTCCCGCGGCAATCCTTGCTCGCGTTTCTCCTTCGTGGATTTTTGAAATGATCACCGATTCCGCAAAAACGGCGCAAGTGCTGCTCACTTCCGCAGCCCCTTCGGCCGCCAGCGACAGAGGCCCCATCTCTTCAATGGGAACCTTAAGGTATACAGCCCCCAACTCGATAAAAGATCCTGTTCCCGAGGCACACTTGGAATTATTGGCGAAGTCCTCGAGGGTCCCTTCGGGAGTCAATTTCATCACCCGGCACCCCTCCGCTCCGATATCGACAACCGTGCGGGCCGCCGGCAAAAGCCATCGAGCTCCCCGCGCTGCGCAGAGTTGCTCGGAACTCTTGCCGTCGGCAAAAGAAACATCCGCGGCTCCCCACCCTGTGGCCCAGACTTTTTCCACGTCCTGCCTCTGAATTCCCACACCTTGAAGGAGGTCCGCGTATACGGCCCGTGCGGCCTCATCGGCTGCCTCTTCCGTCACCGTGCATACGGAGCCCACCATTTTTTGTCCGTCAAAGAGCGCAGCCTTGACGCTCTGGGCCCCGACATCAATCCCCGCGTAAAGCATGCCCTACCCTTCAATCATTTCAATAAACGCTTCCACGCGACTGCGCATCTGTTCGACCCCTTCGGAGGTATAATCCCCCTCCAAAAAGAGAACCGGAATGTCAAGTTCGGTTTTCAACTTGTCGCGCAGGTGAGGGAACTCTCCGAGACGGGCGTCACAGCATTTGAGGACATAGAAAATGGCCCCTTCAATATTGAAATCTTTGGCCGTGTTCAGGAGGTGGGCCCACCGGTTTTCGGGGATGCGGTCGGTAACCGTGGAGCGCGGGCAGGCGGTCCCCAGGGAACGGCGGGCGATGGCCTCCAGCGGGGGTAATTCCTCATTCAGAGGGTACCAGAAGGACCGGGTCCCCACGCAGAGGTCGTCGGACACTACTTGCCCGCCTGACTCCTCGATGATTTTGTAGATATCCGCGTTCACCTGGTCCATGGCCGAGCCGGAGAGGTAGATCCGCACCCCTTCCGGCGCTTTGTGCCCGTTGGACTCCAGTTCGTCGAGATAACCCTTCAATATCCCGGCATGCTTATCTTTGGGCATAAGGAGACTGGAATAGGTGATCTGCCAGGCCTCATATCCGGAGAGGCCTGCCGGGTCCGATTTGCGCATTTCATACATCCGCTTCATCTGAGACTTGTCCTGATTGTAGGCGGAGACGGCCCGGGCGAGGTCATCATCGGTGATCGGCCGGTTCAAGGATCTTTCCAGATCTTGCTTGAAACTTTTCAAAACCTCGACGTAATAGGGCACGACCTCTCGGCCGGTGATCTTCTCCGGATAGTTGATATAGTGGACATAAGGTTTGATGTCCACTCCGGCGATCATGGCCGGCTTCGTGGGGCGGGGAACGAGAGTTCTCCAGAAGAACTCCATGTTAAAAATGATATCGCAGCTGTTGGGTACGACCACGCCGTCGAGATAATCGTACATTCCCCTCATGCCCGCATCCAGGCAGCTGCGGGCGAAAGCGCAGGAGTTGGGGGGGACGTGGAGGTCGGCCTTTTGCAGAGGCTCACCCGTGCCGGTAATCCGCACGGGCAAAATATCGGCGGCATAGAGTATTTCTTCGGGGGTCAGACAGCAAAAATAACCAAAGACTTTCTTCCCCGTTTCCTGTTTCCATTTTTTGACAGCTTCGTGGCGATTTTCAGCAAAGCGGGCGAATATTTCGTGCATGGGATTCTCCAGGTTAGTTGTTAAGGGATTTTCCGCTTTCATGCTTCTTCAGGATCTGTTCCGCGAAAGCGTCCATTCGAGTCTTGACCTGCCCCTCGGAGAAGGTCCGCTCGTCCACCAGGTCGCATTCAATGAGCACAGAGGGGATGCCCAGCTCCTTTTCCAGGGCCCGGCGGATTTCCAGGCTGGGCAGGTAAATGGCCCGGCAGGTAATCAGGTAGGCCAGAACTCCTCCGGCAATTCTGTATTCCCGGCACTGCTCCAGGAGAGCGGGGATGGTCGTCGACATCGTCGAGCCGATCGTCATGGTTCTCAGGGCGATCTCCTCGAGGGGATCCTTGGGGTTGCGCGGCGGCCAGGGATGGGGATTGTAGGCCGGCTCATACGCGAACACACCCCCGACAGGCTCAAAATAATTGAAGATGCCCATGTTGAACCAGGTGGGGATGCCATACCAAAGGAGCCTGAACTTTTCCTTTTCGATCTGCCCCTTCCCCGCCTTGATCTTGCCTCGGACCTCATCGCGCAGGGCTCTATAAAATTCATAAGCCTTTTTAGTCCCGGAACAATACATACCCGGATACATGGTGGCAAACCCATCCGCGCATCCCATGGGTGAAGGGACGGCCTTGCGCAACTCGAGGATTTCCAAGCGCAGCTCATTGGTCTTGTATCCCCAGTCCAGGCACTCGTTCAGCCGATCCGGGTCGTACTTCGTCCCCGTGATCTCGGTGATGAATGAGAGAAGGTCTTCGAGCTGAGAACGGTAGTAGCGAGTTTCATGCGGTTTGGGATACTGCATGATACCATCGAATCGCCGCTCGGGCCGGTCCAGGGTAAAGAGAGGAACATTCAGACGTTGGGCCATGTCTTCAAACCACTTCAGCCGCACGTCGCAGACGCTGGAGGTGGTCACGAGCATATCGGGCGGAGCCATGCCGCCCAGAGGAGCATCCTCTAAGTCGCCGTTCAAAACGAAGCCGGTCGAAACCCGTTCGTACCCGCAGAGGTCGCTGGAGTACCCTGCCTGTTCGGCAATCCGGGCAAAACGGACGGCTTCTTTTACCGAATCCGGGGTTTTGCGGCGCACTGCGCAGAGGGCGGCGAACTGCTCCGGGTAGAAAGGATGAAGGCCCATGGCATGATACAGTTCCTTCTCTACCAGGGCACAGGACCACACCACGGGCTTGCCGGCTTTTTTATGCGCGTGGCCTTCGGCATAGTCCTGAACGATAAACTTCCAGGCATTCCTGGCAACCTCCAGGGATTTCTGGGACCCCTTGGTCACTACTTGTTTTTCTTCTTCCATGTCTCCTCCCCAGCCATTTTTGATCCAAAATATAGGTTTATTTTATCGGACTTTTAAAAAGGGACCATGATTTCCGCCATATCCCTACAATTCCGGTAGCAACGCATTGACCCCAGGATGGTTGGATTTCAGAAATACAATTTCTTGTCACCCCAATAGGCTTCCCGCACTTTACGCCGCAGGATCTTTCCCGTTGAGGATTTCGGTAATTCCTTGAGAAAATCTACCGAACGGGGCCGTTTGTAGCCGGCCAGTTTATCCCGGCAAAAACTTATCAATTCCTCCGCAGTGGCCTTCATCCCCTCCTTCAAGACCACCACGGCATGGACCTTCTCCCCCCACAGCTGATCCGGAAGTGCAACCACTGCGGATTCAAGAACGGCCGGATGCTTGGCCAAAGCATTCTCTACTTCCGTCGGGTAGACATTCTCGCCGCCGCTGATGATCATGTCAGCCTTGCGATCTTCCAGATAATAATACCCTTCCTCATCGACCCTGCCCATATCGCCTACCGTACACCAGTCGCCCCGGAAAGCCTTGGCGGTAGCTGCGGCGTCCTTCCAATATTCTACCAGGAGGATTCCTAACCCCCGGGTGTATAGCTCCCCCACGCTCCCTTGGGGAACATCGTTGCCCTGGTCGTCCAGAAGACGAATCTCCTTACCTACCGCCGCGAGTCCCACGGAACGAACTTTGCGGAGCTGCTCTTCCGGACGAAGGACGGTGACCACACCGGTCTCCGTCGACCCATACCCTTCGAAGAGCACGGCGTTTTTGAAGAACTCGATCGTCTGTTCTTTCGTCCGGGTCATCAGGGGGGCCGACCCCGCCAGTACAGCCTTCATCGAGGATACATCGTATTTCGATTTGACGGAATCGGGTAAATTCAGGATCATCGTGAGCATCGTAGGGACGACCGAAATCAAAGTAATTCTTTCCCGGCTGATCAGGGACAAAATTTCCTCGGGATCAAATCCTCCCGAGCGGTAAACAACCATCGATCCCCCCATCATCACCAGGATTTGAGAGAACCATGTGGAATTCGAGTGGAAGATGGGCATGATCAGAAGCACCCGATCGGTATAGTTGATATAGCCGTATTGTGCTGGAACCAGAGAATAGTGAATGATCAGGTTCCGGTGGGAGATTACAGCTCCTTTGGGGAAGCCGGTTGTTCCCGAAGTATAGGCGATGAAAAAAGGGTCCGTTTCCTCCACGTAACAATCTGGCTCGCGGGCAGACGCCTTGGCCAACTGTTCATTGTAATCCGGATCGCTGCTTTTTCCCAGGCAGATGAAATGCTGAATGGAAGGAGCCTTGCCCTTAATGCCTTCGACGACGGGAAGAAAGGATTCCTCATAGATGAGGGCCTTCGGCTCTGAATGATTGAGGACATATTCAACTTCTGGTGCTGTAAAACGGAAATTGACTGGAACGGCAATTATGCCGGTCCTGGCCAGGCCGAAATAGATTTCCAGCCACTCGGGGCGGTTGTAGAACAGGATGGCGCAGCGGTCGCCCTTCTTCAGGCCCAATGCCAGCACCGCATTGGCTACCCGGTTGGCTCTTTCTTCCACGGTGCGGTACGTGTGCCGCTGCTCTCCAAAGGTTACGGCGACTTTTCCCGGAAATTTTTTGGCGCTGGAAGTTAACAGTTTGCCCAGTAACAAAGATGGACTCATTTTTCCCCCTCCCCTCGAGCGGTATTGCTGTTTCTTTTCAAATCATCTGGCCAGGAGATGGACTAAAAATAACGAGACCGATGGAACATAGGTGATGATCAGCAGAACTGGAATCAGCACCAGGAAAAACGGCAACAGAGGTCTGATAACTTGATCCATGGATATATTCCCGATTCGACACCCGACGAATAGATTGGCGGCGAAGGGGGGGGTGATCATGCCGATTTCCAGATTCAACAGAAGAACGGCCCCGAAATGAACCGGATCGATCCCGAAAGATTTAGCCACCGGAACGAGAATGGGGGCCGTGATCAATATGCTGGTGTTGGTTTCCATAAAAGTCCCCAGGATCAGCAGAAGGCCGTTGACAATGAGCAAAAACACCGCTGGCGAAGTGGTATACTGAGTGATGAAGGCCGTCAGGTTTTCGGGGATTCGCAGCGAGACGATCATCCGGCCGGCGACAGAGGCAAAAGCAAGGATGATACAAATGGCCCCACAGTTGATCGCCGTCTTCCGCGTGAGTCCTAAAAACTTCTTCATTCGGTCCTGTTCATTTCTCAGCCCGATCGCCAGAATCACGATCCCATAGGCGACCGCCACAGCGCCAGCCTCAGTGGGCGTGCAGATTCCCCCGTAAACACCCCCAAAGATGATCAGCGGCATGAGGATGCCCCAGATCGCCTGGCCAAAGGAGCGAGTAATTCCAAGGAAATACTGGCCCAGCGCAAAGGGGGTTTGAGTTCGCGGCAGGCGGCGGCCGAAAACAACATAATTCAGAATCATATATCCAAATCCGACGAGAATCCCAGCCCCCACGGTGGAAATCCATACATCCGCAACCGAAAGGCCGGCAGATATCGCATAAATGATTCCGGGCACGCTGGGTGGAATGAGAATGCCTAGGAAGCCCGATACGCAGATTAGAGCTGTGGCATAACGCCGGTCATATCCGCCTTTCAGCAATTCGGGCACCATCACGGTTCCGATGGCGCTGACGGTCGCTACAGAGGACCCGGAAACAGTTCCAAAAAGCATGGAACCAATTACCACCGTAGCCCCCAGACTCCCGCGGATCCGGCCCACCACCGTTTCGGTGAAACGGAGCAGCAACGGAGAAATTTTTCCAGCGACCATCAAGTCGCCGGAGTAAAGGAAGAAGGGAACGGCCAGAAAAGGAAACTGATCCAGGGAAGCAAAGGAAACAGAGGGAAACAGACCGTGGGGAATTGCGTTAAGGCCCATGACAAT
>Ga0315288_10011071_pt1 | contig 11357 bp, 9 predicted proteins | sample YL17G11_20_MG_FD_203454 | JGI IMG/M metagenome (GOLD analysis project Ga0315288, IMG submission 203454) | Sediment microbial communities from Yellowstone Lake, YNP, Wyoming, USA - YL17G11_20 | ecosystem: Environmental > Aquatic > Freshwater > Lake > Sediment | place: USA: Wyoming | collected... | reverse complement strand
TATAATAAAGAGGATTCGGATTAACCCGCTTTTCTTTTTCTGGGCATTTAACCCTTTAAATAGCCAAGGATAGGAAAGACGAGGATTTCGAGGTTAATCCGAAACCTCTAAATTATTTTGGTTTTCCCCAGGAAATGAAGGAGATAAAAGAGATCGCGAACCGCAACCGGCTTTACATCATTGAAGATAACGCGCATAGTTTTTTAAGTGAAAAAAATAATCAATTATTAGGAACGTTTGGGGACATTGGAATAACTAGCCTGAGGAAAATATTTCCAGTCCCTGATGGTGCGATACTTTTTATAAATAATGAAGATCTTATACAGAGTGAAACCCCAAAAATATCCTCTAAAGGAGTTATTGATCCCTACAATTCATTACAATACATATTCTGTCTTTATCATTTATTATCAAATCTTGGAGAACGCTATAGATTCTCTTTAGACAAGTTAGATAAGTTTAGGAAAATCCATCAACATTTCTCTAATTACCCGGATCTTCAGAGTATGAACTGCAAAGCTCAAATGTCTATGATGTCATTCAAAATAGTTAATAACTTAGATTTCAATGATATAGCGCTTAAAAGAAGGGAAAACTATAAAATTTGGTTAGAGGAGTTCCATGGAAAACGAGGAATAAAAGTTGTTTTTAAAGAATTGCCTAATGGGGTAGTGCCTCAAGTATTCCCTGTGATTGTTGAGAACCCTAAGGAATTTGTTAAGAAAATGGCGGACAGAGGAGTTCTAGCTTCTCATTGGCCTTCCCTCCCCCAAGAAGTAAGAAATAATAGCCAATACGAAAATGCAAATTTTCTAGCTAGGCATCTGATAACTTTACCAGTTCATCAAAACGTTAAGAAATACGGTTAAGCTGAAGATTTTGGTAGTTGCACCTAATCTTCTATCATTTTCAGATGCGTCTCTTGACATAACGTTTAATTTTATTAAAATATTTTTTCTGGGAAAAACATAGTTGTTCCGGATCTTCAAGAGTAATTATTGATAGAAGGATACGTAAGACTCTAAAAGATTTATCAATCATGTATGTATTTATATAAAGAAAATAGAATGATCAAAGAGGACAAATTATTGATCGTTTCTATAATAATAGTAAACTATAATGGAGAACGTTTTCTTGAAAAATTATTTAATTCATTATTCCAGCAATCACTTGATTCATCAAAATTTGAAGTAATTTTTGTGGATAATAATTCTACAGACAGAAGCCTTGAAATTGTAAACAATGTTCTTATTAAGTATCCTTTATTAAATTTGAAGATTATTAAAAATAAAGTAAATTTGAATTTTTGTAAAGGAAATAACATAGGATTATTATATACAAAAGGCAAATATTTAGCATTATTAAATAATGATACATATATAAATTCATCGTGGTTAAAGAATTTAGTCAATGTTTTAGAAAATGATGTGTCAATAGGTATCTGTGGTAGCAAGGAAATATTATATAATAACGACGGTAGCATCTATGCAGTGTCTTTAGGAAATTTCTTTGGTATATTTAAAATCGCTAACAAACTCAACATAGTTAGATCAGATGACTTGGTGGAAGGTTTTTTCTACGAAGGTGGGTCTAGCCTAATTATCAGAAGAGACTTAATCTATAGGTTGGGAAGTCTTTTTGATGATACTCAAAATTTAGGGGATTTAGACTTGAGTTGGTTTGCAAGGCTTCAAGGCTTCAGGGTTGTTACTAATACTAAATCAGTTTGTCACCATTTTTATTCTCATGCAACAAAATTAGTTTATAAAAAGATAGTTGATAGGAAATACCATAGCTATCACGATACTATTATGGCTATTATTAAGAACTATTCATTTAAAACTTTGATAAAGCGTCTTCCTTTGTATTTGATTGCTTCTATGCTTTTTTCCTTATTCGAATCATTTATGCTTAAAGAACCGGTTATTTTTGGGTGGATTAGAGCTATAATTTGGAACTTAATCAATCTGAGAGATACTTATAAAAAACGTATGAGAATTCAAGCTATAAGAAAGGTGCCAGATGATGTTATAGAAAAAGATATGTTGCCATACCCAGCAGAGTTATATTTTCTCAAATTAAAATTACGTGGAAAGAATGGCTGAGGAAAGTAAACTTCTTTGGTACTCATAATTTTAAATTTGGAATGTAGATGTTCGAGAAGCTATCGCTGGGAATCGTCAAATGTCTAAAAAATATAGTTTGAATTTAACTTATTTCTTCGTTTCTCTAGCGCTTTTATCCTTATTGTCATTTAATGCTTATTTCTACTCTTCATCAGTAATAGGTTCTTTAACGTTGCTGACATACATACTGGTTATTGGTTCATGGACTGGACGACTTCTTTTTTCGCAAGATGAAAAGTTAAGCCAACAGTTGTTTGGAGTAATAGTTGTTGTATGTTGGATAATAATCTCTGAGGGTATGCTCGTAATTTTTAAGAGATTCATGTTAGAATTACTATTTTTTCCTCTTCTTATTCTCCCTTTAGCTCTTCTAATGTTGGGTATAATTATTGATCGGCGGATATTTAGCAAAATAACTGAGGAACCTTATGAGAGCGTCAAGGAAAATTATAACTTTGGAGACTTTATTTCGATAGTTATCCTCATGATAGGTTTATTGGGATCTCTCTTATCGGCTTTGTATGTAAGAAATGACCTAATGCTGTTTTCCATCTGGGAAGTTATACCCCTTTATTTCTGGATTTTCATGTTCATTACAATAATCTCATTTGTCTTCCTTCAAAAACGGATTCACAATAAGCCTTACGGTTTTGAAGTTTCTATGATCTGTGGGTTCTTGTTAGCCTTCTTGTTCTTTGGCTTAATGGTTCTGGTTGTTAAGATATCGTTTGATCCAGATATATGGGTCCATTTATCGATAGTTAGGGTGATCTTTAACTTAGGTGGACGTGATCCAACCGGAGGCTTAATAATTCCCGAGTCCGGTTTTCAAGCAATTCTCGTCACTTTTGCTAAGTCTATGGGAACGACTTTTGATCTAGCATCTATACAGTGGGTTACTTGGCTATTGAGCCCTATTATGGCGTCGATTTACATCCCCTTTATCACATATCAATTTTTGAAGCGGTTACATTCTGGAGACAAAGTCTCTCATATATTCTTCTTAGGTGCCATCGGCTTCATGCTTTTCCCCACTTTCTGGCTTATGAGCGTCTCGGTTCCAGAAATGGTGGGGGACATATTAATGTATGTAAATCTTTTCTTCATCACTTTCTTCATCTCTGATGTTAAGCCATATCGTGGCTTATTTCTCATGGCTTTAACTACTACCGCGACTCTACTGGTTCACCCTTTTTCAGGTACATTTGCATTAATGGCTGATCTTGTAGCGATATCTTTTCATAGAAGAGTATGGGAAATGAAGAAAATAAAGTATATTTTATTAGCGATTACATCAATCTCAGCTCTCTTAATCTTTCCATCAGAGTTTACGTGGATACAAGAATTCTTGTACAAAGGTGCTCCGCTTCAATTGTCCTCAATAAGCCTTGAAAAAACCGCCAATTTTTGGTTTTCACCAATTTGGCTACCTAAGCTTTATACAGCTGACTCTATTTGCTCGGAGAACTTCAACTGGGTGAGATACGCTTTACTCATTCTTGGGTTCTTAGCGTTGAGACCTCTAAAAGAAAATGACGAAGAAAGGATCAAAGCGTGGCTTATCTTAACGATAATAGTATTCTGGGTCAGCTGGTTTATAACAGTCAATGGCATTGAGAATCTCCCATATGGAACTCACCGGTTTGCGAGAGGCGTTGATCTCGCTCTATTACCTTTAGCATCGCTAATCTTGTATGAAAGTTCGAAGATCGACAGCCTCTCCTTTTTGTTGGATGGAAATATTAAGATGGATAATATTGTTAAAGTAAGCCTCAAATGGAAGAAACGTAAACTACCTCTAGTACTTTCACAAAACAAACTATCCGCTACCTTACTGCTAAGCCTAATAATTCTAGGCATGCTGTCGTCATTCTACCTCGCCTATTCTATACCGTCCTTCTCCAAAAATAATCCTGCAGAACCTGGCAGACCCACATGGAGGACAGTAACGGGTGATGAAATGAAAATAGTTGAGTACATTAATGTATCAGCCGAAGGCAAGGACTATTGTGTTCTGTCATATGGATTTATACCCAAACTTTTGGCTGGTGCTCTTGGTTATAGGTACTATGGTAACGAATGTAATTTGGCTGTAGCTCCTGGATTGGTATCGGAAAATACTTTGAAGTTAATGTCCAATCCATCTCCTTCTTTAATCTATGAAACGATGGTTGGTACGAATTCTTCAGTAACCTTTTTTGTAGTGGAGGATTGGTTTGTAGATCACTACTCTATACAACTCAGTAATATTGAAAAGTTAAAACAGTTTGCAGCAGACTATAAAGTCTTTGGGAATGATTACAAATTCTACGTTTTCAAGTTTGATTTAAGCATAATCACTTACTTATTCCAATACATACATTCGACAGATGAATATGAAAGTCACTCTCCGATAATAGTAGCAGACGATGAAGATAGTAACTTTTGGAGCATATTCACCAGCTATGGCTCGGGCAAGATGGCCCCACCCTCAATCCTATTTGAAAATTATACGAAATTGAGTGGTAATTATTCCATCAACGTCGCCATAGGACACGGAAAGTACGGAACCGTTGGAATCGTGCATCATTATGACCTATATCAAAATTGGGGTGTTATGAAGTACATCAACTTCTTCTTTCATGGCGAGGGCTCATTGGCCACAATAAATATATACATAGGTGCTCCAAGCTCAGATGATGCCATGTCTTTTACTTTCATAGACGCCTTTGTTGGTTGGCGTTGGATAAAAATACCTTTTGATGCCTTCGGGGTAATACATGGTCACCCAGACTTGGCAAGAGTTGGCAAAATAGCTTTCAACTTCGAAGATGCAGAAGGAACCTCATTTTTGATCGACAACTTATTCGTAGATGAATAAACATGCGGATACTACAAGTTGTTCACGGCTTCCCTCCAAGGGCTTTTGGGGGAACAGAGACATATACGTACAGCCTATCCATGGAACTCAGCAAAAGGCACGAAGTCTACGTTCTCTATCCTGCGTACGGCGGGTTCCGATACAACTTTAATTACCTTGAGAAAAATGGATTGAACATTTATGAGCTAAATATTCCTTTCTCTGAAAGAATTATGAGACTTATCAACTTGAAGTCAACATACCTTAATACTAAAGTCGCGGGAAAATTCAGAGAGTTAATAATTAAGATAAAGCCAGACTGCATTCATTTTCAACACTTGATAGATTTATCAGCATCACTTATACAAGTCGCTAAGGAAAAAGGCATTCCAACAGTTCTGACTCTTCACGACTACTGGTTTATTTGTCCAACAACTCAACTATTAAAACGCGATTCTACTATTTGCAATGGATTGGACGAACAAGCCGAGAACTGCTTCAGATGCTGGAATAATGAGCAAGCTGAACTTTTAACTGATATCTTGGGGAAACGCTTGACCCCAAAAATGTTCTCCGAAGAGGTGTTTGAATCGGCCCTAATGAAAATGAATTCGAAGAAGAAGTTTAGAGAGAGGAAAGAATACATGAAGTCGATCATGTTGAACACGGACAGAATTATTGCCCCTTCCATCTTTTTAAGAAACATATTCATAGAATCTGGAATTTCAGGGAAAAAGATTGTCTACTCTAGCAACGGTTACAATTTAAGTGCATTCAAAGGTTTCAAAAAGAAAAAGCATGAAAATCTAATTTTCGGATTCGTTGGAAATGTAGTAAAACTTAAGGGTGTTGACGTCTTGGTTGAAGCATTTAATGAGATAAACTCCAAAAATGCAGAATTGAAGATCTATGGAAACTATGATCGAAGGTCAAAGTTTTTCAAGGGACTGCAAAGAAAAATCAGAAATAACAACATTAAATTTATGGGTAAGTTTAACGACTTAAAGAACCCCTACTCAGAAATAGATATTCTAATATTTCCTTCAATATGGTATGAAAATTGTCCTTTAGTGTTGAAGGAGGCTTTTGCAACAGAAACTCCAGTGATTGCATCGAACATAGGCAGCATACCAGAATTCGTTATAGATAAGGTGAATGGATTGCTTTTTAAAGCTGGGGAACCAGAAGATTTGCTTAAAAAAATTAAGATGATAATTGAAGAACCAAGCCTAATAAGCAAATTTCAAAAGAACATAACTCTCCCAAGATCCATTCAAAATCAGAGTAAGGAGCTCGAACAATTATACACTGCTCTCAGGTGAGTTGTAAACATGTCTGAAGAAAGCATAAAGGAGTTTTATGATAGAAAATTCAGGAAAGAATATGGAACCGATGCTGTCTATTTAAATACAGATCCAGAACACTATCATCAAAAAATCTTAGAAAGAATCAAAAAGGGACAAGTAATCTTGGATGTAGGATGCGCCACCGGATACTTGGGAGCTGTTGCCAAACAGAAGGGTAACCGTGTTTACGGAGTTGAAATTTCGGAGGAGGCAGCTAAGAAAGCAGCAGAACTCTTAGATGACGTATTGGTAGGAAATATAGAAAAAGTTGATCTACCTTTTCCAGAAAAATACTTTGATACAATAATATGTTCAGATGTGCTAGAACACCTTTTTGATCCAAAGCAAGGTTTAATTAAGCTAAGAAAGTATTTAAAGCCAAATGGCGAATTAATGGTTGTAGTACCAAATGTTGCACATTACAGTATTAGATTGATGTTGCTGATGGGGAGATGGGAATACAGAAATGTAGGATCTATGGATTATGGGCACTTGAGGTTTTTTACGAAAAAATCTATGGTCACGTTGCTTGAAAGTAGCAACTACAATGTAAAGGAAATCATTCCATACATAGTCTTGCCTCCTCCACTTAGCTTCATCAATAAATATTCTGGTAAAATTCTTACAAGACTATACAGAAGATTCTTTAATACCACTTTCGCTCAGTCGTTCCTGTATGTGGCAGAGGTTTAGGTGTGGCTGAACGGCTGGCGATGAGGAGGGTATTTATATGCGTTATTTTCGTAAATAGCAGAAGCTGAGCTGGCATGACTAAAGGTGTTGATAGATGAGAGAAATAATGAGTTACGAAGAATATAAACACAGGGTACTTAAAAAAGAAGAAAGATTATTTGCAAAATATCTAGTTAGGCCATTATCAACCCGCCTCAGTTGGTTGTTTCTAAAAATATACCCCAAGATTACCCCTAATCAAGTGACAGTGTTGGGTTTTTGTATAGGATTGATTGGTGTCGTCCTTTTATTTTTTGCGAGAAATTCTGTTGAAATTCTAGTTGCAGCTTTGATCTTATCTCTCTGGCATGTGTTTGATCATGTAGATGGTGAAATAGCAAGATTTAAAGACATGAAGACGCCAACCGGCTTTTTCTTGGAAATCACTTTTGACTACTTCATAATCGCCATAATACCCCTAGGCATATCGTTCTATCTCTATAAGCACTTTATACAAACAAACGTGCTTCTTCTAGGATTTGTAGACTGCATATCGCTACTTTTTTACGAGTTCGTAATAGCCAATTACTACTGGACCTTTTTAAGTTTTAACACTCACCCCTCAAACATAGAATTAAACCTTACAGAGTCACAAGTAATAAAAAGATTTGGAGAAAAATCATTACTTGTTAATAGGGATACAATACAAGCGGGAAAAATCATATCGAGAATTGGCTCTTTTCTTATTTACAGCGGTCATATGGTACTTATGTTACTCATATTAACTCTTATTGATGTTTTCTTTAAACTGGAAATTATTTTATGCAATCAAAAAATAATGACACTACACATATTTTTGCTACCATACTTATTTCTCATACCAGTATCTGTTTCTCTAATCGTATCTCAGTATATAATCTTAAAAACCAGATTAGAAGGAGGAGGTGAATTTAAGTGAAAACGATATTTTTTATGGCAGGTCAAGGAACTAGGCTTGGAGCTTTAACAATCTATATTCAAATGTCTAGAGGATTCTTATTAACTCCGTTTTTCGTCTGTACCCTTGAATCAACCACGAAACAAGCCGCAACCAAGCCCCAAGCCAACCAGCCACAACCCCAAAACCACCCCAAGACACACACATCATCACCCAGAAACACCCGAAAACCCCACCAAACCCACTTGAAACACCTGAAACAACCACCTAAACGCCCCGACCCCGACCTCTCCCCAACCAGATCCGGGGCTAACGCTTAGGAACAGCGCCGAGGGAACACATCCCAAGCAGGTTGAAGCAGAGAAACGAGAACACCATCTTAACCCGAACCCTCTCTTTTATAAAAATTAAGGATTATTTTTTTGACATCATCAACTGTTGCAGAACGTAGATTATTATCAGCTCTTCCAGGTGTAAACATCTCATTTAGTATCTCAAGCATTTGATCAATATGAGGTACATTTTTAAATAAATATGAGGGCACATCTAATTCATTACAAAGTTTGCTTAGAGCTTCGATTAAACCATCGATGCTTGAATAACCTAGAGCGTTACTAAGATTTAAAAGTCTTCCATCGTCGGCCTTTGCATTAAATCTTAATAATGCGGGTAGTGTAAAACCACAAGCTATTCCATGAGGAACTGCATATCTTGCTGTAATTGGGTAGGATATTGAATGTGCTAGCGCTGTACGTGTTTGGCTTATAGCCATGCCGGCCATAAGACTTGCTTCTAACATACGTGTTCTAGCCCTCAAATTTTTGGGTTCCTTTTTAACAACAGGTAAATTTTCAAGAGAAAAATGTAATGATTGGGTTGATAGAGAAATGGTTATGGGATTTGCATTTTTATTCCAAATAGATTCAAGTGCATGAGATACTGCATCTAGCCCTGCAGATATAGTAAGTAATTCTGGTTGATCTAAAGTAAGTAATGGATCAAGAAACGCAATTTTTGGGAAAAGATCTTTGCCGGATAATGAATATTTTTTCTCATTCTGAGCATCCCACACAGTAGCGAAGGGGGTCACTTCAGACCCGGTGCCAGCCGTTGTAGGAATGGTAAAGATAGGTAATGAATCTTCTTCTCGAAAAGGAGTTTGTTTACGGAAATGGTTTGATAGAGTGACGTCATTTTTACATGATATTAACCGTGCAATCGATTTTGCAGTGTCAATACTACTTCCCCCACCTAAGGCTAGTATACAATCTGGTGAATTAGGTTTAATTGCTAGAGCAGCCTCGTCAATTTCTTCGATGGTTGGGTTAGGCGTTACTTTATCATAGATATATAACAAACGGTCATTAAGTATTTTTTCGATACGGTTAACTACTCCTCGCCGTTTAAAACCAGGTGTAGTAATTAATGCTATTTTTTGGTAATTAATAGAAGATATAAATTCTAAACAATTAAAATCGAATATAATTTGAGTAGGATTAAAAAAAATCCATTTATTCACTAGAGATCTTTGCATCGTTTCGCCTCAATTTTTCCATAAAAATATCCCGATTCTTTATCGGCGAGATATTTGGTCGACCAAGATCAGAACGTGCACCTTTATTTATTTTAATTTCTAATAATTTTATTCCCTCAATTTTTTTATATTTCTTCAGAGCATGAATTATTTCGCTTTTATTGGTAGCTGAATCAGACTCACAATATCCACACGATTTAGCTATTGAGGGAAGATCGATATTTAACCCAACTGTTGGCTGTCCACCAACACTATCATGCGCCCCGTTATTAAACACGACATGAATCAGATTTTTTATTCCAGCTTGACCTGTAATTGCTAACGAACCCATGTGCATGAGGACAGATCCGTCACCATCTAAACAAAATATACTCTTTTCAGGATTTGCTAGAGCAATACCCGAGGCGATTGATAGTGTGTGTCCCATTGAACCAACTGTTAAAAAATCGTTATCATGACCTTCGCCACGTATCTCCCTGTATTCGTATATTTCTCGAGAGGTTTTACCAGTAGTAGAAATAATGATGTCACTTGGTTGAAGCTGATCAATGACACATTTTATAGCTTCCTCTCGAGTTAGAGAATAAGATGTTTTTATATCCTTCTGTAATTTATATTGAGAAAAAGTGCCATTTTTAACTAGTAAAATAACCGGAGTCTTTTTTTCGTACATAATATTACATGCTTTATTAATCATAAATTTAGGATCACTTTTATCATCAAGAATGAAATATGGAAATTCTAAAGATTCCAAAAGTTTGGACATAATTCGTCCCTGTTTAATGTGCTGAGGTTCATCCTTGACACCGGGCTCCCCACGCCAGCCAATCATTACGAGCATAGGGATACTATAAACCTCGGGATCCGCTAAAGATAATAGAGGATTGATAGCATTTCCGATTCCTGAATTCTGCATATACACGAGGGTCGTTTTACCACTCCCAAGATACCAACCAGTCGCAAGAGCAATTGCGTTACCTTCGTTTGCCGTTATAATGTGATTCTCCTTCTCAGCATGGTCCGTCACGTAAGCACAGAAATCTTTGAGCAAAGAGTCAGGAACACCAGCGAAGTATGTTACTCCGTTTAGTTTGATCAAATCAAATAGAATTTCTGGAGATATCATCACATATCCCCTGGAATAAGTTGAAGTATTTCTTTAATGGGCATTATCATCGAGTCGGCTTCCTTCGATCTTTCGTGGCGTAATATACTTTCAGCAGTTGCTACCATCGCGGGGTATGCAGCGCGGATAAGATGGTTGGCATAGATCACGACGTTTACACCCGCCTTTGCGAGTTCATCCTCGGTCACTTTGTTATAACTAGTCGGCACAACAAATAATGGTACCTTTTTCTTGAATCGACTGTACTCACTGCAGAAAGCAAATATTTCATCCGGAGTAGTAGATCTACTGTGAATCAAAATGCCATCAGTTCCAGCTTCGATGTATTCTTTGGCCCTTTGAATCGCGTCCTCTAATCCTTTCTCCAGAATTAAGCTCTCTATGCGCGCGATGATCATGAAGTCGTCGGTTACCTGTGCTAGCTTACCTGCCCTTATCTTAGCACAAAAGTGCTCGCAATCATCTTGCTCCTGGAAGACTTCGTTTCCGAAGAGAGAGTTCTTTTTCAAGCCCTTTTTATCTTCGATTATAACAGCGGAGACTCCTAGACGCTCCAATGTACGGATAGTAAATTTGAAGTGCTCTATTTGTCCACCTGTATCACCATCGTAGACGATTGGCTTTGTCGTTACTTCAAGAACTTCATTGATCATATTCATTCGAGAGGTTATATCTACAACTTCAATGTCTGGTTTTCCTTTCACAGTCGAGTCAGTAAGACTACTAGCCCACATACCCTCGAATTCTCTGTGCCCTTTCTCATTGTCTATGCTAGTT
>Ga0315288_10011070_pt1 | contig 11357 bp, 10 predicted proteins | sample YL17G11_20_MG_FD_203454 | JGI IMG/M metagenome (GOLD analysis project Ga0315288, IMG submission 203454) | Sediment microbial communities from Yellowstone Lake, YNP, Wyoming, USA - YL17G11_20 | ecosystem: Environmental > Aquatic > Freshwater > Lake > Sediment | place: USA: Wyoming | collected... | reverse complement strand
CGCTACGGCCGCTACCCCACCAACGTGGATATGTCCATCATTGCTCTCCGGCGCCAGTTCGAGACTACGCAGGGAAGATCACCAACGAGGGATGAACTTCTTGCTGCCGTCCGCCAGCAGACAGTCAATCGCCAAGATGAGCTACTAGGATAATGCCTGACGACCGCTTCCAGACACAAGAGGAGAGAGAGTGGGAGGAACTCAACGCTGGGGTTCCTGCACCCTCGACGCCTACCTATGAACCTCCGTCCACGCTTTCGGAGGAGGCCCTTGCACGTGCTCCGGAACCTGTTGATGCTGCACCACTAGACTTCACCCGGCGCATGAAGGACATGAACGTCCTTCCCGAAAACTGGCCAGAGGGCGTGTCTGTGTTTCAGGACATGGACCTGGCTATGTCTTCTCTCAGCCCTAACAAGCAAGAGGTCCTCTCCCGCGAACTCCTGCGCTTCCTCCCTGAGACAGAGCGTTACCGCACCCTGCACGAGATCGAGTCAGCGTCTGGCGGTCGCATCATGCCACTCAGCGAGGAAGAGTGGAAGATGCTGACCCCGAAGCCCAAGAAGAACTTTTTGGAGACAAGCATTGGTCTGCTCAAGGATCATGGTGGCGGGACCATCTTTGGCACCGTCATGGATGCTATGCAATATCCCTCTGATCGGTTCGAGCAGATTGCCGGCGCTGCCGAGTATCCCCTCTGGTCCGGCCGTTGGTGGTGGGATGTTCCAGATGGTTACTCCCTGTGGGAAGTTTCCTCCCTCTGGTACGATACCCTTGGGAGAGGTGTCCAGGCCAATGACTACTCAGGCAAGGTCGTCAAGGATGTGTTTGGTGCGATGGAGCGAGGAGAAGACTGGAACAATGACGATCCTGAGAACCCTGGCATCATGCAGAAGTACAAGTGCGACTGGGCTGATGCTGTTGGCAAGATAGTTCTCGATCCTCTTTGGCTAGTTGGTGGTGCTGGCTTCATCGCTGCACCCCTTAAGAAGGTTCCAATGCTGGCCAAGGTTGGTCGCCTGGCTGAGTTTGGCCTCATCGGTGGTGGAGAGGCTCCCTTCAACCTCTACAAGTCTGCCAAGTTCTCCCAGGCTGCTAAACTGCCCATAGGCGGTCGGGTTCTGAGAATGGGACGCTTCCTGCTTGGTCCTGAGCCAGCCGGCGAAAGGGCCGCTGAGAAGGCTGCCAACGCTACAATGGATGCCATTTCACGAGGCACCCGCTATATCAATTCGGATAAGAAGCCTGGCTTCTTTGCCCGACTCTTCAAGTTGACCCCAGAGTCTGAGGCCAACACCCTGTATCGCAAGGCTTTCACTACGATGGTCATCACGAGTGATGATGCCAAGGTCACACCGAAGGATATGGAACTCTTCTTCGATGCCATCCGCACGGGAGACACGAGCAAGTTGGCTGCCTACATGCCAAAGGCCCTGGCCCAGAATGAGACGGCCGCTAGGCTAGCAGAGGTTATGGAACTCCACGGAATCAAGGGTAGCACTCTCAACACTACGAGGAAGACCATTCTGGACCCGGCCAAGTATGATGCCCTGATGGATGAGGCCGTGGCCAAGGGTGGTCCCACAGGCAAGGCAGCCAAGACGGTTGTGTATAAGTTCTCTCGCGGGACTGACGCTTGGCGCCATGAGTTTCTCAATGAGGCCAACGATCACATCTTCAAGTCTATCCAGGCCACCTACAATATCAATGAAAGCGATGCCATCTCCAAGCTCTACGGCTGGAACAAGCGGCTGCTGTCCGCTACCACGCTGAACACTCCTTCCTTCGTGATGCTCAACGGTGGCAACAACTTCGCTACCATGTTCTTCGACCACGGGTTTGGCATCTTCCGCGGTGGTCTGCGCAAGAGCACAGTAGTAGAGCACCTGAAGAATATGGACATCTCCGATGCAGTCGTTACTGCCAATGCTGGTGACTCCTCCTTGGGCAGGCTGGTGGGTGTGGAAGAGCGTGTGCTCAAACCGGGGGCTGCCGGTGCCATCACCCGTCCCTCCAAGTTCCGCCTCTTCGTTCCGTTCGTCTCTGCGGCCACCTGGCTTGATGGATTCGCCAGACTGAAGGCATTTCAGGTAGGTGTTGTTAGAACTTATCGCCATAATTGGCATGGTATCGCCAAGCCCATCCCCGATGCCTTGCTCAAGGGCTTGCCCACAGAGATGGCTGATTCCTTGTACGCTCTGTACGAGTCATCCCCGGAGGCTGGTTTCCCCCGCATGTTGGAAGAGGCCATTTCCAAGATCAAGAGTGATGCCCCTGTTGTCCATGTTGGCGTGCTCCGTGAGCAATGGCTCCGTGACATGGAGAAGGCCAGTGGGCAGAAGTTCACACCAGAGGTTCGTCGCCTCCTGAAGGAGCGCTTCGACCAGTCTGGAATCATCACCTTCATGCAGGATGCGATGAAGGCAACCGATGCTGATGAACTCTCCCGTAACATAGACAACATCCGTGTGGCTCTCCAGGAAGACACTGACTCGGTGCGGAAGATGCAGCACCTGGAGCCTCTGGGCAATGTCCAGGATGTTGAGCCTATTGCTGAAGATGCAGCCGTACTTACAGCTCGACGCCGGGAAATCAAAGACCTTGTGCAAACTGGGGCAGTAACGGACCCCGACGAGGTTGCCCGGTTGGAGCAAGAGTTTGCTGATCTGGATGGCCGTCTACGTGCTGCTCGTACAGCAAAAGGAACCACAGGCACGAACCTCTACGAGATTGGCATTGCCGATGATGAACTGGGCAAGTCCCGCGTGGACATGACCGAGCGATGGTTCAATGCTCATGGGGTTACTGGTCCGGGCGCCGACGCCTACATTGACCAGACCCGCGGCATGTACATGCTGTTGGAGGGAGAGCGCTCCCGCATCTTTGCTGCACACCAAGCTGGTGAGAGGGGCATAGACAAGATGTGGCGGGAGTACCGGAAGATGCGTACCCTCACCACTGAAAACAACCTGAAGGCGCTCGGCAATCTTCTTGCTGAGACGAACCCGGACCTGCTCCCCAGTTTCCGAATCATGCGGGACATGCGCATGAACAGTCTCAAGGGTCGTGATGCTGCTCTCCAGGCTGCTTTCGAGGCTGGTGAGGACATCCGCTACTATGATCGAGCTGAACTGCTAGGTCCCACTCGCCAGCGTATCAATGAGTGGGTTACCAAGGAAATCTACACAGAGCGAGACATCATGGGTCTGTCTCCCCGCGTCACTGAGTACAACATGGGCATGTACGATGGGGTGCCTGTGGCGGCAGAGGCCATCACGGGTGAGAATAGCTGGGCAACTGAGTTCCTCAACTGGGCTGAGCCTAAGATGCTCACCATGTGGACTACGCCCCCGGCTGGGATTCCAGGTCCCCTGAAGGCCACTGCCCTTGGTTGGCTTGACGAGCTGAGTGGAAACTTCAAGGAACTCAAGATGACGGCTGCTAACGTCGGGCGTGCAATGGCAGACTCCACCATGCTTGACTACAACCGCCAGTATGGGGCAGACAAGTTGCTTCAGTGGATTATGCCCTATGAGTTCTGGCCCACCCGATCCATGTGGCGCTGGGCTGAGAGGACCATTGCCAATCCGGGCGCCGTGGCTAGCCTTGCTCTCAGTTATGAGATGATGACAGAGATGACCGCTGACCTGCCCCAGCGCTTCGAGGGCAAGTTCCAGATTCCTGTGCCTTTCCTTGGCGACCTGATGAAGTCACAGTATGGGGCAGCCACCCAGATATTCTTCAACCCGATCCCCATGATGTTCCCAACGATGCAGTGGTCACAGGACTGGAGCATGGAAGGCAGGCAGGGTACAGTTGCCGGCCGCGTTCTGGACTTCATGTCCAGCAATGGCCCCAGTGTCCACCCCTTCGTGCCAATGGCCGGCGCTGCTGTTGGTCTGCTGGATCGTGAGGACTGGCTGAACCGCAACTGGCCACGCGCTCTCCCCTTTGGTATTCCAGGCACCACAGCTCAGATGGGTATCATGGCCTTCCTCAACGGTGCAGATATCGAACTTCCTAGCTGGCTCTCCGATGACGACATGGGGCAGCTTATTGGAGGTTCCGGTCTCCCCCTGAACAAACTTCAGAAGGTACTCGGAATCCCTGATGACTCATGGGACACCTACCGCATCGACAGGATGCTCAGCACTGTATTTATTAAGCATAGCGAGGGGATGACTGACCCTGTGGAACGCAAGAAGCTGGTGCGTCAATTCCAGGAGGAGGCAGACATGAAGGCTGGCCCTCTCTGGGACGAGGCCCGTGCGCTTGCTTCCTCTGAGGCCGGCATCCGTTGGCTATCCTCCTGGGCCTTTTCTCCTATCACTATCTACCCTGAAGGCGAACAGATGATGCGGGCAATGGACCCTCTGTACCGTGATGCTGCTGCGCGGGGAACCCTGGAAGAGTTCTATGACCGCTACCCTGAGTACCAGATTCGGCGGATCGCTTCGGCTAGCTATGGTGGGCCGGAAGAGCGAGAGAAGGAGCTACACCAGTCGATGTTCTGGTACGACTTGGGTGATGCGATGGATGCCCGTGACAGGGAGCTGAAGTCAGTCAACGAGGCAATGGAAGCCATTGCTCAGAAGGAAGAGTTCTACAACTCCAAGGTGGGGCGCACCTACCGTGACCTCTTTGAGCAGGAGCAACAGCAGGTCATCCAAAAGTACCAGGGTGAGATCAACCAGGTATATGCTAGGTACTCGGATGTGGACATGACGCCCTCTGCTACCCATCCTCCAATGACACGTGCCCTGATGTCCCTGCGGAACTCCTACTACGACATCTCCCTGGAGAACTACCTGCCGAAGGGTGTTCTGCTGGCTGATGCCACCCCGGAGCAGGTTGCGGTAGCCCAAGAAGCATACAAGAAGGCGCAGCAGGACTTCCTGCTTGATCTCCCACCGGGGCGCCAGAGTGCTACCAGGCAGTTCAGCATGGCTGTCCAGCACTACGCCCACAGCTTTGAGGCTAGCTATCAGCTCAACGTAGCCAGTAGAGAGGGTCGCACGGCTGACATCCCCAAGATCATTGAACAGCGTGACAAGGCTCAGCAGGACCTCCTTGGTGGTGCACTGAACCTGGTCTCCCGGTACGAGTTCAACCTCTTCCTCAACCGTGGCAAGACACCTCCGTCTGCTGTTGAGGAACTCTATGCACAGTCTGGCCGGGAGATGGAACAGTACACAGCTATCGGTGACCTTACCAATGTTCCCACCAAGATGAAGAAGGCACTCCAGGCAGACTGGTGGGACACCCATCCATTGCTGCAACGCTTCTTCGGGAATGAGCCATCAGGGTTCACCACATCCCAGGCTGCCGCAGCCTATGGCCGGCTGATGGCAATTCGCACCGAGTATTACTTGCGAGATGGTGCGGCACGCCTAGATTATATCTACTCTGTTCTTGATGAGTTCAACAGCATACTTGACACTCTTGGCCTACCTGTGGTAACATTAGAACAGCTAAAGATAGGAGCGGATGAGCGCCAGTGGGACTTGGCGATTCCCGGCATCGGGTTTGCCCCAGCCGAGAAGCTCGAATACTCCATTAGCCAGCGCTACAGTGACAAGGCGCTGAGTACCCCGTAGGAGGGATTGACAGATGACCGACGAGCAGACCGACACCAGCAAGGACGCTGGTGGTGTTTCAGGGGCTACCTCTGACTCGAATCCGGAGGCGGATGCCACGGGTGGCGAGTCGCTAGAGGCGCGTCTGGAGAAAGTAGGCAAGATCGTCAAAGAGGCTACCGGCATCGACCTCGATGAGGTGATCCAGCAGCGTGAAAAGGCTGCTGCCAAGGCTGCTGCACAGGCTAGTGGGCAACACGCACAGAAGACCTATGACCCACAGATGCAGGAACTTCGGGCAGCACTCCAGACCACCCGTGATGAACTCAAGCAGATCAAGCGGGCGGCCCGGTCAGCCAACATTGCTGCCATGCCTGAATCGGCCAGGGATGCTGCGAAGAAACTCGCAGAGGCCGAGGATGTGACGGAGGATGCAAACGCGACGATTGCCTTCGCTAACCAGGCGCTCCGAGTCTCCAAGGCTAGGGAACTTGCCCTAGACCTTAGAGAAAAGGGAGTGAAGGATGTCTCGAAAGAGACGTTCATGGACCTGGATTCCCCGGAGGCGATGGAGTCACGTGCAGCTTCCATCAGGGCAGATCATGCGGAGAAGGCTCTCGAAGAGGCTCTCAAGGCTGTGAAACCCACAGCCCCAGCAGTCGCCTCTAAGCCCAGTCGTGCCACTGGTGGTGCAACAGGTACTGGTGGCTCATCCGGGTCTCGACCCGCTGGTGAGCGTCCTTGGGAAGCCCAGAAAGGTAAGGGACTTTCCGACAAGAACCTGGCTGCCGGGCTGAGGGCTATGGAGGAGGCTGACTATACAGGAGAATAGTAGACAATGCCAACCTATGCTGCACTAACCCGACGTGTCGGTGGTGTACCCCTTGTTTATGGAACGGCAGCTTTTCCGGCTGACCCCCATGAGGCTCCACTGCTCAACGTTCGCTATGTTGACGAGCTGTGCGTCGATCTTAGCGACTACAAGTCCTTGAAGCTCATCAAGTTGGTGGGTGGATTGGACAGCTTCGAGTACAACCGTGAGCAAATCGAGTGGCTCGAAGATGACATGTACCAGAGGACGGCTGCGATCACCATCGTCATGCCGACTGCCCCTGGTATCGCAGATGTGCTAGACATCCTTGGTCTGGCGCATCACTACCCGATTGGCACCGTCCTTGAGTTCGTGTCTCCGGGTGGGATTGACGTTTTCGGTGTGGCGTTTTCACCTCTGGGTTCCCGCGAGCTGGTGCTCGTGACGGCTCTCATCGGTGCCAACAGCCTAACCGTTCTGCGTGACTTCGCTGGTTCGGTTGTTCAGACCGGCCAGTACCCCGTCGGTACTACGTTCCGGGTCGCTGGTTTCGCACATGCAGAAGACCAGGCTTGGAACCCGATTATGACCAGCATGAAGGCATTTGAGATGAACTACGGTTCGATCATCGCCTACAGTGTTGAGTCTACCTTCCGTAACATGGGCATCAACCGCTATGGCAACGGCCCTGGAACGGACTTCAGTGAGCAGTTGGCCAAGGCCATGCGGCGGGCTGTCCTCTCCCTGGAGCAGGGATTGCTGCTCGGTCAGCGCAACGCTGGTACGGCGATTGCTAACCCGTCCATGATGGGTGGTATCCTTCAGTACGTGGATGCCGGCTTTGGTGGACCCCTTAGTGCCTTCGTCGTGGAGACCAACAAGGCAGGTCTCGCCCTGACCCTGGCGGACATCAACAACGAGTTGATGGGAATCGCCCAGGCTGTTGGTGAAGAGAACGCTGCCCGCACCATCCTGTGTGACTACTGGGGCCACCGGAAGATCAATTCCTTCTTCGAGCCTAGCGTTCGCTTGGCCCGTGAAGAGAATGAGGTAGGTCTCATCGTCCAGCGCATCGACACCATCATCGGCCAGGTCGAGGTCATCTCTGACGCCAACATGCCCCCCGGCGTGATGCTCTTCCTGAACCCCCAGCACATCGAGATGGGTCACCTTACTGGTCCCTACGGCCGTCTGATGACCGGCGACACCCAGCCCGGCGCCATTGGAGACCGGTTCTCCAGTTGGGTCTATGGCGACTACTCGTGCAAGATCAAGAACACCCCCACAATGGGTAAGATCATGGACTACTCGGTGACCGCGTAGGGTTGCCGGGATATAAGGAGGTAGAGCGACATGAAAGGAAAGACATTGACAGAGCCAGTAGCCTTCCAGACCTTGAAGCTCAGCATGAGGCTCCAGATCAAGGGTTCTCCATCTGAGCAACAGGACCCGGCTGCGGCAGTACACCCGCTCACCAAATGGGCCACCTTCTTGAATGGCCTGTTCCAGACTGATGACCCTGAGATCATCCAGGTGCTCGATGCCCGTGACGATGTGTGGCGGGCGGGCGACCGAAAGGGTGGTCTCAAGGCCAAGTATGGTGATCGGTACGCTGAGTTGGCAGCCGAGTTTGGTGCGGTTGCTAGCTCCGAGCCTGCTTCTGTAGAAGAGGCAGAGTAAGAACAGGAGAAAACTACAATGCGAACGCTACTTTCCAACAGGGATGCCGTAGACCTGGCGCAGGTGCGTCGGTTTATCGTTGGCACCCTGAGCACCGACCAGGCGGAGAACATTGGCGAGACCATCTACGTCGATGGTACGGCTGGCAGCAACGCCTTTGATGGCAAGTCCCCTGACCGGGCCAAGTTGACCATCACGGCTGCTCTTGCTGTTGCTGTCGCCGGCGATGTGGTCGCCGTGTTCCCTGGCACCTACGCTGAGCATGTGACGATGGCTGTTGCCAATGTGTCCCTTGTGGGCCTTGGCGATGTGCCCCGGCAGGTGCTCCTTTCCGATGTGGCTGCCGTTGCCACTCCGTACATCAACATCACTGCACAGGGTTGCTGTGTGGGCAACCTGCGGATCAGCCCCCTCAACGCGGCTAACGTGGCTTGCATCCAGGTCAGCAACGTCCCCAACTGTCTCGTCGAGAAGTGCGAGTTCTACATTGAGCCGACTGGTGTTGTTGCTCTGGACGTTGGTGTCCGACTTGTCGGCGCCATTGCCGAGTGCTTCCACACCACCATCCGTGGCTGCATCTTCGATGGGCACACCGACGGCATCATGTTCGTTGCCAATGCCACCATGCCGAACGGCACCCTCATCGAGTACAACACGTTTCTGAATGGTGTAACCTCTGACATCACGGATAACGGTGTTGCTACCGCCGTGACCCTGGTGTGGATCAGGTACAACAACTTCTTGGGTCTAGGAAACGTTGCTCCGACCGACTTCATCGTCCTGGACCAGGCTGGCTCTACAGGGGTCATCTGCCAAAACGTGTTCAACTTTGCGACCCACAACATCCTCGTGATCGTTGTGCCGGCCACCATACTCACCATCAGCAACTACACCCTTGCCGGTTGCTCCGTGGCACAGGTCGTCTAGGTCTAGTCCATACGCTGAGGGGAGAGCTTTCTAGGGACTCTCCCCTCGGTATGGAGGAACAAAATGGCTTGGCAACTGAAGAGCTACCACGACGAAGAGGGAAAGACTCACTGGGTAGGGACCGCAGCCCAGCGTGAAACCATCACCTGTCACCAGGTTGGCGACGAGTTCAAGGACTGGCTGACCGGGTGGGTATGGGGAGTCGAGTATGCGGCAGGACCTTGGGTGCAACTGCGCCGGGAACTTCCTGAGTGTAGGAAGATTGACCCGGATGACTACACCCTGTAGGAGGGGTGAGATATGCCTCTAGTTTACGACATAAACGGGTTCGAGACCATCGTAACGGGCGCTGCGGCCGTGCCGTTTACCGTTGTCGCCGGCCGCAACTATGCCTTCATCACGGTGGAGGGAACCCCAGTACGGTTCCGCGTTGATGGTGTTGCTCCGACAGCCGCAGTGGGTCACCTTCTGGCTATTGGTGATGTGCTGGTACTTGAGGGTGGCACCGCTATCCAACAGTTCCAGGTCATTGCTACGGCTGGAGCGGGCACCATTAGCGTCAGCTATGGCTACCGCGAGCAGGGGATGCCATAATGACGATTGGAATCGAACGAGGAAGTGTGCGCGTCAGCGGGATGGATGCTGATGTTATCACGGCGGCTGCTATTGCTGCTGGTGCCATTGGGCCTACTGAGATTGCAACAGATGCGATTGACGCCGACGCCCTAGCTGCCGATGCAGTAACGGAAATTGCTGCTGGTGTCTGGTCAGCACTCATCTCTCTGGGTGCCATACCCCAGCGTGCAACCAAGACTGTCACCTTTACGGGTGCCGCTGGCTTGGGAGCAGTGGGGAATGTCCCGCTGTTCACAGTCACAGGCGAAGTAGAGATACTTCGCATCGTGCCCTACGTTGTGGCTAGCCTGACTGAACCTGGTGGTCAGCCTGCCCCTACTCTGTCTCTGGGAGTTACCAATGCTCTGGCACTCTTCATTGCTGCAACCCCTATACTTGACATGGACACTGGAGAGTTCTGGACAGAGGCAACAGCCGGCAACGTTGCCAATTCGGGCGTCCTCATTCCGGCAGCCCTGAAGGATGTTGCTGTGACGAGCGACATCGTGGGCACCGTGATCGACAATCCTGTCAATGGTGGCGTGCTCCGTGTGGACGTTTACTGGCGGAACCTGAGCAGCGTTTCTTCAGTCGTTGCAGTTCCATAGGGGGTAACCCATGATCACTTGGACGAACCTCCTGGCTCTCATCCGTTCCGGGGCAGGGGAAACTGTTGCTGCGGTGGCTGATGCTGATCTGCTAAACTGCATGAACATGGCCCTGCTTGCTGTGTATGGTGACCTGGTAGTCACCACCACACGCACTCCGGTAGTGATGGTCACTGGCACCAAGATATACGCAGTGCCTCCCAACTTCCTATTCATCCAAGGGATTTGGGATTCCAGTGGGCGCCTGCTCCCCGACTATGCCTGGGAGATTCAGGCTGGTCCCCTGACGGATGCCATGTTCGTCTTTCGTCCCCCATTCTTCACACCTACCACGGGGTCCAATCCAACTGTTGCGGGGTGGCAGGCCAGGACGGTCAAACCCACGGGGAAGACTCCCATTGACTTCACAGCCATTGCCACTGCCGGCACGGATGAGCTTCTCATTGATCCGGGTTGGCTCACCTTCGCATGCCTGAGTGCCCTCCATGCAGCCCTCGGTGGCACTGCCTCCGATCTGTCGGACTGGCATAAGCTAGAGGCTGGAGAGAGTCGTCTGGACCAGAAAGCAGAGCGGCGCCTGCGTGATGAGCTTGTCCCAACCATTCCAGCTAGATACCGACCGCCTGCCAATGCACGAATCGTTCCGGGGAGGGCCGAGTAATGAGAAACTTCCTGAGAAAGTATGTCTGGAAGGTCACTGCAACGCCCTCCTTCTGGGGCACGGTCATTGGGATCGCTGCCCTCTTCACTGGTTACTACCTGCTCGCCGGGCTTCTCCTGATTGCCGTTGGGTATGGCGGCTGTGGGATCGCCCTGAGCATAGGGGTAAATGAAGACCGGGACCCCTGGCGCTGTGATACAGTCATCGAAGCAGTCATCAATGCTGTACGCTACCAACGAGACGGGTGCCTATGGGGGCTGGTTAGCCACTTCCCCCAAGCTATCATAGGAACCATCATACTCGTGGAGGCTTGCTAACATGCAGACATTCGGTACACTCAAGCGACGGGTCATGGGCAAGGTGGGCAAGACGCTCGCCGTCCAGATCACCGATGAAGAACTGGAGCAGGCCATCAACGATGCCATCGACGATGTGCGGACGGAGATGCCCTACCACTCTGCCCCCAACACAGCCATCAC
>Ga0315288_10011069_pt1 | contig 11358 bp, 8 predicted proteins | sample YL17G11_20_MG_FD_203454 | JGI IMG/M metagenome (GOLD analysis project Ga0315288, IMG submission 203454) | Sediment microbial communities from Yellowstone Lake, YNP, Wyoming, USA - YL17G11_20 | ecosystem: Environmental > Aquatic > Freshwater > Lake > Sediment | place: USA: Wyoming | collected... | reverse complement strand
ATCGAATCTGCCAACCCGGGTTTCGAGCTCGTAGTTGGCGACTACGAAGTCTCGCAGTTTCGGGAATGCCATGAGTGCCTCATACGAATCCCTGCCGTTTCCCGTCACCCATGGCGTCGCGTCGTCATGCTCGGTTATGAAGATGGCGGCGGTGTCAGCCTCCAATGCGTGCATCAGTTCCGTCCGGTAGCCTGGCCACGCCCAAGTTGCCGCCAGCGGATGGTTGTAGATGAACCGCGAAACGGTCGGGCGCTGCGCGAGGAGGTTCACGAGGGGATCGACGCCCCAGACAAAGACCCGGTCGGTCGGGGCTGTCCGCTTGCGCACGTAGTCCGCGATCGTCATCTGCTCCCCGAGCGAGAAGCCCGGGGTATCATGAATGTCGGAAAACCAGTAGTCATTGCGGCTCGCTCCGCCCAAGACGACGTGTCCCAGATTCAGGAAACGCACAGGATAACCTGTGGAAACAAGCAGACCTGCGGCGATCGCTGCGAATAGTAGTAGCCGCGGCGTTCCGCGGGCGAGGCGTGTCGCGACCCAGTCATGGAAAGCCACGAGCGCCAGCGCACCCAGAATGGCCAGCGGCGGAAGCAGCGGCAGGTAGTGGTAGAAGAAGAACTTGCCCTGGACATAGACCGACGCGAGGGCCGCACCCAGCCACATCAGGACGAGGGCAACCGGCAGCGGGAAATGGCATCGCTCGCTGGACCCGGCAAGGCCAGATACGGCCAACACGAACCCAAGAGCCCCGATCCCAGCGCCGATTCTGAGGCCCGGCTCGGTGAAGAGCCTTACCACCACATGAACGGCGCGAACCAGCAGCCCGTCGTCCGCGCTGCTCATCCTCGAATAGGGCAGGGCAATCCGCATCTGTCCCTCAATGAAGCCAGACCAGCTATGCCCGACGAGCATGACTGCCACCGCCGAACTCAGGGCCACAAGAACGCCAGCGGCGAACATGGCGAAACGGCGCCAGTTCCACGCCGGTCCGGAGTCGCCATGTCTGCCGCCGAAGAGGACGAAGACCGCCAGCCCGGGAACGAGCAAACCAATCGTCGACTTGAACAGCAGTGAAAGAGCGATCAACAGCCCAGCCAGAAACGATACGATTCCTCCGCGGCGTTCATCGACTCCGGGTTTCGGAGTCCGGACTACCGCCACCAGGACAAAAGCCGCTGCCACCGGCAGGTTCAGGAATCCGTCGCTCTGTGCGGTGTTCCAGAAATCGAACAAGTAGTACAGAAACGAATACATCATACCCGCAGTCATTGCGAGCCACACTCTGCTCCATGCCCGCCTGACGAATGCGAACACCAGTGCGGCGGTCGCCATCGTCCACAGCAGGTCCAGAATGCGGAGCGCTGCCATTGAGCGCCCAAACATGATCATTGCCAACTCGTGCACCACCACCGTCATCGGCAGCACCCCCATCAGGATGTCCCGGTACATCACCTTGCCGTGAAGCGCCGAGTCGGCAATGAAGGCAAAAATACCGTGGTCTCGGGCGAAAGGGTAGATCAGCGACACCGACCCCAGCAGAACTGCGGTGCCGAGTACACCGGCGAGGGGCAATCGGCTTCGCCAGTTAGCCCGAGGCAGCGACGCGGTGAAATCTGACATTGACGGTGTAGTCCAGTATCCCGTTTCTCTGGGAGATGTCAAGTTCTTTCCGGGACATCGCCTGGGTTGTCGGCGAAAGTCGGTGAATCTAGGCCAAGAATTCGATATTCCTGGTGATTGTCATGCCGATACCGGACGAAATCGCTGCCGATGAACCCGGCACCGCCCGTAATCAGGATTGTCTTCATTGCACTCCCGCCATTGGTTCTTTTGAAGCATAGTCAAGAACATAGTGGTCATCAACCGATGCGGGATTCCGAGCGCTTGACATCGAGGATGGACTGCGGGTATACTGGGTCAGGATGAAGGTGGCCGCTTTGCGCAGATCGAGATCACGGTCTTCCTGAATCCGGTCGCTGTCCAGCAATGGCGCATATCTCAGTCGTAGTCCCGGTCTACAACGAAGCCAGCTGCCTGCGCGAGTTGTACCGGCGCCTGCAAGCATCTCTTGAGACGATTACTCGGGACTTTGAAGTCGTGATGGTTGACGACGGCAGCCGCGACGAATCCTGGACGGTAGTTAGCGAACTGGCGGACCAGGACCGGCGCGTCAAAGGACTCCGCTTCAGCCGTAATTTCGGCCAGCACTGCGGTATCACTGCCGGGCTGGATTTCTGCAATGCCGACTGGGTTGTCGTGATGGACGGGGACCTGCAGGACCGCCCGGAGGAGATACCCCGGCTCTATGCCAGGGCCCGCGAGGGCTATGACGTAGTCCTGGCGCAATGCGTCCGGCGCCAGTACCCGGTCCTGAAGCGCGCGACGTCGCGGATATTCTACCGAGTTTTCAACTACTTCACCGGCATGAAGTATGACGGTCAGGTCGGCAACTTCCGAATCGTATCGCGCCAGGTCGTTGAGAGTTTTCGCACTGTGCGCGAACAACTACGCTTCTTCAGCGGGATCGTTGACTGGCTAGGGTTCCCCAAAACCAGCATTCGCGTCGAGCATGCGGAGCGCTTCAGCGGCAGAGGCGCCTACTCCTGGCTCAGACTGTGGAAGCTCGGCCAGGAGGCCATTGTCGCCTACTCCGACAAACCGCTTCGCCTCGCCATCCGACTCGGCTTGATCATTTCCGCGCTGGCTTCTGCCTATGGCGTTTACGTAGTTGTCCGGGCCCTGGTCCATCGCGTGGGGATCGCCGGCTGGAGCAGCCTGATTGCCTCAGTCTATTTCCTCGCCGGCATCATCATCTCGATTCTTGGCGTCATCGGAATCTACCTGGGTCGTACGTTTGACGAGACGAAGAAACGCCCGCTGTACGTCGTACGGGAACAGAAGAATCTCTGAAGGGCGGAGTGCGGAGTTCGGGGGATGCTGAGCTATTCGGAAATCGAAAGTGAGCGGTTTGGCTTCCGCATCTATCGGGGGCAGGCAGCCGAGTTGGACGCGGCCGCCATCAGCCGGGAGATAGTTGAGCAGGAGGTCGACATCGCCATGATCCGGATGCCCTCCTCGCGTCAGTACCAAGTTGCCTCGCTGGTTGACACCGGGTTTCCCTTCATAGTAGCTGATGCGCTTGCCTGCTACCGGGTCGACCTCACTCAGCATCGCCCGCAGTCCTTGCGGAACCGGGACCTTTCAGTCGTGCCGTGCCAGGGCGAACACCTGCCGACGCTCAAACAACTGGTCCGCGAAGCGTTTCAAGGATACCGGAATCACTACAGCTCGAATCCGTTGTTGCGCCAAGCCGACGTTCTTGACGCCTTTCCGGATTGGGCATCGCGCTATGTCGGGAGCGAGGCACAGGGACGGACATGCTGGATGGCCACCCGCGGCGGCCCGCCGGTCGGCTTTGGCGCCTGCTCGTCGGACCGCGCGACTGCAATCGGCGTGCTGTTCGGCGTCGCCCCTTCGGCTCAGGGGCAGGGCATATTCAGCGACCTGATCCGCTTCTGCCAGCAGCACTTTCGAGAGCAGGGCTGCCGTGAAATGCTCTACTCAACTCAGATTCAGAACGTCACCGCCCAGACTGCACTGGTCAGGGAAGGATTCCGCCTGCACGGCGCACATTCGACAGTGCATGTCAACAGCCTGCTCAGTCGCTCGGTTGTCGAGCCGTGTTCGCTTGACGTGTCGCTCTCAGCCGGACCCTCAGCCGGCGGCGCGGTGCCGGGTGACGCCGGGGGAGCCGACCCTGGCTTTTGCCTTGCGTTCCAATCGTATGTCAACCGCACTGTCGGCCGCTATTATGCGACCGGATTCCCAGGTGCGGACACGGTCCTGCTCGGCGGATCCTGCAAGTACCTTAAGCCGGTACGTCCGAATCGAAAGTACGCGTTGACCATCAGTTTCCCATTTGTTGATGCTGAACAGGGCGCCTATCGGTCAGCGGTGAAGGTCAAGGATTCCGTCGGCTCGATTTGCCTCCTTGCATATCATGACCTTCGTCGCCGACCACAAGACTAGCAGAGCGGACAGCGAATGAAGGTTGAATTCTACAAACACTCCCTCGGCGAGCTGGAAAAGCAGGCGCTCGGCGAGGTCCTTGACGGCGTCTTTCTAACGACCGGACCCAGAACCAAGCTGTTTGAAGACCGCTTTGCTGCGTATCTGGGCGTCCGCCACGGCGTCGGCCTGTCGAACTGCACCGCGGCACTATTCCTGACCCTCAAAGCCTGGGGCGTTGGCAAGAATGACCGGGTGATTGTCCCGGCCATGACCTTTGTTGCCAGTTCCAACATCGTGCTCCACGCCGGGGCCGAGGTCGTCTTCTGCGACGTTGAACCCAAGACCGGCCTGATCGACCTGAACCAGGTCGAGGAAATCCTGCGCCGTGACTCGAAGGTGCGGGCCATTATCCCGGTTCATCTCTATGGTCAGATGGTGGATATGAAGGAATTGCGCCGGCTTGCTGACGCGAGTGGCGTCAGGATTCTTGAGGACTCAGCGCACTGTGTCGAAGGCCTCCGTGATGGCGTGCGTCCTGGGCAGCTGAGCGATGCCGCGGCATTCAGTTTCTATGCGACCAAGAGTCTGACCAGTGGCGAAGGCGGGGCCGCAGTGACGAATGATGAGGCGCTCGCCGAGTGGCTGAGGATTATCCGGCTGCACGGCATGTCAAAGTCGGCGACCGCCAGGTACCAGCACTACGAGCACTGGGACATGGCCGAACCAGGATACAAGGAGAACATGTTTGAGCTCCAGGCCGCCCTGCTGTTGCCACAACTGGCCAAACTCGAAAGACTCTGGGAGAAACGGGAAGCCATCGCGCAGCGCTATGAAGCCGCATTTGCCGCGGCTGGAATCGAGTTCCCGCAGACCTTGCCCAGTGTGAAGAACGCCCGACACTTGTACACAATCTGGACGCCTGACGGGCGGCGGGACGACATCCTAGCCTTTCTCCAGCGGCAGGGAATCGGTGTAGCCGTGAACTACCGCGCAGTCCACCTTCGGGAATACTACCAAAGAGCGCTGGGCTTCCGCGAGGGCGACTTCCCGACCGCCGAGGCAATCGGGCGCCGAACCATCAGTCTGCCTCTCTATCCCAGGCTTGAGACTGAGGAGATCGACTACGTAATCGACAAGGTCATCGAGGCACACCGGGTGGCCCGGTAGCCTGCGCCGGGTCCGAACTCTGCGCTCGCGCTGACCGTCGCGTTGACGCTGGCGCACAACCGGCTGGGACTGGCGCTCCTTTGCGGTTCGGCTACGTGGTTCACTGGAGCACAGGACATGAGATTGGCTTCGGTCACAACGGCTGGGGAGCGAGCCACGCTCGTTTCCGAGGTCTGGTCACTACTGGCGATAATCCGAACGGGCTCAACCGGCATCTATTCGAGTGGCCCCGGCCCGGGCCCGATGCTGTCGGTCCAGACCGGAATGCCGGCCGCGCGCATGCGCCAAGGCCAGTTGGCGTCCAGCCGGCCGTCGTCGGTGATAACCCGGACCCGCACGCCGCGCGTGTCGTGCGCAGCAATCAGCGCCGAGTAGATGTAGGTCAAGTCCAGGTTGTAGAAACAGATGTCAATCGAGGAAGTCGCCACGTCAATCCGGTGCTTCAGTTTCGCGTACAGCGTATCCGAGGAAAACCAGGCATTCGCCTGGAACAGCGCGAGCGCAACCAGAAGGGACGACACTATTCCTCCACCCGAACATGGTCCCGGCGGAAAAAGACGTCCACCGTCTTCGACCCCCAGAGCTCGTACGGCAGGTCGAACTGCTTCACCGGCACGTAGTTCGTCTGGAACCACTCATCATCGTACAGGCTGCGATAGGCAAAGCCCGGCATCGTGGCGACTACGTCCGGGTGCTCGGCCCGGACCAGTTCCCGCGAAATCGCGCCGGCTTCCGGGCCGTTGCGCTGCGCGGCCGGTACCGGCAGGAACCGCGTCGCCTCCGGGCTCACCAGCGCGCAGGCGTCGAGAATCCGGCCATGATAATAGAATCCCAAGGCGCCGATTTCCGGACCGGCCACGGTCCAGCCCGGCGGCACGGTCTGGTTCAGCCATTCGGCCGCCTCCTGGTAAGCGGCAATCCGCATCCGCACGTCATCGCTTTCAATGTCCAGGTCGGTTATTCCGGCCCCGGACGACAGCCGGACGAGCGGCGGCGCTATCGCCGAGTAAGCGAAGAAGGCAATCAGCAGCCCGGCCAGTGCGACGCCCGCCGCGCGCGACCGATGCCTGAGCCAGGATGCGAGCCACATGATTCCAGCAATCAGCACCGCGAACCACAACACTTCCAGTACCGGGTAGTACCAGTCAAAGACCAGCGGGTTCGTGATGAAGTAGAACAGCACGAGCAGGATGAACAGTACCAGCGCCGGCAGCGCCGCGCTCCGGCGCAGGCGGAGCAGGCGTCGGCGCAATCCGAAGCCAGTCCCGGCCAGCGCCAGCACCAGCAGCGTCACGATAGTCCGCACCGGCGGCAGCATTCCGGCCGCGCGCGACCAGTACGGCGCCAGGCCCGAAGTCGCCCAGAGTTCGAGGTGCCGGACGATGCGCACCAGCGCATGGCCGAACGGCAGCGGATAGAGCGGCCGCGCCTTCGCGACAATGGACTGATAGACCGGCGACCCGTAGTACGCGAACGCGAAGACGGCCCAGATGATTCCCGGTCCGAGCAGCCCGGCCAGGAGAAGAACGGTCTGCCGTTTGCGGCTTGTGGCTTGCGGCTTTGACCCGGCGAGCCAGCCCGCGAGCACAACCGCGCATGGCAGCACGCCTTCCGGTCGCACCATTACCGAGAGCCCGGCCAGGAGCGCGCTCAGGACCGGCCGTCGGGCCGACAGTGCCCAGAGTGACCAAACCAGCAGCGCCACGAACAGGAACGATTCCATCCCGGCCAGCGAAGCATAGAGCAGGTCATTGCGCATGAAAACCAGCCCGGCGAACAGGGCCGCCAGCGCCACCGAGCAGATGAGCCGACGCAGGAGAAAGAACGTGCCGACCGCGGCCGCCAGCCAGAAGATGACGTTCAGGCGCACCGCGAGGTCCGGCAGAGAGTTCGAACGGGCTTCGGACCCGACCAGCGCCAGCCAGAACACGTAGAGCGGGTTGGATGCGCCGAACACGTGCTCTCCGGGATTGTAGACCAGCCCCTTGCCCGCCGCGAGGTTTGCGGCATACCGGTAGCTGATGAACCCGTCGTCCTCAGGCACCACCGGATTGGTGAAATGAATCACGACGCCATAGAGCAGGGCCAGCACAAAGAACGCCAGCCCTGCATAGCGCAGGAACTGGCTGCTCCGATTCGATTGCGCGGGCCGCATGTTTCGCCACAATGATAGCAGGAACATCCGGCAAGTCAAAGGCAGGGGAATGCGGAATGCCAATGTCAGACTGCAAAGCGCAAAGTGAACCGGAGCGTTCTGACTTCCGCAATCTGCAATCTGTAATCCGCAATCTGTAGTCTGCAATCTGCAGTCTGCAATCTACAATCTTCACTCCTCGTCTGGCTTCCCCTTGACTGCGGGTCGAGACTGCGTAATAATGTCGTTCTAATGACCACACCCGATGCTCCGCCCCAGCCGCCCCGTTCCGGGACCGCGCGGCTGAACCTCATCGTCACCCTGGCCTGGCTCATCGGCGTCCCGCTGATTGCCCATTTTCTCTTTTCCTGGATGGGCTTCAACCCGACCGACGACGGTTTCATCCTCGCGCTAAGCCGCCGACTGCTCGCCGGTCAGGTGCCGCACCGGGACTTCATCTCGGTGCACGTCGCCGGGTCCGCATTCTTCCATGTCCCGTTCGTGCTCTGGGGCGGCGACTACACCTACTGGCTGTCGCGGCTCTTTGTCTGGTTCCAGTTCGCGGTGTTCGCGTGGTGCTGGGTCCTGATTCCCCAACGCCTGCTCAAGCAGGAATTCCACCCACTCGAAAAACTCCTGCTCGCGCTGGTTGTCTTCGCGCTCAGCACCCATACGATGCCCATCCTGGCCTGGCACACTATCGACGGCATCTTCTTCTACAGCCTCGGCCTGCTGACGGCGCTGCGCAAATCGCGGCGCGGGCGCTGGCTCGGTTTCTTCCTCATCGGCCTCTCGGCCGTCTGCAAACAGAGCCTGCTGCCGATTGTCCTGGTCACGCCGTTCTTTGTCAGCGAATGGCGCCGGTTCGATACCTGGGCCGCCTCGTTCGCCCCGCCCCTGCTCTATGTCGGTTACGTGCTCGTCACCGGCAGTCTGCGCCAGGCCCTCCTGCAACTGGCGTCGCGCACCGACATTATCGAGAACGGCGTTGCAGTGTATTTCAACAGCGGCTGGCTGGTGGGCGGCACGCTGTTCAGCGCGGTGCTGCTGATTCCCCTGCTGCGCCGGGAAACGCCCCGCAGCCTGGTCCTGCTTGCGGCACTGGCGCTTGTCGCGATACCCGGCTATTCGGCAATCGGCCTGAACCAGGGAATCGTCGGCTATGTCATGACCGCGCCGTCGTTCCTTCCGTTAGGCGCCTCGGCCTGCGCTGTAGTCCTGCGGCTGATTATCGAGCAGAAATTCACGCCCTTCATCCGGCTCGGGCTGCTGGTCCTGGGCCTGGCCCTGAGCGCATCCATCTCGCGCGGCTATAACTCGCCGGCAATGGTCAGCGGCACGGTCGCGCTCCTGCTGGTTCTGCTGGCGTTCGCCCCGGACCCGAACGCTGACCCTTACCCCTGGCGCCGGCGCCTGCTGCTGCCGGTAGTGTTGGTGCTGGCCGCAGTCACCGTCACCTGCTTCTATGTCGCCCGCCAGCACTATGTCTACCGGGACGCACCCGCGGCCGAGCTGACCTGCCCTCTAGACACGGTCCTGCCCGGCGGCCGCGGCCTGCGCACTGGTCCGAACACCAACGCGTTTCTGCTCGACCTGAAAGAGGCCATCCGCCGCGCTGAGGGCCGGACCTATGCGATACTCCCGGACTGCGCCGGCTGGTGGGTGAAATCACCGCAGCTCAACCCGCTGCCGCTGGACTGGGTCCAGGAAGACCTGATTCCGGACCCGGCGCTGCTCTACCGCGTGATTGACAGCCTGGATGCCCATCGCTCGGACCGGGTCGTGCTGGTCGAACGCATCTGGACCGAGAAGCTGGCAAAAGACTTTGTCCCGCTACCCCAAGAAGATTTCTACGCCGTCGTCAACTACGTGCGGGCGAGCTACGAAAAGGTTGACACGACCGCGTACTTCGAAATCTACCGTTGATGGACCCCTCGGCGCGCCCGCCGGCATCCGGCCGAACCCTGGAAACCCTGCCGCTGATTGTCCTGCTCGCGGTCACGCTGCTGCTCGGTTCGGTTTCGCTCATCTTCCCGTTCGGCCGGGACCAGGGAATCCATGCTTATGTCGGCGATGCGATGCTCTCCGGCCAAGTCTTCTATCGCGACGCCTACGACTTCAAGCCGCCACTCACCTATTTCATTCATGCCCTGGCCCTGCTTCTGTTCGGGCACTCGATGCTCGCGATTCGCTTGCTGGACCTGCTCTGGACCCTGGCCACCGCGTTTCTCATCTATCTCCTGCTTGCGCGCACCCTGCGCCGGAACTGGACCGCCGCACTGGGGGCCGCACTCTACCCCTTCCAGTACTATGTCCTCGGCTACTGGTACACTGCCCAGACTGACGGCTGGCTTAACCTCCCGCTCGCCGCCGCGCTGCTCTGCGTCGTCCTCGCCCGGGAGAATGACGCCGTCCCGCGCCGCTTTCGCCAAAGCTGGCTGGCCGCCGGTGCGCTCATCGGAATCGCGTTCCTGTTCAAGTATACTGCGGCCGCGCTCCTGCCTGTGCTCCTGGCCCTGGGCTGGCTCCGGTACCGGGGCCGGCCCCTACTTGCCCGCGACGCGATTCTGACTCAGCTCGCCGGCTTCTGCGTGCCCGTGCTCCTGATGCTGGGCTACCTGCTGATTTCCGGTGCCCTGCCCGCGTTCCTCGAGAGCCAGTTCCGGCTCGTCCCGGCATATGCCCGGGTGGGAATCCAGCCCGGATTTTTTCAGCGCTTCTCATTCATGTTCACCAACCTCGCGGCCAACACCAGTCTCCGACTCAGTTCGCTGCTCGGTCTTGCGGGTGTGGTAATTGCCATCGTGAACCTCGCTCAACATCCGGTCCGGCGACCGCCGAGCCCGCCCGAGTCCGCCACTCCCGATTCGGAGTTCGGCGTTCGGCGTTCAGAATTCACAATCAGTCTCCTCGCCCTGCTCTGGCTCCTGGTTGCTGGCGTCTCGCTCTTTGCGCAGGGTCGGTTCTTCGGCTACCACTACCTGCCGGTCTTTGCCCCGCTCGCCCTGCTGGCCGGACTTGCGCTCGACCCGATTATCCGGCGCCTGCGTCATACCTGGTCGAGGCTGACCCTGGTTTGTGCCGTGCTGCTCGGGCTGACAGTGTTCTCAGACTACCCGCGCTATTTCCGTGTGATGGCCGACATCGCGCGCGGCGAGGCCGCCCTGCGCGACTACTGGTCAAGCCAGACCATGGGTTCGAGTTTCCTGCTCGGCGAGCAGCTCGATCTGGCCGACTATCTGCAGCAGTCCACCCGGGTTCAGGACAAGGCTTTCATCTGGGGATTCGACCCGCTGGTCAACTTCGTCGCCCGGCGCCGGAGCCCGACGCGCTTCATCTACAATCTGCCGGTCGCGGCGGCCTACGCCAATCCGGCCCTTCGCCCGGAACTGCTCGCCACCCTGACCCGTGACCCGCCGCTGGTCTTCGTGGTCGCGCACCGGGACGAAACGCCCTGGGTCATGGGCCATGAGCTGGATTCCTATGCTACTTTGATGGAGTTCGCGCAACTCCGCGATTTCCTGACCGGCAACTACAAGCTGGAAACTCAGGTCGGACGCTACGACGTCTGGCGCCGCGGCAAACAATAAGCAGTCAGCGTCCTGACTGCTATCTGCTAACCGCCTCTTGCTATCTGCTATCTGCCGTAGAACGACAGGTTGCCCCTCAGATGCTACTCGGCTGCTCCGCGCCGGGCGTCAAGCCACGCCTTGAGCAGTTCGTCCCGGGCGCTCGACTCTTTCGTCCACCATATCCGGTGCAGCGCCAGTTGCGGCGACGGGCCGCCGCGAATCCGGACCGACTGAGTAACGCCGGGCAGGTCCAGCAGCTGCTCAATCAGCGCCCGCCGCGATTCCGGCAGTCGCTCCTGAAGGTCTTTGAGCAGGAATCCGTTCTTCGGGTCAGTCATTGCGCTCACTCCTTTGTTCCGTTCCACCTGGCATCGACCGGAAACCCCGGGAAGTCAAGGCAGCGGCGCGACCGCCCGCGTTCCTGTTCACCGAGCGGTGACTCCAGCAACACCAATTCAGTGAGATGTCCCCTGA
>Ga0315288_10011066_pt1 | contig 11360 bp, 8 predicted proteins | sample YL17G11_20_MG_FD_203454 | JGI IMG/M metagenome (GOLD analysis project Ga0315288, IMG submission 203454) | Sediment microbial communities from Yellowstone Lake, YNP, Wyoming, USA - YL17G11_20 | ecosystem: Environmental > Aquatic > Freshwater > Lake > Sediment | place: USA: Wyoming | collected... | reverse complement strand
CTGCTTGGGTTGACCGCCGGTTATTGGGGCCGTTTTATCGATGAAGCTTTGATGCGCATGACCGATATGTTCATGGCTTTCCCGCGCCTGGTATTGGCCATGGCTTTTACCGCGGCTCTCGGGCCCACCCTAACCAACACCATCATCGCCATTGCTTTAGTTGATTGGACCGTCTACGCCCGCCTCTCCCGGGCCGACACCATCAAAGTCAAAAGCCAACCCTACATCGAAGCCATACGCACCCTAGGGGCGAGCAATTCTCGTATTATGGTCCGGCATGTTTTGCCCATGTCCATTTCACCGGTGATCGTGCAATTGACCCTGCGTATGGGTACCATCATTCTTACCGCCGCCGGCTTGGGTTTCCTGGGTTTGGGCGCGCCGCCGCCCACGCCCGAATGGGGCGCCATTGTCAGCGACGGCCGCAGCTATCTTTATCAACAATGGTGGATCAGCACTTTTCCCGGATTGGCCATTGCGGTTGTTGTGCTCGGTTTCAACTTTCTGGGCGACGGCATCCGCGACATCCTGGACCCTAAGATCAGGAGATAAGCCATGCCTAACCTACGCGGCGATCTGTTGGATATTCAAAATCTCAAGGTGATTTTTCACACTTACCGGGGCACCATCAAAGCCCTGAACGGAGTGGAACTCTGGTTGAACCGGGGCGAGCGTTTGGGTCTGGTGGGTGAAAGCGGTTGCGGCAAATCGGTGACGGCCCTGGCTTTGATGCAGTTGATTGAACAACCCGGCGAGATTACGGACGGCAACGTCTATTTTGACGGCCGCGATTTGCTCGGTCTAAACGAAAACGAACTGGATCGGATCCGCGGCAAGGAAATCGCCATGATCTTCCAGGAACCGGTCGCGGCCCTCAATCCGATCATGCGCGCCGGCCGGCAGATTGCCGAAAATATCGGCCGCAGCTTCCCCCATTTGAGCGCTAAAGAGATCCGCGCGGAAGTCGAACGCATGTTGGGCCTGGTCGGCTTGGATGCCAAACGCACCGGCGAACTCTATCCCCATGAGTTGAGCGGCGGAATGGCCCAGCGCATCATGATCGCCATGGCCCTGTCCTCCAACCCTAAATTGCTCATTGCCGATGAACCTTCTTCGGCGTTGGATGTGACCATCCAAGCCCAAATCCTGAATCTGCTGAATGAACTGGTGCGAACCTTCAACTATTCCGCACTTTTGATCACGCATGATATGGGCGTGGCCGCCGAATTTTGCGACCGCATCGCGGTCATGTACGCGGGCAACACGGCTGAATACGCCTTGACTCCCGAGCTGTTTGCCAACCCGCTGCATCCGTATAGCCGCGGGCTTTTTAAGGCCATCCCCAAAATCGGACAAGCCGAAGAACTCGCCACTATTCCCGGGGAGGTACCGGACCTGGTTAACCCGCCCTCCGGGTGCCGGTTCCACCCCCGTTGCCCTCAAGTAATGGACGCATGCAAACAAAAAACACCGCCTCTTTTACCCGTGGCGATCGATCATTATGTGGCTTGTTATTTATATACCGGAACAGGGAATGATGGTTCACGATAATTCCATAAAATGGATTTATTCCATGTGAGGCTGTCTATGCTTAACAAAAAACGCTTTATTGAAGTCTGGCAAACACTTTGCGGAACAAAGCCGCCGGCCGGTTTGTTTGCTGAAATCCTGAAAGCATACTCCGAAGAGCACCGCGCCTATCATACCGCCGAGCATATCGCTCATTGTCTGGATGAATTGGATCATGTTCCGGATCTGGCGAAACAACCGCTGGAAGTGGAAATGGCCCTTTGGTTTCATGACGCGGTTTATGATCCGCATGCGTCCGATAATGAAGAAAAAAGCGCGGCCTGGGCCCGACAGGTCCTCCTGGCAAGCAACTGCCCGGCCGAGAGCGTTGCCCGTATTTGCGATCTGATCCTGACAACAAAACACGACAAGCCGCCGCTCGAAAACGATACGCAATTGATCGCCGACATCGACCTCTCCAGCCTGGGCCAGCCGGAATCTGAATTTTTAAGCAATGAGCGTAAAATTCGTAAGGAATATCAATGGGTGCCGGAAAAAAAATATCAGGAAGAACGGGTTAAAACCCTGAAAGCTTTTTTACAACGAAAACGTATTTACTTCACGGATTACTTTGAAGCGCTCTACGGCATCCAAGCCCGCAAGAACCTTTTCAACGCTCTTAAACGTTTAAGCGCATAACCGTAACTTTCGAGATGCATTCATCGACCCTTACAACGGTTTACGGTCGCACAAGAATCGACGCGTCGTCCGGGATCCTACCCGGAAGACGAGGCCACACGAGGGCTCCTGCCCTTGTTTTAAATGGCAGTTAGCGCAATCATCGGGGGTAGCCGCAGCCTTTAGGCTGCGAAAAGCGGACTGGTGTCCGTAAGTACTGTGACGCAGGCTAAAGCCTGCGACTACCCTCATCGACAATCTTTTGTCGATATGCGGATTATAAATTCCTAACGCGTTAAAAAAGGATCTTAAAAATATGCATAATGGAACGCCGGAAAAATTGATCCAGGTCCGGGGGTTAAAGCAATACTTTCCGATCAAGCAGGGCTTTTTCTCTTCAACTAAAACCGTTAAGGCCATCGACAACATCTCTTTCGACATTTTTAAAGGCGCCACCTTCGGCGTAGTGGGTGAATCCGGTTCCGGCAAAACCACTCTGGGCCGCACGCTTCTGCGCCTGGTCGAACCGACCGCCGGCACCATTCAATACCTCACCACCGATTTCACCAAATTGGGCCGGAAAGAGCTCCTGAAATTCCGGCCCAAAATGCAAATGGTCTCCCAAGACCCCTATAACTCGCTGCATCCCCGTAAATTGGTCAAAAGCATTATCAGCGAGGGCCTCAAGATCCATTTCAATCTTCCGGCCGATGTTGCCTATGTTCGCGTAAAAGAGATCCTGGAAAAGGTCGGCTTAAAAGAAGAACACATGTTCCGTTATCCGCATGAGTTCTCCGGCGGTCAGCGCCAGAGAATTTCCGTGGCTCGTTCCCTGGTTTTAAAGCCGGAATTCCTGGTGCTGGATGAACCGACTTCGGCCCTGGACGTCTCGGTCCAGGCCGTGATCCTGCAAATGATCAAAGACCTCAAACGCGATTACCATCTGACCTATCTCTTTATCACCCATGATTTATCCGTAATCGACTATATCGCGGATTATGTGGCGGTCATGTATCTGGGCCAAATCATGGAAATCGGTCCGAAGCGCCATATTTTCAATGCACCGGCTTTTCCTTACACGAAATTACTACTTAACTCCGTGCCGCATCCCGACCCGCAAAAGAAGCGCAACCGCGAAATCCCCAAAGGCGAAATTCCGAGTCCAATCAACCCGCCGCCGGGTTGCCGCTTCCACACCCGTTGTCCTTATGTTCAGGACCTGTGCCGCAAACTGGAGCCGGACATGATCAAAATCGATGCGGAACATTTTGCCAAATGCCATTTCCCGTTAATTAACCGGCAATAAAAGGAAATATATATTGAAGCGAACAAACATGAACCTACGTCATTCCGGCATGTTTTTACTTGCCATACCCCATAACTTTTTTCTGGACACGGGGGGTATCGAGGTGATACGATGATTTCATGGTTATCAATGGACGCGATTTCACCCCTGAGATCCTTAATCGCATTCAAGCGCTTGTCAAAAGTGACCCTTTGATTTCGCGCACCCAACTGTCCAGACAAGTATGTGAGTGGCTTGAATGGCGCAACGCCAAGGGTAAATTGCAAGACATGAGTTGCCGGGTGGCACTTTTGAAGCTTGAGCAACGCGGTTTTATCTCTTTGCCGGTTGGGGGGAAAAGACCACCGAAAAAATCCAAGAGGCATACGACGATGGAAGCCGGCATCGAAGAAACGATGCCGCCGGAGTGCCGCTTGCCGGACTTGGGAAGGATTGAACTGATCAAGATTGGTAGCGTGGAAAGTAAAAATTCGCGCATCTGGAATGGCTTGATGCAACGTTACCATTATCTTGGAGAGGGCCCCTTGTGTGGAGCGCAGATGCGGTATTTGATTCGGAGTGAACGCTATGGATTTGTAGGAGGCTTTGCCTTTAGTGCCGCAGCCCTTAAAATAGCACCCCGCGATCGATGGATCGGTTGGGAAGTGACGGCCCATAAAAAGAATCTGAACAAAGTGATTGGCAACAGCCGTTTTCTGATTATACCCCGGATACCCCACTTGGCCTCGCATGTGTTGGCCTTGATGGTTAAGCGGATTGCGTTGGACTGGCAGGAACGCTATGGGATACGGCCGGTTTTGCTGGAGACCTTTATAGAACAAGGGCGTTTTAAAGGGACCTGTTATCAAGCCGCCAACTGGATCCATCTGGGAGAAACTCGGGGCAGAGGACGACAAGACTCCGCTTGTTTGCGTCTTGCGCCGGTCAAGGATATCTACGTGTATCCTTTGAGCCGGCAGGCCCAAAAGATACTTTGCGATGAAGCTCCCAAGCCCGTGTTGAAACCCAAGGACAAGGAGCATGAAGATTGGGCGCAAGAAGAATTCGGCAAAGCGGAATTGGGAGATCGACGTCTGGTTAAACGTTTGGTGACCCTGGCGCATGATTTTGGCGAACAACCCCAGGCCCCTGTGCCGCAAGCCTGTGGAACCCACACCAAGACCAAAGCAGCCTATCGTTTTTTTGAACATGCGCAGGTAAGCATGGAGACCCTTTTGAAACCGCACTATGAAAGCACGTTGAATCGATTGCAAAATGAGAAAATCGTCCTGGCCGTTCAAGACACGACGACGCTTAACTACAGCCCCCATCCGGACACGAAAGATCTGGGGTTGATCGGCTCGCACGCCAAGGGAGCGATCGGCTTGCTTTTGCACGACACGCTGGTATTCAACCCGGAAGGGACCCCACTGGGTTTGCTCGACATTCAATGTTGGGTGCGCGACCCCGCGTTGTTCGGCAAAAATCATTTGCGCAAAAAATTGCCGATCGAGGAGAAAGAAAGCTATAAATGGCTTAAGAGTTTTATGGCCGTGGTGGAGGCGCAAAAGCGCTGTCCCCAAACCCGCCTGATCAGCGTGGGAGATAGGGAAGCGGACATTTATGACTTGTTTGCATTGGCGCTGAGCGATTCCGCCCACCCGCTGGTTTTGGCGCGCGCGCAACACGACCGCTTGCTTAGCGACGGCCAAATCCATGTATGGGAGCATATAGCGGGACAGCCTTTGGCAGGCATCCGCGAAGTTAAGATTTCCCGACGCGGCCTGCAGAAGTCGCGGACGGCTCGGCTGGAAGTCCGCTTCGGGCTGGTCGCTCTCAGCCCGCCGCAACTGAAGCCCCATTTGAAAAATTTGACCCTCTGGGCCGTTATGGCCCAAGAGATTGATGCCCCGGAAGGGGTGACGCCTCTTAAATGGATGTTGCTGACGACCTCTGCCGTCACCCATTTTGAACAAGCTCAGGAAGTGCTGGACTGGTACTGTATCCGTTTTGGGATTGAAATCTATCATAAGACCCTGAAGAGCGGCTGCAAGATTGAAGCACGGCAACTGGGTACTGCAAAACGATTGAAGGCTTGTCTGGCCATAGATCTGGTTGTGGCCTGGCGTGTTTTTAATTTGACCAAACTGGGGCGTGAAGTTCCGGATGTCCCTTGTACGGTCTTTTTCGAAGAAACCGAATGGAAAGCTCTGGTGGCGCATAAAACTCAAACAGCCATTCCTCCTGTAAAGCCGCCTAGTCTACGGGAAGCGTTGCGCATGACGGCAAGCCTGGGGGGATTTTTAGGCCGTACAGGCGATGGCGAGCCGGGAACCAAAACCATTTGGATCGGATTGCAACGGCTTGAAGATATTGTTCTCGGTTGGAAAGTCGCCATATCAACTTTTGCTCCTCATCTTCTGCCACCCCCCGTGTCCAGAGTGCCTAGATATGGGTAATGGTAAGTAACAGCATGCCGGAATGACGTTGGATAGTGTTTGTTTACTTTGATACGAACTGCCCCCTAAACCAGGGCTTCGCCCTCGTGTAACCAGGGCTTCGCCCTCGTGTAACCAGGGCTTCGCCCTCGTGTAACCAGGGCTTCGCCCTCGTGTAACCAGGGCTTCGCCCTCGTGTGGGCCTTGTCTTCCGGGTAGGGTCCCGGACGACGCGTAAGCGCTTAGCTCAACCCTATCGACAAAAAGTTGTGGATAAATGAAAGGTAAACAGTTAACCGTTTACCATCGTACGGTCTCATTCCGGCAATCCTTGTCCGCCTTCGTTAGGCTACGGCGGGACAGGCCGGAATTCATGTTTTTTTGATCCTACGTTTTTCAGGATCAAAAAAACATTTAGGTAATTTAGGCACTACCGGATTCATTTCCCTGCCGGTCGACGGCATCCGCTACAATTTTCAGCAATTTATCAGGTGAAATCGGCTTGGACAAATAGAGGTTGCCGCCCGCGTCCAAACCTTGGACCCGGTCTTCTTCGCGGCTTTTGGCGGTCAGAAAGATAACCGGCGTTTCCGCATACTCGGGCCGCAGGCGAATACGCCGGCAAAGCTCATAACCATCCATTTCCGGCATGATGACATCGATCAAGACCAGATCGTAAACCTGCCGTTCCATTTTAGCGAGGGCCTCCGCTCCCCGGGTCGCCGCTCCAATGTGATACCCTTCGGGTTTGAGCAGCTCTTCAAGCGCCAAAAGCACCATTTCATCGTCATCGACGATCAGAATGTTTTTCCCCATATCCTTTACTCCTTTTCTGAATGACTGGCCGGCAGAGTGACCTTGACTTCCGTTCCCCGGCCGGGTTGACTTTCGATTGCTATGCGGCCTCCATGGTTTTCCACAATTCCAAAACACAAAGAGAGCCCCAAACCGGTGCCCTTGCCGACCGGCTTGGTTGTGAAAAAGGGTTCAAAAACCTTGCTTAAGATTTCCTTGGGAATGCCGCCCCCGGTATCTTTTATGGATACGACCACACCCGGACCGGGTGCCTGGGCTTCATAAGCGGAAGCAATCACGAGTTCTTTAACTTTACCGGCTTCATCCATGGCATCCCTGGCATTGAATATCAAATTTAAGAAAACCTGTTCAAGCTGGTTGGCATCTCCTTTGATCTTAGGCAGGCCCGGGCTTAACTGCCGCACAATCGCAATGCCATGATCGATCAATTGCCGCGCGCTGATCAAGAGCGCGTTTTCAATCGGCAGGTTGATATCTATTTTTTTTAATTCCGGTTTGGTTTGGCGCGAGAATTCGCGTAAATGCTCCACGATTCTTTCAATCCGGTCGTTGCATTTGCCGATGAAGGTCAGGCGTTCCTTTTCCGGAAAATCTTCCCGAAGATTTTTGAGAAGCAGGTGCAAAATAGTCTGGGAAGCCATCAGGGGATTGTTCAATTCATGGGCCACGCCGGCCACCAGCTCGCCCAGGGCGCGCAACTTGGAAGCTTCCACCAGATGCAGTTGAGCCATTTTAAGTTTGGCCGCCAGTTGCTTTTGTTCGGTGATGTCCTTGAATATGCCGGCCGTTCCGATCACTTTGTTTTCAGCGTCGCGCACCAAAAAGAGGGAATTCAGAATGATGCGGTTTTCCCCGTTGCGCCGTTTGACCTCCATTTCATAATTTTTGGCCTGCTCGTTTTTCTGCAACAACTCCATAATGTCCCTGGCCTGATCAATGCCGCGGCTGTAGACTTCCGCTATATGCCGGCCGATGATCTCTTCCCGTTTATACTGAATCAACTCTCCCATGGCCCGGTTGATATAGGTGACTTTGCCTCTGAGATCGGTGGTCACGATGCCGTCGACCGAACTTTCCATGATCTTTTCCAAAAACTCGCGGGTGGCTGCAAGTCCTTTTTCCGGTTTGTGCAGCAGCCTGAATTTTTGCACCGATGCGGAAAGCATTTTCAAGCCGGAGTCGAAAAAATTCCGGCCGGTCATTTTCAGGTTTTGGAACAACATAAAATTCATGGAACAAACCCATATTTCCCAATTAGACCCTATACCTGCAAAACACAAAAAAGAATTTACCACGAAACAATTTTGTGTTGCTTAAAATTGTTTCGTGGTAAAAATTCTGGAAACATCTTAATTAATAAACCGCTTCCGGGAAAGTGATCATGCCCCGCGGTTTTCCCACCATGCGATACATACGCGGTGAAACCCATTGCCCCTGCAACAATTCATCATCGACTTCGGACAAGATACCGTCATGAATGGCCCAACTGCGGCCGCGCACGGTCCGGGCCCCTTCGCGGTTTCGAAAAGGAGTACTTCCATCCATCCTTTTATACAGCTTCCCGTTCGGTTGAAACAACTCATGCATCCGCTGCATCTCTTTATATCCCGTATCATAGCCGAAACCGTGGCGTTCATAGGTCACAGCATTATGATAAAAAAGCGCCTCCAAACGGATGATCTTGATGTCGAAAATCCGGCAAAAAAATTCGAGCACATAAATGGTTTCAGCGGTCAACCTCAGCCCTTTGCGGGTTTGTCCCGGAAAAAGACCGGCTTCCAGGGCTTGGCGCTCCTCCGCCAGATTACGTGAAGCCCAACCAAATAAGGTATCCCGGCCTTCTGGGTCAATATGGATATTGAATTTGACCGAACCCGGATCATTGACCACCACGAAATCCAGATTGATCTGGCTGGTGTCATTCGTATCCGAGAGTTGGAGGGAATAAATGGGATCTTCCGCCCCCGGTTGTTTCATTTCCACAAAAGTGGTCCCGTCATGCGCCGGACAAAAGAAACGGACCGCCATATGTTCATGACCGTAACGCAAAGTGAGCGGGTCAACGTTAAACCGCTGATAAAGCGTGGGCGGTATCAAAACCCGGTAAAATCCTTCTTTGTTCGGTTGAGGCAAGCGGCTGATTCTATAGATCCAAGACATAAGCATGACTCGCAAAAAGGATTTTGATAGGATTGAGGGTACAGTTTAAACTTTTTTGCCGAATAAGTCAAAAAAGACCATATCCTCTCCTGACCCCCCAGGCCCAAAGGTAGGGTGAGTGAAACTCCCGCATAGCGGGTGGCTTCAGGTCGCCCCCCAAAAGGGAACGACTACGTTTGGGCTAATTGAGTATCGAGTTTTATTATTTTAAACACTCATTTCGTTGATAAGCTTATTTGGAGTGCGCGGACACGTCACACGAGGGCTCCTGCCCTGGTCCGCGCTTTAAAAGCGGCGACATGTCGCCGCATTCCAAAAGATTGGACTATTTTCGCCGGATCGGTAGAACCTATTCGGGCCTTCCGCCATATACGAAGGATTTAGGAAAAACTAAATGCACGGTTTTTTTCACGGCCCTTTTAAGAGAGATTAAAGGAGAGGGGCGAGTAATCGGAACGACTCAGGTGAATAAACATCTATAGCCTAATCGCCTGAGTAATTACTATTGACCCGGATTCCTACGATTGATAAAATGGATTATTGAATCTTTGCTAAAACCTCAAACATGCGGTGACCTTTGAATCAAATCCGTCCCCAAGATTTTAAATCCCTCTTTATCTATTCCGATGAAATGGGTCGTTTCTCATTCGGCCCGCATCATCCTTTCAAGCCGGAACGGGTCCTTAAAACCTATGATCTTTGCTTGCGTTACGGGCTTCTGGGGTATCCCTGGATGACCATCCTTGCGCCGGATCCGATCGATTCTGGTCTGCTGACCTTATTTCACGAGCCGGAATATATCCGCATGCTTAAGGAAGCCGATCAGGGCAAAGTGGAATTGGCCATGTTGGCGCACGGTCTGGGCACGCCGGATACGCCTATATTAAAAGGAATTTACAACTGGTCTTTGCGCGCCGGCGGCGGAACCCATTTTTGTTTACAGCAGATCTTAGCGGGTGCGGCCCGAGCGGCTTTCAATCCCTTGGGTGGTTTTCATCACGCCCTGCCCGACCATGCCGAAGGTTTTTGCTATCTCAATGACGGGGTCCTCGCGATCAAAGCGGCCCAAATGCAAAGGCCTGATCTCAAAGTGGCTTATGTCGACCTGGATGCCCATCACGGCAATGGCGTGCAACAAGCATTTTATCAAGATCCCCAAGTGCTTTTTATTTCCCTGCATGAAACCGGTCGGACCCTGTACCCCTGGTCCGGAGCGGAAACCGAAACCGGCGAACAAGCCGGCCGCGGGTTTACCGTGAATGTACCCTTGGAGCCGGATACGGATGATGAAATTTACAATTTTGTCTTTGACGCGCTGGTGCCGCCTTTGGTGGGTTCTTTTGCGCCTCATGTTATTCTGGCGGAACTGGGCGCCGATACCCTGGCCTCGGATCCGCTCACGCATCTGAAGTTGACCAACAACACCTATCAACGTTCTTTGAAAAGTTTACTCGCGCTTGGCCCGCCCGTGCTTGGCTTGGGCGGCGGCGGTTACGACCTCTACCGCACCGCGCGCTGCTGGACTCTGGCCTGGGCCATTCTGAACAACCTCGAACCCCAGGATGAATATGCCGGATCCGTGGGCGGCATGATGTTCGGTCCGGAGAATGAAGTCGGCAGTCTTTTTGATCACTCCTATCACACGACCGGCGAAACCAAAACCAAAGCCTGGGCCGAAGCCCGGCGAGTTGTGGACTATCTCCAAAAAGAAGTCTTTCCTTTACACGGGATTTAAATTTATTTTCCGCAAGATTGGGAGTTCAATGATCCAGGACAAGTATTTTCAAACCCGGCATTTCAATCAAATCCCTCTTGGTGATGATCAACTCTCCCTGAAAGAGCTCCAAATACTCGGCTCCCGTTAACAAAGCCAGTTCACGGCCCGTGGATCGATCGCCATGCGCCGGAATCACGATTTTCGGCTTAAGTCTGGCAATAATATCGCGCACATCCGGAACGGACAGCTTGGTTGGATTGTAATGATAGCCTTGGATGATTAAAAGATCCACTTCCCCTATTTCCCGATACATATCTTCTCCGGGCAAGTCCCCCTGGGAAGCAAATTGCGCAATCCGCATATCCTGCAACTCAAAGATATAAATATTGTTTCGGACCATGCTATCCTTATTATGAATTCCGGCGATACCGGTTATGGTCACCCCGCTTTCCAAAAACCGTCCTGCGCTGTTGATGATTTGATAATTCTCTTTAATGCGGGAAAAATCATTATGGTCATAGTGATCGTGACTGACGGTAACGAGGGTAGGCTCAATGGTTTCCGACAAGCCATAGGGATCCGTGACGATCCGGATACCGGCCGGAGTTTCAAACTTGAAGCAAGTATTTTCGCCGGGATATTTTTTGATCCACAACCCTTCTTTGAAAGGCAGGGGCTTTTGCGTCATGCTCGTAGGCAGCTCGGGTTTTTGAGATGGATCAGGGGTTCCCTTATTGCACCCCAGCATCAGTAAACA